>ERZ1026854.98-NODE-98-length-64099-cov-14.823731_pt1 | contig 64099 bp, 73 predicted proteins | sample MGYA00380157_ERZ1026854 | MGnify/ENA primary metagenome ERZ1026854 (study PRJEB33269, sample SAMEA4719793) | human gut metagenome | biome: human-associated habitat; feature: organic feature; material: feces | place: Cameroon | collected 2013-10 ...
TTCGCATATCCACACGCTTTTGCGTAGATTTTGATTCTATGTGGACGAGTTCTTATAGTCACTACCTTTATACGATACATTATAACGTATACTCGCAATAACTGTGTTATTTCAATGTCACGCAGATTTCGCTCTGCACTCACTTCAAAATTTTCTATATAGTTACGTGGCAAACTCTGAAACAACCACATCTTTGCTAAATCTTTTACTGTTTTCTTAAACGTTGTTTTCTGTTTGTCGCTATCTGTCAGTTGTTGAGCTATTGGTGTGTTATTACATTCATTTTCCGTTTCACTATCATTATTTCTACACAATTTTTCTCAATCCAATCAACATCGTCGTTACAACATTTACGTTAAATTTACTTGTTATTCTCTAACAATTGTAATTCATCTATACGCCGTACTGCACTCGCTACAGGTACACTAAACATCTTTGCTAACACATAGCTGATTTGTGTATAATTTTGTTGTCGCAAATACGTATACGCCTTGCTAAAACTACTTGCAGGCATTAATATACATGCAGCAAAATAGTCCATTTCTTCTTCAATTGGCTGTTTACCCACGTGTATATCTAACCTACTCTCACGTATATGCAGGCTTCGCTTGTCTTCTGCAGTGTAAAAATGCCCAAATTCATGTGCAATAATAAATCGCTTTAATTCATAAGTACAATTGCTATTTACGCGTATCACTCGCAAGTTACCATCAACTTTTATATCACCCTGCAGTACATCGGGCATCTCTGTTTCATAAACGTTAAACCCAAAATGTGCTGCTAATATTTCAAGATTTACTCCCCAAAATACATCATCATACTGTTGCATGATACCTAAAAGTTTTTGTGCTTGCTGTTCTATCTGCGATCTACGCGCCGTACTTAAAATCATTTTTATTCTACTCCTACGGTTTCACAATTTATGTTATAATAACATAGATAACCGTACTACACAATATATGTGTGTCTTTTACATCCTTTTCATATTTATTTTAACGTCTTACATACACAAATGTATATGTACAAATTTTATAATAACACACTTGCGCAATTTTTGCAAGTTTTTTTAGACATATTCACAATTTATTTACGTTTTGCAAATTACGTGTACATAACAAAAGTAGCTACACAAACTAATGTATAGCTACTTTACGCTCCTCTTATTACCACTTACTGTGCTACGTATTCATTCAACAGAGGTACTAAGCAGTTGTATATATCTTCTTCGGTGTAATTTTCTGGGTCAGGCACTGCCAAATGTCCTCTTAAAACTGTATAAGTATTTTCAGGTGTACTGCGTTCCAATGCAGCATAATCAACATTTAAATACTGTTTATAAAGTGCCTTTATATCGTCTTCTGACTGATTCTCAAATGTTACAACTGCACCACTCTCTGTTATTACATTTGCCGTATTGTGCAGTGTGTCCACTGTTATAGATGGTGTTCCTTGCACAAGTTTAACCCAACCTGTTACGTCACTATAACCACAACGCATATACAACGCATCATCTACTACGCAACCTGACGCAAAATCTGTACTGCAATTAAAATCTTTAGCAAAAACTTCACCATTTGTAGTGTATACGTCAAAACAACCTGAACCGGTAGTACCGCATGTACCTGCAAACAATTCCGGTGTACCGTCCATATCTACGTCTATTAACGCAATAATAGACTGCGTTCCCATTTCTATACCATTTAACGGGCGGAATTGACTGTACTTATCTTTTGTAGCTTTATCATCCGCTATCTGTTGCATAAGTACACTTGCATACGTTTTAGCCCAACTATCTACATCTGTACTAACTGCGGTTACGTGTGCTGTTGTTATATCCGTAGTTTGCACATTTCCCATAGACTTGTTGTCTGCGTCTGCATTTACATCTGTTTCGGTTACAATAACCGTTTCTGCCGTTGTTTCCGCTGCTGTTGTTTCAAGTGTTGTTTCTGTCGTTATATTCGTATCTGTACTTTCAACAGCAACAGGATACTCTTCGCTTGTTAACGGCAGTGTTGCTACATCTTGTGTTGCATTCGCTCCGCAGGCTGTTAAACACAATGTAAATGCAAATACACTTATAATAGATAGTCTCGTCCGCTTACACAACATTTTCTTTATATTGCCACACATAAAACTTACTCCTTTGTTTCATACAATATATACAGCGTTAAAAGACTGTTATAAATGTCTTCATCGGTATAGTTCTGCGGATCTGCAACACGCAAAGTATCACAAACATACCGTGGCTTTGCAGTACCCTGTGTTGCACTCAATTCCGCTTCTGTTACACCAAGATATTTCTGCACTGTTTCTGCGGCCTCATCAAAAGACATTGCACCAAGTTCCTGCTCCTCTATGTCTACTGTTTTTACATGTACTGCTTCATACCCATCATCTGTACGCCAGTCCAAATACACACATGGCATCTCATCGCACAGTTTTGTATATAATACATAACCGTTACTCTGTGCTATTGCATAACATGTATTGTTTACAGCAACTATTCCCCCGTAATTTACAGCATAATTGCCTATACATGTACCATCTGCCCTATATAATTGCTGTTCATCAATTCCATTTATACCATGTCCACAACCCACTATAAGTTCCGGTATATTATCCGAGTTTATATCAATGAAACCTACATCAGTAGACATTAATGTCGCTGGCGTTTCCATATCACTGACAGTGTACAGTCCTGTTCCGTCATTAAGCAATTTAGTCAGTACTTCCGTATATGTCGTCAAAACTTTGTTCATTTCTGTATCCAAAGGAATGCTTGAATTATCATCCGTTGCAACAGTTGTACTACTCTCAACTTTAGTTGTGGCATCTAAAGTGTCATTAACTGCTGTTTCATCTAATAATTCCGTGGTTACATTTTCAGTTTCTGTTTTGGTTTCTGTTTCCAGTTCTATTTCTGTTTCTTTTTGCGTATTAACATCAACTGACGACTCATCTTCTATAATTGTGGTACTCATAACCGTGGTTTCCTGTTCAACTATTTTATCCGCAGTATTACCGCCGCAAGACGTAAGCATTAACACACCTACAAGTGCAACACCATTTATTAGTTTTTTCATAAATATATCCTCCTATCATTTCTACTATTCACAATAACACAAACCCTTGCAAAATGCAAGGGTTTGCTGACAATTTTAGACATTTGCACAAATACGCTACAATTATCTGTACAAAATATGTTTTTATATAAGACCTGCACTGTGTGCTGCTGCATTATTTTTCGCACTTTCCTTATATGTAGACGAAAAATATGCATTAGTGCCGTCACCCGTCCAACAATTCACACCAGATAAACGTGTTCCCCCAAGAACCACATCTAAAACCTGTCGTCCTAATACCTGTACATCAGCAGACGCGCCACCATTCGGTGTAAACAAACCATACTTTGCATTTTTGGTTTCAAATGCCCACAATTTATCATTTATATTTGCATAATCACCATAATAACCAGCTGTTTCAAAACTATTTAACAATGCACTAGCTGTTGCAAACATATCTGTCGCAGCGTTTGCTGTTGTACCATTTTCATGTGTGATTATATACAACAGACGATTATACTCCGATTGCGTTATAAACCCGTCTTTACCTGCATTCGGGTCGTTATCTGCCACTACTGTAAATGCGTTTGCATCAGTTGTTGTTTCTGCACTTTTCACATCAGAATTTAAACCAAAAATCAACTTAGATACATCTATACCCAAAGCATCCAATGACTGTGGCATGACCTTACCATCAACAAAAACCGTTATATCTTCGTCCATAGCACCCATAGCATTATTTATCTGTGCGGTACTGCTCTTGTCTGTATGTACAGGGCTTTGGCGGTTACTGTTTGCAAAATCATTATAGATATTCTTTACTTGATTGTAGTCTACGCTACTATCAATAGTATGTGCTGCGTGATATATAGCCTCTGCTCCCCAGCCCTTTTGTTGCATTAATGCAATTAAAGCCGTTGTACCTATTGTTTCGCCAAGCTTGATATACTGCGGCATACTCAGTTTTTCATCGTCAAACAAATCAAGATATAGTCTTCCGTCTGCAGTATCAATGTAGTCATAGCCGTCTTTTACTGCCTTTGCGTTGGTGACAATAGCATTTGCTACATCATTGCCTGTCGCTTGCATACCGCTGAACTCCCACAACCTGAAAAAATCATTTGTAAGCAAATGTACCGCTTCTTTATCTGTATCCATTACCTGGTTACTAATATTTGTTATGGTATCTACCAACGTATTCAAACACTCTATATCACTTTGTACCTGTGTAATTGACTCATTTACTGCGGTTAAAGCTGCTTTAGCAGCATTCATTGCATCAGGTGACGGCGGTGTAGGCTCGTCCGGCGGTGTAGGCGGTGTGGGTGGCGATGGCGGAGATGGTGGTGTCCAACCCTTTGGACATGGGTTTGGCGGCGTAGGTGCTTTGTAATTCTTCATAGCCTCTGTAAAAGATGCCATTGCTGCCTCATACGATTTCATTGCTTCTTCATACGCAACTAACGCAACTCTATACTTTGCCATAGCTGCTTCATAAATAGCCATTTCCTTATTATAGGTACTCTCTGCTTCTGCTAATGTTGCTTCGGCTACTGTTTTCTGTGCCTGTAATTCTTTTAAGCTATCCTGTGCCTCGGTTCTGATTTTGTTTAAATCAGTTTTGAGACCTTCCATAGCACATGGATCATAAATAAATGCGGCTGTTTCTGCCATTTTCAACACCTCTCTTAGACTTTACGCTGTGCGTGTCGTAGACGGTGTAAACCGCCCACTATGTGTATCACTACCATGATTTTGCTTTGCGGTCAAACGACTTTGCATAGCAATTTCAAGGACAGATTCCATAAGCATGGCTTGTATCTCCAAATTACTAAATCCCGCAGACTCCAATGTACGAAAAACAGACGAAACCTGTCGGTCCACTTTGGCACGTTCACGCAAACCTACCTCAGTCATACCTGTTTCAAAATTATTTTCATCTGTTTCGTACAATCGCTGTGCTTTTGACTTTGTTGTTGACGGCAACATATTATACTTTCGCATCGCTGTTACTATCTGCAACATATTATTTGCAACAAGCGTGCGTACGCGTGTATTTTCCTCTTTATCAAAACTTGTAGAAATAAACGTTACTGCTTTCGGAGAATACTGTAACAGTGCGCGCATACCGTTCTTTTCCACAGAAATAAACACTTGCAGTGAATTACTCTGTCCAATCTGTACCGTATACCCATCTGCTTTTAATATAGTCCTATAAGCTATACGCATCTCCGCCTCAGACATTTCAAGGCTTCTGCGGTCTATTTCTTTCAAGTTTTGCATTAGACTATTATACAACGTATCGCTGCGTGTAGACGGGTACGTTGACGACATCGCAAGTAAACCTTGCTGTACACGCTGATAGTCTGCCTCACAATGTCCGTCTGTTACATGGACAATCAAACTACCGTCTGCACTCCTACGTATGCTGACGGTATTACCGTCTATGGTTCCTACTACAATTCTTAATTGTAACATTACGTACCAGCCTTTCTGCTGTGGTTCATTTATAGCACACAGTTATTTAATCAAACAAACCCGGCAACGTGGGTTTCTCATTTACACTACTATTTTCCGTTTCCATAGACGTATTTGCATCCTGCGTTGACGTATTATCTTCTACTGCTACACTTGTACTTGTTTCTGCGTCGTCCCACGAAGCTTCGTTATTTTTATCGGAAAGAGAAATATCTGTATCACTTATCTTAGTGTCTGCTAAATCTGTTTTATTAACATACTCAATCTGTGTTCTGCTAACAATTGCTAACGATTTATCAGACATCTGTTCAACAGACTGTACCGCAGTTTTTACCTGCATTGTACGCTTATACGACATTACTCTCCATGAACCATTACGATTTATAAGCCCTACCGTGGCTTCGGTATCCATATTCTCGCCTGCACCAAAATAAACTGTGCGTATGTTTACGCTACAGTAAACGTTACTCTTTGTAGCATAACTGGTTAGCCATACAACCGCTTTATCTGCACCAAGTTTTTCAGTAACGCCAAAACTATTCAACATACTTGTCTTTTCAGTTGTGGACATACCAAGGTCTACTATATCGTAGTCCTCTGCACGTAAATCCGGTGCTTTATAATTCAATTCAGATTCTACAAGCCCTGCAATTGCTTCTTCAACTGCTACTGCATTTGCCGTAGAAAACGCTGTGGAATCATAAGCTATTTTTTCAGATACACCTGTTACATTACGTATTACTGATAATGGCTCTCCAATAAGCGTTGACGACAATGTTGTCAACGAAACTATTCTTATTTTATCATCTGAACATAATTTAACTTTTACAAGCACCTGCTCCTGATATGTTGGCATAGACATATTCGTACCTTTAGCACGTTTTTTCGTACGCTGTGTTACAATTGCTGCAACCTCGTCACCTTTACGCCCGATAAGTTCTACATTGAAACCACCGTTACTAACGTAACAATACTCCAACAAGTCTGCAATATATGTATCATATTTATCATACGTAACAAATAAATTATACAATCCGTTATGATTACTCTCTTCAACGGCACGTCTATATGCTTTTAACGTAGTCTTAATAAACGGTGTCAGTACATCGCCGTTCTGTACAGTTTCCGTTGTATACGTATTTAACAAACTATCATAATCGTTTAAACTATAGTCATACAAATATACGGACTGCACGCACATAGCGTTATCTGTCCCTATGCTGTATTTATACTGCAAAACAACGCGAAACGTCATTTCTGCACCATAGTCCGTAGCTACCTCAGTTAATCCCGGATATGTGTATACCCCGATATCATCTGCCGAAACTGTCTTTACAACCACAGGCGTACCCGTAATATCAATGTCAGAACCTTCGGTTGTGCTATCTTTCGATTCCTCTGTATCTTCATCTACTGTAGCCGGTTCATCTACATCAGCATCTGTTGTCGTATTCTTACGTAAATCGCGTAGACGGTCTACCATTGTAACACCATTTTGCGTCGCAAATATGTCATCAATGCTGCCCCAGCGATCTTCAAAAGTATACGTTGCAGCATCAACAATATTACCCTCAGCATCAACGTATACATCGCCGTACTGTCTATCAATAGTATCTTTATCTAAATGCTTTTGATTACCGTCAGCGTCCGCAGTATAACCATTTAAAACGCTATCATACTGCAAACCATACGCAAACACCGACAGGGCATCCGCTGTACGCCATTCACTACTAACAAGTTTTCCCCAAGGACTGTCCGTAAGATCATCTGCATCTTGCGAGTCCAACCATGTTATATAGTCGCTATATCGCTTGGCTTTCAACGCATCTTCATCAGGCGACCCACGTACTATAAGACTATCCGGAATAAGTTCTTTAGTTGTGTTCGTTGTTTTATACTTTATATCCACAAAATAAAGTCTTGTAGCTGCGTCCACGCCTTTAATATCCGTAGAATCGTACGCCCACTTATAAGGTGTTGCTGCAAACTCCCACAACATATAATTAAGTATAGAAGCATCTACATATGTACTGTCACCTGTATACAATGCTTCGTTTATCTTCTGTACTGCCTTGTTGATTTCATCTGCTTCTGCCGTAGCATCTACAAGATTATCCGTATCAATAGTTACCGTATCTGTAACGTATTGATATACTGTACTCGCTCGCATATCTGCACTATCTGTATTACCAGCAGCAATTTCTTCAAATGTAAGTGCTTCAAGTTCATTCATTTCATCAGCAGTTACATCAGGTGTACTACCACACCCGGATAAACTTGTCGCAACACATACTGCAAGTAAACCACTTGTAACACGTTTCCACGTCTGCATACTTCGCACCCCCTATTATAGTACAAGACGACCGTGCATATATGCTACTGCGCCTATACGTACAGCTCTCTGTATTACGTCTTCACTAAAATACTTTAACACATCTTCTTTATTTCGTATTGTTGGATTCGCCCTTAAAAATTCTGTCAATTTCATACCTGTTTCAAAAATTACGCCTGCTTCTTGCGGTACAGGTTCCTTATCTTCTATAGGTTTACCTATATTTGCCCCTATAATACCTGCTGTTGAAAAAGTTGCATCATTATGCATACTACTCACACTTTCTGCCGTAACTGGCTTACCATATTATTTCGTCATCAACGTCACTACACACAGCATCGTTTGACATAGTTATGTTATTTGTGTCTGGTGTTACTTTTTTTCTCATTGCTCTGTTAACTGTACGTCTTGTTCCACCTGCTCTACTTTGCGTACTTGTCACAGGTACATCACCCGTTGCATGTACTACTTCAACGTGAGTCACAAAACTATCATCAATTTTATGCCATACACGTGCTATACTATCAAATATCTTAGAATAACTTGCGTTATCTGTTGCAAGTACAGCGTCGTGTACAAAACTAACATCACCGTCCGGTGTACGCATAGCCATATCACCTTGTGCGGGTAACTTATACGGAAACGTTTTTACATCCAATACCTTGCAAACATCTGTATTACTATACCTAATACAACCGCGCCACTGCACCATATCTGTAACATTTTTGCTTAAAACAGTGTTTTTAACCATGTGCGGTACGATCCATATACGTATACCGTATGCAGGTAGCCTTGTAATATACTCAAGCAATAACTTCTCAAACGTTTTACGTTCTTCCTGCTCCATACGTGACGTTAATGTTATAATCTCATCTATAATAAGATATATCAACGGCATATCTTCGTCAGGACACTTTTCACGGTACTCCCAAATAGATTTTACACCTACTTTACTAAAGATGTCCTGCCTACGTGCACCCTCTATATGTGCTAAATACTCTACAGTTTCAATAATTGACGCATCATCCGCAGTAAACTTCTTAACATGTGGTGTTTGTATGTCAATAAAATCAGAAATTTTGTCCTTTGGGTCACAAAAATAAAAATTCAAATCTCTCGGCGAATTAAACATCATTAACTGTGCTATCAATGTCTTCAGAAACCACGATTTACCGGAACGCGGTTGACCTGCGATAAGCATAGACTCAACCTTTTTCAAATCCTGCATTACAGGTGCACCGTTAATATCAAGTCCTATCGCAACCGGCATAACATTTTCGGTATTGCACACAAACTTATGCTGTACATCATATATATCGCGTACAGTAATTAAAGAACTTGTACTTCCAGTCATTACTTTCACATATATCGTTTTACCTGCGGCTGTTGCCTCTGCATACACATCAGGATTACGTTTATTGGTTTCTGCATCATACGCAACAGTATTTACAATCTCTTCCGCAAACTTATCAAGATTTTTTAGCCACGCTACACGTTGTACTTCAAGTATTACATAGTATAATTTTTGACGCACACGCAACAATTGCGGTTCTTCTGCCGTTTCGTTAGTACGCAATGCGTCTACCGCAAAATGTACAGCAGTTACCCAGTTATCAAAATCACGTGTACCCTCCGCAAGTGTTGTTTCTACCGCAAAATCTGGATTTGCGTGTTGCAACATAGGCACAAAACAGTCATATAGGTACTGTCGTGTAACTATAGCTTTATCTACATTAATACTATTAATTAAAACATCAGTGTCAACGTCCGTTGTTTCAGATGTTGTACTATCAAAATCATCATCAAACGCATCCTCAAAGTTAAACGCAGGCACACTACTCGTTTCAGTTGTTGTCGCATCTGTTTCATCTGTAAAATCCAAGTTTGTAAAATGCGGTTCGTCTACTTCTTGTGTACCAGCAACGTAAGATTCTGTTGTGCTTGCCATCATAGAATCTGCACCGTACTCATCACTTATACCGTCCTCTACACCTGTATCATCGGTATACTCTGACATAAATGCGTCGTCCATTTCGGATGTCTCGCTTGCGTCATACGCAACCGTATAACCATTTTGCGGTGTTTCTTGTGTTGCCTGTACATTATTTAATGCTTTAGCATTCTTATTTTTTGCTACAATATACATCACAACACCACTCGGTATCGCCACTGCTGCACCTACTAATAAAGCCCAACCAGCCCCTACACCAAACAGTCCAACAACAAGACCTACTACAGATAGTAACACCCCTAACACAGTGCTCTCTTTACCGGCTGACATAAAATCCGCATATTTCATGTGTTTATACGCCCCTACGCACTCTTTTAAGAACTGCCAACTCTCTTTGGCTGCTTTTACTGTTGCATCTACTACCTGCTCATCTACATCTTTTTTTTCAGTAGGTGTCGAACTCGTACCATACGGCGTATATGCCCCTGTATTCATTGGCGGCAAACCCCCACCACCAAATGGTGCTCCCATACTGTCAGGTCCTGTACCAAAACTATCATCAAAACCATTATTAAAACCTGCGTTAAAATCAGTTTCAAAACTATTATCGGTAGCAGTACCAGTAAAACCATCTTCGTCAAACCCTTGTACAACAGGTATAGAGTCGTCCATACCAAACTCAAAATCAGCAGGGTGTAAATTACTGTCACGTAACTGTGCCGCTTGTTTTGAGTCAGACTCCGAAAAATTTGCATTAAAATTCATTATACACACCTCAATCTGGTTTACCACCAAATATTGTTGACAACACTATCCAAATAAGTAACAATGCTACCACTACAGAAGTACATACCACTTTCTTATTATCATCAACATATTCATCTGGTATGTGATGCACATAGCTACAAAAAAGTATACCAAACAGAACAAATAAAGACATTTACGATTTCACCTCAAATCATGTTACACACCAGTATAAAATACAGGTAAAGACGCTATTGCTTTCGGTATTTCCATGCGTGCAACAGCATTATTGCCATCACCCATAATACACAAAAATGCATGATCATAGGGTGATTTTATCGTCTGTGCTTCACTTCCGCCTACTTTATTGGCTGACGCTTTTGTTATATGCAACAATTCGGATTCAAGTTCCGGTACAGCTAAAGTATCACAAAGATTATGTATGATTTTTGTATCATTCAGTTTACCGATAAATTTTGCTGTACTATTATTAACCAACGCAAATGGGTCATTTTCAAGCAAACTTCCTGGGTCGTTGGTTACGACAATGCTTATATCACCTAATTTACGTCCACCCGTAATAGCCGTTTTAAGTACACTTGTTGCATTTTTAAAACCGCCCCAACGCTGTACTTCCTCCCACACTTTTACGTTGTACTTACCACGTGCACACGAAAATATAGAGCGTTGGTGTGAAAGCTGTGCCGCACCCAACTGCATTAAAGCCATCTGTGTTTCGTCTACTGTAGACTGATCTCTACCTGCCATACCAAAGCTACAAATAATAAAATCAGCATCAGCCACATCGCTAATACTTATTCTACTGCGAAACAAATCACTACGTACACCACCAGGAATAAAATACTTTGCAAGCCACGTTACAGCACTATCCACAGCATTGTCGTAGTCAATATTGCTTTGTGTACCCTTTAATTCCGGTAAATTCTTATATACACTATGCAACGTTAAACTCTTAGACTTACTCCACGTTTTAGGATCGTCCGTTACACCAACTTTTCGGTAGGTTAATGCTACTGCATCAGATATTACAGTATCAAACCATGTACTATCATCATACATACGACCTAATAACACTTTAAACATTGATACTGTACAATCCATAGACATTTTACGTGATTCAGAGTCAATTTCCTTGTTTCCTACGGGCGGTGCAATTGCCATCGGGTCAAAATACCTACCTGTACCTTCACCAAGATTTACAACAAGTACTTTGGAACTATGTGATAAAAAGCGTGCCATTGATAAATATTCTTTACCTTCGACATCAAGTATAGTACAATTACAACCCATTGCAACCAACTGTAAAATAAGAAACTTCGTGAAAAATGACTTACCACCGCCTGTCTGTGCTGTCACAAGCCACACCTCTGCATCTTCTTTAGTCGCTTTCACAGGCTTCAATACCGGTGAACCTGTATGTACGTCCGATCCGTAATACAAACCCGAGTGACCTGTAACACCCTGCGAATACGCCGTAAAACGTGCTGCAATTTCATCTGTATACACGTTAACGGGCATATTCCGGTCTACTTCCGCCGAAAATGCATGTGAAAACGGACTGACCGCTTTTACAGTCTCCGGTATGTCATACATTATACGCGTCAACGTTACTCCAAGTCGATTTGCACATTCAAGCACTTTCTTAACACTGTTATCAAACAACACACCACGTTTACCCGTTATCTGCACAACCATTGTTGTTTTAAATAAGCCACAACTACGTAACGTGGTTGCGTCAGAAAAATAAAGTAAGGAATCTTCTACCCATTGCTGTCGCTGTACATCCGCAATATTTTCGTGCATATTATAGGCATTTATATCTTTGTTATCATTTTCACCGCCAATCTGTGCTAATACACGCAACTTAGCTTTCATTTTTGAAGAGTTCATATTCATTTGATGTGGACGCATCAAATCTAAAAATGCAATACGTGTACTCTTGTCACAAGCTTGTCTTAACTGTACGCGAAAGTTTACAGGTAAGTGCTGCGGCATTTTATTTATATAATAGTAATATGTAACTTCATCGTCTACAACAGTAGCTGTCAAATCGACCGCAAGCCCATTACGTGGATTTTTTACTTGCGTACAAAAACTACTTTTATTATCCTCTTGTAACTGCGTTGCAAGTGTTAATTCATCGTAAAACTGCAACAAACTCTCTTTCTTATATTTTTTTACGTCAGTTGCATCGGCTGTATTTGTATCTGCCACCTGTGTTGTATGTGTTACAAGCTTTTCAGGTTTTACCACAGATTGTGTCACCTGCTCTTGTTTGCGTCTTCTAAACAATTTCTACACCGCCCTACGCTCAGTTACAAACCAAGTATTGTTGTCAAGGATGCTACTATGTTCTTCGTATTAGTCCATAATGCTTTTTTACGCGTTTCAATATCCATCGTACAAAAACCTTCTATGTATGGTAATATATTCGCTCCTTCTAGTCCTATTGTCGGAAAAAAGACTCGACTTCTTGGAATATCTGCTGGATGTTCACTGCGATTATACATACCAACACTATGATAGGCAATACAAGGTTTAAAATTTGCAGGAAGTCCACTGCTTATAGCGTTATGTCCTGTCTGTTGATAATCTATTACTATATAAAAATTTGCCGGACAATTAAAAAACTTATCAAAAACCTGTTTTACGGGTTCGTACGTTACAAAACATGTATCTGTTGTATGCGTTGCATCATATAATGCTACGGTATCCGGCTCCAACGTATGGTAATCCCTGTACTGCAGTTTATACACCAGTGTACTCGGACGTATCACTAATAATCTACCCTGCTTATGTTGACGCACCTTTACAGTACTTATAAAATATTCGCAAAAAGTTGTCAAATACGAAACATCACCTACACAACGTATGTACAATACCGGCGATGTAGTCACAGGTAGTTTGTACACGCCATACGCATGTAAAGCACGGTCTTTCGTTGACATGGTCTCAATCTGCTTACGTAACTTTGCAAGCTCGGCATCGGTCGTATCCTGCGATGCTTCAAGTTGTTGTATATCCTGCTGTACCACATTCAAAAATGCACGCATATTCTCATTTGACTTATCATCAAGTACAAGTGCATTATTCATTTCCTGCGATACGTCATTTAACGTTTCCAACCAGTTCTTATTATTTATAAGCTGCTGTACAACTACCTCGTCAGCCTTTTTTATAGCATCAATACATTTATTCAATCTTCCAAGATTGTCTGATGCACTTTGCACTTCATTCCCTATACTACCTACGTTTTCAACAAGATAATCAAGTGATTCAGTATCTTCCAACAGACTCTCATCTTCATAGACTACACCATGTATTCGCTGAAATGTAGTATAAAGTACTGGATTTATATTGCTATTAACGTATATCTTAACTGCAACCGTATCTGGCATAGCATTTAACGCAAATACAACATCCACTTCCGTATCATTACAATCATGATATATAAAAGCCTCTACCTTGCTCCAATCTATATCTTTAACACTACTAAATACACGATACATACCAATATTTGCATCTACACTTGTACTTACGAGTACTCTCATTTACAACATCAACCCCCTACATATTACCAATTAATCTGTTCATCATCAGCAACAACGTCAGATACCACCGTACTTGTTTCAACAGACGTCTGTGTTGCTTGTACTGATTTTACTGCCCTGTGTTTTACACCATGGCTGCGTACGTTCTGCGTTTCCTTAACCTCTGTTGTTTGCACATCATCTGCGGAACTATCAGTATTTTGCACATTATGCATATTTGCTTTACTTGGTTTTTCAACATTTTGTGTGACAACACGCTTACGTTTAGCTTGTTTTTTTGCTTCTTGTTGTAATCGTATTTCCTCTGCCTCTTCTTCACGTGTCTTGTGTACTTTTACAAGTTCACCATTTTTAGTATACGATATTACCTTTAATTTACGTTTAATAGATGTGTCACCAAATACTGTTTCGGTTGCCTGCAACGCTGAAAACTCTGACATACCATATAAAGATTTGGCAAGTTCTCTCAATTCGTCTATGTGCATATAGTAATAATGCGAGTAATTTGCCTGTAACATCTGATTAAGTATTGTTTCTATATCCGTGCGAAACATGTTATCATCACTATTATAATAAAATACATACACATCATACGTTAAATATGAATCTTGCAACAACTGTTTTTGATAATCAAACGTAATACCAAGCAATTTACGCAACTCTATATTCGGTGTCTGCATTAATTTATCCACAGTAGCATCCAGTCGTCTATTCTTTCCGATGCTGTCCATATAATCTATGTGCATAAATTGTATACGTTTATACGCCAACTGTCGGTACGCTACTGTCAATGCATCCCAATGATCTTCTGCAGCATCTGTATCCATACCTATTTTTATATCCTTTTCAAAAGCCACAAACAAAGCCTTTTGTCCATTTTTATAATAACATATAGGCAATTTTCCATCTGCAACTTCATATATACCCCAAAACATATCAGAACCATAAGAATTGTTATGCTCGGCTATATTGCGATAACATCTACGATATCGCCGTTCGTCAAACCAACAAAACCGCATCAATGTTATACCTACAATTGCAGCTAATGTACTTAAAAAACACACTTGCACTGTATGAAACACTAACATTAATACTACCGCCGCAACTATAATACCTACTACAATCAGATAACCAAAAGACAGTTTTGTTTTATTAATATATGACGCACTATTTGCCACGTCTAACGTTAATGGTATATCTATATAATGACTACCGCGTACTGGTCTCAATCAAAACACCACCAAATTATTGTTCATTAGGCGCACTTACAGCAAATGCGCAGTTACTTACACTATAACTGCGCATCGTGTTTTATATTTTATACACTTATTTAACATACAACTTTGTGTCTGCTACACTTCTATTGAATCAAGAGGCACTTATTGCGTATATTATGAGTTTGACGGCAAATTTAAACGATCTCTATAAGTTCGGTTAGCATACCTTCCTCAAATGTTACCGCAAGATAATGTACAGTACCCGTTGCGTCAGACTGTCCGTGCACACTAAGTAACACGAGATACTCAAACTGACTATTATCTGTCAATGTCACATCTACCGGTGGTGCTACATGCATTACAGCATGTACCGTTGCGGTACGTTTTACACCATCATTCGGATGTCTTTCCACCCACGTTTTATACGTATTGCTATCAATGGCTATATGCTTTGGTGCGTTACTCACATCCGTATATAATTGCTCTATATTTTTTAAGTTATCTGCAAAAACTTCGTATGTTAATAAATTCGGATACTGCTCTTCAAGATAACTTTCGTATGCACTATCTGCGTAAGCTATTGCAGTTGTCATATTCATCAGGCAATATACTGCCGTACCTATACAACAAATAATTATGGACCACAACACAACCTTAATGCCTTTATGTATTTTTTTAGAATTTACCATACAAAACACCACCTTATGTTGCATTAAACAAACGCACGACATCCATTATTTTCCCATGTCGCCATGTAACTATAACAGCAAGATTATCAGCTTTGTTGCCTGTAATCTTATACACTTCTGTAACCTCTGTACACCCTGTCCGTGAATAAAATTTATGCAAATCTACTGTATAATCAACAAACGCAAAATCACTAAAATCATCAAGTGTACCCATAACGTCATATTGCGCCTTTTCAGACATAGCGTGCCACGTATTCAACGTCGGCAATAAATCTGTTTTAGGTATATTTTTTACTGCAATATAGTGGTTTATATAGTCGCCATATGTATCTGTACTTGCACCCGTTGAAACACTTGTCCAAAAATCCGAAACTACATCACCATCTTCCGTCGCATCTGCATGTGTAAATACGTCATATATATCATTATCTGGTACTTCATACAAATACAAATTCAGTAAGGATTCTACGTATTCATCTGACGCTTCCTTTGCAAGCGTCATTTCATCATAAAACTTTGCACCTGCTACATTATGCTCTTCGACTATTTGCTTATGTATATCGTTTGTTTGTTCGTCTTGATTTGTTGTACAAGCCGTCATATTAAATAATAGTGCTACCAACATAGTTAATAATATACATTTATTACGCATGTCCACTAAAACACCCCTTTACGTTTCTGCCTCTGTGTCAGGCAAAAATATTACCTGACACGCCGGTACCTTTAATAAGCGTGCATTTTCAAAATCCGCAACTGTTACATACGCTTCATGCATAGCAGCATTATACTCAGGTTTTTCTACTGCTACACCGTATATTACATACGTATCTCTACTATCACCTGCCGGCTTTACTATACACTCCGAATATTTCTTTATAAAATGCTTTAAATCTGTATCCGTTGATGCAAGCCACGTCGGAAAATCTATGTATCTTGCAAATGGGTGCTGTTGCAACTCTACTACTCGACGCCAAAAATTTTGTATTGACAGCGACGTTAATCTCTCAAAATTTGTTTGTTCAGACATATTATCAACCTTTCTTATTAATAATGTTTAACACATTTGTGTTGCATATTTCTTTTAAGGTGACTGCGGTTCTTTTTCATTCGGCTGTAACGGATACTTTGGACGTTGTTTTAAACAACCAGAACCTAATGTACCATTCCACTGACTGTAACCTGAATACATTGTTACAAATGGTAACTCCGTTTCTATGTCTATACGCCCAGGATTCCCGACTACTGCTGCACTCATGGACATTGATATATGCAAATGCACCGCAACACCATTTTCACTGCCATTCGCACTACCACCCATATAACCAATTACATCTCCTGCTTTAATCTGACTTCCTACACCTATGCCGTCTGCTATCTTACTTAAATGCATGTATGTAAAATATGCGGTTGCCGGTTTTCCATCACGTGTATACGTTACCTTATAATGTACATAACGTCCTGCACTACTATTTATATCATCATTAACAGCAACTACTTCGCCATCATGCATAGCATATTCAGGATAATTTTCACGTAATACTCCAATATCTGTTGCACGTGTCTTATAAACCATATCCAAACCCGAGTGCCATGTCCACCCGTTATACGTTCTATAACCATAACGCGATGTAATTTCTATACCACCATTGATTGACGGATTAAGTGGGTTACTCCACTCTGTATTATCAAGCTGTGCAAACCATGTAGTATCTCGAACATTCGTGTACCCATTTGTTTTTTCTGCTGAATCAAAATCACCGCCATTATAGCCATCAGGTACTGCACCTGAATCTCCATGTTGTCCGCCGGCATAACATATATATCCAGTATCATTGGTTGTATACTGTATATTCAATGTGTCAAATAGATATTGCAAACGCGTTGCACCTGTAGCTACTGCACATACGCATGTACTAACAGCGTAGTTAGCCTGTCGTACGTGCGTTTCATTAGTATGTAAATATGTTTTTTTATAAACCTCAACAAGATTTCGTGATTCCACTGTGTTTATTGCCGTGTTGTAATCAATCCACATACCTACGGTTGTTTCCGTCAATGGTGTCCACCCATCTTGTGTGTTTACTTCAAGGTAACTGCCCTCTGTCAACGTTGGTTCATTCCATTGTGTTGCACTTGCATGTGTTATATTTGCATTACCACGTGCTGCACCACGCATAACTATGTTGGTTATATTTTTTACGTCTGTTGCTGTAGCATACCGTTCTACAAGGCGTATGTTAGTTACATCTTCAGATAATACATTTGTTAGCAAATACGCTGTATAATCGAACACAAACGTATTAAAGTCATCTGCTATGTCTGTATAACTCCAAACACCGCCTGCATGCAACAAATAATACATCAACGTATAAATCTGTCGTTGTGTCTGTGTATCCTCTGCGTTAAGACCGTACTTTTCAGCCGCTTTAACCCAATACTTATGATACATGTGTGCCATACCGTAATCGGCATCTTTATTAAATACTGCATTACGACTGTTTTCATAACTACGTATAGTATACGCTACACTAAACGCAGGACTATATACCGACTTCATTACATCACCATCTGCATACGTTGTTACATAATTTGTGTGTCGTGTTCCAAGCGTATCTATAGACAACGTGCCGTCATTAGGACAACCCCATGTATATTTTATATCGCCAGCTTGTTGTGCCAAGTTTGCATCTATAGCATACAGCCCTGTGATGTAGTCATAATCAGCATTCCACGGAAAATCTCCACCAACTGTTGCATATTTTGCTATGCTATAGCTGTTCCAGTTCTTACCTACGCCACTTATGACCGACGGATCTCTGTGATCTGTACCTGTCGGATAAAAATTACTACCTGTTTCCGCTACCGGCAAACCCATCATCAACTCAATAGACACATCACTATTGTACAATTCTTTGTTTGCTGTAATTATCCAACCCAATCTGTACAAATTACGACTCCACTCGTCGTTAAACTTATTCAAATCCGTTTCATTCCATACATATTTTGCACCAACTGTCTGTTTTGTTGGTTTACCATTCAGTAAACCATCCAAACCAGCTAAACCATCTGTAATTGCCTGTATCAACATGCCTACAATTATTGCAATTATTCCCACTACTGCTATAAGCAATAAAGCATAGATTAAAACATTTACACCGATTAACTGTAAAAAGCTCACAACAGTCTGTGATAACGCATTCTTAATAGGTGTACCATCTTTCTCTTTATCTTCTGTCTGCTTTTGCTGTATACGTTCTTTGACCGCATACAGTTTCTTTAAAAGATTTTTTCGTGTAATACATATCACCTACTTTATCCTGCTAATAAACAGGCGACTACGGGGTACTGCCCCGTAGTTTCAGCCTTTGTCTATTTCCTGTGCTTTTTACTTACAGTATCCTGTTCTTGCAACCCTGCATTTTTCACTGCTGCTTTTGCATCTGTCTCTGCTTGTGCAATAGTACCTGTATCTACTGACTGAATTTCATTGTCTTCCGATGCCTTGCTTACTTTTTCTTTAAGTTCAGCATTTCTATTTGTTGTCGTAGTTGTAACAAGTTTATCAGTCCCATTAGGCGTATCAGTATGTGGCATTTCGTGTTTTGCCGTTACGCTTCTACGCTCCTGCATGTGTTTAACGTTTTCAGCAGCTACCTTTTCCGCTGTTTCTACCTGTTCTGTATCGCGATTTAACATTACTTCCGCAGTTTGGTCGGCATTTGCTTGCTCCGTTTTCTTCATACCACGTTCATGTGCTACAGCGTTATCTGTTTTTTCAAATACAGCATCTGCTGTGTTTGAAAAATTATCTGTATGTTCTATTGGCGTGCCTTGTATAGATGCTTCTAATTCTGCACTACCATGTTCGCTGCATTCAGTAAGCTCTGCATTATCTTGCGCTGCACGGTCTGCACGTGTTTCTGCTTGTGCTGTTGCCTTTGTATCGCGTATACTTTCATTGCCGTTTGTATCGGTTTCCTTAGGTTCAACAGCATCGTTTTCAGCATCAGGCACACCATTTGCTTTACCCTTTGCTTTGCGCTGTGCATCCCAATCACTTACCTTATTCATAGCTTGCTTTGTTGCACCTGCCGTACTTAACACGGTGCTTGCTCCTACTGCCGTCGCTTTACCCACGCCCGACGCAACAGATGACACCGCGTGCCCTATTTCACTTGCAACTGCCTTTACGCTATCTTTAACAATAGCACCGTACGCTATAATATCTTTGACCTGTGTTTTTATAAGTTTCCAATAAGCAAATACTAATACTAAAGACACAATAATTAGTGTGAATATTGTTACACCTATACTGTTAGTTACAAACGAACCCGTTCGACTGCCAACATACAAATCCAAACCGTTACCCATTAACAGTGCTACTACACCGGCATACGCTGTAGTAACAAGCCCAAAAATAACAGGCGGCATTATAAGGTCTTTCCATGCCAATGCGAGTATTTTCTGCGGTTTTTGCAGAATTAAATACCCTGCAAACAACAGCGAAGCACAAAACGTCAGCAAAACAATAAGTAATTTCGCTGTTGGCAACAGCCACAATGCAATTACGTCATATATTACAAGACCAAGCCCTGCGAGACACCCGCCATCGTCCAACACAGTTTCATATATATCTGTTGTGGAAAAAACACTTGTACCTGTGTTATTCAGCAAAATTAAACGTAAATAGGCATCAAGATTAAAGGTTTTAAGTTCATAACCTTGCGGATACAGCGTAATTCCGTCACCTGTTACTGCCGTTTCCGAAAAAACACGATTAAAGTTGAACGTAGCTGCCATAGCCGCTGCTGTAACAACAGCCTCAGAATCAAACTGTGCATAATTGGCAAGATAGCGCAAATCCTCGTATGTCTGCTCCGTTACTTGTAATAACTTACGCTCTACCGTGGTCAAATCATTACTATTTACACCTGCAATAATACGTTCGGACTCGGAGAATATCATCTGACGTCCCATATCCGTTTTCACATCATAGTAATAACTTGGGTTAAAAGCATCTGCTACAGGAATCGTTTCATTCCAAACAGTTACTGTATCTGCAGCACAATCCAAATCATATAAACTATCTACCCACGGGCAATACAGATTCCACATCTTGTTGATCTGCTCGTCTGAAATACCGTTACCCTTATAATTATCCGGTGTTATACCATAACGATCTACCCATGTATTTACAACCGCATTAGCCGATGACATATAGGGTATTACATTTGTACACAAACCTTCAAGATCAAGAAAATCCTTGAGTGCACCCTTTGACTGTCCATCTGTCGTTGTTTTATACACGTAATCAGATAAAAAGTTATTGAGGAAGTTTTCACCCTCACCACACTCAGATTTTAACACGTTGTAAAAGTAATAAAAAGGCGATTCACTCAAATATATCCATGACTCTTCATACACGTCCGGCGTAGTGCCTATAGTCAAACCACCAGACAACGATGTTGCATTTACAGAATTATTAATTGCGTCAGTTACGGCACTGCTTGCCAATGGCACCGTCTTATAAAAACTCTTATTTGTAGACGTATACTCACTATTTCCCGTCTGTGGCGTAAACCCAAGTGCATTATTTGGTATGCGAACTTGTGCGGTAATTCCGTTTATATTGTCATAACTCGTTTTAGCCGCATCAGCAAGTGAAGCATACGTACGGTAAACATACGTTGCCATAGGATCCCCTGAATAACTTTCCTGTTTTAAATACCCGCTGAATAACCACTTAAAAGTGTTTAACCCCGGTATTGTAGTCTCACTTACATTGCTATTTCCGGTAACCTCAGAAAAATTATTACCCTTTTTGGCAGCCATCCAACGCAATTGTATCCCATCACTGGCATTGTAATAGGCGCTTACATCGCTGAACGCTTTTGTTAATGACGTATCATAGTCCTCTACGCCCTCTGCCGTTGCCTCTGCTTCCTCGCGCAAGTCCTGTTGATGCTGTATTAAGGCCCAATATGTAAACCTGTCAGAATACAACTTATCTACCGCTGTATTTGTCAACTGTATCACGCTATCAAGCAATGTTTGCGGTATAAGCAAGCAAAATGCTGTAAGCAATACTGTTGCTATTACTTCTGTAGCTGTACGTAAACGCAATAACAATAGAAACAGCGCAGTTACTACAGCTATTATAAACAACACCGCATATATTGTACGGTAATACTCCAATATCTGGCTTGTTATCGGTACTTCCGACAATGCCGGTATACTTACCGGAGATACAAAACCAAACATACGATTGTCCGCATTACTTACGTTTGCTATATCCGTACTCTTTAACCCTAACATAGACCGATGTAAACCAAGTAGAAAACTGTCTACAAAACCAATAACAAGATTACCTTTTTCCTCATTTCTACCCTCATTAGTAAACACCATCATGCGTTTCATGAGTTTGTTGGCAAGCTCTGCATTCTGTTTATTTAATGCGTCGTCCGTCAAATTTGTGCCTGTAATAGCTGATAATGCTGTTGACAATGCATCGGTAACAATCACTGCCGGTAAATTAGGATTAAGTTGGTCATAGTACATCATATATGCGTAAAATATCTCTGCCCAAAGATTTAACCTATCTGCTTTCTGCAATTTACCTGACGTACTTGCACCTGCGGTGAGCTGTTTTCCTATATCCTCGATCGCATAATCATAATAATATACATAGTTGTGTACATTTGACGCATTTGATGCGGTAACGTTTTCCGTCGCCGTTGTTAAATACGTACTATAAGCGGGATTCCACAATACGGACGCTTGTTGTAGTGTATTTGCGTTCTTTGCATCTGCAAATGCTTGCTCCGGTGCCGTTTGTTCAAACAAGGTATGTTTAACTGCATTGCTAAAATCAAAAGTACCTGCAGTGCTTTTGTTTAATGTATATACGTCCTGTATTACATTACTAACGTCAAAATAGCAACCCTTTTCCAAACGCTCTGTCATACTTTTTAAATGTGCTTCATACTTACCATTGCCCCATCCAAGAATCGTGGCAAAGGCATTGCTAACACCTGTATGTGTATCACCAATGACCTGTAACACAAATTGTGCTTGTGCAACATCTTTGTATGTACCGCCAGAACTATAGGTTGTAACATCCACTACATCACCATACGTAGTCAATAAACCGCACACATACGGTGACAATGTATTTGTACCGCTACTGCCTGCTAATTGCTGTAATAATGTATCATACTTATAATTAAGAGTTTCATAATTTTGGTCAGAATTATACTTTATTTTGTATAAACTGGACAACAAACCACCCATATAAAACGCATTATTAATAGGCAGTTTTTCTCCTGTAACCGAATATGTGTATGGATTTATACATGCTGGTATTAGTACGGTACCCTGCTCATCGATAATATCACCAAAAGCGTCTATATAAAGCATTTTTGTACTTTGATCACGATCATCGGCTGTTATGTACGCTTTGGCTGCTTCATCCCCGGCACTTAATGCAACCAGTGTGGCAAAATCGCAATTTGTGTTATCTCCACAACGAAACCACACATTTCCATCAGTATCTACAAGACTTGCTGCTGACTGTAACAGCCATGTAGTCCATGTAACACCGCCGTCTTGTACGCCAACGTATGTCTGCAATTTCAGTTGCATACGTGTTTTTTGCACTGTTTCTATTATACTCGCAGCAAACTTATCGGCAATCGCAGCATTCTCCGCAGACATTGAATCTGTGTCCGAATAACCAAGCAAAAAAGCACAAACATCACGAACTATTTGCGGAAAACTACTTTCCGCACTATTACCGCTTGTATCAATTACAGTTTCGTATGGTGTATAGAAATTCGATATAAATAAACCAAATAAACGCAAATCAGCCTCGGTTATATTCTCTCCTATAGCACTCGCACCCTGATTTTCAAAATATTTTATCATTGCACGCTGATTACTTTGTGAATCCGCTGACGTATCAATGATACATACAGTTGTACATATACAAAGTGCTAACAACACTGACAAAACCCTGTCAACAAAACTACATTTATGCACTTATAAACCCACCTTTAATCAAATATCAGCCTTTGAGTGCGTGATATACTGTGTATGCAATCGTGAACCAATCGACACTTATAGCAAGTATACCGCACACAACCAAAAGTACACATCGCAGTACAAGATGTGCTATAGTCACTCCACCGTGCATATCAGCCATAGCGTACGTTGTAAGATACTCGTAATCTGTACCAACCGCCCAATTTCGTTTAAATGTAGCCAGATGAAACGGTCTTATCGTATCGTCTCCAACACCCATAACTTCTAATACATACGTTACAACAAGCACAACTGCATAAACTATAAGTACTATGCCTACTATATTTGTTACAACATTGACTATCGACGTTGCAAAACTATTTGTACTCGTATTCTTTAACTGCTCCAATTCATTGTTTATTTCCGCAAGTCTGTTCAATGTAGCATCATCAAGCTCGTTCAACTCAACTTGTCCTGTCATCTCACGGTGCATATCTGTACCCGCGGTGTCTTCGGCATCGTCTGCATTTTCAGTTTTATTGTACTCAAACCAATGCTTGGTGTCTTCTGTCAAAACAGCTACTACGCCGGTGTACGCTATTTTATTGTTGCGTGACACGAATTGTGCTATGTAATACTTACCTGTTACAGCTTTTTCCGTAAGTGGTTCATAACTCTGTGTCTTCATAGACTCTGTGTCTTTATACTTATCAATTTTGATGCCCGGATAATCTTTTAAAAAGCTTACTTCGTTAAAATCAACCACTGTACATATACCGTCAGTTACGTTTATTTTCAACATGCCTTGTGCTCCGGTACCGTTAACAGCATCTTTATAACTCACATGTACTGTATAATAACCGTTACAATCATTATCTATTGCATAATTTGTTTCTGCTTGCGTTTCTTGTTCCGTTGCTTGTGCGTGTTCAGGCATAACCGTTTCATCAGCCTGTACTGCAAAGGCTGTTAATAACATTGATATACACGCACAACTTACTGCTACAACACGTTTTAAAAATTTCATACTAACAACCCCCGTACATACCTTTTAAAATGCACCTACAATCTTAACAAACACGTCGCTAAAGCCACCAGTTACTGCTAATGACAATATAATCAAATAAAGCAAGTACACTATCCACTGTTTTTTCCAGTATATTATCATAGGATTTACGTAGTCTCCTCTTGCAAGACTCTCCGCAACTGCTGTACGTGCACCCTTTGTAAACGGTGAGAAACCCTCTTTATCCGGCGGAAACATGTTTTGGAAAAGAACTACGTTTAAATACAACATATCTGCTACCAACAAATACACGAAGAAAAATGCGGCAATAATTACTACTACACCAAAACCTACACGTATCTTTGGTATCCACTCTTCCACATATTTGACTGCGGATACTGTATCTGCCCTCGTGCCTTTTAATATCTTGTTTACAATAGAATCTGTATAACTATCTGATACCTCGGACAAGGCATTACTAATTTTCTGCTTCGCTTCAACAGAAAAATCATGGGCGTCTATCCCTTCGTAAAAAGTTTGCATTGCAGACTTTTGTATACGTCGTGATAGATTCTTGTATGCAATCTGATTGAAAACATACATTCCACCACCGGCATCATTTTGTACAAACAGTTGCGTTTCTGCAACATCCGTACCGTATACTGTACACGTAACGTCAGCTAATGCACCTATCTTTAATGAACCCGTTTCATCGCCACCGTTTGCTACCACAGTGTCTACATACTCTAATACCTCTTCAAAATTTGTTATGTCCGTGCCTGTCAATTTAAATGCATACGCTGCACTAACAGGTATGCTACATATACTGCACGTCAATAAAACAAATAATGTAAGTATAAGTACTTTTGTGTTTATGCGTTGCATTTTTGTCAACGTCCTTTCCAAAATATTAGAAAAACTTGCATATAAAACAACGGTGCGGTACGGTTTTCACCGCCCGCACATGCGTTGTTGCTATTGTATACTTAATTGACATACGAACTGCCAATATTAAGCAATGCCTGCATAAGATTGCTGAAACCACCGAATACAAGATATGCAAGTATAATACCGAATACAATGTATACAGGTAATCTGTGCTTAAGATATATCCAAAGTGCTGACTTATATTCCTTACCATCAGCACTGCCTTCGGCAACTTTAATAGCGTTCCATGCTTCTGCTGATACACCCGCAGGTCTGTCTTTGCCGTTTGCACCCTCTTTTGCGAGAATCTTATCACGGAATAAAGGTACGATTATGATCACAATGTCATACACGCTAAACAATACAAGTGCCAATGACGCGAGTATTGCAAGTACGCCTATAATAATGTTGATTATGGACATGAACGGATTTATTACCTTCATACCACCTACAATGTCGCCTCTTGTTTCGTCAAAAACATAAGGTATAAGATACAGCGACATATCAATTTCTTTCGTACTATTCAAGCAATCCATGATAGCATTCGTACCATTTGCCGAAAATTCAAGATTTGTTGCCTCTGTCATAAAATTCTTTACAAGCTGTTTCTGCTCTTTATCCGTCTTTTCAATAAAACCAGACGGGTCAAACGATAGCGTACCACCACTATTCGTAAGACCAAGCTCCTGTGCCGCCTGCTGTAAATCATCTGACGAATCCCATACAGCCTGATCTGAAGTGTTTAACTTATACGTTACAGCAAATGCTGTCATCGCCATTACGCTAAACACCATACACGCCGAAAGTATTAAACTTATTACTCTTTTAATAAACGTTTTATTGTGCATACGCTACACTCCTCTTTAATTTAAATCATATCACAAAAAGACAAATAATCTCTGCTACTATAATCAGATACAACAACCAACGGACTATTTTTTCGTATGTAGTACCCGTTTTAAAAACATCTGCATGTAATGGTCTGCACCACACACCCGGCAACAACTGTGTACCCTCATACGTAAGTGTATCTAACATAAGATGACTGATATTACCCACACTAAAACCAGTCAATAACATGTTTAAAATGTCATAGGTTCCTACACTACTGCCTAACCATACGTTAGTACGTGCAAACCACAATAATGCATACAATGCGATAATAAACAACAGTGTTAATGCCCATGTGTGCGTCTGCCAACTACGGTGCTTTACCTTACCTATGTGCAATAACTTGTGTACTGCAATAGACACAGGTGTCTTATCGGGTATGTTGTCTACGCTTGTTTGGTCAAGGTCCGGCATAGTACTCCCCCAACTGGCTGCGGGATACATTACTGCAAGCTGTACTATCGGGTGTATACCGTCAAGCAAATACCCTTTTTGCGACATGTATATGTATGCCGCTAACATTGCTGCACACCCTGCTGCTTTATGTGTACGCCCTGTCACAAATATCAGCCACCTATCTTTAATCCCGGTATGCCCAAATCCATACCTGCAAGCAGTGTACTTCCAAGGTTAATCGGCTTGTTTATAGATGTACTTTGTGTCTGTTGTTTTACGTGTTGTTTCGTTGCCCGCGTTTTATAATCTGCTCCGTGCAACTCCATACGTAAAACTTTCGAGACTGTGCTGTACGTCTGATAACCACCTGTATCGTCCGGTTTTACGCCTATGGATACCAGATGTGGTATGTTTATGTTCATTCCGTTACGCAACGTATCACACATATCCGCAATATATGCATCTATTATCGCTTCAACTGTCACAGCCGACAGTCCATACTGCTTTGCAACCTCGTTTATATGTTCCTGTGTATGTTTAGCAACCCTATAACCCACGTTTTAATTTCACCCCTTATTACCAATTAAATGTACGTACAGTAAATGTATACAGCGTTTCACTTATCTGTACGCAATCATACTCACTAAATGTCGGCAATATCGCAATAAAGTCCACCACGTCATCAGGTTTTATCTCTATAGTCACGTTATCACAACCTCTCTGTGATAAGTACTCATCCAGCAATTCACGCGTTTCCGTGCGGAGTAAACTCTCCGCACGTTTCGCTACTGCTGTGTTAGACTGTTTTTTCTCTTGCCGTTTTAAATTACGTAATTCTCGTGTACGTTCAAACATTTTTGTACCCCGTGCAACAGCTTTAAACGCCTATGCTCACACCGCTTACCTTTTCTGCTATCCATGTACCAATCTGTAAACCAAGATCTGTGAAAGTGGACGTACAGAAAATCGCAAGACACACGCCAAAAAGTATTAAAAATACTAAACGCTTACGAAAATATATTGGCAATATCTGCTTTGCTTTGGGTGCTGCGGGTGTCGCAGGTGCTCCGCCAAAACCACCTTGTCCGCCGAAACCACCAGGGCCGCCGAAACCGCCAGATCCACCAAAGCCACCAGGACCGCCAAAACCACCAGCAGGTGCCGTCGGTGCACCACCTTGTGTTGCGCCCGCCTTTTGTATAGCAACTAACGCGTCATGCGATGCCCATGCAGCCATCTTACTCATAATGTCATCCGAATTTGTCTGCCCAGTCAATACTTTCTGACACAACGGACGTACCGAAATACAAACTATGTCCCAAATACTGTTTGCAAGAATCAATACGGATAATAATGCCATAACTGCCGAAATTATGATACGTATTAAGCGTGCAAGAGGTGCTACCATTTTTGCCCCTTGTTCCAATTCCTCAGAATTGATTGTCATTGCATCGGTAAGTATATCACTTACTTCCTGCATGTCCGCCTTATCACCGTTACCTGTCACTCCAAATGTATCATCATACGGCATTTCATCATTGGTTTCTACTACTGCATTTGCATCATCAATAACATCTGTCACCGTTGCAGCTACTGGCATACAACAACACGATACAAACAACATTGCAGAAACAATCAGGTTGAAAATTTTTACGGGTCTGTGCATATTAATCACCACTTTCAAGATTATAAAATATACTTACATGTGGTCGTTCGTACAACCATACATATTTGTATTGCAATCTGATACACACACCTAAATGTCTTATATATTACAAATTATGTCTGTATGTGTAGTCGTGTCCGTAGTGTCTGTATACAAACACATAAAATAATGGTAATAAAACAAAAAATGCCTGTAACAACGAGTTACAGGCAAAAAATAAAGGTGTAGCAATTCGCTACACCTTCGTCTTGCGTATATTTTAATCAGGTTATTGTATATGTTCTTGTATACCGGCACTCTTCCATTGGACTATATGCTGTTACATATATCGCCTTTTTACCCTTTACACCCGAAGCGTCATCAGCGGTATAAACTCTCACTAACAAAAGTTCACTATCATTACCACAATACACACGCAACACAGTACCTACATCTGGATTTACGTAAGTGTGTCCCTGCATTACACAGTGATTTAATACAGTATTACCTTTATTATCAAGCACATCTACTACTGCGGTACTATGCCCGAACAATGCTACACCATTATCATCTACTGTGCATTCTGCAAACAGTTTGTACAATATCGGCGTTTCAGCAGTCAATTCTTTCAAGTTTGGTATGCGATGATACGTACTCGGAAAAATTTTAGCACACCATGCTTCACGTGTTTTGCGACCAGACTCGCGCATATCCGTAGCATACCAACAATGCAGAGGTACACCCCTACACAACTGTCTAGCCAAAGCATCTACACCAAAACAACAAAGTGCATCCTTAGAAATATACTCCTGCACCGTGGCTACTGCGGTACTGTACACGTCGCCACGGGTCTTACAAAAAGCGGTACAGCCACCCATATAAAGGGATAATTGATGCATACGTTCTGTATCTTTTAAATGTTCTGTTGTCGCAACTGCTTTTGTATATTTTGCACGCTGCACCTCAATATTCTGCGGTGCTACACCTTGCATCTGCATGTTTTTACAAATTTGTTCTGTATACTGCTTAAGATACTCAATATACGTAGCTTCGGTATACTGCGGTTCTATAGTTGTTGGTTTTGCCATAAACTTATTGCCCCCATTCATCACATAACATAAAATCTTGCCTCTTTGAAATACGTTATATCTCTTGGATACACGTCATCTATACAACCTTTATAAAACACAAATTGCGGCGGATTTCCGTTATATGTGCTACTATTGTGCTGTATAAGGTCTTTTGTAAACTGTTGCAGCGTGCGTATCAAATATTTTGATGTACCATCTATTATATAAACATCATGTCCATGCTCATACCATAAAACCGTATGATATATGTATGGTTCTGACAACCACTGTTGCTCCTGCACCTGAAATGTCACTCCCGGGGCATGCATTGTATTCGCCACACGCGCAAATGCACGTATTGTACATACACGCCCAACATTAAAGCGTTTCTTTATCAATTCAGCAACTTCTGAACAGTCCATCCCAGAATCATTTTCATAGCCTATTTCCTGCAATAAGCTTTTAATATTCTGCATCAGGCTTTCCATTGTCATAGCAATCACCTCGACAGTTTTGCTTTTGTGTCAGATAAACACGAATATTATAACACAAATAAATACAAAATGCAAGAACTATTTTGCAAAAAATGTCTGCATTCCATTAATTATTGCCTGCACTGTATCACCAACAAAGCCTGTATTGTCCACCACCTGATTACAAACACGCTGTATACGTTTTGTATCAAATTTTTGTGCATCATCCATTAGTCTACGTTGCCACTCAACAGCATCAAATGAACCTCGCTGAATTGCACGCTGTTTCCGCACACTATCCGGCACGTCTATATACACAATATAACAATTGTTGCGTCCGTAATATTCTGCAAAAGCTTCTGCACCTTTTATATCAAGAACGATTGCATATTGTGTTCCAATGTACAACTGTACTTTTGGTGACCCATAATGCCAAACAGCAGGTTTACCTGCTACCGTTGTATTATAACTTCTGTACTCAATAAAATAGCCCTCTGCTATTTTTCTCTGAAATTCACTATCCGTTACAAAATGATAATCTACGCCATCTTTTTCATTTACACGTTTTGGACGTGTAGTTGTCGATACAAATGCATTTGTTACAAATCCACGTTTCTCAAGTTCGTGTAGTATTGTATCTTTACCTGTACCGCTCTTACCAGTTAATATAAGTATTTTGGCTGTATTATTCATAGCATTATTCCCCTATAACTTATGTATTAGACTCGTCAACACATATTGCCGTTACTATGTGCCTATCGTTTTCAGCCATTTGCCATTGAAACATGCGCTTCACAAATGGCTTTTCAGCATAAGTACTATTAACCGTCACACGATATGTTCTGCTATCATACGGGTTAGTAGCCAATACTGTTGTTGCATCTATGGTTGACATATATATGTATGTATGCATCTATGTTATCGCCATGTTCTAACTCAACTGTAGGCATACTTGTATAATAATCCGTACGTTTTATAGTTCCCATAATGAAAAATGATGTACACATTAAAAATACACCTATAACGCATACCAATATATCCTGTTTGACTTCCGACATATTACACCTACTTTCCATAGTATTTAAATATAGACAAGACGGTATGCATACCATCTTGTCTATATTACTTACTAAAAATTTAGTTTTACAATTTTAATCATGTTTATTCATATCGTCCTGCTTTGCGTTACGTACGTTTTGTGCAATGTTACGTATTTGCTCTATGTATTCAGTTGCGTACTTTATCAGATCTTTATCATCTGTAAGCTCCGGATAAAGTTCTGCCAAATATTTTACTGCTATTGCATTTAACAGTGCTTCATCTATATGCATGTCTCTACACAGGCCGTCCACGACATAACACAGTGTCATCATATTTAAGTTCGCATAAAACTTGCTAATTAAAATAGTTGCTGTTACGCCTACAATGATACCGAGTAGCAACATTGCTACCATATACAACACTGTCATAAGCTTTTTACCTCTCACTCTGTTTGAATTGTTGCAAGCAAATCCTGTACTGTTGTAGTTCCGTCACTCACCTGCTCAACAGCAACAACATTAAGTATATCGGTCCTGTGGTTTGAATCCTCTGTATAAAATATTTTTAAACGTGTAAAAAAGCCCTGTGCTGAATAATTCTCCGCAACAGTTAATTTATATAGTTTACTATCAGCAACATTAATAGCATATACTGTCGTAGGACTTTCACGCGCAATATAAATATAATTGTCTATTGCATCACCATACTGTATAACACTTGTAGGATTACGCTTAATCGTACTTGTATTCGTCACAACGGGAAGTAACACCAAACACGCAATTAAAAACACTGCAAACAACCCCAGTTTTACATACCATTCATCAAACATATAATCTGCTCCTTTATACTATAACAATTTTGTCAACAAACGCATTAACATAATTTATACGTTCTAAATACCGTATTTTATACTACATACTTTTCTGCAAACGCTGCAATTCTTCCTGTGCGGCATCTTCTGTATAAAAAGCGGTTCTACCCAAAAATTTAGAATATTTGTCCCATGTATCTTTCGTCAACATTTCCTTTACAATGCCATAATGCAAAAATGGACACAATTTAACGGCTGTTCCACCTGTTAAATTGTTATAACCTTCCTCACATGTACACTCTTCTGCATTATAGGATACCCAACTTGATACACAACTATGACATAGTGTATCTGCGTCCGTACACACAATACAATACAGTTCTGTACTTACAGGTGCCTGCATAAGCTTAACACCATGTTCTGCAAGATACTTCGCTATAACTTCCCATGCCGGCACGCCTTTATTGTCTGCGTGCATTGTACTTAAATACGCTGTCTTACACAGACTTACAAGCCCTTCGTAGTCCTTACACATGTGCTGTTCCCCCAAAATCAAACAAGGTTACGTCGTCTGTAGCCGTATTTTCAACACTTTTGCTGTTTTTCTTACACTTTGTACCCGTACTTGCCTGCAATGCCATCATTATCTGCAAATCGTGTATAGCACAGCATGTCTTATTCAGTACCTGCAACATCTCCGTCATTGTAGTCATTAGGGAGTTGTCTACTGTATGTACTACCTTTATGATACCGTTTATATCTGTTGGTACACCATTCTCCGCAGTTAGCACTGTTCTTTTTACGTCACAGTCTTCTTTAGCAATCATAGACTTGTTAACGCTCTCACACATTTCGTGTACCTTGTTTGTTTGCGTATTGACCGCTTTTGTCTTATTTTCAGACGTATCGACAGGATTATTGACTTCACTTTTGTTCACTCTGCGTAGCTGCACAGCATGTGTACCTGTACGTATTCTACTTACAGTCGTATCCGAGAAGCCTAAAACTCCTGCAATCTCTTCATTTGACATTTTACGTGCAATTAACTTTTCTACACGCTGTACGTCTGTTTCTGTTAAATGTTTATTTGCCATAAGCCGTCCTCCTACATATCATCAACGTTTATCCACGAGTTCTTCGGCTACACCGCCAATTTCTGCTACCATAACACCAATAGCAAGCGGCATCACCGACTTCGTTACAAGTGCTACCACACCACCGATAACTCTTACTGCGGACTTCAAAAGACTTATAATAAGATGACCTTTACTATTCATTTGCAATCTCCTTTATAATTGATTCTACAATTGCTTTACAATCAGCATCCGATGACGTAGTACATTCGTACTTTATATCTAAGGCTTTCAGCTTTGCTATAAGCTTCTCTCGCACGTCTGCTGCCTGTGTTTCATTCTGAAAACGCCCTGCGTCCTCATATTTATGTTTGCGTAACAATAAATAATTCTTGTTACGATACGCATTAAAGGTATCCATAACCACACACTCAAATGGTTTGCCTAAATATGTATTCTGATTATATATTATAGACAAAACAAGCGGTGAATCAGTTACAATTACCTGCACTCTACCGCACACACGCCCAATCTTAAATGACTGCTTACCGAATAGATATTCTTGATGCTTGAATACTTCGGCATCTTCTTCGTATACCTTATCTTTGGCATACTCTGAAACATATTCAGCGTTTATACCTGCTCGTTTAAGCTTCGCCGTTATATCCATAGCTGCTGTACTCTTTCCCGCACCGGGTTCGCCAAATAAATTCACTACAATAGTATTCATGTTTGTCCCTCTTTCGTCCATGTGTTATTGTTCCGCTGCAACATTTGCTACACACTTTGCGTCTACAATAGACACATCATAGTCATCTGTTACAAACTGTACATATTGTTCCCAAAAACCTTTGTTTGAAAAATCCGATGCCAGTGTTAATACATACGGTGCATCCGTGCTTGTATTGTATGCATACACCTGCGTTGCATTTTTCTTTATATCCACAACGTACTCGTCAAGTACATCCGCTGTGCTTACCATTGCTGTAGGTGTGTTACTTAGCGTTTCACGTACTATACTAAAAATTGTTACGTGCCAGCCAAACACTATTATGCATAATACTACGCACACACAAAGTATGTATAAAAGGATCCATTTCACAAAATCAAGAAAATCTTCAAGATCAAAAAACACTTTAAACACGCCTCCCTACTTTAACACAGCGGCATTGCTAAACACATTCAACAAATCTGTCGCTGATAATGTTGCTTTATTAGCATTGACAACAGCGGCAACTTCTTCCGTTGTGGGTTCTTTTGCTTTGTTTAATTGTTTTACGCCTTCGGCTGTTTCGCTTTCTGCAACCATTTGTGGTGGTGCTACTGTTACGCTTTCGGACTCTGTATTAACTACTGTCGGTTTAAATGGATGCATACCTGTATACCCCCACGTCACAAACAACAACTCAATATTTTCAGATGTTTCGGCATCTGTCAGTGCTTGCAACAACTGTTGCATTTCAAGTACGTCAAAACTACCAAATAGCTTAGAATACGCTTTTGTCTCCGATGCATCCATACCCTGTACAACAATTCCGTTGTAGATGTATAACCCGCGTATCACATAGGCGGTCAGTCCTTTAAGAAACGACTTTAAATCAGTCTGCCTACGTATTTCATACAAGTTATGCAAGTACTCTGCCGGCGTGTGTTCTTTACCAAGACACAGTTCAAGAAACCTATAATATGTTGCATCAGATGTATCCTGTAACGTTTTTACAACGTTTGCATATTCGGCAGTTTTAGTTGCTGTAATTACAGCTTGCAATGTCTTTAACGCCGTTCTGGGTTCATTGTCGGAACGAGACGCTACATAGTTTAGACCTCTTGCGTCATATTTGACATTTTCTGTCTTACAGACGGCTTCGAGCATCTTTACCATATCATCTTGTTTCTGCTTTTCCACAGATAACGTTAAATCGCAACGTGAGCGTATTGTATTTAATAAGCGTTCCGGATTTGTCGTACATAAAATAACAAGTCGTTTCTGTACCGGTTCTTCCAGTGCTTTTAAAAGTGCACCCATAGCCTGCTGCGTTAACAAATGTGCTTCATCAAGAATAAACGTACGCCAACCACCGTCAAGTGTTGGCATTTCCATTTCTTCAACTATATTGTCTGCTTCACTTTTACCAACGTTGGAACAATCATACTCGTGCAGATTTATTAAATCGGTTGTGTCACCTGTCTGTATATAGTGTGCATATCGCTGACAACTATCACATTTACCGCAAGCAACGTTCACAGCATCACGATCTGTACAACTATACTCTTTACCTATAAGACGCGCAAGTGTTGTCTTACCACAGCCTGCCGGTCCGTCCACAAGTACAATCTGCGGACGATAACCAGATGCAAGGGTCTGCTTTAACTGCTGTACGGCTGTTCTGTTTCCTGCGTATGCGGATAATGTTGTCGGTCGATATTTACGTGCAAATGTTGTATCTTGTGTCATCAGGTATCATCTCTTCTATCTGACACGTTTGCAAGAAATGCACGACAACTCATTGCACGCTGTGCGGCTACAGACGGCTTATCCGCCGATGAAATACGCTTCTTACCGCTATTCTGTACTTCGCGGGTCGGGTGTCCCTTATACATGTAATAGTAACGTTCTTTATAAAGCTTATCTCTATCTGTATCGCCCCAAATAGGTTCGTCACTGGTAGGATCCTTTCGGCATATCATCTGCATCTTATCCTTAGCAGGTACACCTGTATGTGAAAGCAATGTAGGCGTTGGAAGTCTGCGTCCACGCGGACCAAATGCCGACTGCTTTGTTTCAAAATTGTGCAACTTTGTTGCAATTGTAATGCCGTTATCCATACCATCATAGCGGAATGTGAATAAGTACTGCTCTCCCATACCAAGCAACATAAGTTCCAGATACGTCATTACAAATTCCTGTCCTGCCTCCACAGTGATGTATTTTACATCAGTAGGCATAAAACCTGTTTTTGTATTAAGTTCAACGGGCAACCTTGGAATTTCAAGCTGCTGGTGTGCAACACACAAAACTGCAAACGGAATTGCACACTTATATGTACCTGTCTTTGGCTTTGCTGCACCTGCTACACGTAAATCATTCACAAGTGCATTATAGCGTGCACCCTTATTACGCAACGGTTGCTGATAATACGGTGAACCAAGCAGATGTATAATTTCAAGTGCATTTGAAAGACTTCCAGCCTTGCTGTTTGTCTCACCTGTTGTTACTTCACCTGATGCTACTTCATTTGCTGCTACTTCATTTGTTGCTGTTTCATTTACAGTATTATTGTTTACTTCGGACATACTAACGACCGCCTTTCTGTTATTTTTGCTACATATGTACTTACTGGAACACGCCAGTTTTTTCAAGTGGTATTTTATACAAAATTAAAAACTGCTTTTTGTATAACTTGTTACATATTACTGTTTTAATTCAACCAATCTATTGTCGGCTTGCCTGCATAATTGCCAACTTCCCAAACAAACCATGCATAAGCTTTTGCCGACTGCATGCGTTTCGGCGTACCATCTTTCTTATACACAACATTGCCATCTTTGTCGTGTTCGTAAAAATCTCCGTTCATGCCACATAATATACGTCCCGAAAACACGTGTACTCTTACTGGCGGTGTACGCATAAACATTTTCTTTCGGTCGGTACTTTCCAAAAATGTTAACGGTAAAAACAATGCGAGTTTACCCCCTTGCGGTAGCACCTCAAGCGAATGTTCCACCCACTCTTGTGCGTATGCATACGGTGGATTAGTCACAATATTGTTAGCAAGTGCTTCCGTACACTCAAAGAAATCCACACCGCCTGTTCCATATCCGCGGTCTATCAAATCTGTACTTACTACATCTAAACCAAGCTCGCACATGCGTTTAGATAAGTGACCTTCACCGCAACAGTTCTCCCAAACTGTTCCTGTAAAACTTTCCACTTGCAACAGAAAATCCATTGCCTTTGGCTCTGTTGCATAATAATCATGTTCTGCACGATCATGATTTGAATGATTGCTTGCACCTAACGTCGTAAACGTCGCTTTGCTGTTTCCAGTCCAATCTTTATGCACCTTAGCAACCTTTGCAGACATTAAATCAACCCCTTTACAACATATCAAAATTTTCACTATTAAAAACGCAATAAAAATTTACTAAATCTATAATACGTTCTTCGTGTCTGCTATCGTAATTTACATGTCTAATACATTAAAACAAAAAGCATTTCAATTCAGAGTATTTCTGTTATACGTTATGCACATAAATAAAACACCCACCTTATTCAGATGGATGTTTATATTATATATGGTCCTGTACCCCAAACGACGTAAAATAGCGTTTTCATCAATTTGAAGCCGTTAAAATACCTGTTTTACGTTATATTAGGTCCTGTTATTTAAGTTACCACCCGGTTTACGTCGGATGCTCTACAATTCTTGACATTACAACTGAAATTCACCAAGCATTTCCTTTAAAACAGTCGCTTGCCCACTCAGTTCTGCACTTGATGCTGCGGATTCTTCGGCGGATGCTGTGTTATTCTGTACAACGGCAGAAATACTATTTATTTCTGTTATAATCTTGTTTAATTCATTCCGTTCATCAGCAACGTTTGTTGTTATAGATTGTATATTTGCATGCATATTACGCGTATCTGTCACTATTTCTGCCAACTTAACCTGCGTTTCTTCAGTTAATGTTACGCCATTTTCTACTGCTACACAAGATTCTTCTATTAACTTTGTTGTTGTATTAGCAGCCTCTGCGGACTTGCTTGCAAGATTACGTACTTCATCAGCTACGACAGCAAATCCCTTACCAGCAGAACCTGCTCTTGCAGCTTCTACTGCTGCATTGAGTGCCAAAATATTTGTCTGGAACGCAATATCTTCCACAGTTTTTGTTATTACACGTATCTGTTCAGTTGTAGTACTTATATTCTTCATAGCGTCACTTAAATGTGTCATACTATCATTACATTCAGCTACACGTGTATGCATATCATCTGCTATTTCATCTGCTGTACGTGTACTTGCACCTGTTTCTGTTAGTTTTGCATCAAAACTATCAACTGAAGCTGTCAGGCGTTCAACTGCTTCTGCTTGTGTAATAGCACCTTGTGATAAATTCTGTGCACCGTTAGCTACAAGTTCCGACCCATTTGCTACCTGTTCGGTAACAGAATCAATTTTTTGTAATGTTTCCCTAAGTGTCTTCTGTATACTAATAAGTGATTTACGTAAATTTGCAAAATCCCCTACATATTCGGTGGCCAGTGCACGATTAAACACACCAGCAGCCATATCTGCTAAATTACTGTCAATATCCACAATATATTCGGAGATTTTATGATTAGCACATTCTATCGCTAAACATGCTGTGCCGATTTCGTCATCTTTACGGTATGTACTTGCATATTTTAAATTTCCTGCCATCATCGCATCTGCTGTTTCTGTTAGTGCATGCAACGGCTTTAGCTTATTTGCTACAATTTTTGAGAGAATTACTGTATCTGCAATAAGAAAGACAGCAAATATAACAATATAATTAAGCACTAACATATTTACTTCACTAAAATATACGGCATTTGGCATAGCAATATAATAGTGCCAACCTGTTTCCCCTACAGGTACACTTGCAAAACGCGTCCTTGTTCCGTCATAGTCAACTGCTGTGAACACCTTATCAGTTACATAAGTTACATTTGTATATGTTGTGTCTAATGCGGTTAATGTATCTGTACCATCTGCATTTGTAGTAGATTCAAACGCAGTGTTTTTATGCACAATAATATTATTATCTGCATCTACAAGTATTGGATAACACGTTTCATCAATATTGCTTTTAGCTATATCTATAATAGTAGTCACAAAAATATCCATCGCTATTACGGCAGTCGTTTTTCCAGTATTATTTTTTATTGGTGTGGATATAGTTACAACCATCTTGCCTGACTCTGCATCAGCATACGGTGCTGAAATAACCATAGCATCGTTCTTTATAGCGTCTTTATACCAATCTCGTGCAGTTGTATCATAATTATTAGCAACAGGATCCCAGTTATCCGAAAATACGCACGCTTTGTCCGCTCTACCCATGTATATAGCGTATATATTACTGTCCATCGCAGTCATATCAGCAAGAAATGGTACGGAATCATAAAATTTGTCTGTATCATACCCATTGCTGTGTACCGCAATTGCAAGCTCGTTAAGCATCTCCATCTGTGCTGTAAACCACGTATTCATCTGTTGCGCATGTATCTCAGCAGTCTGTTCAAATGTAGTATCTTTTTTGTCTATCAAGGCACTTGTCGCTGCATATGTACATGTAACCGCAAGCACACAGCATGTTAAACCATATACAAGCAATAACATCATTGTTAAAGATTTTATTATACTGTTTTTCCGTTTCTGTTTCTTCACGTCAAACGCTCCTATCAACAAATAATTAAATTGCCTAAATAACTTTCAACTTATTTCTGGTATTTCCTGTCGCAACACATCGTAAATGTTATACTGATATATCTTACGTGCCGCTATACACGTTAAATAATCCTGCCAGTTGTATGTACACAAACAATCTATTACCTGCTGGCGCAACACCGTATTATTAACAATTATTTTGTACTCTGCCGCATAATGTTCCGTTGTTTTCAATATTTTACCGGCAGAACCATCGCCCCAATAACACATACGCAAATCATACGGGCTATCAGCATACTTTCGACTATCTTGACGTATAATCGTTACGTCCTTCAATCTACATGCATTTTTAACATGCAATCCGTTCACCGGACGCTTATATACATTAAAACAACAATGCAACTCACGATCAGTGTACTGTTGTATTCCAAGATCTTCACTATATATTAAATCAAATGCATACAATGTTTGCGTATTATGCAACTGTGATATAGGCAATATAAACGCTATATAATCTGCTATTTTCACGGATTTACGATAAAACTGCTGTGCGGTATACATACGTTCACCATACGGTGGATTGCCTATAATAAGCCGTCCGTGCTTATACGGTATATCTGCCGTCAAAAAGTCCTGTTGCAATATTTCTGTCGTATCCGAAAAGCATTCAGGCAACACGTCATACGCTATTTGCACTTTGCCATGCGTATGATGCAAAAAAGCACCGTTACCTACGCTTGGTTCTATAATTTCTGTTATATTTTCAACACCAATATATTGCAAAGCTCTGTCCCAGCACCTATTTGCAATATTTATAGGCGTATAGTATTTGTCATTATCTATTTTTCCCATTTGTACCTACGCCACAAACTTATGCTACACCGTGTACCACTAACGCATCTTTTACGCAATAATTCATATCATTTACAAAATTTACAATTTCCATTGGTGTTGCTGTCTGAAAACCTGCATCAGATGCTTCATCCAATGTTACACACATATCGTCTACAAGCAATATGCGTGCATGCGGTATACCGCTAACATTTTCAATACTTTGCAACATAAGAACTTTCTTATCACGCGTACTTACACTATAATCCTTTAGATGTACGCCATAGCATTGCTCAACCCAATCTACTTTTTGCTGAGATTCCGCAGTACTACCTACATGACTTAATAGCCCCATGTCTATTTGCATACTGCGACAATACTCCATAAACTTACAAAGCTGTGCATTCATTTGAGATGCCTTATAAGGCATTTCATTACTTAGTGCACATGTTACCGCTTTAATATAATCAGCAGCCGTCCATGTACCGCGTTTTGCATGTATACACAGTGTATCATCAAAATCAAACAACACCATATCAATTTTTGTCAAATCAAACATATTCTAACAATACCTTCTTATATAAATATATCAATAATTTTGTGGTCATCCGCGGGCAACACAACTTCGGAATTTGCATACATAGACTGTACTTTATAACGTGCATCATCTTCTGTTTTTGCTGTCACGTTTACATCTCGAATCGTTGTTTCTACAATGTGTACCGTATAGTTACATGGCTCTGCCGTAGTTTTTGTTTCCTTACTTATATCTGTGTCAACAACTTCATTCTGACAAATTGTCGCATTATATAAAGAAACCAAGCCACTTACGACTTTATACAAATCAACAAGTGCTGTTTTGGGTACATCAAACAATTGACGTATAGTGCTCATTATATAGGCAGTATCAAAACAGCGTTCCACCATGACTATTATAAACTCTGTTGCAGAATACACACTATCTTTATCATACAAACCAATTAAAGTGTCCGAATCACCACATTCATCACAGTACAGTTCTTCAAATGGTATGTCTTCATCAGATTCATAGAAACCACCAAGATGACTTTCATATATGTACATAGCATTGTCCTTTCGTATTAATCATTGATAAACGCCATCAGCATCAATTTTATCTCTGATACGTTGCGTTTTCACGTTTATTGCTTTGTTGAGTTCTACATCAGAAATATTACCACTTTCTTGAATATACAGAACTGCAAGACAAACATCTGCGAGTTCTTCAATAAGAGATGTTTTATCTACGGTACCACGCAAGAGCTTGCAAACCTGTTGCCCAAGTTCAGCAAGCTCTTCTGTTGCAATGATCAGGTTGTGATGTCCACGTGGATACTGCGGTTCAGCAACTGCACAAACATCTATACAATCACTGAGCGTCTTTTTAATTGTGTCAATATTGATTTCAGACGACGCTTCATCAAAAGCGTCTAAAAACTTCTGTTTGTCCATACAGTTCTCTTTCTGTTGTTAAACGTTATTCTTGTATTGATTCTCGTATTTACTACGCACCATATCATCAAGATATGTACATGCAAAATCATCTGTAGCTGCAATCAAGTTGTCCTTATCTTTATCTGCGAGCATATAATGACATTCGTTTGTATCGACCCAATATTCACACATTACAGCATCTTCATTTATATTGATGCGGTGTGTTGCGGCCCAATGCTTATATTCCTGTACAAGTACGTCTGTCAGCGGAATATAAAAACACATAGTCGTTGTATCGCTTATACCTTCGATTTCTGTCGCGTTGATGCTATCCTGCGTTATAGTTTTAAGTGCATTTTCGGAAAAAAGATGTGATTTTGTTTCAAAAATATTTGTCACAGGTATACATCCACGTATCACCTTAAAAATATTTGACATATACGCAAACCTCCATATTAAAGCATAAACTTCTCACGGTTCAATATTTCACAAGCCTTTTCGGCTGCACCTTCAGTAAAGTATACAATAGAAAATGCTGTTTGTGCATATGTACACCATGTCCATTTTTGTTTAGTTGTATCCTTATAGACTATATAATTTTTAAAAGATGTTATCTCGTCACAATCAGGAAAATAATCGGGGCAAAGTAACTCGTGTAGTTGCATCAACTTGTTTTGCACACGCAAAACGTTGTTTGCATACCACTTTAGGTGTTCTTGCGTTTTGTTATTTGAATGATATACATTATTATAATACATGTGCAGTTTCGATCTCTCGAACGCTGGGTCTTCGAGAATTGTACGATAAACACAGCCATTTGAACCAATGTACATATAAGCGTCATAATACTTAGGTTGCCATACTGTCTCACGCGTCCGCTTATCGTCAAGTTCAGCTTTGAGCTTTTTAAGCTCTGCTGTCATAGCGTTACACTGTTTTTCAAGTTCTGCGATGCTTGTTTCCGGTGTCATTATTTCGTGGCTCCTTTCAAAATTTCAATGAGTCTGTCAGTCTCAATATAATCAAAATACCATTTAAGTACAGCCATTTCAAAGCTGGTTTCAACATAAGATACCGCTATTTCAAGCTTAAATATACCGTTACTGTCAGGCTCATCGTCAGCATTACGCGGTTCAATAAGGGCTATTCTGCCATTGGCGTGTGCCTTTAATATGGCTTCAATCATACGTAGTGTTTTTGCATCAAGTTTGTCATGTAGTTTCTGTGCATCTCGACACATATCAATATAATATTGCATATTTTATACTACTTTCCTGTACATTCCACTAAAGTTTATGTGGACATTAAACTATTTACGTTTGTATACGTTCACGCCATGAATACCCCCATAATGCTAACGCATGAAAACCTTTAGCGTTCATCTTTACTGGTGTTTGTGTTAAAAAAGTACCACCACAGTTTTCAGGCACACTTGTTACAAGTGATTTCCACGTTCCTGTACCTGTGGTGTTTATATAGTACACAAACCAATCAGCAGGCACCGTAGCTGCATCTACACAATCTGCAACAAAAATGCCTGCATTTTCGGTACTACAACATGGACTTATCTTCATTGTATACCTATACTGTTGCATAGCATCAGAAAACCCAATAATTTTCATACAAAAGACCCTTTCTTAATCTGTATGCCTTTCAATGCCCGCACAAATCTTTTGTTAGCGGGGTTATTATTGTATAACCCTTTTTCACACACTCTAAGAAACTCGCAGTTTCAGTTTTTCTACAAGACACCATTTCCTGTACATAACGCATTCCTGTTACCATATAATATTTGCCGTCAGAGACTGGCAAACCTTTTACAAAGTCACCTGCACAATTGCGAAAACGACCGTCCCACCGCATATGATTATACGGTGCGTGGAATTTCACAGATGGTGCAGCCATTTTATATTCTCTGTGACGTGCAGCATAATTCTCATAATCAGTTACCATTAAAAAATAATCTCTGTGTCGATAATCCATAAACTAAGTCTCCTCGTTTTGTATATCATTAATTAAATATTTTTCTACCATACCTGTGTCAACATTTTTTATATTACGACCAAACCAATCTTGATCGTCCAATATTATATCACCACGTTCTACCATACGCTCAACCTGACGTATTGCTGCTATTTCATTCGTTGCTTGTACGATTACAGTTCTACTATAGATTTCCTGTACGTTTATACTAAAGTTCTTCAAATCATTTGACATTTTTAATACACTCTCTTACAAGATAGGGTCGTCCTTTGGCATCATACTTTATTGTCAGAAAAACCTGCTCTAACTGCCCTGTGTTTGCATTTTCAAGCAGGGCATATACCTGATTTTGTCTGGTATATTTTATTGTCTGTTTGCCAATCTTATCAAATAATGTACTCCAAAGCATAATATCATCGCACTCCATTGTATTAAATCACAACAAATATTTAACCCATAAAATAATCTGTTATTGCGTTATTAGTGATTTCATTTGTATAATAACGACTATATGCATTTAACCACGGTGTTTGCATCTGTGTTATACTTACAAGATACGTTGTAGAACGTGGTGCGAGTTTATCAATTACTTTATTTATGTACTGCGTATCTTTGGCTATTATAATATCTTCACAATTTTTAACAGGCATTATATCCAGACCGCCATATATGCTATATTCACGATATGCTTCCGGTATCACAGGTCCACAATCCCATGCCTCTATTTTAGCACTGAAACAAGGCGTATCTTTAAGCATCAGAAACCAAGCCTGTATGAAATACAATAATTTCTGTAGTCTTAAATTTGATACGCCATATCCCTGTGCATTGCTGTAGTTTATCACATAACGTGCTACATCTAATACATTGTATACCATTACAATAACGCTTCCTCAATGCTATCCTTGTTTACATATAACGCACTATTAACTGATTATGCAAAATCAAGTGCTGAAATAACACGATCACAATCATAGTTTGCACACGTGTCTACGGTTTCTGTTATCAGAAATGTACCTTTAATTGCACTTTCTGCTGCATACACCTGTACTACATGCTGTGCATCTTCAACATCTGCTGCAAGCACAAGTATGCGATAATCCACTGCTTCGTTATAAGCTGTATACAGGTTAAGCATATCCTCTACTTTCATAACAATACCTCACAAAAATTCACACAATGTTACGCATTCCAGTCCGGTGCAATCATTACACCGTCCATCTTTGTACCACATGCATCGCAATATTGCGGCAAATTAACACGTACAGCATTATTACAAACTATATGTGCTGCAACCTGCCTACTTGCATTAGGTATATTTGCACTCCAAACATCTTTATGCATACGCCCACAAATCGGACATGTAGCGTGTACTGTCCAATGCATACTGTTCATCTGGTCTGTCTTGGGATAGACATACCATTTAGGTGTTCCTTTGTATTCAAATCTATACTTCTGCATCACCTGTGGATACTTCGTATGATCGACTTCCGACATAAACATTTCTAACGGACGTGCAAATACGCCGTCTGTATGCTGTGTACTCTTAGTCGGGTCTTTACATGTATAAACTACAAGTTTTTCACCCGTTTCTGTATGCGTTGCAACGGTTATAACAGTTGCAATAAATCCTTTAAAATGCTGAAATACAGCACCCGTTACAATATCATTCTCGTGCATAAAAAGCACCCCTTTTAATTTATTTGGTGCCGCAGAACGGACTTGAACCGTCACGGATTTCCCAACAGATCCTAAATCTGTCGTGTCTGCCTATTCCACCACTGCGGCATATTATTTACTGTACTGTACTGTTACGCAAGCCCATCTATTTACATCACAGGCGTATACGTCGCGTACCAAGCATAATACACACGTTCCCAGTCTAACCAACGGCATGCTTCATAAAAACCTTTTTCGCTATAATCATATACTTTTATTTTATCATACTTTGGTGTAGTTATCTGTGCACACAAAAAAGGTATATTATTCCACGTACGATTCGCAATTATGCTAATTGTCACATCATTTACGTTTATTATTGCTGCGTAGTCATACTTGTTATCTACTGCAAACGGTTTCAGACTTTTTTCTGTTTGTTCCATACAATAACCTACTCCAATCTTATAAGCCTAACTGTATTAATAACGGTTCAATTACCGGTATCATGTGCGTATAATATTTGTACAGTGTTTCACGTGCATTTAATGGCTTGTCTGGTTTTGTATAACGTGCACACTCCCAATCAACTACCATCTGTATGTAGTCATTTGTTGTGTGTGCCTTTTCATGATGTCTTGAATATTTTCTGTGCAGCATACTTGCTTTATCCTTTGGAACTATACAAAGCAACACTAACTTATCTGCATCGTGAAATAAACTCCTGAATGTGTTATGTCCCAGCAATTGTTTTTCTACTGTACGAAAAGCTTTTCTGTGTGCTTTTGTATATTGAATTTTGCTATAATTTTGCTTATAATACATAACATTACCACCTATAATTACACACAATAGTATATAACAATAAAACGTGGTATTGTGTGCCATAGAAGTACATTACGCTTCGTATTCTCACAAACGGTGAGTGCTGATTCTCGCTATACGACACTCCCACGTTTCTATGTTATATAGAAGGGTGTGTAGGCTTTTTAACATACTGTTGGAATGTACTTCCTACGTATACCACACCACATATACTAACAGTCATATCAACCGAGTATTTACAAACCAAAAGCCTGAAAAATAGGTTTGTACGTTTTTTACGCCCAACCTCGCAATTGCGGCAAGTGCTATGACGTATACACACGCCAAAAATACGCACATAATCATTTGGCACGACAGTTACACTGGCAGCGTACCACGGATCGTTTCACGACGGCTAAACCGGCAGCGTTACTAAACCCGTTTATTGTATGCTCACACGCACTACAACACTAAAACTCAAAAGCGCCGAAAAATCATTCTCACATAGAAAGCTTCACAATTGCAACAACAATCATAAAACATCACTCCTCAAAAAGCCATACATATAATTTTTTCTTTAAGTTGCCGTTAAAACATCACTACATACCTGCCGGTTACATTAGCCCATTGGAATCACCCTCTTTCTCCGTGCCAAGACTAAACAAGAACACCATTGCAAATTATATAATTATCTATCAACACACCAAGCAGATAGGAATCGAACCTATGACGCAGTGGTTGTCGCCACTCGCTCTACCAACTGAGCTACTACTACACTAATACAACAGTCTACGCTACACGTACACTCAATACGCCTGCACGTACAACCGTTTAGTTATGAGTTAACCTCCTGTACCGTCTATACATTATTTCGTTTGGTGTGTTGCGGCATAAGCCGTGGAGTATGCAACGAGACTCGAACTCGCAATCCTCTGTTTGGAAAACAGATGCTTAAACCCATTTAAGCTATGCATACATATAAGGTGCTTTTTCTGTTACTCTTAACACTACATATGTACTTAACAGGCACCTTTATATTTTTCAATAGGCAAATGTACCAAATTTACAGTAGTTTATTTGTATATGTGTACAAAAATATATTTATACTTATTTTTGCCCACTACTGCCAAAACCTCCACGGTCTTTATCCCCTAAATGTGCAACTGTTTCAAATTCCAGCGTAGGCTGTATCTTATTTATGCGGAACTGACAGATACGGTCATTCTTGCTTATGTGCGTATCACGTGTTGCGTAAACGGGCATACACCACTGATCGTTGTCCCCTGCATAAGAATTATCTACTACACCCGGTGAATTTGGCTGTATAATACCATAATGCTTGAATGTAGAACTTCTTGGTACTATGTATGCCTCATATCCTACAGGCAACTGCATACCGACACCAAGTTTTATATACCGAAACTCTCCTGCTTTTAAATCTACGTCCTCTGCCGAACGTAAATCAACCCAATTAGAGTTATCTTCGCCGCCAACATACTGTAACGGTTCTACATCTGTAAAGTATTTGATTTTTACTTTCAACATATACACCCCTATCATCTGTACTAATTTATTAATTGTATTTAGTGTCTGTTATTTCATGTCACATTTTTGATTTATCACATCAAATAACAGTATTCAGACATGTATCACATCTTAAATTGCATCGGACAACAACATATACTGTACAATTTGATTTGTCTCTTGCGACTTTTTTACATCTATAATACGCTGATTTGCTGAACCTTTGAAACTTAAAGATATATCTTTCAAATCTTCCACAAATTCACCGTCTACCAACACGTCAATCATGGATAGCATTTCATCTGTTACTTCACAGCGTGCACGACTCTCATGCAACAGGTCTTCATCAAAACGATACCCTGTATAGCACCAAATATTTTTATTCGGTAACTCTGTACGTACTCGGTGCAACAACTTCACAAGCTCACGCTGATTCATGGGTTCAAATGGTTCACCACCCAACAATGATAAACCATCTATATTTTCATCAGATAACATGTTTATAATAGTATCTTCTGTCTCCGCTGTGTACGGTTGTCCGTACCAAAAGTTCCATGTATCCGGATTAAAACAACCCTTACAATGATGTGTACAGCCAGATACAAACAGCGAAACTCTTACACCCTCACCATTCGCAATATCAAAATTCTTTATTGTGCCATAATACATTTCGCTACTACGCCCCTCTTTATACATATAAATGTGTACACGGAGCATTGTATTTCCGTGTACACTTATATTACACATCACAAATGTAACACACGTTCTTTTATTTCCTGTGTTCTACCTTGATTCCAAAAATTTGAACCAATATATCCACAGGTGCGCCGTGCTACATTCAGTTTACTTTGTTCACGGTTACCGCATTTTGGACACTCCCAAACAAGCTTTCCATCATCGTCGGTAACTATCTGTATCTCTCCGTCATAGTCGCATACTTGGCAATAATCACTCTTAGTGTTTAACTCAGCATACATAATATTGTCATAGATACACCGCAGTATCTTTATCACCGCAGGCAAGTTGTTCTGCATATTCGGAACTTCTACATAACTAATAGCACCACCTGGTGACAATGCCTGGAACTGTGACTCAAATTTCAGCTTCGTAAATGCATCAACCTGTTCCGTTACGTGTATATGGTAACTATTAGTAATGTAATTCTTATCAGTTACTCCTGGTACAACACCAAAACGCTTCTGCAGGCACTTGGAGAATTTGTAGGTCGTGCTTTCGAGCGGAGTTCCGTAGATCGAGAAGTCGATGTTCTCTTTCTTTTTCCACTCGGCGCAGACATCATTCATGTGCTGCATAACTTCAAGCGCGAACGGTGTAGCTTCGGGGTCGGTGTGGGATTTTCCCGTCATATATCTTGTACATTCGCAAAGGCCTGCATAGCCGAGCGAAATGGTGGAATATCCGCCGTAAAGGAGCTTGTCGATAGGCTCGCCCTTTTTAAGTCTTGCGAGTGCGCCGTACTGCCAAAGGATAGGTGCTGCATCAGACAGTGTGCCTTTAAGTCTTTCGTGACGGCACATCAACGCACGGTAGCAAAGGTCAAGGCGGTCATCGAATATCTTCCAGAATTTATCCATATCGCCGCCAGAGGAGAGCGCAACGTCAACAAGGTTGATAGTTACAACGCCCTGATTGAATCTGCCGTAATACTTAGGCTTGCCGTTTTCGTCAACATAAGGCGTGAGGAAGCTTCTGCAGCCCATGCAGGTATAGCAGTGACCCTCGCCGTTCTTGTCAACCTTGAGCCGGAGCATTACCTTTTCGCTGATATAGTCGGGGACAAGGCGCTTCGCCGTGCATTTTGCGGCAAGCTCGGTGAGGTAGAAATACGGGCTGTCCTCATCAACATTGTCATTTTCGAGAACATATATAAGCTTCGGGAAAGCAGGTGTTATCCATACGCCCGCTTCGTTCTTTACGCCCTGATAGCGTTGACGGAGCATTTCTTCGATGATGAGCGCAAGGTCCTGCTTCTCGTTTTCGTTCTTGGCTTCGTTAAGATACATAAACACGGTGAGGAAAGGAGCCTGACCGTTTGTTGTCATCAGAGTTACGACCTGATACTGGATAGTCTGGACGCCTTTCTCTATTTCCTTACGCAAACGTTGTTCAACGATGTTATTAAATTTATCTTCCGTTATGTTTACGTTCGCCATTTTTAATTCATTCGCAAACTCTCTACGTATCTTCTCGCGCGAAATCTGTACAAAAGGCGCAAGATGTGCTAAACTAATACTTTGTCCACCATACTGGCTTGACGCAACCTGTGCGATGATCTGCGTTGCGATATTACATGCAGTTGAGAAACTATGCGGCTTTTCAATGAGCGTTTCGCTGATGACCGTGCCGTTCTGGAGCATATCTTCGAGGTTCACGAGGTCGCAGTTATGCATGTGCTGTGCGAAATAATCAGAATCGTGGAAGTGTATAATGCCCTGCTTGTCGGCTTCTACTATATCTTTTGGCAACAACATACGCTGTGTCAAGTCACGGCTTACTTCACCTGCCATATAATCGCGCTGTACACTGTTAATAACAGGATTCTTATTGGAATTTTCCTGTTTTACTTCTTCATTATTGCAGTCAATCAATGACAAGACACGTGCATCTGTCGTGTTACCTTGTCGCTCAATTGCACGATTATAGCGGTACTTTATATACCTTTGGGCTACATCAAATGCACCTTTTGCCATAATCTGACTTTCCACCATGTCCTGTATCTCTTCTACATTGACAGAACGCCCTGCTTTTTCACACTTATAGGCAATATACTCTGCTATATCTTCTATTTGTGCACGCGTAAGCGTTCGCTTCGTTCCATTAAGATTTGCTTTAGATACGGCTGTAATTATCTTTTTCCCGTCAAATAATTCCTCCGCACCATTGCGCTTTATGATTTTCACTATGAAAACCCCCAGTTGTATTTATTATTAGAAAACTTCCGTGATAGTTACGCATAAATACACATACCACGGGCGTACATTATACTGTTCAGCGTGTCTATTTTTAATTGCTGTGTCATAAAAAAAATAAAGACCATACAACTAACTTGTTGTATAGTCTTTATTTTTGTTGTACATTAACAGTTTCAGGGCAACCTTATTTGTGGATTCTTTTTTGTTGGTACAGATATTATTCTATCATACAACACAATATGCTTCTGCATATCTGTATCAACGTGATAATGCCCGTTAAACCAACGTGTATATATCAGTTTTTCATCAAGTTTATCAAAAAACTCTGTCAAAATATCTGTAGGATACGTAGACTTTATATTAGCTTGTACTGCTTGCGTACAGCAATGCGTTATAACGTAATCCACTTTATACGCATGCTTATCCAAGTTTTGCTCTGCATATTCTATTTCCGTAGTTGTAGGCAGCTCTTCGGGCCACCACGTATAACCTGCTACACGATATTCCTTATCATGCGATGATGCACCGCCAAAAGTGAAAAATGTACTACCCTCTATGTTGTAGACGCACCCGCGCATTAAATGGTATATTTTTGGCGTTATCTTTTGCACCAAACCGCCGTGCCACTTTACTGTTGGATAATCTGCCAATAACGGAAAGTTTTCATGATTTCCGTCTACAAATAACGTTGTATAAGGTTGTTCTGTCAACCAATCAAGCCAATACTTCTGACGTTTATACCCTGCTTCGTGTTCCTCATACCAAACTAAGCCAAAATCACCGCAGATAATCAAATAGTCGCCTTTGCCTGGCATTTGTGCCGTTTGCCCTGTGTTATATGCTATACGTTTTTGACTTGTTTGCGTCAACTTATGTATGTCGATATCACCATGTATATCACCGGTTACATATACCATAAGTAGGCCTCCTTTCGTTAAAATCAGTGACCGTAGCTATCTACGGTCACTGCATATTTCTTAATCTAATTTAAATTTACCTACAAGATCATTTAAATTTTCAGCCTGTTCTGCCATGGTGTGTGCGGATTCAGTACTCTGTATTGCTGTATCTGCACACTGCTGTATAGCATCTGAAATATTATCAAACTTGTCTGTAATTTGTGTTATCATAGATGCTTGCTCTTCCGATGCACTTGCTATTGCGGTTACTATTGTTTTTACTTTATTTGTACTATCGTCAACTCCACGCATGGATTCCGACGTCTTTTCTGCAATTTCCAAACCATTCTGTACCGCTGTTACGGTTTTTTCAGCCAATTTTGCTGTAGTTGCAGACGCTTCTGCTGACTTATTGGCAAGATTACGCACTTCGTCAGCTACTACTGCAAAACCTTTTCCTGCTGCACCTGCTCTTGCTGCTTCTACTGCCGCATTCAGTGCAAGTATATTGGTTTGAAACGCAATGTCCTCAATCGTCTTAATAATCTGTGTTATTTCATGTGATGCTTTACTAATTTCGTCCATAGCAGCATTCATTTCTGTCATCTCACTTACAGCATTGCGTACATATTCCGCTGTTTTTTCAACTGTCTTTTGCCCGTCCTCACAGTTTTTAGCTGTGAGACTAACCTTATCAGTTATTGTATGTACATTGTCACTCATGCTGTTAAATGATGCTGCAAGTTCCTCTGAAATAGCCGAAAGATTTGCAGACGACTGCGTTACATTTGTCGAGCCATCCGATACATTATTTGATGCCGTACTAATATTTCGCAAAATATCACGCAATGTATCTCTTATTGTGTGCATAGGTTCAAGCAACTGTTCAAAATCTCCACAATATGCGTCAGCATTTGTCGTATCTACATTGAAATTTCCATGTGCCATTTCTGCTAACATTGTACTCATATCTGTTATAATAGCACGCGTATTGCTTACCAACGTTTCTGTTGCCTCTGCAAGTACCTGCGTTTCATCACCTGTTGTAATCTGTGGAACTGCTGTATGCAAATCACCTTGTGCTACCGATGCAAGCCTATCAGCACAAGCGGTTATCGGATTTGCTATACGTTTTGCTACACGTATAGTCAATTCTATTGCTGTCGTTAAAAAGATGGCAAACACACATACAACAATCATGTTTGTTATATATACACTTGTAAGAAAATCAGATTCCCTTGCACATACAGCTAATGACCACCCGTTTGTGTTTGGTATTGGTGTGTAGCATGCCTGCATACGTGTACCAGCATCCTTATACGTTATTGTACCTGTTTCACCAGCTAACATTGGTTGCATTAATTCACTTGCCACCACATAATCTTCTGACAACACATTCGCCGAATCTGAATGTGCTATTACCTTACCTGTACTATCAAGTATAAACGCATAACAATTAGCACTAATATTCAATTCACGCATAATATCATTTATGTATTCAGGCTGTGTTATAAAATACGTACAGCCCACAACTTCTGTGCCGTATAAGCCATCTTTCCACAAGGGGGCTGCAACTATTTCAATTATTTCGCCAGTCAATCTTGATATTGTTGGTTCATATATTGAACTTTTACCTTTCATAGCCTCTATATAGTACTCTCTATCTGAAAAATCTTGTCCTTGTGTTATCTCAACACCGTCTGCACGCACAAGATTACCTCTTTTAGCACCATACTGTTTAGCAAGTCTTGTCATTATCTCAAGCTTTTCTTCATCAGTCACCTGTGGGTCTGCAAGCATTGCATTACACCCTGCTGATTCAGCCAGTGCTAAATATGTTGAAAAATCAGCTTTAACATAATTTGATGCCAACTGTGTCATAGTTTGCATATCATTTTTACTTAAGCCAGTAACCGAACGATAACTTGCAGCTTCTGATAACACACTTAAAATCAGCATTGGTATCGCTACAATCAACGTAGTTAATATAACTATTCGTTTACGTATAGACACTTTCTTTTTCATTTATACACACCTCTGTTATATATTGTCGTGCTATTGCCTTTATTTAAATTTAGAACATATACGCATAATACAACGGTCTCTAAACATAAAAAAGCAATCTCTTACAGATGTTTTTAGTATCTGCAAAAAGATTGCTTGTGTTTACACACTATTTTGTGTTATATTCTTTAATTTTGTGTAATCTACGACTACTTCCTGTTCATTTACCGCATTTGTATAAAATAGCACTGCACTTTTAGGCACTGTAGCCGTATATACAACAGGATTTCTATTTGAAAAACGTTTTGCAAACCACTCGGCTACTTCATACGACACAGACCAACAAAAACCTTTAGGTGGTTCATTATATTGTGCACCACGATAAATAGTTACGACATCCGGTAGTGTTTGCAACATGTCTAAATCACTCTTCGACAAATAAGCTGCCCGACGCGATGCTTTTAACCAGCACAACATGTATTTCTTCATTTCTGCTGTTTGTGTATCATTATTCTCTAACGTTGTCCAAACATCACCAAGTATGTTACCGCACAAATTATCAGGTATTCCGTGCAAATTCAACAGATACAAAAAGTTGATATAATTGGGGCGTAGCATATACAACATTACTTCCTCAATAGATGTACTCGCATATATGCGCTTACGCAACTCTTCTTTATACAACTTATAACGCTGCGGTTCTTCTGTTATATTAAACAAACCTGTACTGTCAACAAGTGCCACACTATTAAAAAACGGATGACGCACAAACCACGGATACGCCTCGTCTATCTCGTAATCCATATCTAACATAAAAGTTGCTGTTTGCTTTGCCTTTAAAATATATTGCTGATTCTTTGTATATGTCTTCATACGTACCTCTCACTTACAACGACAAACACATCGTTAGGTTTTATCGAATAAAACAGTCTACACCTATTCACTCAAAATTCTGCCACTTCGTCCGCCTGCAGCTCTTCTACATACATGTGATCTTGCACGCAACGACCGTGTGCCCACAGCAACATTGCTAACTCATCATATTCCGGAATGTGTGCAGCACGCAAGATTTCATTTATGTTCATGCGGTTTGCCGGTATAATACGCTCGCGCACCCAATCCAATGTATCTTTTCCACCTATTTCCTGCAAACCTGCACGTGCTATTATTTTTATCATCGCAGGTGCTTTCACTACATCTAACTTTGGATTCAAACGCATACGCAGAAATTGCTTCGTGCGTGTATCATACTCTATAAGTGCTAAGTTTTTCTTACCGTTTTTCACATAAAACCGCCTGATTTCTGGCATACATATACCTCCCTGTGATTATTGCATATATCTTTTGTATATGTTGCGGTGTTAAATACGGTTGCACTTCACGCAAAATACACCGCAAAGCTTCTTCTTTCAAAGCATTTACAACAACCGGTTTACGTATAAGCGACAAATTATAATATAAACTCTGTCTACCCACAAAATTTGTTGTCTGTACGTCCGCCATAGGGTCAAATGTTGCAATTGCAGCCACATTATTCTGATACGGAGCTACAAAACTTACACCGTGATCATACAACGGAGCTATTCTTAAATTATCCTGTGCATCATACAACATTTCAATATTTGCACCGTGTCTATCACGGTTCACTATCAAAAAATCAACAAGAAACATAGCATCCAAATAATCACTAAAACCATAACGTGCTAACGTCTGATACGGTTCCTCATTATCTTTTCGATTGTATCTATACCAACTCTCCACAGTTACTTTAGTTTCGTCCTTACGTTTATATTCTATAGAACTGTTTATAGGTGTTGTAAAGATGCGTCCGTCAACATTAACCAATGCATTTATTAAATTATATGTCAAATGCGGTATTCCAAGTTGTTGCAACAACCTGTGTACAATATACTCATTTACAGTCTCATGCCCTATAATACCTTGATATGTGTCGCCTAATGACATTTTATAATAATACGTACGATTATTACGTACTTCCAGCGCTTTTAAATATGCACCACCTGTACTACCGGCATTAGTCGCATTCGTACTCCATGTTAAACGCGTGTAATCTTGCAACGCATATCTCATAAACACACCTCGTTTCTTTAACAATTATTGCTATTATAACATATTTTTAAATCTTTTGCAACTATTTATTTTATTGGCATCGTGTATTACAAATTGCTGCTTTAAAAGACCAAACATAATCTATAAACACCGTATAATTCAAGAGTACTTGTGAATAGATATCAACTTTCTTTTCAGCAGATGTTCCGCACCATGAGCATACAAGGACTTCATACTCACACTTACTACCGAAATAATAAAACAATTCTTTGCGTACCTGCTCCGCAAAGTCCTCTTTTGTACTACACTCTTGCAGATATTTACACACATTTGCTTTAAACCTACCATGCTGGAAAATATCAAATGTAGTAATCTTTTCCGTATTTATATTATGATAATAGACGTTCCATACTATCGGTAAATCCAATAAATCAAGTTTCTTTTTTCGTGGCATAACATTTCACCTCTTTCACGTCAGGTCCAATCTACTGCCTGTCCACAATTTTCGCAATATTTCACGCCAAAAACTATTACATTATTACATGCACTGCACCGAATCGTTGTGCTGTTACACATACAAACTGGTGACATAGGCGTTTGTTTATGCAAAGCACGTACAATCGTACGTTCTGCACGTGCTTTATACGTTGTATTCAGTATTGGTTTATATGTATAAAACATCTGCAACAACTCTGCAGGCGTATAATACTCCGACATTATAAATATCCTTTCTGTCGTGCTTTACTGCAATGTTTCTTCACAAATATCCACTATATGTTCGCAAAGTTTTGCCGGAATACGACTACGTTCCATAGAACCTTTCAAACCTTGTGTACCTGTTTTACTACCCCGTGGTGCTGCTTCGTGGCATTTATCTCCAGGGTGACACATTGGCAGAAACTTTGGATCAGGGTGATTCGTCCATATATCCGTAGGCTTTTGTCGCTTATCGCCATATTTACAATAAGTCAATGTATATCTTGGCAAATCCTGCATCCAAGTCATCTTCCGCATACCACCACGCGGATTCTCTATAAACCAGTACGTTGGTTGTAACTCGTGTATCAATTCAAGAACATGCTGATCTACTGTATCACAAAACTTTGCATAATCACTTACAGGGTCTAAATTACCTGTTTCGGCATTTTTACGCCTGTGGTGCGATATTGCTGCGACACTAAATGTCGTGCATTCGGGACTCGCCCAGATCACATCCGGCTTTCCAAAGTTTTTTATTATTTCTTCTGCTGTCAACGTTCCAATATCTGCATATAAATCAATATCCTTAAAATTTTTATCCCATTCTACGGAGTACACTTCGTGACCGTGTGCTTCAAATGCTTTGCCAATACTACGTGTACCGGCAAACAATTCTAAAACCTTAATTGTGCTCACTACTTTCGTATGAATTTTCACATTTAAGGCAGTTCTCCATTATGTTTTAATTATAGAATACAAATAAACAACTGTATAACTTATACTTCATGCCAGTTATTGCGCTGTATTATAGCGCGCATATTACAAACACCAACAGGATTCATTGCGTGTATATGTAGCGAATAGTTTCGGTTTGTTTCTTCTAACCAGTCAAGCAACTTTATATAGTCGCCACCATCTGCGGCATATACACCTGCATCATGGTCAAGGTCTATGACTTTAATCGTACAGTCAACCTCTGTACCTGTACCAGTTTGCATACGATAACGTTTATTCATGTGTTCCTGATACATTATAGTACCGTAATTTAAAATGTGGAAAAATGTATAACCACACTCAGAGCCTACGGTTGCTTTTATATTACTTATGCTTTATAGCTTTCTCTTCTTACAAAGTTATTGCAAACTACTCCGCATACATAATAGCCATGAAACACTTACCTATAAGTAGTAGATACCGTTTGTCTTGCTCGTGTACCTATCTTATAAGAATGCTATAATTACACTATTGTCTTGTACTTTTCATAAGTATCCGTATAACCTTGTCCTAATCTTGCTATTACATAACTTGCTGCTTGATGCCTGTTTAACTTACGTGACTTACCATATTTCTTTTCACCTATAACACTCGTATATGCTGGGTTTATTTGTATTAATCTCACTTGTTTACGCTGACATGCGTTTTGTAACATCTCAGTATATCTGCTGTAATCAAGTGTATGTAGCATTTTATTGTAAGCCTTAGTTTTACCCACTGTTGCTTTCTTTTTATTAAAATTCAAGCTTTCAATAGCTATATCCTTACCCTTATTTGCAGCTATGTTTACTATCTTTGCTACGGTTTCACTCATTTCAGACTTAGCTTTGTTGCCACAGCCATGATATCTTAAACCAAAATGATACTGATGCATAAGGTTTCCACATCTATCAGTCTCAGTAGCTACCATGAAACCATTGTTAAAATCCAAGCCAAGAGTACCATTATCATAACGTGTTTGTGGTGTTCTATCAAGGCTAAACATTACTTGCAGATACCACTTTGTATTCCGTCTAAGAAATCTAAATGTCAATGGTTTTCGTATGCTTCCTTTTACATTATAAGCTTCGCATATAGAAATTAGTTCTTCACGCATATACTTAAAATCTAAGTTATCTATAAGCAAGTGTTTAGCATCGGTAACATATTCGTTTTCTTTTCGTAACCTCAACACAAATTTATCAATAGCTGAAAGATACATAAGCTGACACATCTGATTACCACAGCTTTCATCAGAGCTACCAAGATACTCAATACACTTATCTCGCTGCTTAATATAGATATTATGCCACTTCAACTTCGTTTTGTACACATTCTCCTTTGGTTGCCACTGTGCTTTATACTGCTTCTTACTTCCAAAACAAATATCACACTGCTTATTTGCAATATTCGCAGTTAAAACTTGCTCCTGCTGTTTTAGACGGTTGTACCTTCTTTGCTTTTGATACAATGTGCGTTTATAATTACGATACCTTTGAAGCTCCATTTCAGTTGCTGTATTTGCAGTCACTTTAGGTTTCAAATTATTTATACGACATTTTAAATTCTCAATACAGGTTGCATATTTATCAATCTTACGCTTTAAATTTGTTAATTCAAGTTTCTTTAACTCCATTAAAGCTTTCTTTCTACCCTGTATAGACCTATACATTGTATTAACTGTTCGCTTCAGTACCCCGTACTTCATACAGAATTGTGTTAGATAACTTGAGGATTTTGTATTAAAGTCAGAAGATGTCACTTGATGCCACATAATGCGATATAGCTTATTATAATAAGTAGCATACTTATTTAAGTAATCCTCTGTTTCTGCTGTTAGTCTTATACGTGTTTCTATCGTATATGTACGTTTTATAGTAACACCTCCCAACTTTTACTTTATAATATAGAAAACTATCTGTGATTTTATACAATTTTATACAATTTTACACATTTTTGTAAACTGCTAAACCACCCTATCTATATATTTAGGTGTACACGTCAATTTTGAACACTTTGTGGCTAACTGCACTACACCATCTGTTAACACAGTGGTTACACACCAAACGCCTGCATGATTTCTAATCGTTACATAATCACCTACACACAATTTCTTAACATCTTTTGTTCGCATATACTAACACATCCCAACACCACTTATATCAAAATACAATATGCTACGCAACTTATTTTTAATTGCGTGACTTCTTATCGCTTGTGTAAATACCGTATCGACGGTTCTTCTTTTTACAAATGTTTTAAAAAGTTCGCACCGTCTGGCAGCATCCTGTCAATTCGTGTACGTCTTACACATGCTTTACAACTTTCACAACGTTTAACGGCATCCTGTAAATTTGGACCTCTAAACACTACATTACCATCAGGAGTTAGAACACTATAAACCCTTGTCTTTTCATTGAAAACAATACTTAAATTGTTTATCTGTCTTATCTTTTTAGTACGCTTATCCAAATACATAATAGTAACCCCCACAACATTTATTAGTCGCAGTCATAACAATCATCAAGACTTTCGTTATCAATACAAACCACACTACTATCCTGTTCAACATGCAGCCAGACATACGAGTCTCCACAACACGAAATAACAGCATCACCCGGCATTTTGGACAGTTCAGATATCACGTCCTTAACTGTCATGCCACTCAGTTCTTTTCGTCGTTTAATGTCATACAACTTAATCACCTACCAATCTAACAAACAATCTTCATAGAATTATATCGTGCATTACAAAACGTAAGCTATCAATCGTTTTATCAATATGCCAATGCCCGCACAGCCAACGCTGATATGTCAAACGGTCTTCTATGGTATCAAGCCAAATTTCTGTACTTTTATCTACTTTACTTTGGTCAATTCCTTGTAAAAATGTTTCAACAGGTGTATATTTTTGCGGACATGTGTGCGACAACACTTGGTCAACATTCCAGTCAAGTGCTGCGAGTTTCTTTTCAACACGTGCTTTTATTTTGTCTGACGGTTGCTCGTCCCGAAACCACTTGTATCCTCGCTTTATGCGATAGAACTTATCTACTGAGTATGCACCGCCGATTACAATAGACCGTTTACCGTCCAAATTATACACATCGCCATCTTTTGCAAATAAAATATTCGGGTATTCAGGTTCATACCAAACACTACCGCCACAAAACTGTTTTGTTTGATACGTTGATATGTTTGACGGGCGTTTTTCATGATTTCCCTGTATACACAATACTTTTAAACCAAGACGATTTACCTGTTGCTTCTTTGGAATATCACCGTACATATTACCATAGTAGTTAAAACCTGCATCACCAAGTATAACAAGTGTATCATTTACAGTTAGCATACCACTATAAAACGCCTGCACTATTTTATCAAATTTACCGTGCGTATCACCCGTATAATAAACCATTTTCGCACCACCTTCACGATTTATCATGTCTGTACATGTGTCTGTACAGCATATATCAAAATTCTACGTATTGCTTACATGATCTCCAGCAACATTTGTGTCACACGCACACTGTTAAACGCCTGTTCTTGAAATATATGTGCGATTTGCATGGTACTTCTCTACCTTACGAACTGCTCCCAATGTCTGTTCTAACTTATTTAAAAATGCTTTATTTTCCTGTAAAAAGGTTACAATTGGTGCAAGCTCTTCACAAACATCTTTATATTCACGGCGCTGTTTTCTGTTATTTTTCAACTGCGTTGCCACTTTTGCACGTTCACTATAACTCAAGTCATCAAGTTCCAATTTGTGTAAATAATCGGATGTCTTCTTGTCTTCCTGCACTTGTGCATCACATGCAGCATTATACTCTGTTTCAACCATACGCAAAAACGACAAAAAATCTGCTATTTTCGTTGAAGTGTTCTCTTTTGACATAATATCACCTCTAAATGCAATGTTATATTATATAACGTGTATTTAGTGTCTTTAAGATAAAAATGCACAGGTGTTTATACCTGTGCATTCATAACTATTTTGCTGGAAACGTTATATAGTTCAACGGATTTCTGTGTACATTATTACAAATAACTTCAAAATGACAGTGATTTCCGTCTGAATTACCTGTACTTCCTACATAACCTATCAACTGTCCTTTTGCTACATAATCTCCTGTATTAACCACAAACCAACTCATGTGTGCGTATCTGCATACGTTGCCATCATCATTATCAATAACCACCGCATTACCATAACCACCGTTCCAACCACCTGCAGCGTCCCTTACTGTTCCAGATGTAGCCGCATATATCGGTGTAGCATACGGTGCTGCTATGTCTATACCCTTATGCCCTCTATTATCACCCATATACGCAGATATATATGCACTACTGTCAATTACTGGTGTAAAATACGCACCTTCCTTGACATACGTTGTATCTGCCATTATACGTGTAGGTCTCGTACCTATGCGTACCTTACCTTGGCGTCCTTTACTGTAAACTACTTGTGTTACAAGTTCCTTACTTATAAGCTGATTACTGTTATCGTACACATATTGATACGTAGCATTACTAATTCTTGGTTCACCTTTATCTTCTGTAATCAACTCGTCCTCATACAATGAATCATCATAAATTACTTCGGGATCCAATTCCTCAGATACAGACTCTATTCCTTCCTCAACGTAATATGTACTCAAATAAAGTTCCATAACGGGATAACTTACTTTAGTTCCAGGCACTAAAGCATGTCTTGCCCAATCCCCCGCGAATGTGACATCATTAAATGTTGCATTGTATGTACACAATGTATCCACATTAACCTGCAACTGCTCTGCTATTGTATCCACCGTATCTGTTGGTGTTACAAGCAACGTTTTGTACCGCACGTCATCACGGGTTACATACGCTAACACATCATCATACGGCATAACATACTTATTATCTATATCCTCTATAGGCATAAATGTTATATTTTTACTATAACGCACGCCTACTGCATCAGCATGTTGTTGTATAACCGTTTTACCGACATCATCGAGATAATCCAAAAATCTACGTGCCGTTTCTTTTGTAACGGCAAATGCATAGCAATCATCAAAGTATACGCCTACACAAACATCATCTAACGACAACTTTGTTACAACATCACCCTCTGTCCCATACACATTGTGTACTACTGTACTCAACTGTACAGTTTGTAAAATGCAATTAGGCGTATCCACCGTTACACCAATATATTTTTGCTGCGGAACGTACGGTTGCGTGAAACTACATATAAGATAGATTGTAGATAACACCATGCACAGCAACATTAGTTTATTTAAAACAAGACGTTTTTTCAATTTTTATCACCAATAACAAAAACACGATTATCTTCTAAAAAATAATCGTGTTTGCTCTTTTATTTCATATCTCAATTAAATAATGTCAACTGTTCTACATCTGTACCGTCAACAGATGCATCCAATAAATCATCCTTAGTACTCAGTTCATTTGTAACAAAATCCTGTATACTGTCTGTTGGCTTTTCCGGTATAACATTTTTATTCTTTTTGTTATTATGTACTAATGGCACACCCTCCGTAATATTCGTACCGTCCGTTATATAAATTGTACCTTCAGTTATATCATTTAATACAACAGTATTACTATCTGCCAATTGTTTACTCATTGCAAGTGCGTTTTCAAGTGCTTGTCTTTCTTCAGGCGTTGCGGCACTCGGTTCGGTAAAATATAACCTTGGCGTTATTTCAAACTGTAACTCTACAACTGCTTTACCGCCATGTTTTATTTCTGTATACGCCACAGTAAACTCCGTCAATAAATTTGCATTTATCTGTTCCACAGCCGGATTTAAAACGCGTGTCTTAAAATTATAATAACGTGCATACTTATCGGTATCATTTTTTGCATTCGGGTTCGGCTCACGCAATACTGATTTTAACATCTGCACATCAACTACAAATTTTGTTCTTTTACGATAACACTTATTGTATGTCATAAGAAGTATCTCGTATATACGCATTGCGTACCCGGACTCAAATCCAGCTATCGTCGTGATTGGATACTTCGTATAATCCCCTTGCAAATTTAATACGTATGGTTTCAACTTTTCCGACAACTGTAAGCGTAAATAGCTTTTGTCAAAATCTGCAACCGACATTATATTTATATAACGCCACTTTTCATTAGTATGGTTGACATCATTTTCATCAAAATACCGTATTGCCAACAACTGCGTTTGTAGATTTAAAACAATTTTATTTATATCGCGTCGTAACGAGTCAACACTCTTTATGCCCAATATTTTTGCCAACGTAGGTAATGCAATCTGAAACACCTGAAATTGCTCGGTATCCGGCTGTACTTGACTTAACAATAAACGGAAGATTTTTTGCTCACGTATATTCATCGGTTGTCGTCCTTTTATCATACTATTGGACATAACCACCGGGTAGGCTTTATCATAAGTTATCTGTCGATCTATTTCTTCAACATCTTTGAGCATATCGGGCATGTAACCTTGTTGTTCTGCTTTAATTTCCATTTTGCACCTCTATAATATATAATACAAAAGGTTTATACTGTATTGGAAATTATAGCACATTATGCTACAAAATGCAAGTAGCTTATTTTACGCAATTACGTAGATAGCAAATAAAAACTACAAAAAGAAGTTTTATAGAATTACTCAAACTAAACTACAATAAAG
>ERZ1026854.99-NODE-99-length-63664-cov-6.462183_pt1 | contig 63664 bp, 59 predicted proteins | sample MGYA00380157_ERZ1026854 | MGnify/ENA primary metagenome ERZ1026854 (study PRJEB33269, sample SAMEA4719793) | human gut metagenome | biome: human-associated habitat; feature: organic feature; material: feces | place: Cameroon | collected 2013-10 ...
TTCTTATTTTCGGACAACGGAACAAAACAAGTTCGGTTTTGTGCAATTTGACAGATCCAAAATTGAAAACCACCTTTTGACACCCGAATCCTATGAATTTAAAAAAATACGGCACATCCTTCCGGACACACCGCATTTTCATATTTCTGTTTATTTTAATGCTGCAGGATTGATCTTCTTTGTGCGGATATCCTCTTTTAACAGTGCAAGGAAATCTTCCTTGGAAACTGTGGTGGAATTCTGCTCTCCATGCAGTCTGTAGCTTACGGTTCCGTCAGCTGCTTCGTTCTTACCAAGTACTAACAGATACGGCACTTTCTCCATCTGTGCTTCACGGATACGGTAGCCGAGTTTCTCGTTTCTCTCATCGATCTCAACACGGATTCCGTTATCATCGAGATATTTGTATAAGTCATGAGAGTATGCATTGAGTTCCTCATCCTCATTTTTTACCGGAAGGATCTTAGCCTGAACCGGAGCTAACCATAACGGCAGGTTTCCTTTTGTCTCCTCTAAAATATATGCCATGAAACGGTCGAGGGAACCAAGGATCGCTCTGTGTAAAACGACCGGTGTTTTCTTTGTTCCATCACTGTCAATGTAAGACAGATTGAATTTCGCCGGCAGGCAGAAGTCTAACTGGCAGGTGGAAAGTGTATACTCATTACCAATTGCAGGTTTCACGTTTACATCAAGTTTCGGTCCGTAGAAAGCAGCCTCTCCGATTTCTTCTGTGTACTCGATACCAATATCGTCAAGTACTTTACGGAGTGCATTCTCTGCATTGTTCCACATCTCATCATCATCATGATATTTTACTTTATCTTCCGGATCTCTTAAGGAGAGTACACAGCGGTAATCTGTGATATTGAAATCTTTGTAAGTATCAAAGATCAGTTCTACTACTTTTGCAAACTCTGATTCGATCTGCTCCGGTGTTACGAACAGATGCGCATCGTTCTGGCAGAAATGTCTTCCTCTCTCGATACCCTTTAAGGTTCCACTTGCCTCAAAACGGAAGTCATGTGCAATCTCACCGATACGGATTGGCAGATCTTTATAGGAATGCATTCTGTTTGCGTAGATCATCATGTGGTGCGGGCAGTTCATCGGACGGAGTACGAAAGACTCACCTTCTACCTCCATTGCCGGGAACATATTCTCTTTATAATGATCCCAGTGACCGGAAGTCTTGTACAAATTGACCGTACCGACACAAGGAGTCATAACATGCAGATAACCAAGTTTACGCTCTTTTGCCTTGATATAATTCTCAAGCTCCTGCCATACGGTATATCCCTTTGGAAGGAACATCGGAAGTCCACGTCCAACCAGATCATCCGACATAAACAGATGCATTTCTTTGCCAATCTTTCTGTGGTCACGGTCTTTTGCTTCCTCTAAGAGTTTTAAATGCTCCTCTAATTCTTCTGCCGTCGGGAAACATACACCGTAGATACGCTGCATGACATGGTTGTTTGCATCACCTTTCCAGTAAACACCGGAATATTTGATCAGTTTAAAGTTTTTACATAACTTGGTATTGTCAACATGCGGTCCACGGCAGAGATCTGTGAAATCGCCCTGATCGTATACAGAAATATTTCCATCCTCTAAGCCATCGATTAAGTCAAGTTTGTACTCATCATCTTTGAACAGCTCTAATGCTTCTGCTTTTGAGATCTCACGTCTGTAAATCTTTTTGCCTTCTTTGCAGACTTTTTTCATCTCTTTCTCGATCGCTGCGATCACATCATCATTGACTGCGACATCGCCAAGATCGATATCATAATAAAATCCTTCTTTTACAACAGGTCCTACCCAGAACTTTGCATTCGGGTATAAATGTTTTACTGCCTGCGCCATCACATGTGCACAGGAATGATTGAGGGTATTCAGTCTCTCGTCTTCTTTAAAATCTACCATCGTTAATCTCCTTTTCCTAAACTAAAAAATCCCTTATACAGACATCTTATCTGTATAAGGGACGAATAAACAATCTTTTATCCGCGGTTCCACCCCGTTTATTTCCATGTGGAAAATCTCTCATTTTGATGATAACGGAATCACCGGACCGGATTAGGGCCGCTCAGAGGTGGTCTTCCTGAAGTTCCATTTTAAGATACTCGCACCGATATGTATCTCTCTCTTTAAAATTTCCGATCAGTACTCTTCTCTTCCACGCGTTTCTTTGATTGTATGCCATGCGGCTGGTTCTGTCAAGTCTATTCTTTGCACAGCCTATCGTAACATCACACCTCAACATACGGATATTCATGGAAATAATCCATAATGAGTTCCACCATCTCAACATTGATCTCTTTTACAAGCGGGCACTCTGTGTAAACATCATATCCGCCTGCACCGCTGTAACGGTAATTATTGAGGCACAATGTAAATTTATCACCATCCAAAACCGGCTTCCCGTTTCTTGAAAGTCCCTCGATCCGGCTTCCAACCGGATTTTCCGGATTGATCGTAAAGTCCACACCCATGTAGTAGTCATAATTGTAATGCTCGACTTTCGGGATCAGAAAGCTGTCAGAAACACAGACATTGCCATCCTTATCATAGGCAAAATATTCTGCGCTGCGCTCCATCACTGTCTTTAACTGTTTTCCGGTGATCTCACAGACCACAAGTGTATTCGGATACGGATAGGTTGCAATAATATCGCGCGTGCTCACCTCACTGCGGAAACCTGCAATCTCATTTGCCAGGCCGACCGATGAGAGCATTGCCCCGGAAAAATGAAGCTGGATGCGATTTAAAAAGTCCGCGATCGGCGAACCATACAATGCCATTTTCACTTTCTCTTCCGGCAGGATCGCACGGCTTAAATGACCGATCGGCTGGTTCAGCCATGCCTGCACGGCATTTTCTGTGGAACGGTACTTGTCCGCAAGCACCGTTCCCTTTGCCGCGTCTGACTGACGCAGTTCGGAGCGGATACTTTTCTCATCATCTGTCATCGTAACTTCCAGATACTGATATTCCTTTGCATTGTCACACGGCTGTACCGTATAAGTGCCAAATAAATCTCTTCCCGGCACAGACATATGCTGATGCCCGGTCAGCAGAATGTCAAAATCAAGTTCCTTACAGATACGGTATCCGACATTTTCAGTCGTTTTAGACAACGTCTCTCCGCTCTCTAAGTCACACTCAAAACCACCGTGATAGATACAGATCGTAAGGTCTGTCTGCTCTTTCATCTGCGCAAGTGCTTTCTTTGCTGCCTCAAAAGGATCCGTGATGTGGATTCCTTTTAAATTTTCTTCTTTTTCCCAGATGTTTACATAATCGGTCACGATACCAACAATGCCGACACGCAATCCGTTTTTCATCGTATGGAGTTTCCATGGGAACAAGGTGTTGCCTTCCTCATCCGTGATATTCTGGCACACACACACACCGTTATTTCTATTACGATATGCCGCCTGATAATCAAGTCCGTAATTAAAATCATGATTACCAAGTGTATAATAATCATAACCGCAGTCGTTCATAATATCTGCGATCACTTCCGGAGAGTTTGCAACCTGACGGCAGTAATATGCAAAAGCAGACCCCTGCAAAATATCACCGCCATCTAAGATCAGCGTATCCTCATCCTTTTTAAAGTCTCCCGCACAACCGAACAGTCCCATCGGTTTTTCTGTCATATCCCCATAAGTTGTCGGATAAAAATAGCCGTGTACATCTGAGGTAAAATATATTTTTAGTTTTCTCTGCTGCATACTCTAACCTCTCGCCAGTTTTGTACGGATCTTTGAGGAGATAACTTCAATAATTAAGATCAGCACGATCAGTCCGGCAAGAATAGCTCCTACCTGATTCCATTTGTATGCACTCATGGCAAAAATAAGCGGTGCACCGATACCACCGGCTCCAACCAGACCAAGCACCGTCGCATCTCTTAAATTCATATCAAAACGATAGATCAGCGTGGACATGAAATCCGGGAACAACTGGGATAAGATACCGTAACGGATCTTCTGGAACATCGTACAGCCTGCCGCATCCAGTGACTCTAAAATCTTCGTATCAAGATCCTCGATACTCTCGATAAACATTTTACTGATCATACCGATCGAGCAGAGTGACATGGTGAGCAGTCCGGCGAACGGTCCCGGTCCTGTCACACGGATAAACATAAGTCCATATACAAATGCCGGGATCGTACGGATTGCCATGATAAACACACGGAAGATCAGTGCAACCGGCTTTGGCATCAGATTTGCTGCCGCAAGAAAAGAAAGTGGAATCGATAATACAGCACCAACGATCGTTCCTAAGAATGCGATACACATCGTTTCCAGTAACAGATATGCCACACCGGATGTGGAGAGATCAAATAATAATCCCGTATCCGGGTGGAAAATCCCGCTGATGATCTTTCCTGCAACAGAAAGTCCGCTTCCGTTTGATCCGGTGGACTGAACCGTAGAAAGTGACCATGCAAGCAACGCTGCAACAATCAAAACTACGATGATCTTTGCATACCAGGTCTTTGGTTCCTGCTCATACATTTTTTTGATTGATTCATTCATTTTGCCGGTTCCTCCTACGTTAATTTCTTTCTGATATAATGACTGATTGCTTCAATAATAAGAACGGTGCCAAAAAGGACGATCAGTATCATTCCTACACTGTCATACTCGCGCCATCCGATCTTTTCATTTAAGATCAGTCCAAGTCCGCCTGCTCCAACATATCCCAGGATCGCTGCGTAACGCACATTTCCCTCGAAGCAGAATAAGCAGACTGACATATATGCCGGCAGTACCTGCGGCATGATCGCAGAGATAAAGGAATATGCCTTTCCTGCGCCCATGGCTTCCATTGCTTCATAAGCTCCCATATCAACTGTTTCGATCATCTCGTATAACTGTTTCCCCACATACGCAAAAGTAAATACTGCAATTGCAAATGTACCTGCCATCGTGCCAAGTCCCCAGATATAAGTTGCAATAAGAGCTGCAACCAATGTCGGGATCGTACGCACAATACTTAAAAACACACGTACTACACCGATTACAATTTTATTTTTAATCAGGTTGCTGGATGCTAAGATCGCAAAAGGAATCGCAAGTACACCACCCACAAAAGAACCGAGCAGTGACATTTTGATCGTATCAAAAAGCGGGCCCCAGATACTTGAGATATAGCCCACCTTTGGTGGAAACATCTGACCTAAAATATCAAAGAAGTACTGGATTCTCGTCATAAGTGTTGTCATGGAAAAACCTGTAACTTTTACAGAAATCCAGGTCGCGATCACAACCAGAAGAAGGATCAGCGGCGCGCGGGAACATTTTTCTTCCACCACCTTGCCATTGGCAAGCACCATTTTTTTCGGCTTAAATATTTTATCGTATAATCCCATTACGCTTCCTCCGTTTTCTCCGGAATCTTTCCTTCGTAAATTGTGTTTAATACGTCCTGTGTCACGTTTTCGGAAGGTCCGTCATAGACGATCTTTCCGGCACGGATTCCAATGATCCTGTCCGCGTATTCAAGTGCTAATTCCACATGATGGATATTGATGAGGATAGAAATGTTCATATCCTGATTGATTTTTCTGAAATCACTCATAACCTGTTTTGCCGTTACCGGATCAAGTGCTGCAACCGGCTCATCTGCTAAGATGATCTCCGGATTCTGCGTGAGTGTACGCGCTAAAGCAACACGCTGCTGCTGACCACCGGAAAGCTGGTCTGCACGGATATATGCCTTGTCAAGGATACCAACTTTATCCAGGCTCTCGAGTGCCTGCATTTTGTCTTCCTTTTTAAACACACCAAGCAGAACTCTCCAGAAAGGCATCTCCGGCACTTTTGCCATCAATACATTACGAATAACTGTTGTACGTGTGACAAGATTGAATGACTGGAAGATCATTCCGATTTTTCTACGGAAAGTACGGAGCTCTTTTCCCTTTAAATTTTTAACTTCTAACCCATCTACGGTCAGAGTTCCTGATGTGATATCATGCATACGGTTGATCGTCCGCAATAATGTAGACTTTCCTGCACCGGAAAGACCGATGATCGCTACAAATTCGCCCTGCTCGATCTTTAAATTGACATTGTCCAGTCCTACTACCCCGTTCGGATATACCTTCGATACGTCCTTAAACTCGATCATAAATTTAAACCAAACCTTTCTTTCACCTGCTGTTTTCTATGGTGTGTTTTTATAGGTGTATACTCATTGAAAGGCTGCCGCAAAGCCGATTCTCTGGCTCTGCAGCAGCCCTCCTGCTGCCCGTCATACTGCCTGTGATATTATTTTATTCATTGTCGCTGTCCGCTTCATGTCAGTCGTTTCGGTAACGATTAGTTTGCTGCACTTAATTCCTGGATCAGTTTCTGTGCTTCTCTCTCTTTATCGTAGTCAGAAGACTGTGCCGGCTCATATCCGTTGTGGCTGTAAATAGAGATAACTGCCTTACCTTCTTCTGTGTTACCGATGTTGATGAGTGCTGTCTGGATTGCTGATTTTAAGCCGTCATCCATGATTGGAGATGTCTTGCTGACACAAACTGTATCGTTGTAGATCGGATCTGTTACACCAATAACATTTGTCTCTTCCCAGATAGATTTTGTACGGCCAAACTCGCTTGTCCAGCTTTCTTCGTAATCACGTCTTGCATCTGCATAAGTTACAAGTACGTCGATCTGTCCGGAAGCAAGTCTTGCGAATGCACTTGCGTAGGAATCAGACTGTACTGCAGAAGAAAGATCTGTGATACCTTTCTGGTATCTGTCCTGTAACCATAAAGCCGGATAAATGTAACCTGCCGGTGAAGATGAAGACATAACGCTCCAGTTTGCGCTGTTTAAATCATCCCAGGTAAGTTCTTCGCCAGAATTAACCTTGTCAGCAAGTTCCTGTCCTTTGTCAGAAGGACCTGCGATGAATAATGCACGGTAAGAAACTGCCTGTTTGTCAGTGCCTTCTGTAGGCTGTCCATCATTCCAGTCTGCAGGATTGTCAGAGTCTTTATTTAAACCATCTCTGGTTGCTGTTAAGATCACATCTGCTCCATCATCATAAAGTACATAGGTACCGCCCGGGATAAATCCAACATCTGCTGTTCCTGCTGCAAGAGCCTCACCTACTGCCTCAAAGGTTGTACCAACTGTGATCTTAACTTCTCCGATGTCATATCCTAAGCCTGCTAACTCTGTCTGCATTAAATTTGCAAGTGGTTCTGTTGCAGTTACGATCTCGTCCGGATCTCTGGACGGAACGAAATATACATTTAAAGTATCAATTTTTACATTGTCAGCAGAAGCTGTCGCGTCAGAATTTTCTGTTGCAGCTACCGTATTATCTGTCGTGTTATTATCTGCTGCGCTGCTGCTGTTGTTTGATGTGCTGTTTCCACATCCTGCAAATGTACCCATGCATAATGCTGCTGCAAGTAACATAGCAATTTTTTTCTTCATAATGAAATGTTCTCCTCTCTCTCCTGCATCCATTTCCATGCAGGCGTGCACACTTTTGTTGTTGCTCTTTTCATGAATTGTCCAGCCAATGATCAGGCACTGTCTCCAAGCTCAAGTTTTGTTGGCAGATACACCTTCATCGTATCGTTTCTGCCATCTAAAATCCGCTCTAAAAGAAGCTTTATGGCAGTCGTCCACACGATATCCGGCAACATACGAAGACTTGTATACGTCGGGTATTTCGTCGAAAGTGTCTCAATATCACGGTAAACTACAACCGCAATATCTTTTGGAATCCGGAACTTTAACTCTTTGATCGCCTCTAATGCTCCCTCTGCGACCTCATCATTTCCTAAAATAAGAACTTCCGGTACATCCTTCGTCAAAAGCATTTCCTTTGTGAGTGTATACCCATTTTCATGACTGAGCTCTCCGACCTTAAAATAATCTTCCCGGTAACAGCCTTTGTTTTGCAGGATCTGCTTTAATCCATTCAGACGACGCTCTCCGATACGCACGATATCATCTTCATATATTCCGCCAATATAACCAATGCTGCGATACTCTTTCTCGTCCATCAGATAATGCACCATATCGTTTAATCCCTGCTCATAATCCATGAGGATCTGATCAAATTCATAATCCTTCTTATCTGAATTAACAAACAGAATGGAAGTGCTAAGTGAACGTAAAAAATCAACTTCCACTTCCGAGAACAAACCAAATGCTATAATACCATCCACTTGCTTTACTTCCCCATAAATCAGACGTAAAAAAGTGATATCTGCTTTCTGTGTCATACTTCCGGATAAAATATCCGCCGAAGTAATACTCACATCCGGCCTGTCTCTTCTTACGATATGCCAGTCCGCAACTCCGATGACAACCTGTCTGTCTCGTTTGGCATGACGCATCTTAGGCGGGACATATTTCAACTCATGAGCGATTTTAATTATTTGGTTTTTTACCTCAGGTGTCACCGACAATGTTTCATCCTGATTCAACACTCTCGACACCGTTGCTGCCGACACATGTGCCAGCTCTGCAATCTCTTTGATTGTTGCCATATAATCACGCCTTTCTTCTGCATTATATTTCACGATTTTGCAGATTTCAATAGCTTTAGTAAAGTTTTACTAAAATTTTACCCAGTTTATACAAAAGGGAGAATATCTATCAGATGCGTTAATAAAAATCATTAATTCTGCTGATAAATATTCTCCCTTTTGTTGGAAAACAAACCTGTTTTTCCGTCATCTGCGCAAGGCGGCGGATGCCCGGTGCTTTAATTCCATCACCATTTACTACTAAAATCCGCATGAATTCTCTTCTCTATTGTAATGTCAGTGTTACTGTCAGGGTACCGCCCGATGCAGATGCCTGAATCAGAAGCGGCTGTGAAAATGTATTGGTAAACTTAAGGTCTTTGCTCGTTCCTGCGATTGCTGCATCATATCCTGCCGGAAGATATGTTACAGGAAGGGAGTGTGGATAGCGCTGTGTTGCCGGAAGACCTGCGTGCAGCATTGCTGCGTAAAGTGTCGATGATACCTGGCACACACCTCCGCCGATTCCGGTTCCAACCGTTCCGCTGATATAGATTGGTGCAACTACATATCCGTTTGCCGCTGTACGCGGCAAAATAGTGGAACTAAAGGAAAAAGATTGTCCCGGCTGTACCACAACACCGTTGATCCGGGCTGCTGCCAGTTCTACATTAACAGCTCTCGGAACTGTCGCATCGTATTCTGTCGTACAGGTGCCGATCACATTTCCCTGTGCTGCGGTCGTATCCGTTACAACGGTATCGGTTGACACACTTCCTGTTCCGATTCCATCTCTGCCCTCCGCTTTGCCACAGGTCACATAATGACGGCAATATGCTGCCATGTCATCACCAAACGCCTGCTGCAGATCTGCGTATTTCGCCCGGTATGCCTGCGGATTGAAATCTGCGGAACCGCTTCTTCCTTCCTTTACTCCATAATTTACAAAGTGGTTAAAGAGTGCTGCTTTGTTATTTCCAAATGCTGCTGCCACATCCGGATATGCACTGCGGTAATAATCTGCATCAAATACCGCCTGATATGCATTGCGCTCTGCTGCTGTTGCAGCTTCGGCAGACACCGGACTCGTCATCAGAAGTGCTGCACACATCAGAACCGGCAATACTTTTTTTGCCCAATATTTTCTTTTTATCATGGTATCCTCCCCGTAATTTTACTTTGTATCTGGTACTATAAATATGGGTTCATAATATCAGACATGGCGGAATTATACAATATTTTTTATGCTTTCTCCCCCTCATACACCACATTTCCATCAATGATCGTGTATAAAATATGCGTATCGACAGCAAATGGATTTTCCCTTGTCAGCACGAAATCCGCATCCTTTCCCTCCTCAATACTTCCGACACGGTCTTCGATCCCGATATGTTTCGCCGCATTGATCGTAATCGCTTTTAACGCATCAAATTCACTTAATCCGTTAAATATCGCGCGTCCTGCGCAAAGTGCCAGATAACGCTCCTCGATCACCGGTGAATCCGTAATAATCGAAACCTGACATCCTGCTTTCGCAAGTGCCGCAGGGGTGTGAAATCCTTTGTGGCGCAGTTCATATTTGGTTGCATGTCCAAAAGACGGCCCCACCGCAACCGGAAATCCTTCCTTTGCAAGGTCATCTGCGATCAGTGCCCCGTCCGTTGTATGATCAATACGGAGATCCACATGAAATTCTTTTGCAATACGGATTGCGGTGTAAATATCATCGGCGCGGTGTGCATGTGCTTTTAACGGCATCTCACCGCGGATAACAGGAAGAAGCGCCTCCATTTTTGCATCGTAAGCGGGCATCTTTGAAAAATCCACCTTCCTGTCCACATCCGTTTTCTGCGAATCATCCATTACTTGTTCCTGCGCCTGTTCCATCTCAAGTTCATTCCAGCCCTCCGGACAGCCGGCAGCGTGTAATTTTGTTTCATATATTTCTGCCTTTGTCAGTGCCTCCCGCAGCTTCGCGGCAACAGACATTCTCGAATAAACACCTTTTTCCTTATAGCAGTTTTTCGGATTCTCACCAAAGGCGATTTTCATCGCGGTTTTCTCTTTGACCAGCATGTCATCCACTCGTTTTCCGTAAGTCTTGATGGCGCAGAATGTTCCGCCAATGACATTTGAACTGCCCGGTCCGGTGCACACACAGGTTACACCTCCTTCACGCGCCATCCGGAAAGTCTCATCCTGCGGGTTAACTGCATCCACTGCTGAAAGCTGCGGCGTCACAGGATCCCCTAATTCGTTGTAATCCTCCCCGGCAAAACCGGTCGCATATCCATCTAATCCCATGTGGCAGTGTGCATCCACAAATCCCGGATAAACGTCGATTCCGGTTGCATCGATCACATCCGCATCATTGATGATCTTCCCCTCTAAAACGGGTGCGATTTTTTTTATTTTTCCATTTTCCACTAAAATATCTGCCACAAACGGCTCTTCCTCTATGGCATTATGGATCGTTCCCTGTTTGATCAGTAAGTAATTGCTCATGTGTGTACCTCCTGCTTTTTATGTCCAGTAAATTTAGAATGATTCTGCACTTTTTCCACTTTTTACTTATATTCTCCATAAGTTACCAACATTATACCATGCATTTTCCCAGATGCCAGACTGGTTGCAACAAGTACGGAAAAAGCAGGGACAATTCCTGGCTGAGTGCTGAACTTTCTTCCGACGTTGCCGCATTTGACTCTCCAACAGAAGAAATATTACTGATTTCCTGGGATGCATTGCCGATCGTTCCCATGGCTTTTACCACGTCCTGCATACGGCTGTTATTGTTCATTTGTAAATATAATACCTTGCGTGATGTGCAAAGCATTACGCATGAATAAGGTCACAAAAAATGCATTTTACCATTTCTTGTGACCTTTCGTTTTCTCTCATATTTCTCTCTTATTTCTCTGACAAATCCGTATTCCGTATCTTATCCCTGATCCGAAGGATCATGGAAGGTGATACGGAAAGCTCATCAAACCCCATCCGAAGGAATGTCTCTGTGAGTGTCTCATCTGCTCCAAGCTCGCCGCAGATGCCTACCCAGCATCCTTCCTTATGTCCATTATCCACAACCATTTTTAACATCCGAAGGACTGCTTCATGATGTGAATCATAAATATTATCCAGTTTCGGATTCTGCCTGTCGATTGCAAGTGTATATTGTGTCAGATCGTTTGTCCCGATCGAAAAGAAATCAACTTCCTTCGCTAAAAGATCACTGATCATAACTGCTGCCGGTGTCTCGATCATAATACCGAGCTCCACATCCTTATACGGAATGCCGTCGGCATCGAGCCCTGCTTTCACTTCTGCAATGATTTCTTTGATCTTTTTCACCTCATTTACGGAAATGATCATCGGGAACATGATCGCGATCGTTCCATAATAGCTTGCGCGGTAAATTGCCCGGAGCTGTGTCTTAAAAATTTCAGTGCGGTCGAGACAGATCCGGATCGCACGGTAGCCCATTGCCGGATTTTCTTCTTTCTCAAGTCCAAAATAACCGACCTGTTTATCTGCTCCGATATCAAGTGTACGGATAATAACTTTTTTACCTGCCATATTTTCCGCAACTGTTTTATATGCTGCAAACTGTGCTTCCTCCGTCGGGTAATCCTCCGACTCTAAATAAAGGAACTCACTCCGGAACAGTCCGATTCCACCCGCATCATTGGCAAGCACATTTGCCACATCGGAAACACCCCCGATATTGGCATATAGATTGATCTTCATTCCATCCTTTGTGATATTTTCCTTACCCTTTAATTCCTGAAGCAGACGTTTCTTCTGCTCATTTTCTTCTTTTAACTTCTGGTATTTGGCTTTCGTATCCTCATCCGGTTCTACGAAAAACTTTGCATCAAATCCATCCACAATACCGAACTGTCCGTCCACGCCCTCTTCCGGAAAATCAACGCCGATCAATGCCAGAATATTCATGGTTCTCGCTAAGATCGCTGTGTGGGAGTTGGTAGAACCGTGACGTGTTACAAAAGCAAGTACCTTTGATTTATCAAGCTGAACAGTCTCACTCGGCGCAAGATCATCCGCTAATAGGATAAACGGCTCATCACCGCTTAAACCTGCATCGCCGTTTCCCTGTAATATAGAGATCACACGGTTAGAGATATCTTTGACATCCGCCGCACGTTCCCTCATATAATCATCATCCATCGCAGCAAACATCTGCGCAAAATTATCTCCGGTGGAAGCAACTGCAAATTCTGCATTGACCTGCTGGGTTTCTATCATGTTTGTGATCGACTCTACATAGTCGAGATCATCAAGCATCATCTGGTGCATCTCAAAAATTGCCGCATTGACTTCACCGACTTCCCTGACTGCTTTTTCATAAAAAACGCCAAGCTGCCTTTTGGCTTCTTCTTTTGCATCCTCAAAACGTTTTTTTTCTGCTTCTATATCCGTTATCTTTGTTCGTTTTACCGCGTTATCTGTCTTATGATAGACAGACAGTCTGCCCATGGCAATTCCGCCGAATACACTTTTTCCGTGCAGTTCCATGCCTGTTACCTCCATTTTAGATTTTTATTCCCGTTTTTTTATCCACATAACTTCATTTTTTATAAATTTTTACAGATTTGCTTTCAAAAATGCCTCGATTGCAGCACTTGCTGCCTCTTCATTCTCTCCATCGGTGCAAACTGTGATCTCCTCGCCGCATTTTACACCAAGTCCCATAACTCCAAAAATACGTTTTGCGTCTACTGCTTTTCCATCTTTTGCAATGGTAATGCTGCATGGAAATGAGGCTGCTTCCTTTACAAGTGCTCCTGCCGGTCTTGCATGGATTCCCTCTTTGTCTGTGATCACGTATTTAAATTCTTTCATGATTTTCTCCTTTCTTTGTACATAACACATTGTTTTATGATTACATATTCACAGGCTCTATATTGTTGCAACATAAAGCCTGTGATTTTAATTGCCTTTTCCGTTTCCTATCTTTTTGATACATCCTTCTTTAAAAGTCCAAGGATCACGCATCCTACAACAGAACCAACTGCCAGTGATATGAGATATAACAGCGGATGGCCTACGGTTAAGAATACGAAGATTCCACCATGTGGTGCCATTAATGTACAGCCAAATGCCATGGATAATGCTCCTGCAACTGCGGAACCAATGATACAGGACGGCAGCACACGCAATGGATCTGATGCTGCAAAAGGGATCGCTCCCTCTGAGATAAAGGAAAGTCCCATAACAATGTTTGTCGGTCCTGCTTTTCGCTCTTCTTCGGTAAATTTGTTTTTAAAGAACATGGTTGCAAGTGCGATTGCAAGCGGTGGAACCATTCCACCGACCATAACAGCTGCCATGATATTGTAATTGCCTGCTGCGATGGATGCGGTACCAAATACATATGCTGCTTTGTTTACCGGGCCACCCATATCTACGGACATCATTCCGCCGAGCAGTGCGCCAAGCAGGATTGCCTTTGCACCATTCATGCTGTTTAATCCGTTGTTGATCATAACATTTAATGCTCCGATCGGAGGCTCTACCACATAAGTCATGATCACTCCGATCAAAAAGATACCGATTACCGGATAGAGAAGCATTGGCTTGATACCCTCTAAACCTTCCGGCAGTTTCTCAAACAGTTTCTTTAACAGACGCACCAGATAACCTGCAACAAAACCTGCAACAAGAGCTCCAAGGAATCCGGATGTTCCGTTTGCTGCGATTGCTCCACCGACAAAACCGACTGCAAGACCAGGACGGTCTGCGATACTCATTGCGATAAATCCGGCTAAGATCGGAAGCATAAATCCGAATGCAACACCACCAATTGATTTAAACATTGCCGCCAGCGGCGTGATCGTACCAAAGTTTGAACGTTCCTCAAATGGAAGGCTGTTTAAATCAACTGCAAAACCATCGATCAGGAATGCGATCGCAATCAGGATACCACCGCCGATAACAAACGGTAACATATGGGAAACTCCGTTCATCAGGTGTTTGTAAATCTGATGTCCGATGCTGTCAGATTCTTCTTCACTGTCTGCTGTCTGGCTGCCTCCCTTTGCCTGATACAGTGGCACATTGCCGTTTAACGCTCTGTCTAACAGTTCTTCCGCTTTACTGATTCCATCAGAAACTTTACACTGTATCACCGGTCTGCCCGCAAAACGATCCATTGGAACCTGTGTATCTGCTGCAACAATAATACATGCAGCCTCTGCAATTTCAGCTTTTGTCAATACATTTTTTGCACCACCGGAACCCCTTGTCTCGACTTTCACACGGCATCCAAGTTCTTTCGCTTTCTTCTCGATATTTTCTGCTGCCATATAAGTATGTGCGATTCCATTCGGACACCCGGTTACTGCGAGGATCAGCTTTCCATTATCTGTGGTTTTCTCCTCAGCCACATTCTTTGTATCTGCGCTGTTCTTTTTCTCTTCTTCGGCATCTTTTTCCGCTTCCGCGCGGTCAATCACACTTAAAAATTCCTCAACCGTCTTTGCATTGCGAAGTCCGCTTGTAAAATTCTCATCCATCAGAAGAACAGATAACTTGCTAAGTACATCCAGATGTACGTTGTCTTCCGTATTTGGTGCTGCGATCAGGAAGATCAGGCTGACCTTTCCTCCATCTAATGCCTCAAAATCCACCCCGTCTTTGATAACCATGGCTGCAAGACCAGGTTTGCTGACTGCATCTGACTTGCAATGTGGAATGGCGATTCCCTCACCAATTCCGGTCGTTCCTTCTTCCTCTCTGGCGTATACGCCCTTGCGGTACTTCTCAACATCATTGATCTTTCCGCTCTTAGCCATCAATGCAACCATTGCATCAAGGGCTTCGTCCTTTCCAGTGACTTTGCCGTTTAAGTCAATACTCTCTACAGCAAGTAAATCCCTGATTTTCATGCTTAAATCCTCCTTGTTTTGCGGAGCAAAATGTCTGCTATGCCTGCATAGCATGTGCCCTTGCAGGAGCAGAGGATTTTACTCCTTATTAAAAATACCTTTGTTTTTATCTAAAAGCGCCAAAACTTCCGGTTCTGTTGCCAGTTCCTCGGAAAATGCCGACGCGCTTCCGGTACAAACCCCCATCTGGAAAGCTTCTTTATAACTTCCAGTTTTCAGATATCCTGTTACAAATCCGGCCACCATGGAGTCCCCGGCGCCAACTGAATTGACAACCTTACCCTTGGGTGCCTCCGCCAGAAAGACACTGCCATCTTCGGCAGCCAGCACTGCTCCGTCGCCAGCCATGGAAACGAGGACATTTCTTGCACCCTTTTCCTGCATCTTCTTTGCGTAAGTGATAACGTCTTCTTTTTCTGTTATTTTCACACCGAAAATCTCACCAAGTTCATGATTATTCGGTTTAATTAAAAATGGATGATACTGTAATACATTTACGAGCAGATCCCTTGTCGCATCTACAACAATCTTTAAATCCTTATCTGCGAGATATTTCATGATATCCATGTAGATGGTCTGCGGCATCACATCCGGGATACTTCCCGCCATAACTAAAACATCCCCATCCGAAAGACGGTCCAGTTTTTCATAAAGTGTTTTGATGTCAGCTTCCGATATCGCCGGTCCCTGTCCGTTGATCTCGCTCTCCTCATCAGAACGCATTTTTACGTTGATTCTTGTCATTCCTTCTTTTACCGGGATAAAATCCGCACAGATTCCTTTTTCCCTGATCAGACGTTCCAGTTCGTTTCCTGTAAATCCGGCATAAAAACCAAGCGCCGTGTTTTCCAGTCCAAGATTTTTTAACACCATGGATACATTGATTCCTTTTCCACCCGGAAAAATCTTCTCCTCTGATGTCCGATTGACCATTCCGCTGGTGAAATGCGGAACTGTCACAATGTAGTCCAGTGATGGATTAAATGTGACGGTGTAAATCATTTTTTATATCTCCCTTCTGTATTTTCCTGCTCTCTGATTTTGCAGGCTTTCTATCTTTTTATATCTCGATCACGTTTTTACATTTACGGTAGGCAGGCTTTGTAAGACCTGTCGTGATAACCTTAGCACTCTCAAATGGAGCAAATGTCACACTCGATATCTGATTAAACTTACTATCATCTGCTAAGATATAACACTCTCTGCAGTTTTCCATAGACCGTTTTTTTACGAGTGCCTCCTTAAGCTCCGGCGTGGACAATCCACGCTGCATGCTGATTCCGTTTGCTCCCCAGAATCCTTTTGTAAAATTATATTTTTCAACCGAAGCAACTGCTTCCTCACCAACGATTGCCTCTGTCACCGCTTTAAATTCGCCGCCGAGGATATACACGGTACATCCCTTCTGCGCAAGCTTTTTGGCATGTGTGATTGCATTTGTCACAAACACTGCCTGTCTGGTCGTAATAAAATCAATCATCAGATCTGTCGTTGTACCGGCATCAATGTAGACAAAATCTCCAGGTTCGATCAGGTTCGCCGCATATTTGGCAATCTTTTCTTTTGCTCCCTTATTCCGTTCCTTACGCTGCATGACTTCATCATCCTCAGTACTGTATGAGGTGTTTTTTAAAATTGCACCACCATGTACTTTGATGAGCTGGCCATTTGCATCAAGAGTATTCAAATCTCTACGGATCGTTGACTCTGATGCGTCCAGTTCCGTCATAAGCTGCTGAACGGTCACGCTTCCCATACTTTCTAGTATGGATAAAATTCTTGTAAATCTTTCCTCCGTCAGCATTTTTCTTCCTCCAATTTCATTCACAATCATTCAAATTCGTTCATCTTTGATAGTTTTATTATATTATCACATTCCGTCACGGTCAATCAAAATCCGTCAAAATCATTCACAAAAATTCATTTTAAAAATTGTGGAAAGTGCAAAAAAGACTGCCGGAAAAATCGTCTCTGTTTCCATGACAGAATACGATTCTTCTGACAGTCTTTGTATTTTTGATCTAACTCATACTAATCACAGCTCTTTCACACTGTTTTCCGTGATTGCACGGTCATGACCGTTTTTACTCCCCTTTTTGAAAACGTTCGATTGCGTCTTTCACATCATCCGCAAAAATCTCGATCAGTTCAGCATTTTTTGTCTTGTATCTTGCAACCATTTCCTCGAACGGCAGTCCGGCAATATAACACCGCAATGCCATGAGTACCGCACTGTGTGTCACGATCAGCACATCCTCCGTTTCCCGTTCCATGATCATTCCCAGTGTATCGAGTGCTCGCCCAAGCACTTCATCGTAGCACTCTCCATGCGGTGTATGGACATAACGCCTGTGTGCATCCCAGTCCCGGTACTCTGTCGCATTCTCCTCAATGATATCATCCCAGCTTCTGCCTTCCCAGTCGCCCATATCCATTTCCCGCAGACCATCGGCTGCAATACATGGAATATCAAGCGCAATTGCCGCTGCCTGTGCTGTCTGTGCAGCGCGAAGCTGCGGGGAGGTATAAGCCCGCACCACCTGAAGCGTCCCTTCCTTTTTCCGCTCCACAAGCATGTCCGCAAGCTCTTTCGCCTGCTGTTTGCCATTCTCATTCAACGGCACATCTGTCTTGCCCTGTATCTTCTTTTTTACATTCCAGTCCGTCTCTCCGTGACGTACAAAATATAAAATCATATTTTCTCCTCTTTTGAGTGCTGCCGGCTATTATAAAGCCGTAATTGATTACTCTGGACAACAGGTTGCATGTTGTGCAAACACTCTATTGTCATAAACCAAGTATAAACAATTCGTTTTGATTTGTCTATGTGAATCCACACAGCGATGAGTTATACTTGCAATTTACGATTTTTTCATGATATACTACATCTATCGCAATTCGATTTTATTTCCATAAGATCATTTTCTGAATATCACTCTTTTTCATTCCGGCATTTCGCCAGCTATTTCAGAAAACTATTGTGAAAAACACTTAAATTTTTTATAATCAAAGGAGAAAACTACATGGGGAAAAACAAAAGAAAACACAGTCACACAAAACATGTTTTTGTGCAGAAGAAGTACCGGGATGCCTTGTTCCGCAGAATTTTTAATGAGAAACCGGTTTTGCTGGAGTTATACAATGCCCTGAATCAGACAGATTATAGCGATGCAGATGAACTGATCTTTTACACGATTGACGATGTGATCTATCTCGGATATAAAAATGATGTATCATTCATCGTCCGTGGCACGCTGAATCTGTACGAACACCAGAGTACGTTAAACCCAAACATGCCGATCCGCGGTCTGATTTATTTCGGCAAACAGTATGAAAGCTACATTAAACAAAATAACCTGAACATTTACGGGAAAAAACTGCTTTCACTGCCGTTTCCGCAGTTTGTTATTTTTTATAATGGGGTTGAACCGCTGGAAGATGACAAAGATTATATGGAACTGCATCTTTCAGATGCGTTTGAATATGCAAGGCAAACCCCAGTGAAAAACGATGCCACATTCAACCAGCAAAATACTGTTTCTACTGATGCTACTGTTTCTGATTCCGGTGCTCAGAATATGCCCGGCGCTGTCGGCACCCGCCCCTGCTTAGAGTGTACTGCACGGGTTTACAACATTAATTATGGGCACAATCAGGAATTAATGGCACGCTGCCGGACTTTAGAGGAATATTCCATTCTGATCGGCAGAATTTCTTCGAATGTCAGAAACGGCATTCCATTAGAACAGGCAGCAGATGCCGCTGTCCAGGAATGTATCAGGGATAGTATTCTGCAGGATTTTCTCACCAAACACAGATCGGAGGTCGTTGGTATGTTATTGGAAGAATTCGATATGGATGAATATATAAAGATGGAACGCAGGGACAGCTATGCGGATGGACATGAGGATGGCTTAGCGATGGGTTTAGCAGAGGGCAAACGTCTTGAGCAATTACACATCGTCCACAACATGTTTCAAAAAAACATTACTGCTGAAAACTGCGCCGACCTGCTTAATGAAAACACTGATTTTGTCAATAAAATATATTCCCTATGTCAGGCTCACCCAGACTGGTCAGATGACGATCTTTACAATGCCCTAAAAGAAAATTAGACTCATTATCTTAAACAACAGACCACACACTCCACGCATATTCTATTTTCAAAAATACCCGTAATTACACGGCAGCCACCTTATAATTACAGGTATTTTTTTACTGAAATATTTCTTTTTTACAGATCACATAGGAAATCACTGCCACGACCACTTCCGTGATCCAGAACGCATGCCAGACACCCGCAGCCCCCAATATTTTACTTAAAATAAATGCCAACGGCAAAATAACTGCAATGTATCTGAGCACAGAAATTACTAACGATTCTTTTCCCTTTCCCAGTCCTTCCAGTGCACCTGACACCGTGACAGAAACCGATGACGCAATAAATCCAATGCTGATCAGGCGAAGTGCTTCTTTTCCAAATTGTATCGTCTCCGGATTACTCGTAAACAATCCAATGAGTGTTTGTGGAACCGCCATACAAAGTACTGTTCCAATCACCATAACTCCGGTGATCAATATCAACGCTGACCGGAAAATATTTTTGACACGCTTCATCTCCCCCGCACCATAATTATATCCGATCAGAGGACGCATTCCCTGCACGACGCCATTTCCTGTCAGATATAAAAATGTCTGCAGTTTAAAGTAAGCTCCCAGCACAAGTACATAACTGGCAGAATAAACCGCAAGAATCGCATTCAGTGCTGAAACCTGTACAGACGGCAGGGCGATGCTCAACGTTGCGGGGACGCCGATCGAATACATTTTTCTGCTAAGTTCCGATTCCGGTTTCATATTTTTCCACCTTACCCTCACCGGAATCGGTTTAACAATATAAAAAATCAAATAGCTGACAAGAGACGCGATCTGACCGATTCCTGTTGCAAGCGCAGCCCCCCGGATTCCCATTTCCGGAAAACATCCGATTCCAAATATCATAAGTGGATCTAAGATAATATTCGTCACACAGCCAATCAGCATACAGAGCATGGATGTTTTCATACGCCCTACTGACTGGAAAATCTTTTCAAAACAGAGTCCTGCCGCATTGGGTACTGCAAAAAGAAATACGATCTGCGCATATGCAGCGCCCATGTCTATGATCGACTTTTTATCTGTAAACATTGCAAGAAAAGGTGCGGTGGCTGCGATGCAGATGACTGCTAAGATCAGTCCATGGATCATGTTAAAAAGTGTTCCCAGCGATGCCGCTTTATCCGCCGTGTTCTGCTTTTGTGCTCCAAGAAAATATGCGATCGTCGCATTGATTCCGATTGCAAATCCGATGACTACCGCATTTACCAGATTCTGCAATGGGAACACCAAGGAGAGTGCCGTCATCGCATCCTCACTGATGCGTGCCACAAAATAGCTGTCAATGATATTGTACAATGCATTGACTAACATGGAAAATGTCATTGGCAATGCCATGGAGATCACAAGCGGCATGACCGGTTTTTCTTTCATAAAATTCTGGTTCATTTTTCAATCCTTTCCATTAATGATGTGATGCAAAAATCGTGGTTTCAATCTGACAACAAAAAACGCCACACAGTTACAACGCACTGCAACTGTGTGGCGAAAAATAGAGTTCATCACTCAAGAAAAGTCCACTCCATAAAATGGTTTTGGAGCTATATTATAACCAGGAAATTTTATTTCTGTCAAGTAAATCTTATTTTGCAATATCAATACGCACCAGTGCTTTGCGAAGTGCAAATTCAGCACGTTTGACATCGATTGCCTCCGTCCGGTGGGCAAGTCGTTCCTCGGCACGCGCACGCGCAGCTTCAGCACGGCTCTTGTCGATCTCATCCGGCCACTCTGCAATCTCTGCGAGAAGCGTTACCTTATCCGGCAGAATTTCCGCAAAGCCGGAATGTACTGCCGCGATCACGTCATCTTCACCCGTTTTATGGATCTTTACAATACCGGGTGCTAACACGGTCGTGAGCGGAATATGCTTTTTATACACACCGATCTCACCGGAGGCAGTGGTAAACTCGATCATATCACCCTCACCCGTATAAAAAATACGATCCGGCGTAATAATCTCTACCTGAAAGAGTCTGTTTTCTTCTGCCATACACACCCTCCATTATTACTGCATCTTTGCACGGACATCATCAATCGTACCTGCATTTAAGAAATAACTCTCCGGTACATCATCATGTTTTCCTTCAAGAATCTCTTTAAATCCACGAATCGTCTCCGCAATCGGAACGTATTTTCCATCCAGACCGGTAAACTGTGTCGCAACGAAGAACGGCTGGGATAAGAATCTCTGTACCTTTCTTGCACGGCTTACAACCAGTTTATCATCCTCGGAAAGTTCGTCCATACCAAGGATTGCAATGATATCCTGTAATTCTTTGTATTTCTGTAAAATCTCCTGTACACCACGGGCTACCTCAAAGTGCTCCTGACCAACAATACGTGGGTCTAAGATACGGGAAGTAGAACCAAGCGGATCCACTGCCGGGTAAATACCAAGCTCTGCGATCGAACGCTCAAGTACGGTCGTTGCATCCAGATGTGCGAATGTTGTTGCCGGAGCCGGGTCTGTTAAGTCATCCGCAGGCACATAAACTGCCTGAACGGAGGTGATAGAACCGTTCTTTGTGGATGTGATACGCTCCTGCAGGGCACCCATCTCTGTCTGTAAAGTCGGCTGATAACCTACCGCGGAAGGCATACGTCCTAACAGAGCGGATACCTCAGATCCAGCCTGTGTGAAACGGAAAATATTGTCAATAAAGAGCAATACATCCTTACCGCCTTTATCACGGAAATACTCTGCCATCGTAAGACCTGTCAAGGCAACACGCATACGTGCTCCCGGCGGCTCGTTCATCTGTCCGAACACCATGGTCGTCTTATCGATAACTCCTGATTCTTTCATTTCATAGTAAAGGTCATTTCCCTCACGGGTACGCTCACCAACGCCGGTAAATACGGAATATCCACCGTGCTCGGTTGCAATATTATGGATCAGCTCCTGAATTAAAACGGTTTTGCCTACACCGGCACCACCGAATAATCCGATCTTACCACCTTTCTGATAAGGACAGAGCAGATCTACGACCTTGATACCTGTCTCTAACATCTCCTGAGAGGTTGCCTGTTCCTCAAATGCCGGAGCAGGTCTGTGGATCGGCCATTTTTCCACGCCAGTCGGTGGATCGATCTCATCGATCGGATCTCCTAATACATTGAACATTCTGCCCAATGTATTCTCACCTACCGGCACACTGATCGGTCCGCCGGTTGCAATTGCATCCATGCCGCGGACTAATCCATCGGTCGATCCCATTGCGATACATCTGACTATATCATCGCCCAGATGCTGGGAAACCTCAACGGTTAATTCTTTTCCCGCCTGATCGCCTCTTAACGGAATGCGAATTGCATCGTTGATCTCCGGCAGATTGCCTTCTGTGAATTTAATATCCAGAACGGCACCGATAATCTGGGTAATCTTACCGATATTATTTGCCATCGCTTCTTTCTCCTTGTAATCAAATTTTGTATTAGCCAGAGATTGCCGACGCACCGGCAATGATCTCTGTTAACTCCTGTGTAATCGAGCCCTGACGTGCCCGGTTGTATTTGAGCGTCAGATCACTGATCATATCCTCTGCATTGCTCGTTGCAGAATCCATTGCCTGCATTCTGGCACCGTTTTCACTGGCAACTGCCTCCACAAGTGCCCCATAAAACAGACTTGTAACATATTTTGGAATGATCATATCAAGTGCTTCTGTCTCATTCGGCTCATAATTCATCAGAACATTTGCTTCCGCTGCTGCGCCGAGTTCTTCTTCATCAAACTCAATCGGTAACAGCTTCATCAGCTTCGGTTCGTGTACTACTGTATTTTTAAAATGTGTATACACAAGATAAATCTCGCCGATCGTGCCATTGGTATAATCCGCAAGCACCTTCTTGCAGAGTTCTGCCGCATCATCATAAGACGGTGACTCAATGATATAGGAGTCATCCTCTTTGATATGATAGCCGCGGCGTTCTAATACCTCACGTCCCTTTCCACCGATAGCATAGATTTCTACATCATCTTTGGAAAAATCACTTCCGGTAACCAGCTTGATCAGATTGGAGTTGTATCCTCCGGCAAGTCCACGATTAGATGTGATCACAACGATCGCTTTCTTTGTGGAAGTACCTTTTTTCAGATACGGATGGTCGATCCCGCCTGATCTTGCAAGCATGGAAGTAACGGTCTGGTACATATAGTTCGAATATGGATTCGTCTGTTCTGCCCTGCTTTTTGCTTTCTGCAGTTTTACGGTTGAAACAAGCTTCATGGCTTTTGTGATCTGCTGCGTACTCTGTATGCTGCTTTTTCTTCGTTTAATGTCCCTCATTGAGGCCATAACAACTTCCTCCTTTTTTTGGCGAAGTCCTGCTTGTTACGCTTATTTCAAGAAATCTGCCTTACATTCTTCAATTGCTTTGACGAGTTTTGCCTCAGTCTCATCACTGATGACTTTCTCTGTGCGGATAGCTTCCGGTACATCCGGATATTTGGTATCCACATATTCAAACAGTGCTTTTTCAAACGGCAGAATCTGCTCTACCGGAATATCCAGAAGGTATTTTCTGGTCGCAGCATAGATGATGATGACCTGTTTTTCAACCGGCATCGGCTGATACTGCGGCTGTTTTAACATCTCACGGATTCTGGCACCCTGTGCTAACTTCTCTGTCGTATCGGCATCAAGTTCAGAACCGAACTGTGCAAATGCTGCAAGCTCTCTGTACTGTGCTAACTCGACACGGATTGGCGCTGCAATCTTCTTCATCGCCTTGATCTGCGCGGAACCACCTACACGGGATACCGAAAGACCAGCGTTGATTGCCGGACGGAAACCGGAGTTGAACATCTCTGTCTCAAGATAGATCTGACCATCTGTGATGGAGATAACGTTTGTCGGAATATATGCTGAAACGTCACCGGCCTGTGTCTCGATGATCGGCAATGCAGTCAGGGAACCTCCGCCAAGTTTGTCGGAAAGTCTTGCTGCACGCTCTAAAAGTCTTGAATGCAGATAGAATACATCTCCCGGATAAGCCTCACGTCCTGGTGGACGTTTTAAGAGTAAGGAGAGTGTACGGTATGCAGCTGCGTGCTTACTTAAATCATCGTAAACAACGAGAACATCCTCACCGTTCTCCATCCATTCTTCACCGATCGCACATCCTGCATACGGTGCAATATACTGTAATGGTGCAAGCTCACTCGCAGTGGAAGCAACCACTGTCGTATAGGACATTGCTCCAAATTCTTCTAATGTTTTTACCAGAGCAGCAACAGTGGAAGCCTTCTGTCCAATGGCAACGTAAATACATTTTACGCCCTGTCCCTTCTGGTTAATGATCGTATCGATCGCGATCGCTGTCTTACCGGTCTGTCTGTCACCGATGATCAGCTCACGCTGTCCACGTCCGATCGGCACCATGGAATCGATTGCCTTGATACCGGTCTGTAATGGTGTATCTACGGACTTTCTGGAAATAACACCTGATGCGACACGTTCGATCTGACGATATTTGTTCGTCTCGATCGGTCCCTTACCGTCGATCGGCTGTCCTAACGCATTGACAACACGTCCTAACATGGCATCACCAACCGGAACCTCTACTACTCGTCCGGTAGTCTTTACGGTATCACCCTCGTTGACATTGCGCTGTGCGCCTAAAAGTACGGCACCAACATTGTCTTCCTCAAGGTTTAATACCATTCCGTATACTTCTCCCGGAAATTCCAAAAGCTCGCCCTGCATTGCGTTGTCAAGACCGTGAATACGTGCGATACCATCTGCTACCTGAATAACGGTACCAACGTCAGCTACTTCTAACTGCGCTGCATACCTTTTGATCTGTTCTTTAATTACGGAACTTATTTCTTCTGGTCTTAAATTCATGAAGCGCATTCACCTGCTTTCAACTGTATTTTTGACAATTCGCGTGTCAGATCATTTAATTTGGTCCGGACACTGGAATCAACGACTCTGTCGCCGATGCGAATTACCATTCCGCCTATCAGTGCGGAATCCACTGCATAATGCATCTCAAATTTCACATACTTTGTAGTCTCTAACAATCGTTTCTCCACTGCTGCTTTCTGCGCTTCGGATAATTCCATTGCCGATGTCACATAAGCGGTTCCGATGTTTTTATACTCCTTGACACAGTCAATAAAATAATCAAGCACCGTATCCACTTGTGCGAAATGACCTTTTTCTACAATCATGCGGAGCAGTCCAACAAACTCCGCGGAAATCTTTTCTGCAAATATGTCTTCTACGATTTTTACTTTTTCTTCTTTTACGATTTTTGGATGACTCATTAGTTTGAAGAGTTCAGGGTTTTCTTTTAAAGCAGCTTTTACTGCAACTGCTTCATCCCGGAATTCATCCATTCTTCCGCTCTCTAACGCAACTTCAAACAATGCATCACCGTATGTTTTTGATACTAGCTTTGCCATGTCGAATCACCCATTTCTTTCAATGTTTCTTCTACCAGCGTATCCTGCACGGTCGCATCGATGTTTGCCGCAACAACTTTTGCCGCCATCATGGATGCAACTGTGATCATTTCCTGTTTTACTTCATCCATTGCACGTTTCTTAGAAAGCTCTGCTTCTTCGTTGGCTCTCTTTATGATGCGCGCTGCTTCTTCTTTTGCGTCACTCTCAATCCGGGCTGCATTTTTCTGCGCCGTCTTGCGGGCCTCGCTTAAGATCTGCTCTGCCTCTTTATCGACTTCTTTTAACTTCGCATCATATTCTGCTTTGAGTGCTGCTGCATCCTGTTTATCCGTCTCTGCCGTCTTGATATCAGCTGCGATACGGTTTTTTCTGTCATTCAGCAGCTTGCGTGCCGGTTCAAACAGCATCTTGGACATGAATAAAAATAAGAAAAATACTGCTAACGCCATCAAAACCACATCATGCAGTAACTGAAAATCCAGTCCAAAAAGTCTTGTCATTTCCTCCAAGGTTCGGCCTCCTTTCCAATTTTTTTATTCCAAGAATGGAGCGCCATTCATTAGCCCAAAGGCTGTACGAACAGTAAGAGCATTGCGATCAAGAGTCCGTAAAGACCTGTCGTCTCTGCAACGGCCTGTCCTAAAAGCATGGTTGACATGATATCTCCCTTTGCACCCGGGTTACGTCCAACGGCTGCTGCACCATGTCCTGCTGCGATACCCTGTCCAATACCAGGTCCGATACCGGCGATAACTGCCAGACCTGCACCGATAGCTGAACATGCCATAATTAAATCGTGTCCTGTGATATTCATAGAAAGATCCTCCTAAATATTATTATTCTTGTTCGTAGTTCTGACCAATGTATGTCATTGTCAACATACAGAATACATACGTCTGAATTGCTCCTGAGAACAAATCAAAGTATACATGGAGTGCTGCCGGCCAGATGATTGCTATTTTGCTCAGCAGTCCATAAACCAATGCCATCATAACGGTTCCTGACAATACGTTTGCGAAAAGACGTAAGGACAATGAAATCGGCACTGCGATCTCACTGATCACATTGATTGGAAACCAGATTGGCAGCCATGGCGGCAATGGGGAACACATATCTGTCCAGATCTGCTTGATCGGCAGATTCTTAAACTGCGTGATATGGATCAGGAAGAATGTAATAAGACCAAGTGCCAGTGTCGTACCATAGTCAGCTGTCGGTGGTCTTAATCCAAACAGACCTGAAATATTACTCATTAGAATAAAAATAAAAATGGTACTGATATAGTTGACAAACTTTGGTGCTGCCACTTTTCCCATAGTGCCGCTTACCATGTTATCCAGCATTTCAACCATCAGCTCGATAACATTCTGAAATCCCTCCGGGATTTCCTTTGCATGTTTGATCGCACGGTTTCCTGCAATGGCAAGTGCCATCATAAGGAGCATAACGATCAGTATGCAGACATGTGATGTCGTGATCCAGACTTTATGTCCGAATATCTCATATTGAATGATACCGTGTATCATAAAGTCAATATTTTCGGCTCCGGATGACATCAAAATTGCTTGATTCACTCTCTCACCTCCCTTATATGAAATTGTTATCTTCACTGTCTGAAGATACATCACCTCTTCCTTGCAGTTTTTGTATTACTCTATGTGTAAAGGGCTGTAAGTACGCAGATACTTTAAGTCCCAATACCCCGATAAACGCAGTGATCAGATTTCCCAGATTCCATTTCATCATAACAAAGAAAACGATCACAACCACGGCATAGCGGAGCAGCGATTTTGCAACGATCTTCTTCTTTGCATTGTCCTCACCGTACAACTCCACCGCATCTCTTAATACAGTCGCAATGTTGACTGCCATACCGCACGCTAAGATAATACCGATCAGAAGTCCCGTGGTATACCTGACCTTGTCAGTGACAAACCAGACACCCGCCAGTTCCACGATCGCTCCATACACAATAATTCCCAAAACAAGTCCCGGCAATGCATCATTGATTCTTCGTAACATTTCCTCTGCCACCGTCCTGTCCGTAAATCTTTTTTGCCATTTTAAAAATATTGGTAAATCCCGCCAGTGCACCCATGATAAACAATGGAATCACGATCCAGAGCATATCATATTTCCTGCCGATCCATGTACCAAACAGAGTGCACATCACGATTGGAACGATCATATTCAATCCAAACTGCAGGATCAGTGTCAGCGCCTGAAACACCTTTCTGTTTTTTCTCACTTACATCGTTCCTCCATAAAGTACAATCTTTATTCATTATAACATTTTTCGCCATTTTGTCTATCAATTATCCGTCATTTTGTATAGATAATATTTCCTTTTTGCTAAAAAAATTTTAGATTTTACCTATTATATACAAAACTATATACAAAACATTACAATCTCTCCAAAAACATCACTGCATAAAAAAACATGTATGAAAAATCCCGTCTGTAACAGTTTCTTCCATACATGCTTTTTTGATTCATATTACAGTTCCAACTCTATCCTGCGATTCGTATGTTCATAACGCTGCAGTACAACTCCCGCCGCATTCAGCATCTTTTTTGACGCCACGACCGCCGGTGTTGCCTCATACTTGTCACTGTCATACACGATCCTGCGGATCCCCGACTGAATGATCGCTTTTGCACATTCATTGCAGGGAAACAATGTAACATAAATCGTCGCACCCTCTAAGCTTCCTCCACGATAATTTAAAATCGCATTCAGTTCACTGTGTGTGGTATAAAAATATTTATTTTCTAAAGGTTCTCCCTCACGTTCCCATGGGAATTCATCATCCGAGCAGCCAGTCGGAAATCCGTTATAACCCATCGAGAGTATCTTGTGATCTTCGCTGACAATGCAGGCTCCCACCTGTGTATTCGGATCTTTTGAACGCATTCCCGAAAGTACTGCAACTCCCATAAAATATTCATCCCAACTGATATAATCTTCCCTTTTGCCGCTCATGTTAACCTCCAAAACTTTCAATAACCTGTACTGTTATTTGGTTCCAAAAATACGGTCTCCGGCATCTCCAAGTCCCGGAACAATATAACCATGCTCATTTAAATGGTCATCTAAAGCCCCGATATATACATCTACATCCGGATGATCCTCCTGCATTTTTTTCACGCCTTCCGGTGCTGCAATAATGCACATCAGACGTATATTTTTAACCCCTTTGTCCTTTAACATCTGAATTGCTGCGGATGAAGAACCTCCGGTTGCCAGCATCGGATCCACCACAAACACCTCTCTGTTTGCGCAGTCTGCCGGAAGTTTACAGTAATACTCTACCGGCTCTAATGTCTCCGGATCACGATAAAGTCCGATATGTCCGACTTTTGCTGCAGGAATCATTGCCAGCATACCGTCCACCATGCCAAGACCGGCACGTAAAATCGGTACAACAGCAAGCTTTTTGCCCTTTAACTCTTTCACAGTCGTTTTGCAGATCGGTGTATCGATCTCCACATCTGCAAGTTTCAAGTCTCTGGTTGCCTCATAGCACATCAGCATTGCAATCTCGCTGACTAAGGTACGGAAATCTTTTGATCCGGTTTCTTCTCTGCGGATGATACCGATTTTGTGCTGGATCAACGGATGATCCATTACTACGATTTTTCCCATTTTAATTTTCCTCGCTTCCTTCGTTACTTTCTTCATTTAAAAGAGTGACCAGCTTTTTGATGGTCTTTCTCATTGTTTCATAGCATAGCCCATATGCCTGCAGACTGCCGCCATACGGATCTAAAATCTCCAGTTCATCTCCGACAAGTTCCGTGAGAACATATACATTCTCCGGGTTGGCTCTCTCGTATTTTTCCAGAACCTTTTCTAACTGGGCGTGTTCCATAACAAGAACTAATGTGTCCTCTGTAAAATCTTCTTCCGTCAGCTGTGCCGACATATAGCCATCCAGATTGATCCCATTGCTGATCATGACTGCTTCCGCTTTCTGATTGAGCGGCTCCGGAAATAAAACGACCATTCCTCTCGCACCGATTTCAACCGGATGTTTTAATACATACTCCCCAAGTATGCCCGCTGCCATCGGAGCACGGCAAGTTCCATTCTCCGCGACAAACAGGATTCGATTATATTGTTTCATGCGTTATCCTTCCTTCTCCCATCAAACCTGAATCACCTGATGTCCTGCTGCTTTCATTAACCGGTTCATGATTGCCTGACCGATTCTCGGTGTTGAAAAACTTTCTGAATAAATCGCATCTACATTCCAATCATCAAATTCACGCAATATTTTATATAAATGTCTGGCAATGGCATCCTCATCGCTTCTCGCTCCGATCGTCACCACATAATCTGCCTGATACAAAGATTCTGTCTCATCCGTTGCAACAACACCGACCTTTAGTCCTGCTGCCTGTTTTTCCCTGACTAATGCATTGATCTTTGCAACAACAGCCTCCTGTTCTCCCTCAACCAGCACCAGATCTGCCTTCGGCGCATAGTGTTTATACTTCATTCCAGGCGCTTTCGGCTTCTTTGTGGAATCCGCAGCAATGATTCCCGGATCAATGCGCACTTCTTCCCCGAGTACTTCCTCTAACATCTCTTTTGTAATATAACCCGGGCGCAGAATCATAGGTATCTTTTCCGTCAGATCAATGATTGTAGACTCAATACCGATTCCAACCGGCCCCCCATCCAGTATCATCGGTATCTTACCATCAAGATCTAATGCCACATGTGCCGCTTCTGTCGGGCTCGGCTTTCCGGAAGTATTGGCACTCGGTGCCGCGATCATACAACCGCTCTCATCAATCAGTGCAAGCGCAACAGGATGATTTGGCATGCGGATTGCCACCGTATCCATTCCACCGGTGGTCTCATACGGAACCTTTTCATTCTTCCACACAATCATGGTAAGCGGTCCCGGCCAGAACGCGTCTGCCAGTTTCTTTGCCTGCGGCGGAACCTCTTTTGCAATGGATAAAAGTTCTTCAAATCTGCATATATGAACGATCAACGGATTGTCCGAAGGACGTCCCTTTGCCGCATAGATCCGTTTTGACGCCTCCGGATCAAGTGCATTTGCCCCGAGTCCGTAAACCGTTTCGGTCGGAAATGCTACCAGCCCGCCGGATCTTATGATTTCTGCCGCTTCCTGCATATCCTCCTTATTCGGATCGTCTGCGTCTATTTTTATTAATTTCGTCTGCATATATCATTACTTCTTTTCTTTATAGTCTTATTTTTCTTTTACAAATCTATATCCGTTTTTTACCGAATGTATATATTATCGCACACTTCATTAAATTAGGCAACAGAGTGTGCATAATTCGCGGATTTGTAACTTAAATTTCCGGTGAAAATATATTGAAATATATTGAAATATGAACTGTAACTTGCTATGTTTCCGCAAATGTGGCATAATTATTACTGTTCATCTGCAAACAGTTATGTTTGGAAAGGGGTTTTCATGAAAATTACAAAATCTGATTTCGGTACAACAAACACAGGAGAAAATATTAATATATACCATCTTGAAAATGAGGCAGGTGCCTATGTAGAAATTCTTAACTTCGGATGCCGCCTTGTAAAGATCGTCGTTCCGGACCGCAATGGCAATCCAACGGATGTCTGCCTTGGCATGGACACCATGTCCGCCTATGAAAATGATGACACAAGTCTTGGTGCTGTTGTCGGACGTGTTGCAAACCGCATCAAAGATGGGCATTTTTCTTTAAACGGAAAAGAATACCAGCTTGCCATAAACTGCGGCACCAACCACCTTCACGGAGGTCTGGTCGGATATGCCTCCAAACCATGGGACGCAAAAGTCAAAGATGATAAACTGATCCTTACTATGATTTCCGCCGACGGCGAAGAAGGTTATCCGGGCAATCTGACTCTGACCGTTACTTATGGCTGGTCTGAGGACAACGAGCTCTCGATCGTATACGAAGCTTCTGCAGATCAGGACACCCTGCTTAATGTGACAAACCACGGTTATTTCAATTTAAATGGTGAGGGAAGCGGTGATATTCTTTCTCACGAACTGTATATCGATGCAGACGCAGTCACAGAACTCGATGACTCACAGGCACCTACCGGAAAACTGATCCCGGTCGACGATACACCGTTCGACTTCAGAGTCATGCATACGATCGGCAAGTCTTACTACTCAGACTATGACCAGCTGCACAAATTTGGCACTTACGACCACAACTTTGTGATCAACGGAACCGGTCTTCGCGAAGCAGCCGTACTACAGTCCAAAGAAAGCGGTATCCGCATGACCTGTTTTACCGATCAGCCGGGCATGCAGCTCTATGTTGCCAACCAACCGATGAAACAGCCGGGCAAAAGCGGAAAAATCTATGACAGCCGCACCAGTGTCTGCTTAGAAACACAGCATTTTCCGGATGCGATCAACCATGATAACTTCCCAAGTATCGTGTTACACCCGGATGCACCGTTCCATTCCAAGACGCTGTATCATTTTTCTACATTTTAGTGTACTGACACATTAACGACAACGCTGCAGATGAAAAATCTGCAGCTATTTTTTTAACATGTTCTGTATAGACCCCCTGCCGGATTTACCCTTTCTTTCTGTTCCCACAGGCGACCATCCATATCGCAAATAAAACAATACCTGAAATACTTCCAATTACCCCAGGCAGTAGTCCCGGTTCCCGGTAGGTAAGTGTGACCGTATGTGTGCCCTGCGGGATACAGACTGCCATAAGACCTCCATACGCTTTAAAAATTTCTGCATTTTTCCCATCAACACAGGCAGAAAATCCACTGCTGTATGGCACGGAAAAGAATGCGATTCCTCCATCCGTGTCTGTATAATCAAAAGTAAGATATGTGTCATCATATGTAAACCGGCTCGCTGCGCTTTTGTTTTGCTGTTCACACTGTGCCGCAAATTCTTTTGCACTGATTTTCGGAACCTGCGCTGCCAAAAGCTCTGTCGCACCTGTCTCTTCTATGATTTTTTCAGTCATATCATCCTCCGCAACCAGTGTATACACCAGCACAAGATCTTTCTGTTTCTCTGAGAGTTTCTTGTATTCAGAGCGTTTCATACAGCTTGTAAAAACCGTTCCCATATGCAGATAATTCCTGTTTTCATATATGCCATAGCCGTTTTCTTCCCCTGTTTTTTCATATCCTGTCAATAAATCCTGATTCACAAATCCATAATCGTCCGAACTTATCTCATTCTGTAAAAAAAACCTTACTGACAAAAGACTGCGGATTCCCGGTCTGTCGTATGGAATTTCGCTCGCAACATCACGTGTTATCCCTGCAAAATCATAAAAATCCATAATGGAACCTGAAACCGTACTTAAAAAACAGGACACAGATGGGACATTCTGGCACATCATGGCATTGTGGTTCGACTGATCCGTTTCCACCCGGTAAAATTTATCCTCCTGCGGTCTGATCTTTGCCATTTCCGTAAAAATCTGTTCTTTATAAGATTCCCTGCCATGATCTGTCACCTGTGTATATCCCATATGGATATGAAGATACCCGGTTCCTACACAGCAGACCACAGTCGCTGCCAGAAATACATTCAGATATTTTTTCTTTTTATCCTTCTTCAAAATCCATACCAGATATGCCAGTCCAATGTAACTGATAAGAAACTTACCCTGAAAAAAGGAAAAACTTTTAAAATAAAGACCTCCGTTACACCAATTACTTCACCGGATAAAATCAGTTATGCTTCTTCTAACAAAAAAATTGTGACGGTCAATAAAAAAGGTAAATTAAAAGCTGTAAAAAAAGGTACTGCAACCATCACTGTCAAAAGCGGTAAGAAAACTGTCAAATTCAAAGTAAACGTTAAAAAATAATAAATTGTTTTGTGCTTATTTTTGTACATGGTTTTTTCAGAATTTGACTTGTATTACCCTCTTTTTTGTATTAGAATAATCTAAAGCTACTGAAGCGGTAGCGAGTCTATGATTCTATTTTAAGGAGGGAATACAAAATGGCATTCGTAATTTCTGATTCTTGCGTAAGCTGTGGTACATGCGAGCCAGAGTGTCCAGTAGGAGCTATCTCTCAGGGAGACAGCCAGTTCGTAATCGATGCAGGCGCTTGTGTAAGCTGTGGTACATGTGCAGGGGTTTGCCCAACAGGAGCTATCAGCGAGGAATAATACTTAAAGAGTTTTTTGCGAGTAAAACTCTTGTGACTTAGATGCGATGCATCTGGTCGCCAAAAAAGGAGCTGTGAATTTTCACAGTTCCTTTTTTGGCAGCAAATGAAGAATTTTCCTAAATAAGTCCGCTTAAATCAATTTCATAAATCATTTTTTCCGGTTCTTTTTCCTGCTTAAAAAACAGGATCATATACCATGGTAAATACAGGACTTTTCCATCTCCTTCCACGTTTGATTTTGAAAAAACAATGCTCTTTTCGAATTTCCATTGTTCCACTTCCATCGCATGATCCATTGCCAGATGTTTTTTTAAATCTTTCCCTGATTTAATTTCTACCAGCTCTGTATGAAGTCCTTTTTGCAATACAAAATCTAATTCTCCTATTTTCTTCGAATCATAATAATGAAGTTCAAAGCCATTTGATCTCAAATTTTGCGCAAATGCATTCTCCAGAATACTGCCCATATTGATGTCTACATTTCCCATCAGAAGATCAAACTGGATATTTTCCATACAGGAAGCACAAAGCAGTCCCACATCATTCATATAAAGTTTAAATAAATTACGTTTTTCGCTTAACTGCAATGGTGCCTGTGGTTCCGTTACGTTATAGCATGGCAGCGCAACGCCCGCATCCGCCAGCCAGTTAAAACTGTCTTCATATCTGATAAGTCTTGCCGAAGCCTGAATGCTGTTTAATTTAAATCTCCGATTCTTCTCATTTAACTGGGCTGGAATACTGTCAAATATTGCTTTGATTTTTATTTTTTCATTTTCCGACGCATATTTCGCTATATCCAGCCGGTAAAGATCCAGTATACTTCTCTGATTCAGCACTACCTTTGCTATATCATGCGTATCAACATAGATCTGCACGGTCTCCGGCATTCCTCCCACAACAAGATAACTGTAAAAAAGTTTGCAAAGTGTCTCATGCACGGTTTCAGACACGCTTTCTTTCTTGTCATAACAAGTTTTTAAATATTGCAATGTTTTATCCTGTACGCCATTTGCCCACAAATACTCCTCAAAATCAAGCGGATACATCGGTAAAATCTGTTCAAAGCCAACCGGATAAGATGCAACCTCTTTGTATCGCACCCCAAGCAATGACCCTGATTCAATATAATCAAATCTGCCATCCTCCACAAGGAATTTGATTGCAGACCGTACCTGTGGACATTCCTGCACCTCATCCAATAAAATCAGTGTTTTTCCCGGTTCTAACGGCGTCTGAAGATATGCTGTCAGGTTTGTAATAATAGCCTCTGCTGTCAGTTTCCCATTAAAAATATCTGCTGCCCGCTCGTCTGTCACAAAATTCAGTTCTGCGAAATATTCATACTCATTTTTCCCAAACTCACGAATTAATGTTGTTTTTCCTATCTGTCTTGCCCCGATAATACACAAAGCTTTTCCATTCGCTTCCTTTTTCCACTTTAAAAGGTCCTGATATACTTTTCTTTTCAGCATTTTCTGTCCTCCAGATACTAGGATTTCCTGTTCCCTGCTTTAATATTAACATTTTTCCGTAGTTTTTCAATGTATACTGTAACATTTTTCCGTACATTTTTCTTTCATTTTTACTTGTTGTTTGTAACGTTTTTCCAAAAAAAATGAAGAATCTCATAAAATACCACTGTGTCCTTCAATGCAATAATAACATAACGGCTTTGCTGTATATTCTGTTATAAATTATATTTACATCTTCTTTTTGCATATCCCTTTCCTATCGGTTATAATAAATAATAAATTTGGAAATGGAGTGTTATTGATTTGATGTGTCAGCTTGATCCGGCAATAAAAGAAGAAATTATAGCATGCTGCAAAAAATATCATGTCGATAAAGTCATTTTATTTGGCTCCCGCGCCAGAGGAGATAACGGGCCTTACAGTGACATCGACCTCGCAATTGAAGGCGCAGATGACTTTGACCGCTTATTTGCAGAATTGAAATACAATGAATTTACGCTGCTTGACATGGATATCATTAATCTGAATGGCAGAGTTAGCGAACCGTTAATGAAAGACATTATAAATGACGGATGTATTATATACGAGAAAGGACGGGAACATGAACCGGAAAATTGAAAACTATTTTTCAAGTCTTGATACTTTACATGAGGCTTCCATTACTGACTATACTCAAAATAAAATTGTTTTAAGCGGTTGTGTCAACACTTTTTGCCTGACCTTTGAATTGTCGTGGAAAGCGATGAAATATATTTTGGAGTCAGAAGGTGTCGATAAAGGCAGAACCGGTTCACCAAAATTAATTCTTATGGCGGCCCTTACCCGTGGATTGATTGAAGATGAAGCCGCATGGCTTCGCATGTTACGGCTTCGCAATGATGAGTCACACCACTATAATCAGGAATGTGCCATTGAACTGTGCCGCATGATTCCGGAACTTCTTCCTTATTTTGATGATCTGAAGGAAAAAATGATTGCATTCGGATACGGAGAATAATATAAAACGCTATTGCACCAGTGATCACACTGCAATGCAATAGCGTTTTTTTATGCCTTTTCTTTTTTGTTTCTGCCCCATCTTTTTTTGGGTTCTTTCTTTTTCAGATTACCGCGGATCGCTGCATCCAATTTCCGGAAGCGTTCCTCGTCTGCCTCATCCTGTTCTCTCATAAGATAATTCATTTCCTTGATGACCTGCTCCCCCACATCTTCGCTGATGTGGCGGCTTAATTCCTGATTATTTGCCGCGATCGCCGTTCCGACGATCTGTGTCATCAGTTCGGTGAACTGTGCCATCTTGTCGGTATTGTCAAGGACACTCTGGCTCTCATTCTGTGCAGGTAAGGACACGCACGTAACCTGGTGCAGATCCTGTTTTTCTCCCGGATGCATCTCACCAACTTCTGCCTGCGCATCGGGGGACATATTATGTACGATCATACGAATCGCTTTCAACTGATATCCCTGTTCTTTTAATTCCTTGATTCTCTGGAACTCCTGAATGTTTTCCTTTGTATAATACCGGTGCCCAAGTTCATTTCGCGGAACATTAAGCTCCAGTTCATCCTCCCAGTAACGCAATACATGTGACTCTACATTTACAATATTTGCAGCGTCGGAAATCATGTAACGTACCTTTTCCATTCCGGTTCCTCTCCTTCCTTTTATCTGCTAACCTATATTATAAGCATTTAAAAGACCGTCTACAACGAAAATCGCTCGTCTTATTCCGACAGGATGTGCGATTCATTTGCTGTTGCAGTAAAAGGTGTGTCAAAATGTAGCGACTGGTAAATTGCACAAAGCGTAAAATTCTTTTGTGACTTTGGTAGAAAATTAGAAAAACTTAGTATGCCTGTTCTAAGCTCAGTGTTTTGCTGCCACGGATGGCAGCAAAAGTCTTAACGCGCCACGGATGGTGCGTTTAAGACGTACACGTCACTCTGTGAACACATCTCGCAGGCATACTTAGCTTTTCTTATTTTCGGACATTGGAACAAAACGGATATACGCCTTGTGCAATTTTCCACTCAAAAAATTTAGCTACACCTTTTACTGCCAACAGCAAAATGCTCAGGTTAACCTGAGCATTTCGTTATTTCTCCATATTTGCAAACTTCGTGTACTGCGGCAGCCATACCAGATTAACGGTACCGATCGGACCATTTCTCTGTTTGGCAATAATGATCTCCGAGATTCCTTTCATCTCAGAATCATGATTATAATAATCATCACGATAAATAAACATGACAACATCGGCATCCTGCTCGATTGCACCGGACTCACGCAGATCAGAAAGCATCGGGCGATGATCCGGACGCTGCTCTACAGCTCGTGACAGCTGGGACAATGCGACCACCGGCACAGAAAGCTCCCTTGCAAGTGCCTTTAAGGAACGGGAAATATCCGAAATCTCCTGCTGACGGGAATCGGATCCTCTGCCGGAACCAGACATCAACTGTAAGTAGTCAATAATGATCAGTTTCAGATCATGCTCTAATTTATACTTCCGGCATTTGCTCCGCATTTCTGCAATGGAAATACCCGGTGTATCATCGATGATAAGTTCCGAATTACCGATCGTTCCGGCACCTTCAATCAACTTCTCCCAGTCAGAATCAGAGAGATTACCGGTTCGGAGTGCCTGTGCATCCACCCTTGACTCTAAGGAAAACAGACGATTGACCAGCTGTTCCTTTGACATTTCGAGGGAAAATATTGCTGTACACATATGCTCGTGAAATGCCACATACTGCGCAATGTTAAGAACAAACGCCGTTTTACCCATGGAAGGACGTGCCGCGATCAGGATCAGATCGGACGGCTGCAAGCCTGCTGTGCGGTAATCAAGATCAATGAAACCCGTTGGGATTCCCGTAACGGTTCCGGATGTTTTTGCCGCGTTCTCAATCTTTTCGAGCGCATTCATAACGACCTGGCGGATTGGCACATAATCGCCACCCCCACCACGTGTGGAGAGCAGATCAAATACCTTTTTCTCGGTAATATCCATGACCGTCTCAACACTCTCTTTTCCCATGTAGCACTCGTTTTCGATCTCTTCGTTTAATTTGATGAGTTTGCGCCGCATGGAATTGTCTTTTACAATCTGTGCGTAATATTTTACATTCGCCGAAGTCGGAACCGCATTTAACAGATCCCTGACAAACTCTAAACTTGCAATTTCTGCCGGCACATCTTTTTCTTTTAATTTGTTCTGCAAAGTGACAAGATCGACCGGAAGTCCTTTGCTGTATAATTCGATCATGGTATCAAACAATATCCCGTACTGTTTGTAATAAAAATCCTCACTGATGAGCATTTCCATAGCAGTGAGGATCGCATCTTTGTCCATGATCATAGAGCCGATGACCGATTGTTCTGCCTCACGGCTGTTCGGCATCGTACGGTTGATCAGTGTTTCTTCCATTTTTATTCCTCTACTACATGTACGTTAAATTTTCCTACTACCTTCGGATGAAGCTTAATTGCAACTTCTGTCACTCCAAATGTACGGATCGGCTCCGGCAGCTGCATTTTCTTTTTGTCAAGATCCATACCAAGCTGTGCCTTTGCTGCCACTGCGATCTCTTTGGTGGAAACGGAACCAAATGTACGTCCGCCTTCACCGGCTTTCATTTTTACCGTTACTTTTTTATCTTTTAATTCCTCAGCAAGTGCCAGTGCAGCTTCATACTGCTCCTGTGCCACTTTATCTGCATGCTGATTCTGCAGTTTTAAATCATTGAGGTTCTTTGGTGTTGCCTCCACACCTAACTTTTTCGGGAAAATCGCATTGCGCGCATAGCCATCGCTGACATTCACGATCTCTCCTTTTTTGCCTAATGCTTTTACATCTTCTAATAAAATAACTTTCATAGATTAAAACCTTCTTTCCTGATTATTCTGATATGTCTCCCTCTTTTAGCATTTCATCGATCGTATCCTGGATGATATGCTTTGCCTGCTGCAGGGAACAGTTGGTAAGCTGGGCTCCGGCAACATTTAAATGCCCGCCTCCACCAAGCCGCTCCATGATAAGCTGTACATTGATCTCATCAATGGAACGGGAACTTACATAAATTTTTCCCTGATATTCCGTGAGCACAAAGGATGCCTTGATTCCTACGATATTTAAAAGTTCATTTGCGGCCTGTGCACAGACGATAGTCGGACTCTCCACCTGATCTGCCGGACAGATGGAAATCGCAAATGCTCCTCGATATACTTCCGCATGGCGCACCGCCTCTGCACGCGCCTTGTAAGCTGCCATATCATTGCGGAGCATCTTGCGTACTCTCGTCACTTCCGCACCCGCACGTCTTAAATAAGCTGCCGCCTCAAAAGTACGGACACCTGTCTTTGTCATAAAGTTGTTGGTATCGATCAAAATACCCGCATAGATACAGTCTGCCTCACATGGATCAAGACGGATATTTTCTGAAAAATACTGCAGCACTTCGGCGATCATCTCACATGCACTCGACGCGTACGGCTCCACATAAGAGAGAACCGGATTCTCGATCACCTCATTCGTCTGTCTGTGATGATCAAATACACAGACGGTCTGCGTGCGTTTTAGCAGCTCCGGACATTCGGTGTAACTCGGACGGTTTACATCGACAACAACCACCAAAGTGTTTTCATTGGTAAGCATGAGCGCCTCTTCGTTTTTGATAAAAAGCTCTGCCGGATATCCCTTTTCCTCAGTAAAACACTCTACCAACGGACGTAGGGACGAAGTGATCTCATTTAACACGATCTGTGCCTTCTTGCCAAGTACTTTTGCCGCACAGTAAATACCGATCGCTGCACCGAGAGAATCCACATCACTGATACTGTGTCCCATAATGATCACATGCTCTCTGCTCTCGATGATCTCCCGGAGTGCATGTGCCTTTACTCTTGCCTTGACTCTGGTATTGCGCTCTACCTGCTGCGTCTTACCGCCGTAATAAGTAACTTCCTCGCCATCACGCACAACGACCTGATCGCCGCCGCGTCCTAATGCAAGGTCGATGGACATACGCGCATACTCATAATTCTGCGTATAGCTTGCACCGTTTGCTCCAATACCGATACTGAGCGTCACGGCCATCTCATTGCCGACCTTAACAGTCTTCACATCCTCAATCAGGCTGAAACGATCTTCGCGAAGTTTTGCAAGATACTGATATTTAAATACAACAAAATACTTATCTTTCTCAATCTTGCGGACTAAAGCATCCAGTTCTGTAAAGTATTTATTGACTTTTCTGTCAATTAATGCCACCAGAAGAGATCTCTTGACATCTTCAATACTGTCAAGTGCCTCATCATAATTGTCGATATACACAAGACCTGCAACCATTTTCTGTTCCTGGTTTTCTCTCATGTACCGGTTCTTTTCTGTCTCATCAAAAAGATATACCGCCGTCAGATATTCGTTGCTCTCATCAAGTGTAACAAGACTGTCCACACTGTTTAACTCTTCAAAGTAGATTCTTTTTAAAGCGGCCCGGAAATCCTGCTCCTTTAACGTCAGGCTTACTGATTCCAGACCTTCATTTTTCTGCAGAAGTTCCTTTGTCAATGACGGGAAAATCGTCGTGATCGACTTGTGATATTTTTTATCCTTTCCGGTCAGTTCTGTAAACTGTTCATTCACCCATAAAATCTTTGCATTGTAGTCTAACAGCGCATACGGTATTTCAAATTCATTTAAAAGCTGCCTCTGTACCGTTCCATACTGCGTTGCAAAATTGATCAGCTCATTAACTAAAACCGGCTTATTTCTCACATACACGATCAGGGAAACCACAAAGTAAATTGCAGTAAATATCGAAAACATAACACCCGAAAGTATGTCATCCATATAAATTACAATATTCATGCATATCAGAAGGATCGTCATGAACATGGGCCAGTAAAGAGATTTTCGAAGTCTCCCTCTGAGCTTTACTTTATTACTTTTCATAATGATCTCCATTTCTGCCCACTTTTTGGGGCATCACAAACATTCCACGAGGGCTTATTCTTCCATCCGTCTTAGAATAGTCTTTGCTAACAATTATAGCATTTTGCACCATTAAGATAAAGTATTTTTTAAAAAAGGAACCAAGGCAGTGTTTCTGCCCTGATTCCTTTTTCAGTCTGCAGCCTGAGCCGGTCATATTTAATTCTGACTCTCCGTATCACGCGGAACAAGCGTCAGATAATTATCCGTATCCATATCATTGATCAGATTATCTGATAGAATCCTCTCCCCGGAAACTTTCGGTTCTTCCCGCACGAAACTTTCCTCATCGAGTTCATATCCCATTCCTTCCATATAAACAGCACTGATAAATCCGGATTCCTGTCCGCCACCGTAAATCGGAAAAATAATCTTATGCCAGTCATTTTCCAGATCATCACTGATCATTACCGGTGTGTGAATTTCTGAAAACGCACCGAGCACCTCAAACTGACCGTTTTCTCCCGGTCTTAAAATAAGCGCCACATCCCCGCGCGTATCCGATATAGTATCCCCGATCGTAACCGCAACAATCTCATCCGTTCCATCCTCGTTAAGATCTATGTAATTATAGTAATACCGCGTTTCTTTGCATTCTTCCTCCGGAATCTGATAATATTCCGTCAGAAAAGCTGCAAGTTCCGGATATTCGTCATCCTCAGAATATTCTTCCAACACATTGTAATTTTGTTCATCCTGCTCTGCCAAAAAGAAATGTTCTTCTAACGTCTTCTCTGTCTGCGTATCCGTCTGTTCTATTTTATCTGCATTATTCTTTTCTCCACAGCCTGCTGTGCCTGCCAGCACTGCCAGAAAAAATACCATACATAATGTCTTTTTCATGTGTCCTCCACCTGTCCGTACCGCTTACCGTTTCGGTTTACCATATATATTATATGATTCCACGCATAATTCCAAGACATTCTTGTGAAGTTTAAGAAATCCTTTCGAAATAGTTTTTAATGTTTTTAATGTTTTCAGAGATTAAGTGATGGCTACCCGGTTAAAGTGAAAATTTCTTATAGCAGTCCCTCAATCTCGTCTAACGACGGCATGACACGCAGTGCCCCTTTTCTTGTTGTGATAATGGATGCTGCTGCATATGGATTCCTTCGGTGTAGTCTTCTTTTCCGGAGAACCACTGAATCTCGTTGTCTGAAATTTTTAAGATATCGCAGACTGATAAGCCATATGCCATCTGCTCTCTTGCCTCTTCCATGTCTTTCCACAACGGCTCCCTGATATTCGGATCAAAAGAGAGGATCGCACTGTTTTCTTTTGCGACTTTAATCGCATGTCTTGTCGCACTTCTGACCGGCTCATCTGTCAGCGATAATGTGCCAAAATGAAAGATTTTCGCATCTGCAATGATGTCATCCCTGACTTTTCCTAAAAATGCGGTGTGATGACCTAATTTGTTTAACATTGACAGCACATTACATGGTGCCCCGCCCGGATTTGCCTCATAGACCGGGTTACCCTGTCCACTGGTGCCGTTTTCTGTAAAGTCAATTAATAATTCGCCAAGGGCGGCTACGTCATATTGTTTGTTCATTTATGTGCTCCTTTCTGCTATGTTAAGCTAATGCAAAGTTCTGGTTTGTTGGAACGTTGAGAGAACGGCACAGATTTAACGAAGGCACGCTCTCGCTGCCTGTCGCTCGCAGCGGATACTAAGTGAGCAAAATACGCTCACTTAGTACCGGCGGCTCCCCAGCACCTTCTTATAAATCCATGCCGTTCTCTCAACTGCCTGCAGTCTGTGGCAGATTTCGCCCTGGCTTCGCTCAATTTGCCTTCACAACCTCCCGGCATCCACCTTTCCAGATATTTCCCTTACACTTCCTTAATATATACCTGCCACGACTTATACTCGTTCCCAAGCCGCGGAACCGGCAAACCAGCATATACAAGCTGTGCCCCCGTAAAATACTCCGGCTCAACCGCATTCGTATTGTCACTGCACCAGATCTGTGGTGTATAATACAACATTCCCGCATCAAACCTGCCGCCGCCACCGCTGCATCCCTCAATCAGAAGATCCGGGTAACGTTCATGCAGCCGTTCCAAAAAATCATAAACACCGAGCACATAGCGGTGCAGGATCGCACCCTGATTCTGCTCTGCCGCCGTTTTCGACCAGATATCCGTGAGATGACGGTTCATATCCATCTTGACATAATCAGCCTTCGTGTCATCGAGCACTTTCGCAATCTGTGCAAAAATACCGTCCACCACTTCTTTTCTGGAATAGTCGAGCACAAGCTGATAGCGTGCACGCACCGGTTTTCGTCCGGGAATGGTAAATGCCCAGTCCTGCCAGATCATCATCACGTTTTCCAAACCACCCATCATCGAGCACCAGCATCTCCACGCCAAGCTCCGCCGCCTGTTTTGCGATCTCTATGATTTTTTCTCCGGTAAAATCAAAATAAGTTGCCTCCCAGTTATTGATCAGAACCGGTCTTTTGGTATCGCGGTATGCACTGCGGCAGATGTGGCTGCGGATCAGACGATGCAGATTCCACGAAAGTGTTGAAAAACCATTTGCCGAATAACTAAATGCCGTCTCCGGTGTATCAAACGTCTCTCCCGGCTCTAATTTCCAGGAGAACATTTCGTCAGACAAGCCCATGAGAAGCCTCGTCTGCTCATACTGGTCTTTTTCTGCCTCCGCCTTAAAATTGCCGCTGTACAAAAGCATACAGCCGTAACATTCACCGGCATCTTCCCCGGTCTGTTTTCCCGCCAGCATCACAAACGGATTCTGCTGATGGCTGGATGACCCGCGCTTGCTGCTTTTTCAATATGAACAGCCTCCTGCCCCCGGTTTGTAATCTGCACAGCCCTTGTAATAATATCGAGCTCTGCAAATATACCATAAAGCAGTGTCACCTGCACGCCACTTGGCGCATCCTCCAGATATACCTTTAAAGTCTCACTCTCCGTACCCGTCTCGTCATAAGCTGCCGGAAGACCCGGTATCCGATATTTTCCCTCACAAACTTCGCAGGACACAAACCGCAGATCGGCACAGTAACTTCCATCCGCATTTTTCAGGATAAATGCCGGACTGCGGAAATCTCCATTGCCAAAGCAGGGATATTCCTGCGGCAATGCATCCATGGAATATGTCTTATCACAATCTGCTTCATACGGATTGCCATAATCCGTTCCCTTTCCATACAGATCTTATTTCCGATAAAATACTTTTGCCTCGTATGGTCTTAAATGAATTCCATTTTCATTTCGAATAACATCTTTATAATTGCTGATCAGAACCTCTTCTTCCCCGGTAAAACCGTCCTCCGGGGCAAAATCCATCTCCTGCTCCCTGAAATTGCAGATTACAAACAGTTTTTCATTTCCAAGTGTTCTGGTGTACGCAAACACATCCGGGTGTTCTAACGCTTTGCTCTCGTATACACCATACACAATGATTTCCATCTGATGACGCAGTTCAATAAGCTTCTTATAATAGGAAAATACGGAATCAGGATCGTTTATCTGCGCTGCCGCATTGATGTTTTTATAATTCTCATTGACAGAAATCCAAGGTGTACCCGTCGTAAATCCCGCATTGTCGCTGTCATCCCAGTGCATCGGAAATCTTGCATTATCACGGCCGATAGCATTGACAAATTTTAACATGGTTTCCTCATCTAAAATACCGCCACCTACAAAATCCCGATATGCATTCTTGATCTCAATATCACGAAATTCCGAAAAATCCTTACATTTACGGTTTGTCATTCCGAGCTCCTCGCCCTGATAAATATAAGGTGTTCCCTTCATAAAATGCAGACAGGTTGCAAGCATTTTTGCAGAAATTTCACGATACTCTTCACTGTCATTTCCAAATCTTGACACGGCTCTCGGCTGATCGTGGTTATCCCAGTAAAGGCTGTTCCACGCCACACTTTCGAGTCCATCCTCCCATTTTTCAAATACCTTTTTGAGTTCCACCAGATCAAAACTGCCGTCACTCCATTTTCCATACTGTGTCTGTCCGAGATTGACATGCTCAAACGTAAAAATCATGTCGAGTTCGCCCCGGTCTGCCCCGGCATAGCGTTTTGCATCCTCGACACCTGCCCCTGCGCCCTCGCCGACCGTCATCCAGTCAAATTTGGAGATTACCTTTTGATTCATCTCCTTTAAATACTCGTGCACACGTGGGCCATTGTTGACATATGGGGAAGAATCCCCGTATTTTTCATTGCCATGCACGATTCCATCCGGGAAACGCTGATCTTTTGATATCATCGTAATGACATCCATACGGAATCCGTCAATTCCACGCTCGCCCCACCAGGTCATCATGTCATAGATTTCCTGTCTGAGTTTTGGATTTTCCCAGTTGAGGTCCGGCTGTTTTTTGGAAAACATGTGAAGATAATACATATCTGTCGTCTGATCATACTCCCAAGCTGATCCGCCAAAACAGGATCCCCAGTTATTCGGTTCTTTTCCGTCTTTTGCGTCGCGCCAGATATAATAATCACGATATGGATTATCTTTGCTCTTTCTGCTCTCCACAAACCACTGGTGCTCATCGGAACTGTGGTTGACAACCAGATCCATGACGATCTTAATTCCAAGTTTGTGTGCCTCGGCAAGCATTTCATCAAAATCTTTTAATGTACCAAACTCCGTCATGATATCCCTGTAATCACTGATATCATATCCATTATCATCATTTGGGGACTGATAGACCGGGGATAACCAGATCACATCAATTCCTAATAATTTTAAATAAGACAGCCGGCTCTTAATGCCGCGAAGATCGCCGACGCCATCACCATTGCTGTCCATAAAACTGCGCGGATAGATCTGATAGACTACCGCTTCTTTCCACCATTTTTTTTCTTCCATAGATTTTCCCTCCTGCTATACATCTGGCTCATATACATATTAAATTAAGTTGTCTCCCTTACTACAAGTGATACCGGCAGAGTGGTGCGGTTCGGCACAAGTTCCCCGTTGCCGGAACGGACAAGCAGTTCCACTGCCATCTTTGCCATCTCTCTGATCGGCTGATGAATTGTTGTGATCGGCGGTGTCGTCAAAGAAGCAATATTGACATCATCAAAACCAACAATCTTCATCTGTGACGGGACATCAATATTTAACTTATGGCATACCTGAAGAAGCTGTGCAGCGATCAGGTCACTGCTGACAAAAATTCCGTCTGTGTCCGGATTCTCCTTTAACAGTTTCTCCAGAATCTGATGGTATTCGAGATGATTATACTCAAACGCCGTGGTATCTGCGATCTTATAAGAAATATTCTGTTTTTCACACACCGCACGAAAACCAACCGCACGCTCATCTGCCGGCATGGCAGTCTCATGAACACCGCTGATATGGATCAGATGTTTACAGCCGCAGTCGATCAGATGCTGTGCAGCAAGGCATCCCCCCTGCTCATTGTCACACTCCACCTCTGCTGTTCCATTTTCAAGATAACGCTCAATCGTGATCAACGGCACATTTAGTCCGGTAAATTTCTCAACGCCAACCGTTCCGCTGCAGAGAATGACTCCCGCCACACGGTTACTGGTACACATTTCCATGTACTCCCATTCTTTTTCATTTTTCTCCTGGGAGTTAAACAGCAAAATCTTGTGTCCGTGATGATATGCCTGACTCTCTAAATTGCTGATCAGTTCCGCAAAATATGGGTGTCTGATATGCGGCACGATCACACCGATGGTATTGGTCGTCTGCTTTGAGAGAGAACGCGCCACCTCATTCGGACGGTAATTGAGTTTCTTCATCGCCTCATATACTTTTTTTCTTGTTTCTTCGCTGATATATCCACGATTATTCAGTACGCGGGAAACAGTGCTTACCGTCAGTCCTGTCTCCTTCGCCACATCCTTTAAGGTTGCCATACTTCCTCCCCGAAAACCTGTATCTTCTCTATGCTGCCCTTTTCCACACAAAATTTCTCTGCAACTTCAGGCAGTTCGAATATACCTATGATTGTACCACAATCCGCAGTCACTTCAAGAATCACGTCATCAAAAAGCAGAGAAAAATCACGGATTCCGGCACCTGTCAAAACTGTTTCCTCACCGGCTTTTAACTCACCAGTTTTTACATTGTATACAACATTAAATTTCTGGTTGATTCGGGCACTTAAAATGTCCTCTGACTGTGCACGGGTAATCTGAATTTCTGTTGCCATGTCCTGCGCAAATTTCCACTGAAACGTATTTTCCGTACTGTCATACACCAGTTTTTTACTGTTTTCATACTCCCTGACAGGTTCCTGTCTCAGCACCTTTTCACCATTCTTATATGCAACAGAAAATTCTCTCGGCAGTCCCATCGCCCCAGTATAATTTCTTCCCCGGTTTGGCAGCCTTAACCACGGAACCGAGATCACACGGTCCCCTGTATTGCTGTAAGTCTGCGCCGCATAAGCCATCTTGTTGATGTATGCCGCATGACGCACGCCGTCGGACTGAAACTTAAATCCATCAAAGTCACCCCAGAAGTAGTAACCATCTGCACTCCAGAACATCCAGGTTTCATTTCCTTTTTCATCTTTCAGACATACCAGATCCGGACATTCCCACGCTTCTTTGAATGTCAGCCGGTCGGTCTGCTCCCAGTTTAACAGATCCGTGGAACGGAAAATGCCAAAATCATTTTCCTCTAACCACAGTGTCATGATATATGCACCGCTTTTTTCATGCCAGAACACCTTCGGATCACGGTTTTCTTTACAAACCGTCGGAAGCACACCTTTGTCAATTTTATGGAGTGATTCTCCGCCATCGGTGCTGCATGCAACACGCTGGGTAAACTGCTTTCCTGTGCTCCATTTATTATTATTTCCGGCTGCCGTATAGAAAAATACCAGTGCATTTTCCGGCAGTCCAAGCATCTTACGATCGTTTACAATGCCGCTTCCGGAAAACATCGTTCCTGTCTCATCCGGGAAAAGCACGTCATCCTTCTGTTCCCAGTGCAGCAAATCTTTGCTCACGGCATGTCCCCAGCTCATATTTTCCCACTGTACATCGAATGGGTTATGCTGGAAATATAAATGATACACGCCATCTGCATACACAAGACCATTCGGATCATTCATCCATCCGGTCTGCGGTGTAAAATGGATCGAAGGGCGGCGGAAAGCCTCACCCTGACCATTGCAGAAATATTTCTTCTCCGCTGCAGGTACGTCCTCATTTCTGATTCCGTCAAAGAAAGCCCTCCCAAGATCCCCTCTTAGAATTAGTGTTTTATCGGTAAATTGCTTTACCGGAAAACGGGCATAATAACTGACAGGGTATGTTTCATCCTCTGTCTGCCCTGCCGGAATCTGAAATTCAAACAGCTTTGTTTCGCCGTTTTTCTCCCGGCAGAATATCTCAAGCATACGGTTGTTTTTTGCCCCGCCAAATGGTAACTCGCCATACGCGGCACAGACTGGAATAAGCAGCCACCCTTTTTTAATGCATATTTCTTTTTCCATGTCCTACAACCTCCTACGGATATTTTTCCTTTTAAAATAGTACTTCAAAATCTTTAAAACGTGTGAACTTCTCCGTCCTCTGTATAAGTGATCTCAAATTTCTTCGCCTTAAAATCAGCAGAAAGCTTTGCCCATTCATTGCCTTTCTTTCGCACGATCACAAGTTTATCATCATCACAGGTTTCCAGTTCAAACGTTCCGTCGAATGCCGGATGTGAATTACGAAATTCCATCATGCGCAGAAGTTCTGCCACGACCGGACGTTTTACTTCCGCATCGATTTCTTCTTTTGTATAGTAATGACGGTTGATATTCCGTCCTACCTTTGTCTCTTCCAGCAGTTTTAAATCATTTTTTCCTGCCAGCAGTCCGACATAATAAACCTGTGGAATACCAGGTGCAAAGAACTGAACTGCTCTCGCCAACAGATATGCATCATCCTCATCCGGCAGCAGATCTTTTACATCTACCACACCGATTCCGTCATGCGTATCAAGTGTTGTAAACTGTTTGCGCGGACAGATTTCAAACCAGTGTTTCAAATACTGTGTCTGTCCATAGTATAAAGCATTGATGAGCAGCATTGGAAGTACAAAATCGTATACATAGTAATCTTCTTTTGCAATCTTCTCCTGCATCGTATAATGTTCATGGATTTCCGGTAAAAGTGTCACACCGTAAGGTTTTACGATATCCTCACACTCCTTTAAGAATTCCCATACATCCGGCTCAATGAAAAAGCAGCTTGTTCCGGCTTTTTTGGTCGCATAGGCAAATGCGTCGAGGCGGATCATTGCAGCGCCATGCTCACACAACGTCATTAAATTATCGCGGATAAAGCGTTTTGCCGCCTCAGATTTACAGTTGATATCGATCTGTTCCTCATCAAACGTACACCATACTTTTTCAGATGTTCCGTCTGCAAAATGTGCCTCCACATACGGCGCACGCGGTTTTCTCTTGTAGATTGCATCCACCTGCTCCTCAGTCGGCTCCCCATTTTCCCAGAAATCTTTGTAGCGGATGAACAGGTCATGATACTCAGACGCATCCTTTTTCTCCAGAAAGTCTTTGTAATATGGGCTCTGCGCTGAAATATGATTGATCATATAATCAAACATCAGGTAATATTTTTCTGCTAAATGTTCCACATCATTCCAGTCTCCGAATGCCGGATCGACTTTGTGGTAATCCATCGGTGCAAATCCCCGGTCTCCCGAAGAAAGGAAGAACGGAAGGATATGGATACCGCCTACTGCATCTTTAAAATATTTATCTAAGATCTCGTTTAAGTCTGCCAGATTATGTCCCATCGAATCCGAATAAGTAATCAGCATACATTTGTTTTCCAACTTTTTCATATCAATCTCCATTTCTACTTATGATTTCAGCGCACCGGCTACCACGCCATCAATGATTTCTTTCTGCAGGAACAGATATAATACCAGAATCGGGGCAACAGTAAGTACCAGTGAAGGAAGCAGATAGTCGTTCCAGAATGCCAGTACATTTAAGATCACAAGGGTTGCTGTGGTCGGTTTCAACAGTGGAAATACAATCTTGAAAAATGTCTGTACATTGGGTACATCCATCCAGATATGCCGCCTCCTCCAGTGAAAGCGGGATACCGCTCTTGATAAATCCCTGATAAATGAATACCGACATACTCATCGCAAATCCGGTATGCATAAAGATCAGTGTCAGTCTGTGGTTTAACATATGAAGTCCGGAACCGTAAATGGAAACTAACGGGATCATGATCGCCTGGAATGGAATGATCATGGACGCTGCCATTAATGCAAAGAATACTCTGGAAAATGGATTTTTGATGATATCACGTTTCTGTTTAAAGGAGTTTAACAACACCAGAATGAACGGTACCATATAAAGAAGGAACAATACAACGATTGCTGCAAAGCCAACAATATCTAATACACGGCGTTTTGTTCCGCCAACTTTTGAACCTCTGCTCATTATGCCTCTACCTCCTTTTTCTTTCCGATATAAATCTGTGCACCACTGATACATGCAACAATGATAAATAAGATCAATGCTTCTGCCTGACCTACACCATAATTTCTGGATGTGAATGCCTTTTCATAGACATACATTGCAACCAGTTTGGTGGAACCGTAAGGCTCGCCGCCTGTCAATGTAAGGTTTACATCATAAACCATGAATGCTCTTGATAAGGTAAGGAACAAACAGATGACAAAGGATGGCACCATCAGTGGTAAGATAATGCTCTTCATTTTCTGGAAACCTGTTGCTCCATCTATGCTGGCTGCCTCAAGCACATCTGTGGACAGCCCTGTGAAACCGGCGATGTAGATCAACATCATATAACCGGATAATTGCCAAACTGTAACGATCACCATGGACCAGAATGCCGTATCTTTAAATACGGAAATATAATTCTGCACGCCGACAATATTTTTTACTTTGCTGACTCCATCCCAATCGGTCAGTGTCAGGTAAAAACCATACAGGAAAGGCAGTATGACAACTGCACAGAAAATCAAACATCCCGGCAGTGCAAAGATACATAGATTTTTAATTTTTTCTCCCGTTTTTCTACCCATAACCCTAATTCCTTTCTGATATCCCCCGCGGGAACTGCCATCGTGTTTTTCAGATGACCTTCCCGCAGGGATGATATATGGCTGTGATCCGTACGGTCACGCTCAGATGTTTTTTGTTTTTGCATGCCGGGATCACTGCTGCATCTTCTACTAACATTTTCTGTCCGTTGTCAGAGTATACCAGCCAGTTGACAAATGCCTTTGCCGCCTCCTGCTGCTCCGGTGTGGACTGCTCTGCATCGATCATTAACTGTTTACTTGCACTTGCCTGAATACCGTTGTTTGCAAAATCAGAAGTATCATTTCCTAATACATAAGGAATGAATCCATACTCATCACTGATTCCTGCACGCAAAAAGAGGACTCCGCAACATAATCACAAAATCCTCTTTTCGCTCCCGCCACGCATTTTACCGCATGACGGTTATATTTTAATTTTACTTTTTGGGCCTATTTACTGATTTTTACTTTCTTTGCACTGCCAAAACTTCCATATTCCTTTGCGCCTGTAGAATCTTTCTTATACGCGCGCACTTTTACATAATAAGTCTGACCCTTTGTCAGTTTGCTTAAGATCTTTGATGTTCCGGTCACAGTCTCTTTCTTTACATTTTTCTTAAAATTTTTATCTGTGGAATAAACGATCTCGTAACCATCTGCACCGGGAACTTTCTGAAGAGTTACTTTTGCCTTTTTTCCGGAAAGTGCTGTCACTTTCTTTACCGTTCCCTTTTTTACAACAACCTTTTCCCATTTTGCGTATACCGTAAGGTTCTTTTTGCTGCTCTTTGCAATCGTTGTGATCTTCTTTGTATACTTGCTGTCTGTGTACCAGCCTTTAAATGTATAACCTTTCTTCGAAGCTGCTTTTAAGTTTACTTTCTCGTTATAATAATATTCCGGATTCCGGCTGTTATTCGTTCCCTTTCCCAGCTTGTAAGTAATCTTGTAGCCTACAGTAATTTTGCAGGATGCACTCACACCACTGCCATCTTCTGCTGTCGCTTTGATCGTAGCGGTTCCATTTTTCAATGCCTTGACTTTTCCGTTTTGGTCAACAGTTGCAACTTTGGCATTTGAGGAAGACCACTTTACAGCTTTATTATCTGCATTGGATGGTGTGACAACTGCCTTTAAGGTAACAGTTGCACCTTTTTTCATTCCCACTTCGGTTTCGTTCAGGGTGATTTTTTCTACTTTAACTTCTTTTTGGTTTTCTGTACCCGTTGTCTCTGTACTCTGCACCGGATCTTTTGTTTCTGTATCTTTTGTTTCCGTGTCTTTTGTTTCTGTGTCTTTCGTTTCTGTGTCTTTCGTTTCCGTGTCTTTTGTTTCTGTGTCTTTCGTTTCCGTGTCTTTTGTTTCTGTGTCTTTCGTTTCTGTGTCTTTTACTTCATTCCATTTTGCATATACAGTGATGTCTCCTGTGGTTCCGGCTTCAATCGCTGTGATTTGTTTCGTGAACTCCTGGTCTGTATACCAGCCTGCAAATGTATAACCTGCACGCACCGGGTCTTTTAACGTTACACTTGCTGTTCCATCGTAAGACTCCGGATTCTCTGCGTTATTCGTTCCTCCATTCAAAACATAACTGATCGTGTAATCCTCTACTGTTTCTTCACTACAATACAGATATACATCATCCATCGTTCCCCATGCGCCTGCATCACCCGTCACATGTATGGTAACTGTCAGTTTATCTCCGGCAGAAGCATTTATTCCGTCTGTTTTTGGCTGCTGCCATACAGCCCAGCCCGCTAACTCTTCGGATCCTGACTGTGTCTTTACCTCTGTATCATTGGTCAGTGTTATCTCTACTTTTACACCGCTCATACCCTGTACATACATATATGCACTGTATACACCAGACTTTTCTGCTGTAATAGTCTGCTTTGCTGTAAAGTCAACTGCATCACCCGAATAGAAATGTAATGCCTGGCTGCCGGTTCTCGGATCATCTGTTAATTTACCGTCTACACCAACTCCATCTACTGTCCATGCATCATAACCTTCTTCAAATCCCCCCTGTTCTAACAGGTTTTCCGGCAGCACGGATACACTGCAGGCAGTGCTGTATGTAGAAGTATTTCCATCACCGTCCGAATAGGATACTGTACCATTTACTTCATAAGTGCCATAGGTTGTAATTGCTGCGATATCATCACTGTTCCATGTCACCGTCGTGCTGTCTGTTGTACCATCATTGAACTGTACCGTGACAGTGGAAGGCAGTGCCGCTGCAACATCTGCCCCATATGCAATTTCCACAGCATCCGGTGTTGTCACGGAATCGAGTCTCTTTGTTGTGGTTGCTCCGGTATTTACATACTTAAATACATTTAAAGATGCAAGCGGTTTTCCGTTAAAGTCAAATAATGCCTGATTATCAACTGCAGAACCGCCATAATATTTACCTGCATCATCTGCATCATACTCACTCGCATAGCTTGCTGCCCAGCCGGAACCATATTTTTCCCATGCCGTCTTATTTGAATTAAGCACTTCACCGGCATTCTCTGCGCTGCCGTCATATACAGTGACCGGAATCCATGCCGGCTCCCAGTAAAATACACCGATACCGGCATCTCCGACATTTTTGATTGCCTGGATGACAGTCCGGACTTCGTTTGCCTGTCCCTGTACGGAAAATGTATAATATTCCATACCGCTTCCCTGTGTATCATTATTTCCTTTGCGGACAGTATTTTCATGTCCATCGCCGTCTTCTAACGTCGTTGCCCAGGATGTCTCTGCTACCATTACTTTTTTGTCATAGGTATCTGCAATATTTTTTAACGTGCTCGTAAGATTGTCGATTGTTCCATGCCAGTATGGATAATAAGAGGAAGCAAATACATCGTAGCTTACATCATAAGTATCCAGGTTTTTCGCGTAATTTGCGTAATTTGAACTTTTTTCCGGATTTGCAAAGTGGACTGCAACTAAGATATTTTTTCCGTTTGCCTCACCCACCGCATGAACTGCATCTGCACCGGCATCAAAGATCTTGCACATATTTTTCCATGTACTCTCGCCACAGACACCGTTGTTTGTCTCGTTTCCGACCTGAACCATTCCAACATCAACACCTGCTTTTAAGAGCGCTGTGATGCTATCCGTTGTGTAGTTTGATACGGCTGTGACTTTCTCATCGATCGTGTAATCGGCCCAGGCTTTCGGTGCTTTCTGTTTTCCCGGATCTGCCCAGAAATCAGAGTAATGGAAATCAATCAGCACTTTCATACCGGCATCGGTCGCCCATTTTCCAATTTTCTTTGCTTTTTCAAGATCGTTGTTACCGCCGCCGTATCCGTTGCCATTGCCATCGTATGGATCATTCCACACACGGATACGCACATAGTTGACCCCCGCTTCTTTCAACTGGTCAAAAAACTGCTGATCTGTGATCACATTGCCATTCCAGTCTTTGTAGGTTACACCGCTTTCTCTTAAGCTGACATAGGATGATACATCCACACCTTTGATGAAATCATCACTTAAACCATTTACCTTCTGCACAAAAATACCGTCTGCACCGGTATCTACAATACCAGCTTCCACCAGCGCATCTTTTGCCGCCTGCAGTGCTTCTGTGGCTTCGGTTAATTCTGCCGCGGTTTTATTGTCTTTGTCCTCATAAACCTCTTTTGCTGATGTAAGTGCTGTCTGCAATGCGCTCCATGTATCAGAAGTGTAATCTGACTCGGTCAGGGAATCGCAGGCTGTGATAAGGGTATTCAATGCGTTCGCCGCATTTTCTTTTTTCTCATCATCCGTAAGATTCTGAGTCAGTGTAATATCATCCACATCAAACCATCCTTTTGCCTGCATATTCACTTTAACCTGAATTGTGGCATCTACGGCTTCCGAAACAGTTAATACATCTGTTTTATTTTCTGTAAAAACATCCCATCCGCCAAAGCTCATATCTGTGGACACACTCTGATCTTTTGTGCTTAAAGACACACTTCCTGTAACATTTCCACCATCAGCCCCCACCGACAGCACATATTCTCCTGCTTTAAGCGATATTGTACGGCTGAGCGTTACTGTATTGGCATCCGTTGTTTTAAACGACCACCATGTTGTCAAATTATTCTTTGCCCATTGATTTTTTGCGCGGCTCTCAGTAGAATTTTCATCCTCTGTTTCCCATGCAATTGTCCATTCATCATCCGTTTCAGACTCCATATCATCCAGATAAACTACAGACGAACCTGTTGCTTTTACAGTTTCCGTGCTCTCTTCCTCCTGTTCTACACTCACAGAAGATGCTGCTTTGTTCTCTGCCGCCCGGACATTTATTGTGCCGGCACTCGTCACGATCAATGTCGCCGCCAGTGCTGCTGCCAGCATGCGCTTTACCATTCCACTTTTCATTGTTTTCCTCCCTTTACATCCTGTCTGCGCAACAATGTTGCTCCTATGCCCTGAAAATCTCTCTCTCTTTTCCCCGTTTCAACCGCATTTTCCACTTTTCTTATTGCGCAACCGATTGTTCATATTGCTATTATATATTCAGCGCATTACTTCCGCAATAGACACAAATCATAGAATTTTAAGTCTGCATTTGTGCATTTTGTCTGTATATTGTTTTTGCATCATACTGTTTTTGTGTATTTATTTATCTTATATTGCTTTGTTCTGTTAGTTTGCTTGCGCAACATTGTTTGTTTTTGCGCGTTTTATGCGCTTTTTTATTACAATGCCTTTCATTTCATTCGATATTGTTTTCTGAAAATTCTGTTTTTTCCCTCTTTATTAATTATTTTTTAATATATTTATTGTTTTTCATTTATATAGCTATATAATTAAAGAAAACGAAAAGGAGCGTACGGTTATGAAAAACAAAAGAAAACAGATTTCCAACGAAATCTCAATCCGTATCCTGTCAGTCGTCATTACAATATTTGTTCTTTTTTCTGTCGTAGTTGCGATCATGATTGGAAACATTAGTTTGTCCTCGCAGAAAGACGAACTGGAACTGCAGTCAAAAGCTGCTGCATATCAGCTTGAAACCTTTTTTAAAAAATACACAACGACCGTGGAACAGATGGCTCTCAATCCTGACATACAGGAAATATTAACCGATACCAAAGCCGGCGATTCCATTACCGATGCCGCACTTTATCAGGATGTTTTTCAGGAACTGCAGAAACATCAGGCAACTGACAGTGAAAATATTCTCGCTGTATGGATCGGCGATATTGATGCCAACATTCTGACACAGTCAGACGGCTACACCAGTGACAGTTCTTTTGACATTACACAAAGAGACTGGTATCAGGTAACACAGACCGGAAAAAGCATGCTTACCAATGCTTACACAGACGCCAGTACAGGTGCCCTGGTTCTCAGTGCTGCAGCTCCCGTATATGATACATCCGGAAAAAATATTGTGGGGGTTGCCGGATTAGACATTACCTTAGATCATATCAATGAATTGTTTTCCTCTTATACTGTCGGTGATACCGGATTTGTAATCCTTTTAACATCAGACGGAACCATCATTTATCATCCAAATGCAGATTATCAGTTAAAAACACTTACTGAGATTGGTGTAAGTGATGATGTTGTCAATGCGCTCGGCGGCGGAAACACCGCTGTGAAATACACGATTGGAAATAAATCGCGATATGGATATATTGTGGAGCTTGCAGATACCGACTATTTTGTATTGAGCTGTCTGCCATCCAGTGAATATTTTTCCAGCCTCGCAATCTGTATGTCCATCATACTGGTACTGATCGTCATTGGTATTGCGGCCACTGTTTTTTCTATCCGCAAAGTTGCCTCTGCAATTACCAGACCGATCATTACATTAAACGGAGTTGCACAGGAGCTTGCACAGGGTAATCTTGATGTATCTCTTCAGATTGAATCCGACAATGAAATCGGAGAACTTTCAGACTCCATTCAGTTAACGGTAAACCGCCTCAAAGAATATATAAATTACATTAATGAAATTACCTACGCATTAAATCGTTTAGCAGATGGCAAATTAAAATTTACATTGAAATATGATTATGCCGGTGATTTTGCAAAAGTAAAAGAAGGTCTTATTAATATTTCTGAATCCATGCAGAATATCATGACGGATATCATTAATACATCCAGCCAGGTTTCTGCCGGTTCCGAAGATCTTGCCAGAGCAGCCCAGAGTATCGCAGAGGGTGCCAGCACACAATCTGCTTCCGTTGAAGAACTTGTTGCCACAACGACCGCTGTTACTGACCAGGTAAAAGAAAATACCTCTGCCGCCCAGGTTGCTGCCGATGAAACATTAAAAGTAACTGAGATGATGAGAAACAGTAAAGATCAGATGTCCCAGATGACGGATGCCATGAATAAGATTACGCAGACATCCAACGAAGTTGTCGGTATTATCAAGACGATTGAGGATATCGCAGATCAGACAAATTTATTAGCTTTAAACGCTTCCATTGAAGCCGCAAGAGCCGGCGAAGCCGGAAAAGGATTTGCTGTTGTCGCTTCCGAGATTGGTTCCCTGGCAGATGAAAGTTCGAAAGCAGCCAACACAACCAAAAACCTTATTGGTATTTCCATCGACGAGATTGAGCACGGAAACCAGATTGTAAACGATGTTGTCACTTCTATTCAGGAAGTCATGGAAGCAGTTCAGAAAGTAAATGAAATGATTTCGAAGAGCTCCGAAACCTATGTTCAGCAGGAGCAGAGCATGGAACAGATTGAAATTGGTATTGAAGAGATTTCAAAAGGCGTAGAAGACAATTCTGCCGCTGCCGAAGAAACCTCAGCCACCTCAGAAGAGCTTGCCGCCCAGGCTTCCACTTTAGAACAGCTTGTACAACGTTTTGACCTCACAAGCGAAGGTTGATGCAGTATTTTATATATGACGTAATTTCCTATGAAAATCGAGCAGGAGGCTAATCATTAATTGATCAGCCGACCTCTCACACCACCGTGCATACCGCTCGGTACACGGCGGTTCCTTAGTTTTCACAAACTGTTAGATAATAGTCAAGCATGGATGTATATCCCAGCTTGGCTATTATTCTGTTTGAAAAGATTTGGTTTAAGAGATTTGCCTCCACCTTCCTCCAGATTCCCCTCACGTTAATCATAGTCCTGCTATGAACAGGACACCCTTGGTCCTGGCTGTATCCTTCCCATTACCAGGGCGGATTAGGAACTTTCATCCATTAGTGACGTGCGCCGCAAGGCGCACCAAAAAACACCGTGCCAGCGTTTCAAACGTCTGCACGGTGTTTTATTCATCACATATTGTTATTCACTATGAGATTACTCGCTGTGAATTTACTCGCTGCGAATTTATTCGCATACATACGGCATTAATGCAACGTGACGAGCTCTCTTGATAGCTACTGTAAGAGCTCTCTGATGTTTTGCACAGTTGCCTGTGATACGACGAGGAAGGATTTTTCCTCTCTCAGAGATGTATCTCTTTAATTTGTTTGTATCTTTGTAATCGATTACGTTATCTTTTCCACAGAAAACGCAAACTTTTTTTCTTCTATGCATTGGGCGTCTCTTCATTGGTGCGCCATCTTTGTCTGCTGCTTTATTGAAAGCCATGATAATTACCTCCTGTTGTTATCGTAAACCGCCATGTGAGATCACACCACGATTTCCATTAGTTAAATGGTAACTCTTCATCAATTCCATCCGGAATATTCATGAAGCCATCACCTGCTGCACTGCTCGGTGACGGTCTGTCGGAAGGGTTAAAACCGGAGTTATCTCCACCGCCGCTGGCATTCTTGCTTTCTGCAAACTCTACGTTCTCAGCAACAACGTCCGTTGTGTATACACGCTGTCCGTCTTTGTTGGTGTAACTGCCAGTCTGAATACGGCCTTCCAAAACGAATTTTGTTCCCTTACGTCCGAATCTCTCCAAAAACTCTGCTGTTCTGCCAAATGCAACACAGTTGATGAAATCTGTATTCTGATCATCTCCGTCACGACGGAAACGACGATCTACTGCAAGTGAAAATCTTGCAATCGCAGTGGCACTTTCGCCCTGTGAATAACGGATTTCCGCGTCTCTGGTTAATCTTCCCATAAGAATAACTTTGTTCATATACGATTCCTCTCTTCTATCAAACAAACCGTTGTCAGTTCAAAGAATCTTATTTCTCGTCTTTTCTTACTACTAAGAAACGAAGAACATTGTCCATGATGCGGACATCGCGCTCAACTTCTGCCGGAACAGTAGATGCAGCGTCGAACTGGATGAAATAATAGAAAGCTTCTGACATCTTCTGGATCTCATATGCTAATTTCTTCTTACCAGCCTCTTCTACTTCTGTTACGTTACCACCGGCACGAGTGATGTACTCTTTTGCCTTCTCTACGGTAGCTGTTCTCGCATCGTCTTCGATCTTTGCACTAACAACAAGCGCTAATTCATACTTATTCATGCGAATTTTCCTCCTTTTGGTCTCTGGCCCGCTCTCATATGAGTGAGCAAGGAATTTAATAATATATCACGAAAATATATTTTATCATATAAATGCCGGAAAGGCAAGGACTTTTTGTTTTGCATTTCCGGCATTTCTTACTCTGCTTCCTTCTTGCGGATTTCTTTTGTATTTTTTTCCACAAGTTTTCTTGCAATCATAATCTGGTGTCCACAGCCTAAACATTTCAGTCTGAAATCTGCACCTACCCGCAGGACTTCCCACTCACTGCTGCCGCATGGATGCTGTTTTTTCAAACGCACCACATCGCCTACTTCATATTTATCCATGAATCCTCCTTTTTTTCTCCTTGTTATTTTATTATTTATTCTGCGAACAGTTCGCCGCATCAATCGCAATCACAAGCATCATTCCAAGCAGTTCATCTCCGGGATTGGTGAAATCGATCACATAAGTATCACCCCAGTGGAGCAGCTGCTTGGAAATATGGATAATGGAACTGCAGCCGGAATACACATCATAATCCCAGCCAAAGAAATCCCCCTCTGCACGCCATCCGTTAAAATCAATATCATATTTAGGTTGAAATAAGGTAAAGCGCTTTTCGATCTGCCCCCTTTTGATTCCGCCAGTCTCTATCTCAAACACAGGGAGCAGATTAAACAACTTCTGCCGGATCATTCCAACCTCATTGCGCGCAGCATCATATACATGAATCTGATGTCCCAGCGCAAACACTTCTGCTTTGACAAAATACCGCACATTTCCCTCTTCATCATAAACATCATAGGTATCCGACCACGAAAACACCCTCTGTTTTATTAATAAACGCATATGTTACCCCTTTTCATAGATATGACAGTTTCTTTCTCCAACTATACCAGTTTAAAAAACAGCAAATTACTTCATGCCTGCGGGATCTGTGAAAACACCTCGCCAAGCCCCGCCTGGATCAAAAGATCTGCTCTTCCATCCATCGGTGTCGTCGATTTATTGATGAGCACCAGTTTATCGCCGCGGTAATAATCGATCAGTCCTGCTGCCGGGTATACCGCCAACGAGGTTCCTCCAATGATCAGCACATCCGCATGGCTGATATAAAATACGGCATCTTCCAGTGTCTGCTGATTTAACCCTTCTTCATAAAGCACCACATCCGGCTTGATTTTTCCGCCACACTCATCACAGAGAGGAATTTTTGTACCGGAATTTAAAATATATTCCGCATCAAATCCTTTTCCACATTTCTGACAGTAATTGCGGTGTACACTGCCATGCAACTCTAAAACACGCTTGCTTCCAGTCATCTGATGAAGTCCGTCAATATTCTGTGTAATAACAGCTTTTACTTTTCCTGCAGCCTCTAACTCTGCAAGTTTCTGGTGTGTCACATTCGGTTTTGCATCCAGACACAGCATTTTATCACGGTAAAAACGATAAAACGCTTCTGTATGTCTCATGTAAAAGGTGTGGCTTAAGATTGTTTCCGGCGGGTAATCGTATTTCTGGTTGTACAAACCGTCCACACTTCGAAAATCAGGGATTCCGCTCTCCGTCGAAACACCTGCGCCCCCAAAAAACACAATATTATCTGATTCCTGTACCATTTCTAAGAACTTTTCAATATTTGTCATGATCAATCCTTTCTTAAAATAAACTGTCCAACCAGTTCATTTAAAGATACCGCCTGTGCTGACAGTTCCTCGCTGGTTGCTGAGGATTCCTGTGCTGCTGCAGAATTTGACTGAACCACCTCTGAAATCTGGTTGACGCCTGATTCTGCCTGCTCCATCGCCTTTGCCTGTTCTGCCGACTGTTCACTTAACATCTTCGAATCCTCGGCAATCTCTTTGATACCTTTGACCACTTCCTCTAACGCTACAGAAGCACTCTCTGCTGCCTTATTTCCCTCCGCGATCTCCTGCAGGGAACCCTCGATCAGCTGACGGGTATCAACCGCTGACTGTGCGCTCTGCTCTGCTAACTTCCGGATCTGATCCGCAACAACAGCAAATCCTTTTCCTGCTTCTCCCGCACGGGCAGCCTCGATCGCGGCATTCAAAGATAACAGATTGGTCTGACTTGCAATATCTTCAATATCTGAAATAATATTTTCAATTTTTGTCGAGGTCTCATTGATGCGTCCCATGGCATCCATCAGCGATGTCATCTGTTCACGGCTGTTATCTGCCTGTTTCGCATACTGACTTGCTTTCTGATGTGACGCCTCAAGCTTTTCTGCTGTCACATTTACATTATCCGTAATATTGGTGATCGTTGCCGTCAGTTCTTCCACCGAACCTGCCTGATCCGTTGCACCTTCTGCCAGCGCCTGTGCAGATTCCGCTAAATTCTCCGATCCTGCCGAAACCTGTTTTGACGCATCCTCAACATGCTGTAACGTGCTGTTCATCTGACGGTTCATTCTTCTCATGGCATCCTTTAATGCCACAAATTTTCCGACATATTTATCCTCAATCTTTGTTCCAATGGCATAATTGCCGTCTGCCATTTCTCCAAGCAGTTCTCCGGCATCCGTAATGATCAGATTCAGATTCTGTGCCATCTGCTCTGCTTCCTCTACCATCTCTTTGATCTCATCATCTGCCTCGCTCTCCGGGAACGGACTGTCGAGATCACCTTCTGCAAATGATTTTAAGCGAGCTGCCAAAGCCGTCAGCGGTTTTTCTATATCTTCTGCCATTGTATTTCCAATACGGGTCGAGATAACAATAGAAACCACAATCACTGCTATGATCACGATCATAAATATCAGATCCATATTATGTAATGATGCTTTTGATGTATCTCCTTTTTGTACATTCAGATCCATCAGTGTTACCATATCCTGATATATTTTATCATACTGCGGTGAAAGCTCGTTTGTATCGAGTTCCTCTGCCTTTAAATAGCCATCATCGGACGATGATGTTGCATATTCTAATACTTTTGCATCAATATCCCAATACCCATCTAAATCTGCGACCAGTGTATTATATGTCTCTTTTGCCTGTGAAAACACCATGGAGTTCTCTATCTCTTTCAGATAGGTTTCAAAAGCTTCTTTCTTCTGATCATGCAGTGTTATCTGTGCTTCAATCATGTCTTCCTCATCATAGCCTACCACTGCACGCAGGGCACTTCTTGTCTCAGAAAAAGTCACCATTGCTTTGCCGATATCTCCCTGGGAGAATCCATAGTTAGTCATTGCATATTCATAACGGCTGGATGCAACCAGCATTGCGATAATTCCAAGTACTGCCGCAATCGTTGCAATACCTGTTACCATTTTAAATCCGGTGTTTAACCGCTTTTTGATTTTCATTTCCTTTAGCTTTTGCATAATTGTCCACCTTTTCTTTTGTAATATGCCTTCAATAATATACAATTTTAGTATATTTTCGCTGTATTTTCAAGGGCTGCCCCTGCCGATCCTATGAATTAAAAAAACAGCGGTTCCATACTGCCGCCTGCAGTTATCAACCACTGTTTATATGAGTTGCGGGAACAGGATTTGAACCTGTGACCTTCGGGTTATGAGCCCGACGAGCT
>ERZ1026854.100-NODE-100-length-63620-cov-17.037332_pt1 | contig 63620 bp, 47 predicted proteins | sample MGYA00380157_ERZ1026854 | MGnify/ENA primary metagenome ERZ1026854 (study PRJEB33269, sample SAMEA4719793) | human gut metagenome | biome: human-associated habitat; feature: organic feature; material: feces | place: Cameroon | collected 2013-10 ...
TGGTTCTTCAACATACTTACTGAATAAGGAATCATAGTTGTAAATAAATTTTATTGGTTAAACATTTGAAAGTAAAAAAGTAAAAGCGTAATTTTCTCCGCAGAGCCTTGTTTTCGTCATGTTTCGTGCGACTATCCGCCTTTAGCATTTCGAGCGTTCTCGTGGCGCCTTTCGAGTAGTCTCGTTAGCTTGTGCGGCCTATCGCTCTCGGTCATCCACCTTGGGGATTGACGATAGCCTGTGGCTCGTTGGATTACGTTTGCAAAGTTACGCAATCGCCAATTGTCACTCGGATGATAAGGGAGGTTAGCTGCTGATTTCTCCTCTTTTTCTTTAATTTCCTTGCTTTTCCTTTTTCCCTTTCCTTTGCTTGCTGTTTTTAACATAAACCTTATAAACCCCTGGCGGTTTTCTTCAGCAGAGCTTGCCACCTGTGGCTTACCCATCCTTTTCGAGAGTGTGACTCTCGACAGTCTGGGCAAGCCACAGCTGGCAGATGCGCTCACGCATCTGAAGAAAACCGCCAGGCGATAAACCAAGATAAACCCTAGCTTGAGTGAAGAGTGAAGAGTGAAGAATCAAATAGCAAATAAACTAATTGACTAATGGATTCTTCACTCTTCGTTCTTCACTTTTCACTCTCTTACGGTTCCCCCAGTTGTTCCACTATGGCTTTGACCTGTCGTGGTGTGAAGGTTTTGTTTGACGTGTGGTAGCCCATGGCTTGTAGTTCGCCCATGAGTGGTGGGCATCGCTTTATCCAGCCCATGAGGTGCTTAACGGCTGAGCTTGGAATGCTGTCGGGGAAATACATTAGCGACAGCTCCTTCTTGGTGTATGAACGGATTGAAAATGTAATCATAATGTTTTGTTTTTGTTGTTGTTTTTTTAACATAAACCTAATAAACCCCTGGCTGTTTTCTTCAGCAGAGCTTGCCATCTGTGGCTTGCTCCAGCCTTTACGAGAGTGTGACTCTCGACAGTCTGGGCAATCCCCAGCTGGCAGATGCGCTCACGCATCTGAAGAAAACCGTCAGGCGATAAACCAAAATAAACCTTAGCTTGAGCTTAACTCCTGCAGCAGAGCCGAGTTAGACTCCTAAATCAGTTTCGTCCGTGCTATCCATGTGCGATTTTTTCAAGCAACGGTTTTTCTTGTTTATCGCCCTATGTTGGGCAAAGTGCAGGAACTGCACTTGATGTAAAGGGTTGGCAAGGCGTGTCGTACAGCTTGCTTACGAAAGCGCCTTGTCAAGGCTTTACATCAAAAACTCGAAGTATGAGAGTTTGCCCAACATAGGGTGTTTATCATGGTTTATGTTTATCATCGCAAGCAGATTATCGCAAACTGATGTTTACTGCGAGGGGTTCCCACGAAAGTACTCAGCGAAATCTTTGTATCCTTTTGGCAGCTGATGGCGCACAAGCGAGGGGAGCAGATGGCGGAGCTGCAGGAAGAGCTGTTCGCCAGGCAGGTCGTTGTCTGGATACATGTGGAACGAGGTGTGGCGCAAGGCTTCGAGCTGCTTTAGCTGGTCTACGTCGTCGGGCTTCAGGAGCGTTGCCGAGGGTATGGCGATGGCTTTGTGGCCCGACGAGAGCATAGCCCAACAGTCGGAACATCCCTCCGTGATGAAGAGCGGTTCGTGGGGCTGCAGGAGCGGCAGAATCTGCAGGTTGTAGATGTTGCAACGAGCGCCATAGGGAAAGCGGAAGCGAGGTTTTTCGGCATCCTTCCGATAATCGAGGTTGCGGTTTTGTATGCCGATGAGTTGGTGTTGCTGGTTGTAGTAAGGCGTTTGCAGCCAATGCGTGCCGTCGCGGTCGGTCCACGAGGTTAGTCGGCACCATGCAGCCACCCGTGGGTCTATGCCTCGCTCCGTGAAGAGGAATCGTTGTGCCTCGTCGCTCAGCCATGGGTGTTCGAAATGGCGCAGATAGCGTGAGGCGTCGAAGGGCTTAGGAGGTAGAGTGGGCGAAGGCGTGCGCGGTTGGTATTCGTCGATGATTACGTTGTGGCTATCGGCAAGCCAACGGCAGGCTTCGCGGAAGTCTTTGCCCAGATGTTGCATCACCAGGTCGATGTTGCCGCCATTGGCTCCGCATGCGAAGCAACGGTATGTGTTGCGACGCGTGGAGAGCGTGAGGCTGGCGTGGTGGTCGTCGTGGAAGGGGCACAAGCACTTGTGGCGTGTCACCCTCAGTCCGAGCCTTTCTGCTACGCCTTCGATGGGAAGGTCGCGCAGGCGTTGAATTTCGTATTGTTGCATAATTCTTTGTTTTTTGTCATGTGAAAATAGATGATGGGGAATCATCGGAAAAACGAACACGAATCAAACGAATCGAACGAATTTTTTTAGATTAAACCTCTCACGCAAGAAACGCTCAAGCAAAAGAGCCGTAGGCTCAAGATTCGTGTAATTCGCACGATTCGTGTTCGTAACTTTTCAAGCAGTTCGTGGTTTTAAACGAACACGAATAACTCGAATCTCACGAATTTTTTTAGATAAACCTCTCACCCAAGAAACGCAAGCTGCAGAGCCCAGAGGGCTCAAGATTCGTGTAATTCGCACGATTCGTGTTCGTAATCCCTCAAGCAGTTTGTGTTAAAACGAACACGAATCAAACGAATCGAACGAATTTTTTTAGATAAACCTCTCACGCAAGAAACGCAAGCAGCAGAGCCCAGAGGGCTCATTCGTGTAATTCGCACAATTCGTGTTCGTAATCCCTCAAGCAGTTCGTGTTAAAACGAACACGAATCTTTCGAATCTACCGAATGTAGATAATGCGCTCAAGCAAAAGAGCCGTAGGCTCAGGATTCGCTTTCTATTCGAATTATCCGTGTTCATCTGTGATATCCGTGTGCGACGTTCTAAATCATTCCCCCTTTAGGTATTCCTTGGTTTTGGTATACATGCCCGTTTGTGCGGAGTAGGTGATAAAGCCACGATATTTCCAAACGTTTAGCAGATGCTTAGTGCCCTCTTTGTTTTTGCCGAGGTTTATTCTCAATGCTTCAAGCTGTTGTTCGTTGAAAGAATTGTCGAGACTATCAAGCATATTCTTAGGTCCGCTTTTCTGTGCCTCGTCTGACTGCATTTCTGAATTCTTAAACAAATCGCCAAACACTTTCACCTTCGACCATAGGTCGTAATAGCAAAACCACTCCACAAAGTCGCCTATGGATTTCGACCATGTTTGGTCGTTGAGAATCCAAAGCACGGCACCCTTCTTCCAAGCCGAGAAGATGCTTCTATGAGATAGCTCCCACAACATGTCATCGTCAGCCATATCGGCAAGCCGTGCCATTTCTTCAGCCAACGTGTCAGCCATCTTGTTTAGCTGTTTCACCACAAATATACCTTTGCAGTTTGTAAGGCGAAGCAGATATGAATCGAGCGTATGCAAGAAAGCTTCGTCGTAAGTACCCTGTCGAGGTATGCGTCCGCTTCTCTCACCACGTGGCTTGTATACGAAAGGTATGCGTCCGAAGAAACCGTTAGTGAGGTCTTTTTTATAGAATTGTCGTGCAGCATCTGGCGTTGATGTAAAACTGATGTTGACGCGCAACTTAGGATTTCCCGTTACGCCTTCTGCCGTTGCTCTCAAGGCACCTGCACGTTGGCAGTCGTATATGTTGCGTACCATCTGGCTTACCTGTCGATGTCCGCCACATATTCTATCTGCCACTTCAACCTCAGGCAAATGTAGGTACTGCGTGCGCATTCCCATCTTTTCGCAAGCCATGGCGTTTTGTATGAAGGCTGCGTTGGTGATATCGGCAGGAGGAAACCAGAATGCCACGTCTGGACGTTCGGGCTTTTCCTTGTTAGCACCCTTGGTTTTCATCTGTCGTTGCCAGTCGACGAGCTTTTGAAATTCAATCTCGTCGTGACTGCGGAAAGGTCGCATTATTGCTTCCACGAGATGCGTTAATTGGGCTTTACCTATGCCCGAAGGACCAATCAGATGTCCCATTTGACCACAAAGCTCGTAATCTTTGTTATCGGAGTATCTAAACTTTACGTCGGTTAGATGAGCCGATAATGCAGGAAAAGCCATCGGAACGAGTGGTTCTTGCATGTCTTTTGAGGCCTGTGAGAGGATGAATTTCACAAAAAGGGTGCCTTTGCCTGCTTGCGGCATAGCTGGCGCCTTTGAACTAAAGATATCGTATTTCATTGATGTTTAATGAGTTAAGTTAATTTTTAATTATAGCTTTTTGGTCTTAGCAGTCACAGTCACAGAGTCACAGTTGTTTTTAAAGTGGGTATGCACTTCTCGTTTTCTTCCTTTTTATATTATATAATATATTGATTATTAATTAGTTATATAATATATATAAAGGAGGGAAAGGATGCAGGTGGCATTTTTTTCTAACTGTGACTGTGACTCTGTGACTGTTGCCACCCTTTTACCCTTTTACCTTTTTACTTTTTTACTTTTTTACCATTCTCCTCTTTCCCTTGCAACCGTCTCCAGTTCCTTGGCAGCATTTAGGCAGAAGTGTTTGAAGTCGTCGGGCGTCAGGAGTTTAGGTCGGTTGAAGGTAGGGTAGAGCGAGCCATCGGGTTTGCGATTGATATTGATGTACGCACCCTCGTACACGTGAGGGTTTCGTTGTTCAGCCCTTGCCACCTTCTTCTCCATGGCATTTTCGATGAACGAGAAGTGGTCGTCGCCATCGCGTGTTATCACTCCCGACAGGTATTCGCCCTCAGGCAGTCCGCCAGGCAGGATGGTGATGAGCTTCAGGTCTACGCAAGGTTCCGTGGTCGGGAACTGTGCCCTTTGCCATGTGCGGTATCCGCGGCTCATAGGTGAATTACTCTGGAGCATCTTCTCGATGATGTCTCCGATGGTGCGAGGCTCAGATGATTGTGAGCCTGCGAAGCTGTTAAATGCTTTTGTTTTCATGTGATTCTTAATTCGGCTTTTACCCTCCGTTCTGAAAGAGGGAGCCTAAGGAGCAGAACGCCTCGTACACTATGTACTTGGTCCTCCCTTTGGAATCGATTGCGATTGCAAAGTTAGTGCATAACGAGTTGAGTACCAAGTAAATAAGTGTAAACCTCGAAGTGCCTATTCGTGGATGAAAAGTGGCATTTGTGGAAGCCTGAACGTGGAAGAAGTGGAATCGTTTTTGATGGAAATCCACGAATTGGCAAAAAGCTGGAAAGTGAAAGTCGAAATTTTCCACGAATTGATAAAAGTGTAACAGAAGTGGTAGATTCGTGGATTTTGTATGCCATTTGTGGATAAAAAAAGTGGATAGGCTCCATCAGAACCTATCCACTAATGATGTATTTTGTGAGTAATCTTTTCAGTTTATTGCCGAAATTGGCACTATTTTGCTATCCTTTTCGTTGAAATCATGTCGCTTTAGTGCAAGCTTTTCCACTTCTTGTTTGAATTTCTCGTATTCTTCGCTATCAAAATTATTCTTATGTCCATGTACGGCAGTATTGCCCACGAGCGAGTATTGCCCTTGGTATGTGTCGTGGAAGAATTTTTCCACAAAGCTAACCTCGTTGCCTTTACCCACTATCATGCACCATTTTTCCAGCATGGCAATAGCCTTTGCGTTTATCTTGTTGGTGCCATGGACGTTGTCTTTTATGCCTTTAGCAAACGATAGTTCGTCGAAGTGTTGCACCACGTATCTTGTGTCTAATGCCAGTTCCCTGTTGTCGCCGAATAGTATTTGCTCAACGTCGGTAAGTCCGTTTTTGAGAGCCGAAGTTCTAATTTCGCTTATCAGAATAGAGCAAAATTCCTCCCATTCCAGGTTGTGAAACCATTTTGCGAGCTCGTTTGTTATCTTTGGGTACACAGGAATAGCCTTAGAAGAGTCGAAACCCTGCATAGTTATGAGGGTTAGCATCTGTTTTACGGTAGTATTGTTAGCTTTTTCCTTTGTTTTGTTGTAGATAATGAGCAGTTGGTTTGGGTCTTTTCTTATTTCCGCTTCTTTAGTGATGACATGTCTGCAGATTTTGATAGCAAAAATTATTTTGCCAAAGAATTCTTCTAAGGTTTTAAGAAAATCTACGACGTATTGCGGAAAGCTATCTATGCCAAACAAGTCGCCAGTATAGTTGCCATGCAGGCAGTAAGCCTTTAGAAAAGCCGACGTCTTGTTTTTCTCAGGGTCAGGATGCTTCTTGTTTATCCTTGGCGAAAGAGTCTTGTATACCTTTTTTAGGCAGCTGACAGATTGTCTGATTCTGTTGAACAACAGCTGAGCGCACTCAAAACATTTGTTGTTTGTAGTGGCATAATCGGTATTAAAGGTATTGGCAAATCTCAATAACGACGCAATCTCCACGTCCAGTTTCTTATTATAGCTCTCTACCATAAGTTTGTTTTGCATTATGGTAAATTCGTCGAGATTGTTTTGCGAAATTGCGTATAGCAATCCCTCGTCTTCGAATTTATTAACTGCTTCGTTGATTTGGTTTAGTCCTGATTCATCTTTTTCTACGATGGTTGTTATATTCATTTGCTGTTTGGATTTGAGGGTGTTAAAATAGAGTTGAATAAATTGCTACAAAGATAATAAATAATTTATAAGAAATTGATAAAATATTTCAGAAATATTGCTGTTTAAAGTTTTTTATGGTATACAATCATTCCATCTTTATCATGCTTCTCATGAAGCTCGTGTGCCATGATGTGGAAAAAGTAATAGAAAATTAGAAAAGAAAGCCAATCACCTACCTATAATTACGAAAAAATAAGTAACTTTGTCAACACATATATATAATATAAGGCACTTGATTAACGAAAATACAATCTTTATGGCAGACAAGAAATACACTCAAGAAAAACAAGTGGTAGACACCTTGCGCAAACATGGTGGCTATGCCACGTTGGGCAATCTATACCACTTTGTTGATACTACTTGTTGGGCAACAAAGACTCCGAATGAATCTATACGTAGAATTGTTCAGCAGTCAAAGGATATTTTCAGAATTCAACCTGGATTATGGGCTTTGGAGGAGTGTCGTGAAGAAGTGCTTGCTAAGTTTAATTTGAAGGGTAATGCTACGAATGATGACGAACGATTTACGCATAGCTACTATCAAGGATTGATAGTGGAAATTGGTAATATGAAAAATTATACAACATACGTACCAGCACAAGACCAAAATCGTAAGTTTCTTGAAACTCCGCTAAAAGACATCTGCTCTACTATTCATATTCCTACTTTCGGGCGCGACGAGATTGTTAATCGTGCAAGGACGGTTGATGTGATTTGGTTTAATGACCGCGAAATGCCAAATAGTTTCTTCGAAGTAGAACACTCTACCGACATACAGAATTCAGTAACCAAGTTTTGCGATTTGCAAGATTTTCATAGCCGCTTCTTGATTGTAGCTCCACAAAATCGAAAGGAGCAGTTTGAAAAAGTGATGAGCCGAACTGCTTTTAAGGATATTAAAGACCGTGTTGGTTTTCATAGTTATGAGATTATAAGCAAACAATATGAACTAATGTGTATGGCAAGAGCGAACGAGGGATTTATCTAAATATTGAGATCAATAATTAACATTATTGCAATTCTCAAAAAACACCTAAGTGTTTGTGTTTTATGTATTTGTGACCATTTGAAAATGATCATTTTTGATCACAAAAGTCAAACTATGATCTTTTAGGGTTTTCTAAAGTATTTTGATATACTTTTGTGTCCTAATTATGGAATATCAAATACAAATAACGGAAAGGTTAAAACACTTAGAAACAGTTTCTGCAGCCTCTGAAACGGAAGCCGTAGAATTGGTGCGCAAATATTATAAGGAAGAAAAGATAGTTCTTGATTCTGATAATTTGTCAGATGTAGATTTTGCGGTTGAAAATAAGAAACTAAAGACCTATTACAAATCCCCAACCAACGACTTCCTTCTTGCTCATGGAGATTCGTTTCAGTTGCTGAATGACTTTAGCTTCAAGTTCGACATGATATTTGCCGACCCTCCTTATTTCCTATCTAATGGCGGTATAAGTCTGCAGAACGGAAAGGTGGTTTGCGTGGACAAAGGCGAATGGGATAAGGGAAAGACTCCTGAGGAGATGAAGGCGTACAACATGGAGTGGCTTCGTTTGTGTCGCGACAAACTGAAGGATAATGGCACTATCTGGATTTCGGGTACATACCATAATATATTTTCTGTGGCAAACTGTCTCACGGAACTTGGCTACAAGATTCTGAACGTTATTACATGGCAGAAAACAAATCCTCCTGCCAATATCTCGTGCCGATTTTTCACATACTCAACTGAGTTCATAATATGGGCAAGGAAGAGCAAGAAGGTGGCTCATAAATACAACTACGAGCTGATGAAGAGATTGAACGATAATAAGCAGATGACTGATGTGTGGCGACTGCCAGCTATTGGGTGTTGGGAGAAGTCGTGTGGTAAGCATCCTACGCAGAAGCCTTTGTCGGTTTTGACTCGTATCATTCTGTCGTGCACAGATAAAGGCGACTGGATTCTCGACCCATTTAGCGGAAGTTCAACAACAGGTATTGCAGCCAACCTTTGCGACCGCAGGTTTGCTGGTATTGAACAAAACGAAGCGTTCTGCCAAATGAGTAGGGCAAGGCGTGAGGAACTGGAGTTGGAGGGCGTGAAAGCTGATTTGAAGCGACATATTGTTGACTTCAAGACCTTGGAACCATCAGGGCAACTCAATCTCCTTGATGGTGAAGAACGTGGTGTTTGCGAATATGCAGATTTGCACTACGGCTCGTTGCCTTTCGACACTCTACCTTTGCATGAATAGATTGGGCAAAGATGTTATTTCACCCTTCAGAATTATTTATTAGCGATGTTAGTTTTGTTGTCAACGCCTTAGAGTTTTCGCATCCAAGAACAATAATTTCTCCTGAGGCTAATAGCAAAGCCTTCGATTACAAAGGTACGGAAAAAAACAAAAATGGGATTAAAAAACAATAGTTTTATACGTAACCTATCATAAAATGAATAAAAAGTATTATATTTGCACACGTAATTAAATGTAGAATTATGGTTAAAACGACTATGGGAACTAAGCTCCCACGCAAATTGGAGCAGAAAATGCAGATTGTAGGCGAGCAAATCAGGCTTGCTCGTTTGCGTCGTAATTTGAGTATTGCTCAGGTTGCTGAACGTGCCACATGTTCGCCTGTAACCATCAATAGGGTAGAGAAAGGTGCGCCAACGGTTGCCATTGGCATCTATCTTCGTGTGCTCTATGCTTTGCAGCTGGATGATGATATTTTGCTCTTGGCACAAAAAGACGATATGGGGCGAGCCCTTCAAGATTTAGCTCTTAAACATCGTGAACGGGCTTCTAAAAAGGAATAACAGATGAACAGACTTTATATTTTTGCTGATATTTAGATATATAAAAAACATCCGTGAGGCCTTAGTTGGTATAGGCTCACGGATGTTTTGGTTTTATGATTTAACTTCTAAAGAAAAAGCAAGCAGACAATAGCCTGGAGGGCTTTACCTCGACATTCACACGACCTGCTTATGGTTACCCACACGGATAGCGCGGATAACACGGAATTTAGAACCTATGGTTCTTGCAACTTGTGAAAAACCACGAACTTTTTGGCTTTTTAAACGAACACGAATAAATCGAATCTACCGAATGTAGATTAAACTCAAGCAAAAGAGCCGTAGGCTCAAGATTCGTGTCATTCGGATTATTCGTGTTCGTAAAACCTCAAGCAGTTCGTTGTTTTTAAATGAACACGAGATTTGTCGTAGACCTACAGAACAACGGGAGGTAATTTCTCGAATATTTAGATTAGGTTCTCATTAAAGAGCCCACAGGGCTCAAATCCGTAAAATCTGTGGTATCCGTGTGCGACATAATGAAAGACCAAGGTAAAGCCCTCCAGGCTATTGTATTCTTATATGCAAAACCGCATACATCCTCGTCACTATCGTTCCGGGTATGTACGCGGTTACCTACATCGGCAAGCCGACGTGTATAGCCTTCCAGGCTGGTTGTTGCCTTTGGGTATGTTTTATCTCTTATTCTTCAATACTGGTTCGCAGGTGAGGTTTATGCCAAGCTTCTTGAAGATTTTGCGGTCTACTTCGCTCAGCATCACGGTACAATGAACCTGACAGCCACGCAACTTTGGAAGCTGCTCGAGAGCCTTGCGACAGTTTTCGTCGTCCTTGGATAGTACCGAGAGGGCTACGAGCACTTCGTCGGTATGCAGACGAGGGTTGTGGCCTCCGAGGTAGTTGATCTTGGTGTGCTGGATAGGCTCAATCATGGATTGTGGGATGAGCTTTGTCTCGTGGTCGATGCCTGCAAGATGCTTGGTGACGTTGAGAAGCAAGGCTGCGCTACAACCAAGGAGTAGGCTTGAGTGGGCTGTGATGATGGTGCCGTCTTCGAGCTCTATTGCCGACGAGGTGTGGCCAGTCTGCTTCAGGCATTCCTTGGCAGCCGTGGTGGTGCGACGATAGTCGGTTGTGATTTTGGCTTGATTGAAGAGCATCTGAATCTTGCTGATTTCAGCCTCGTTGCATGCGCCATTTGCCAGTTTGTTGGTGGCGTCGTAGTAGCGGCGGATGATTTCGTTTTTAGATGCCTCGCAGCATACTTCGTCGTCGCTAATGCAGAAGCCAACCATGTTGACGCCCATGTCGGTAGGCGACTTGTAAGGGTTGGCGCCATAGATGCCCTCGAACAAGGCGTTGAGGACAGGGAAGATTTCTATGTCGCGATTATAGTTGATGGCTGTTTTGCCGTAAGCCTCAAGATGGAATGGGTCGATCATGTTGACGTCGTTGAGGTCGGCTGTGGCAGCCTCGTAGGCGATGTTGACAGGATGTTTGAGAGGGAGATTCCAAACAGGGAATGTCTCAAACTTAGCGTATCCGGCTCTTACTCCATGTTTGTTTTCGTTGTAGAGCTGGCTTAGGCAGACAGCCATTTTGCCGCTACCAGGACCCGGAGCGGTAACGATAACTAATGGTCGGGTGGTTTTCACGTAGTCGTTTTTGCCGAAGCCCTCGTCGGAAGCTATGAGGCTGACGTTGTGAGGATAGCCATCGATGAGATAGTGGCAGAAGGTAGGAATGCCGTCGCGCTCCAATCGTTGGCGGAAAGCTTCGGCAGCCGGCTGACCGTTGAAATGTGTGATAACGACCGAGCCAACCATGAATCCGAGGTTTTGGAATTCGCCACGTAGGCGTAGCACGTCTTCATCGTAGGTGATGCCGAGGTCGGCACGAGTTTTGTTTTTCTCGATGTCGGCTGCGCTAATCACGATAACAATCTCTATGCTATCGCTAATTTTCTGAAACATTCTGATTTTGCTGTCGGGCTGGAAGCCAGGCAATACTCGGCTTGCGTGGTGGTCGTCGAAAAGTTTGCCACCAAGTTCAAGATACAATTTGCCATCAAATTGCGAAATGCGCTCTTTGATGTGCTCAGACTGAATACTCTGATATTTTTCGTTGTCAAATCCTATTTTCATAATGTGTGCAAAGGTAATGCTTTTTTCTTAGAGAGAAAAATCATCTTCACTTAAAATACTCTTCAAGCTCATTTTCGGCGCTTGCTTCTGAGTTTGGCAGGTCCTTGATGATGGTGCCTTTCTCCATGAGGGCGATGCGAGAGCTGATGTCGATGGTGTGCTGGAGGTTGTGGCTGGAGATGAGGATGGTGGCGCCAGTTTGCTTGTTGTAGTCTACGAGCAGGCGCTTGAGGGTGTTTTGGCTACTTGGGTCGAGGAAGTTGAAAGGCTCGTCGAGGATGAGGAGCTGCGGCTGATTGATAAGAGCCGAGATGATACCTATCTTCTGCTTGTTGCCTGCACTAAAGTCGCGTATCAGCTTCTTCTGATTCATTATTTCGCCAGCCATGAGGGTTTCTACATATTTCAGGCGGTCGGCAAGAGTGTCCTTGTCGATGTCGTTGACCTTGGCAATAAACTCGAAATATTCTTCAGGCGTGAGGAAGTCGATGAGGAAACCTTCGTCGATATAAGCACCCGTGACGGTTTTCCAATCCTCGTTTTCGGTTGGGTCGATGCCGTTGAGCGTTACGTTGCCCTCGTCGGCCTTTACCAAGTCGAGCAAGAGGCGGAATAGGGTGGTTTTGCCCGCTCCGTTGTTGCCCACGAGTCCGAGCAAGTCGCCATCATGGATGGTGAACGAAGGAATGTCGACGGCAGTCTTGTCGCCAAAGATTTTCTTGAGAGATGAAATTTGGATATTCATGATATGGTTGGGTAAAAGTAAAAGGGTGTACCAAAAGGCGTATAGTTAGCACCTTTTGATACACCCTAATGTATGTATGTGAAGAGGATTAGAGACCTCTGCCGTGGCAATTCTTGAACTTCTTGCCTGAGCCACATGGACATGGATCGTTAGGACGAGGCATCTTATCCTTTACGATAGGCTGAGTGTGGTGAGCAGCTTCGCCACGAGTGTCGGTAGCTGCAGCCTGGCGCTGAGCCTCTGCGCTCTCGTCGAGGTCTTGCTTAGACTCTACGTATTGCTGCTGCTGAGGACGCTCAGGTTCAGCCTCCTGTACCTCCTGCTGCTGAATCTCAGGAATCTGACCACGCATCAATACGCTTGCTGAGCGGTCGTTCATATCGTTGATCATCTCGTCCCAAAGCTTAGCGCTCTCGAGTTTGAAGATGAGCAAAGGATCCTTCTGCTCGTAAGACGCATTCTGAACGCTATGGCGGAGCTCGTCGAGCTGACGAAGATTCTCCTTCCAGTTGTCGTCGATGATGTGGAGCAATACGGTCTTTTCAAACTCCTTGACGATGTTCTTAGCCTGGTTTTCGTAAGCCTCCTTGAGGTTGCAACGAAGCTGGATGATGTGGCGGCCATCTGTGATAGGCACCATGATGAATTCGAATCTGTCGCCCTGGGTCTCGTAAACCTCCTTGATAACAGGGTAGGCAACAGCCTGGATTCTGTCTGTCTTGCGCTTGAAAGCATCCATAGCAGTCTGGAAAGCCGACTCTTCGAGTTCGTTCTTGGCTGTGGTGTTGTAGTCTTGCTCAGAGAATGGAATCTCCATGGCGAGCACCTTGAGGAATTGCTCCTTGGCACCCTGGAAGTCGTTGTTTTCGATGATAGAAACGCAACGGTCCCAGATGACGTTGGCAATATCCATGCCGATACGCTCGCCCATGAGAGCGTGGCGACGCTTCTCGTAGATTACGGTACGTTGCTTGTTCATCACGTCGTCGTATTCGAGCAAGTGCTTACGGATACCGAAGTTGTTTTCCTCGACCTTCTTCTGAGCTCTTTCGATGCTCTTTGAAATCATCGGACTCTCGATACGCTCGCCCTCCTCGAAGCCGAGGCGGTCCATGACTCTTGCAATACGCTCGGATGCGAACAGACGCATGAGCTTATCTTCGAGCGAAACATAGAATACAGAAGAACCTGGGTCGCCCTGACGTCCGGCACGTCCACGAAGCTGACGGTCTACACGACGGCTCTCGTGGCGCTCGGTACCGATGATGGCAAGACCGCCTGCAGCCTTAACCTCAGGCGAGAGCTTGATGTCGGTACCACGACCTGCCATGTTGGTGGCGATGGTTACGGCACCCAAGCCATTAATGCTTTGACCAGCCTTGGCTACGATGTCAGCCTCCTTCTGGTGCAACTTGGCGTTCAATACCTGATGAGGGATATTGCGCATGTTGAGCATCTTGCTCAAGAGTTCGGAAATCTCTACGCTTGTGGTACCAACCAATACTGGGCGGCCTGCGTTGCGCATAGCTTCTACCTCTTCGATTACGGCCTTATATTTTTCGCGTGCTGTCTTGTAAACACGGTCGTCGAGGTCGTGGCGAGCGATAGGGCGGTTGGTAGGAATCTCTACGACATCGAGTTTGTAGATGTCCCAGAATTCGCCAGCCTCTGTGCTTGCGGTACCGGTCATACCAGCCAACTTGTGGTACATACGGAAATAGTTCTGAAGGGTGATGGTAGCGAAGGTCTGAGTGGCAGCCTCGATACGCACATGCTCCTTAGCCTCGATAGCCTGGTGCAAGCCGTCGCTCCAACGACGACCATCCATGATACGGCCAGTCTGCTCGTCGACAATCTTTACCTCGCCATCCATAACGACATATTCGTCGTCTTTGTTGAACATGGTGTAAGCCTTGAGCAACTGCTGGAGAGTATGCACACGCTCGCTCTGCACGCCATAGTAAGCCAAGAGCTCATCCTTCTTCTGAAGTTTCTCCTCGTCGCTAAGAGCGGTCTCGTTTTCGAGAGCCGACATCTGAGTGGTGATATCAGGCAACACAAAGAGGTCTTTATCGTTGACCTGCTTAGCCAACCAGTCGGTACCCTTGTCGGTAAGGTCGCACGACTTCTGCTTCTCGTCGACAACGAAGTAGAGAGGTTCAACAGCCTCAGGCATACGACGGTTGTTGTTCTCCATGTAAATCTCCTCGGTCTTGAGCATACCAGCCTTGATACCTTCTTCAGAGAGATACTTGATGAGAGGTTTGTTTTTAGGCAAACACTTGTATGAACGATATAGCGAGAGGAAACCCTCGTCTTGCAGTTTCTGGTCGTTGTTCTTTGTGCCCTCAGAAATCTTCTGCTTAGCGTCAGCAAGGAATTCGGTAGCCAACTTGCGCTGCACTTCATACAAGCGCTCTACCAAAGGCTGATACTGCTCGAACATCTGGTCGTCGCCCTTTGGAATAGGACCTGAGATGATAAGAGGAGTACGAGCATCGTCGATAAGCACGGAGTCGACCTCATCGACAATAGCATAGTTGTGGCGACGTTGCACAAGGTCGGCAGGCGACATAGCCATGTTGTCGCGAAGATAGTCGAAACCAAACTCGTTGTTGGTACCGAAAGTGATGTCGGCACGATAAGCCTTGCGACGCTCAGGAGAGTTAGGACGATGCTTGTCGATACAGTCGACAGAAAGTCCGTTGAACATATAGAGAGGACCCATCCACTCAGAGTCACGCTTAGCCAAATAGTCGTTGACAGTTACCACGTGAACACCATTACCTGTGAGGGCGTTGAGGAATACAGGGAGAGTAGCCACGAGAGTCTTACCCTCACCAGTAGCCATTTCGGCAATCTTGCCCTGATGGAGCACGGTACCACCAAAGATCTGAACGTCGTAGTGAACCATTTCCCACTTGAGGTCGTTGCCACCAGCAGTCCAATGATTATGGTAGATAGCCTTGTCGCCATCGATAGAGATAAAGTCGTTCTTTGGATTAGCAGCCAATTCGCGGTCGAAGTCGGTAGCTGTAACAACAGTCTCTTCGTTTTCTGCGAAACGACGTGCGGTATCTTTCACGATGCTAAATGCCACAGGCATAACCTCGTCGAGAGCTTTCTCGTAGATGTCCAAAACCTCTTTGTCGAGCTTGTCAATCTTAGCAAAGATTTCTTCGCGCTCGTCGATAGGAGTGTCTTCGATTTTAGACTTGAGCTCGTCGATCTGAGCTTTCTGCTCCTTAGCTGAGTCTTGGATGTAGGCCTGAATCTCCTTAGTCTTGGCACGCAACTCGTCGTTGGTGAGTTTTTGTATTTCAGGATAAGCAGCCTTCACCTTTTCAACGAGAGGCTTGATCAGTTTCATGTCACGGCTTGATTTGTCGCCAAACAATGACTTTAAGATTTGGTTGAAGTTCATTATATTTTATTTTTTTTGTTTTCTTGAATTATGATAATAGATATATTGGGTGCAAATTTACAAATAAAAATTGTTAATATGCACTCTTTTAAGATATTTATCAACGTATTTGCCCTAAAATGAGGGTGAGAAGAGGGTGTGGGATTAGAACAAAGGCGCCGCAGAGCAGGCATTAGGCGCTCTGATGCGTATGCTCTTGGCTATGGTTGGCGCAATTCGGTCGACCGTAACCTGGGTATTTATGCGTTGAGGTTTTGTTCCGGCTCCATAAATAATGATAGGGAACGGAACAAAGCCTGCGCGGCTTGTATATGTTTCTTGTGTATCTTCGTTGAGTAGTTTCCATCCTGGCTTAACCTCGATAGTGATGTCGCCATTAAGGTTAGGATTGAAACCATTTCTGATTTTCAAGATGTCGTTGTTGCCTGCCAACAGTCGGTCGGTAGTATACACGTCGCTAACTCCTGCGCTAAGCACGAGGAATTCTTGCGAACGATTGAGCACGTCGTTAAGGCTCAACTTCTTTTGCTCTATGAGCTTGTGGTTGAGATAAATCTGATTGTGGTAGCAAGCTTCGGCATAGCTTCCCTGACCGTAGATGGCACTAAGGTACATGTTGAGCAGGTTGGCTGTGCGATTGATATAGAAGGTGCCTGTAGGAATGCGGTATTTCGAGAGGTCGGTAGCCGTTTCTTCAGCATATCCCGTGCTCGTAATCACGAACAAGGTATGCTCCAAGCCCACCTCCTTTTCGATGCCCGAGATTAGTCGGCCGAGAGTGCTGTCGAGTTGGCGGTATACGCTCTCCATCTCGGTTTTCCAATTGATGGTAGGTTGTCCGTCGTCCTTGGTTGCCGAGAGCGTGATGCTGATAATGTCGGAAACGTCGTCTTTGCCCATGGCAGCCGACTTTATAGCCTGTAGCGATAAGTCGACCACGGCATCGTTGCTATTCGTCTTGCCGTTTGATGGTTGCGAAGTGATTGAGGTATACGCCTTAAACCATGCAGGCGGAGTGGCGCTATAGTAAGTAGATGTGCGCCATCTGCCCGTCTTTGCGTCTATCCACATGGCTGCATCAGCCGCATGGCCAGCTGCAAGAATGGCACATTCGGGAGCTGCTGCTACAGAATAGACTATAGCAGAACCGTTGGTATTTATCTTTAGCTCGTCGCCTATTGTAGAGGTTGAGAGCTTGGATGGCGAAAGATAATGAGTGCGGTCTTCGATACAGAAAACAGGTCGAAGAGTTTGGCGATCGAGCCATTTTGTGGAAACGATGCCATGATAATAGGGTGGGGTGCCGGTAGAAAGAGTTGCCAAAGCCGAAGCCTTGTCTACAGGCGCATAAGGATAGCTTGCCGCATCGTAGACCGTGCTTTGCTCCATAAGTTTACGGAGTCCGTCTTTGCCATAAAAAGGAGCAAAGGCCTCCATATAGTCGGAGCGCAATTGGTCGATAGCGATATTTACTACGAGACGTGGTGCAAGCTGGAAAGCCTGCATCTCGGTTGCTGTCAGGGCAGCTATTATGATGGCTAAATATCTATTCATTAATATTTTTATAGGGGGCGCTTCTGATAGTTAATTATTGTTTGATGGGGCGTTGCTTTATAGCGTGCTTATTTAAGCAGAATATCACTAGCGTGTATCTGACAAGCAAAGATAATGCCAAAATTCTGATACCCTCGGCATAATCTTGGAATAATCCGCATAATATACCCAGGAAGAGGCAGAAAACGTATGTCTTGTGCCACCATGTCAGCATTCCCTTGCGTTGCTTCATCACCATAGGAATAGCCATAAAGAGGGCGATAGGGTTGAGAATCAGAATTTGGAAATTGATGTTGACGGTAGGATGTTTAGAGAAAATCATCACGAAGAGTATCATTCCTGCCAATCCTATCAGGGGCATGAGGATGGCATCCGTGAGCCATAAGTTCTTGCTCCAAAAGTATTCTATGAGGCTTACACCTATTATAATAATAGCGATGACGATAGCCAACGCTCGTGGCGAAGGCAAAGAGTCGGGGGCGGCAGAAGCCGCTACGTCTTTCGGAATGATGTATTCCTCATGGCTGACGAGCTTTCTTGGCGAAGCGTTGTTGGCGCCAATTGTGGCGTTGTTGGCTTCGTCGGTATTAGCCTCGATAGTGGCGTTGCTGAAATCATGCTCAAGATTCTCGGGCAAGAATTGTTGCTCGCTTATGTTGGTAGGCAGGTCGGCCTGTATGCCAAGCAAGAGGTCGTTGCCAAATTGCGACCATCTGTTGTTGAAGGTCTTAGAGTGGCAAAGCTCACGAAATGACGGATATTCGCTTGTGCATGAATTGTATTCTATTTTACCGTCTATATTTGTGGCTATAATGTCGCGAGCCTTTGTTGTGCAGTTGTTGTAAAAGAAGTTATATCTGTAAGTTACGTTCTCGGGCTTATAGTTTTGGTCGATGGCTTGAAGCAAGGCTGATTTCTCCTTGGATGTAAGATTTAATGTTTGCTCAAACACCCATCTTCGCTCATATTCGTATTCAGCCTTGAAGTCGTCGAACGTGGTTATTCCCATCTGATAATCGGTAAGACCGAGAATGAATCGGACGATGAAATATTTCTGCCTAAACGAAAACATACCGTAGTTTACCACAATATCCATCCCGCGAGATGGTTGGCAAACCCTGATGGCAGTATGTCCGAATAGCGAATAAACTTCGTTGCCTGGTCCACAAGTAAGAAGACTCACCTCTACATCATCCATATTGCTGATGATGGAGTCTGCGGTTTGTCCCTTGGCGTTGGTAGTTAATAATACAAAAAACACCAACGTTATAATCCTTAAAATACGTCTAAATCGTTTCACGATGCAAAAATAACTTATATTTCCGACTTATCGTGCTATTATTTCGATTTTTTTCAATACTTTTGCATTCAAATTCCAAAATACGAGTACATATTATATATAATAATGAGAAAACTTCTAAGCATGGCCGTATTGATGGCGGCTGCTACCAACACATTAGCACAAAGTGGCACTAACTCTCCTTATAGCCAACTTGGCTTAGGTCAATTGTCGGAACAGGCGAGTGGCTTCAATAGAGGTATGAACGGATTGGCTTATGGTTTCCATGAGCATAATCAGATAAACCATATCAACCCTGCATCTTATTCACAGCTCGATAGCCTTACCTTTATCTTTGATATGGGAATGTCGGGACAGAAGACAAACTTCAAAGAGGGTGGACGAAAGATTAATGCCAATAATGCCGACTTTGAATATGCTGTTGCCGGATTTCGTGCTTTCAAGCATTTGGGCGTGAGCTTCGGTATATTGCCATATACTAATGTGGGCTACAACTATTCAGTTAGTCAGAATCTTGATGCTACAGGTAGTCTGTCGTCGCTCAACACATATAGTGGCACGGGCGGTCTGCATTTGGTTTATCTTGGTGCAGGATGGGAGCCTGTAAAGGGATTCTCTATTGGTGCCAACGTAGGCTACCTTTGGGGCGGATATACCAAAACCGTGGTGAATAGCTACACAAATTCTTATGCCAACTCTCTTACCAAGCGATATACTTCTGAGGTGAGAAACTATAAACTCGACTTTGGTGCGCAATATACCACACGATTGAGCAAGAAGGATGAGTTGACCGTGGGCGTAACCTATTCTTTGGGTCACGATATAGGTGGCGACCCTATGCTCGAGATAGTATCTACAAACTCGCAGACAGGCGTGGCTGATACTACCAGCTATCCTTCGGCAGGACAGGAGAACATGAAATTGGCTATTCCTCATAGCATAGGAGCAGGTTTTATGTACAACCATAATAATAAGGTGAAGGTTGGCTTCGACTATAATCTGCAGAAATGGGCTTCGGTTAGCTTCCCTCTCTATAAGTCGGATGCAAATCCTGACAAGTCGTACGTGATGAGCGACAACGCCTTTAAAGATCGCCATAAGTTCACCCTCGGTACCGAGATTTGTCCTGAGGAAGATAGCCGCTCGTTTATCAAGCGCATAAAATATCGTGCAGGAGTGTCGTACGTTACACCTTATCTTAATGTAGATGGTGGCGACGGACCAAAAGAACTTAGCGCAAGCTTTGGTTTCGGTATTCCTATTATGAACTCATATAATAGTAGGTCTATCCTTAACATTAGCGCCCAATGGGTGAACTTGAAGTGCAACCGATTCGTTACCGAGAATACTTTCCGTATCAACATAGGTCTGACATTCAATGAACGTTGGTTTGCTAAGTGGAAAGTTGAATAATATAACCATGTTGAAACCGATAACATCTATTTCGATAATAATGATAATGCTCCTTACGTTTGTTGCATCATGCGACGAGCGTAAGGAGCATATTGCTTCTGCCATTCGTGATCGCGACTCCGTGTCGATGATGACGAGCTATGGCGTAAACACTCTTATCTCAGACTCGGGCGTGATAAAATATCGTATCGTGGCTGAGCGTTGGGATGTGAATATTGTGAAGAACCCTTCGCGTTGGACTTTCGATAAAGGATTGTTCCTGGAGCAGTTTGACGAGAAATTCCATGTGGAGTCGTATATCCAATGCGACACGGCTTACTATTACGACCAATTGCGATTGTGGGAGTTGCGCTCGCGTGTGCGCATCCTCACCAAGTCGGGCATTCGCTTCACGAGCGAACAGCTGTTTTGGAACGAGCGTAGCCATGAGCTTTATTCAAACGTGTTCTCGCATCTGGTAACTCCTGAGCGCGAACTCCAGGGATCATATTTCCGTAGCAACGAGAATATGACCAAATATTATGTCAGCAATTCTAAGGGCTCGTTCGAGAAGAGCGACTTTGATGGCGGAGCTTCGTCGGAGCCTGATAGCGTGAAACAAAATCAAGACTCTATACTTAAGGCTCAACGACCTCAAGCCTTGCCACAACGCAAGAACACAACAATACCATTAATGCATTAATCATGGAAACCACTATAGATTTACCTTTAGTCATAGGAATACTCGCAACCATGGCTTTCTCCGCTTTCTTTTCGGGAATGGAGATTGCCTTTGTGGCAAGCAACAGAATGCTTGCGGAGATGGATAAAGAGCGCAACGCTTTGTCGCAACGCTTGATTTCATTCTTCTATCGTCATCCTAATGGCTTTGTTTCTACGATGCTCGTGGGCAACAATATCGTACTCGTAATCTACGGTATCTTGATAGCTCGCTTCTTCGACAATACTATCTTTAGTGGTGCCGACCCTGCCTTCACGGTTCCTGCCGACACCATTCTCTCTACACTTATCGTGTTGTTTACGGGCGAGTTTTTGCCAAAGACTTTGTTTAAGAGCAGCCCAAACCGTTTGCTGTCGTTCTTTGCGCCTATGGCATACATATTTTATGTTGTGCTTTGGCCAATAAGCAAATTCTCTACTTTCTTATCGAAGTTGATTCTTAGAATGTTTGGCATAAAAATGCAGAAGCAAACAGACGACGAGGGATTCACAAAGGTAGACCTCGACTACCTGGTGCAGTCGAGTATCGATAATGCTAAGAACGAAGAAGATATCGACGACGAGGTGAAGATATTCCAAAACGCTCTCGACTTCTCAGATACCAAGGTGCGCGACTGCATGATTCCGCGTACCGAGATAAATGCCGTAGATATGGATACCTGCACCCTGCAGCAGCTGGAGCAGATGTTTATAGAGAGCGGCAACTCGAAGATTATCGTATACCAAGGCGACATCGACCATGTGGTGGGCTATATTCATAGCTCCGAGATGTTCCGTTGCCCAGACGATTGGAAACAGAAGATTATAAAAATACCTTTCGTGCCTGAAACTATGGCAGCTCAGAAGCTCATGAAACTATTCATGCAGCAGAAGAAATCGTTGGCTATTGTGGTCGACGAATTTGGTGGAACAAGCGGATTGGTATCGCTCGAAGATATCGTGGAAGAAATCTTTGGCGACATCGAAGACGAACACGATAGCACCAAGTATACAGCCGTACAGACAGAAGACCACGAGTATATTCTCTCCGCACGTTTGGAGATTGACAAGGTCAACGAACTCTTCGACCTCGACCTACCTGAGAGCGACGACTACATGACGCTCGGAGGTATGATTCTGCACTATTACCAAAGCTTCCCTAAGCTCAACGAGGTGGTGACAATAGGCAAGTATGAGTTCAAGATATTGAAGAATACTATGACCAAAATAGAGCTCGTGAAGCTGAAAATACTAAGCTAATAGCAAAATATCGTAACAAAAACCACTAACACAATAATTTTTCAAACAAAATATTCACTTATTTAATAAATAATTAGTATTTTTGTAGGCATTTTGTGAATAAAAGAATAAAACAAATAAAATAAAACATTTAAAAGTAATGGCAGCATTAGGAAAAATTAGAAGCAAAGGCATGATTCTGATATGCATTATCGGACTTGGCCTTTTTGCATTCATTGCCGAAGAGTTCTTCCGTTCTTGTGAATCTACTCAGAACGAACAAAGACAGCAAGTAGGCGAAGTGTTGGGCGAGAAAATCAATATGATGGATTTCTCTAAGCTCGTAGATGAAGTTTCTGAGGCTATGAAGCTTCAGGGTCAGGACAACCTTAATGAAGCTCAGCTCTCGCAGCTTCGTGATGGTGTTTGGCAGACTATGGTTCAGTACAAGGTTATCGCTAACGAGTGCGAAAAGCTTGGTCTTACCGTAACAGACGAGGAGATGCAGGACATCCTTCGCCAGGGTACTAACCAGATGCTTCTTTCTACACCTTTCGTAAACCGTCAGACAGGACGTTTCGACGTTAATACTTTGCAGCAGTTCTTGGCTCAGTACAAGACTCAGAAGGGTACAAACCCTCAGGCTGCTCAGCAGATGGAGTCTATCTATAAGTATTGGACTTATATCGAGAAGACTCTCCGCCAGCAGACTCTCATCCAGAAGTATCAGTCGCTTCTTGCTCATTGCTTGCTCTCTAACCCTGTAGAGGCTAAGATGGCATTCAACGACGCTAACGAGGAGGCTCAGATAGAGCTTGCAGCTTTCCCTTATAGCGAAATCCAAGACGACAAGGTACAGGTTTCTGAGAGCGACCTCAAGGCTAAGTATGAGGAAATGAAGCCACGCTTCGAGCAGTATGTAGAGAGCCGCGATATCAAGTATATCGATATCCAGGTTAAGGCTTCTGCTGCTGACCGTGCAGCTCTTCAGAAGGAATTCAAGGGCTACGTTACAGAACTTGCAGAGGCTCAGAACCCTGGCGACGTAGTTCGCAAGAGCACTTCTTCTGTCAACTATCTCGGTATTCCTGTTCTCAAGGAGGCTTATCCTTCAGACATCGCAGCTCGTCTCGACTCTATGGCTGTTGGTCAGGTTTCAGCTCCTGTAGAGAACACCATGGACAATACTCTCAACGTTATCAAGCTCGTTGCTAAGCAGCAGTTGCCAGACTCAGTTCAGTATCGCGTAATCCAGGTTGGCGGTCAGACTACCGAAGAGGCTGCAAAGCGTGCCGACTCTATCTATACCGCTCTTGCAGCAGGTGCTGACTTCGAGGCTTTGGCTAAGAAGTATGGTCAGAATGGCGAGAAGACTTGGATGACTACACGTCAGTATCAGCATGCTCCTTCTATGGACAACGATACTAAGAACTATATTGAGAGCCTCAACAATATGAGCGTTAACGAGATTAAGAACATCAAGCTCTCTCAGGGCAACCTCGTTCTTCAGGTTCTCGACCGCAAGGCTATGGTTACTAAGTATCAGGCTGCTGTTATCAAGCGCAACGTTGACTTCTCTAAGGATACTTACCGTACAGCATACAACAAGTTCAGCTCTTTCGTAAGCGCAAATGCTACTATCGACGCTATCGAGAAGAATGCTGCTAAGTCTGGCTACAAGTTCAACGAACTCAACGATATCACAACTTCTCAGCATGGCGTAGCTAACATCTCTGCTACTCGCGACGCTCTTAAGTGGATTTTCGAGGCTAAGGAAGGTCAGGTTTCTCCTATGTATGAGTGTGGCAACAACGACCACCTCTTGCTCGTAGCTTGCACCAAGATTCATCCTATCGGCTATCGCGACCTCTCAGATGCTCAGGTTAAGGACATCGTTAAGGCTGAGGTTATCCGCGACAAGAAGGCTGAGCAGATTGAGGCTAAGCTCAAGGGCGTAAACAGCATCGCAGCTGCTAAGGCTAAGGGTGGCAAGCTCTTGGCTGTAAACCAGGTAACATTCGCAGCTCCTGTATTCGTACAGGCTACAGGTTCAAGCGAGCCTGCTCTTAGTGGTGCTGTTGCAGCTACTGCAAAGGGTAAGTTTGTTTCAGCTCCTGTAAAGGGTAACGCAGGCGTTTACCTCTTCCAGGTTCAGAACAAGAAGCAGAATGCTGCTAAGTTCAACGATGCAGAGCAGGAGGCTCGTCTCCGTCAGCGTGCTATGCAGAGCGCAAGCAACTTCATGTCAGAGCTTATCATCAAGGCTGGCGTAGTTGACAACCGCTACCTCTTCTTCTAATAGGTATCAATAATCGATAATCTTTCGCTAAGCGAAATAAAAATAATAATCCTGCAAGTATGATTACTTGCAGGATTTTTTTGCTTTATAAGCCTTATAATTCTAGACCCTCTAGATGTTCTAGACTTTCTAGATAATCTAGACATTCTAGATTTTCTAGATAAATCTAGATTATCTAGCTAATTCTAGCTATCATAAAAAAAGCAGGATGTAAGCTTTGGGAATATATCCCGCTTACATCCAGCTTTATGTTTTTATTAGTATGTATATTGCTTAGTAGCTTCTTGCGATGATGACACGATACTTAGCAGGCTTACCGCTAACCATGTCGACACCTGGAGTCTGCTCGTATGCGTAAGGCACGCAACGGATAGTAGCCTGAGTCTCTTCCTTAATCTTAGCCTCAGTCTCTTCTGTACCATCCCAATGGCAAAGGAAGAAACCGCCATCCTTAACCTTCTCCTTGAACTCCTCGTAGTTCTCGCATACGTAAACGTGTTCGTCACGATATTTGCGAGCCTTCTCGAAGATGTTCTGTTGGATGTCTTCAAGCAACTGCTTTACATATTCTACGATTCCCTCAACAGGACGAGTCTCCTTTTCGAGAGTATCACGACGCATAACCTCGATAGTTCCCTCTTCGAGGTCGCGACCGCCCATAACCAAACGTACAGGCACACCCTTGAGCTCATAGTCTGCAAACTTGAAGCCAGGACGCTTGTTGTCAGCATCATCGAACTTAACGCTAATGCCAAGGCTACGCAATTCGCTAATGATAGGGTTGAGCTTTTCAGAAATAGCGCTTACCTGGTCAGCCTTGCCGATAGGAATAACGACTACCTGGATAGGAGCGAGGTGTGGAGGAAGAACAAGACCATTATCGTCTGAGTGAGTCATGATGAGGGCGCCGATAAGACGTGTAGAAACACCCCATGATGTAGCCCATACATACTCAGGCTTGTTCTCCTTATTAAGATATGTAACGTTGAAGCTCTTAGCGAAGTTCTGACCCAAGAAGTGGCTTGTACCACTCTGAAGAGCCTTACCATCCTGCATCATAGCCTCGATAGTATATGTGTCGAGAGCACCAGCAAAACGTTCAGTCTCGCTCTTCACACCTGTCAATACAGGCACAGCCATCCACTTCTCGGCAAAGTCGGCATAAACCTGGAGCATCTTCTGAGCTTCCTTCTCAGCCTCCTCGCGTGTAGCGTGAGCGGTATGACCTTCCTGCCACAAGAATTCAGATGTGCGGAGGAAAGGACGAGTACGCATTTCCCAACGCATTACGTTACACCATTGGTTGCACATCAAAGGCAGATCGCGCCATGAGTGAATCCAATTCTTGTATGTATTCCAGATGATAGTCTCAGATGTAGGACGAATGATGAGCTCTTCCTCAAGACGTGCTGAAGGGTCTACTTCTACGCTATTGCCATCTTCGCTCGACTTCAAACGATAGTGGGTAACAACGGCACACTCTTTAGCAAAGCCCTTTACGTGTTCTGCCTCGCGGCTAAGGAACGACTTAGGGATGAGCAAAGGGAAGTAAGCATTCTGCACGCCAGTCTCCTTGAACATCTTGTCAAGCTGCTGCTGCATCTTTTCCCAGATGGCGTAGCCATAAGGCTTAATCACCATACATCCGCGTACTGCCGACTGCTCAGCGAGGTCGGCCTTTACTACCAAGTCGTTGTACCATTGGCTGTAGTTATCAGCTCTTTTGGTCAATTCTTTTAGTTCTTTTGCCATTTTTATATTTTGGTTTTATTGTTTTTCATTCATCATTTCTATAACCCCTCGATAGTGAAATCTACATGTTCTTTATAGTATTTCCTACAAGACATTATGGATTTCCCCACATCCTTTAAGGAATTATTGATTAATTTTGCCGCAAAATTACAAAAAAATGTTGGGATAAGGCAAACAATGACGAAAAAAGAATTAACTTTGCATATCCAAAGGTAAAAGAAACAAACTTTTAATCAATTTTAATAACAACAAACATGAAGAATCTTAAAATGATGACTGCAGGCCTTTGCGTTTTGGCTGTTTGCAGTTGCTCTACCAAGACTGGTACAGGAGCTTTGATTGGTACAGGAGCAGGTGCTGCTCTTGGCGCTATTATTGGTAAGATTGCAGGTAACACAGCTGTAGGTGCTGCTATTGGTGGTGCTGTAGGTGCTGGTACAGGTGCTATCATCGGTAAGCACATGGATAAGGTAGCTGCTGAAGCTGCTAAGATTGAGAGCGCAAAGGTAGAGGAAGTTACAGACGCTAACGGTTTGAAGGCTGTTAAGGCTACATTCGATTCTGGTCTTCTCTTTGCTTCAAGCAAGGCTGTTTTGAGTTCTGCTTCAAAGAATGATTTGGCTAAGTTTGCTACTATGTTGAAAAACAATACTGGTTGCCAAGTAGACGTTTATGGTCATACCGACTCTACAGGTAACGATGGTATCAACAATCCTTTGAGCAACCAGCGTGCACAGAGCGTTGTTGACTACTTGGTAAGCTGCGGCGTTTCTCGTTCACAGTTCGCTAATGTTGTTGGTAAGGGTAGCAAAGAGCCTGTTGCTGACAACTCAACAGCTGCTGGTCGTCAGGCTAACCGTCGTGTAGAGCTTTATCTCTATGCAAGCAAGGCTATGATTGAGGCTGCTAACAACGGCACACTCCAGTAATACTGGGTTTTACATACTACCATGCAGGTGCAGGCGTATTAAGAAGTATGCCTGTCCCTGCATGTTTTTTCTTAATAAAAGAAACTTTTTTCTTAAGAAACATTTTTCTTAATAAAGAACTCAACTCCAAAACAACACTCGTGAAAAAGCTGAAGAATATACTGAAATGGATAGTGGCATTATTCTTTGCCTCTACTATTCTTGCTGTCGTAGCCTATCGCTTTATTCCTGTTTATTTCACCCCTTTAATGTTCATCCGTTGTATGCAAACGGGTAGCTTCACCATGCATCATCATTGGGTGCCATTAGACGAAATGTCGCCACATATGCCCGTGGCCGTGATGGCGAGCGAAGACTCAAGGTTTTTGCTACACCACGGCTTCGACTTTGATGCCATAGGCAAGGCTGCTAAGCGCAATACTAAGGGAGGAAAGAAATATGGCGCCAGCACCATCTCGCAGCAAACAGCCAAAAACGTATTCCTTTGGCCTGGTCGTTCGTGGGTAAGAAAGGGATTTGAGGTTTATTTCACGGCCCTTATCGAGATGATGTGGAGCAAACAACGCATCATGGAGGTTTATCTCAACTCTATAGAGATGGGCGATAGGATATATGGCTTGGATGCCGTGGCAGAAAACAATTTCGGCAAGCAGGCTTCGGAATTGAGTCGAGGCGAATGTGCCTTGATAGCAGCCACTTTGCCTAATCCGCATATCTATAGCTCGAAAGATCCAAGTGCCTATATGCGCAAACGCCAAAGAGCCATTAAGGCAAATATGAGATACATTCCGTCGTTTCCTAAGGAGGGTCACGACTATAATCCAAGTACTGCCGTTGGTGGCGTGTATCATAAGAAGAATTAAACCATCAATATGGACTACAACATACAAGACATTCTCTCGCAGCTCAACGAGTCGCAACGCAAGGCCGTGGAATATCTCGACGGTCCGCAACTTGTTATTGCCGGCGCAGGCTCGGGCAAGACTCGTGTGCTTACATATAAGATAGCCTACCTCATAGCTCGTGGCTTGCAGCCATGGAGCATCCTTTCCCTTACCTTTACCAACAAGGCTGCCAAGGAGATGAAAGAGCGTATCGCCACTATCGTGGGCGAGCAGGCTGCCTTGCGACTAAATATGGGCACATTCCACTCGGTATTTGCACGCATACTTCGTGCCGAGGCTGAGCATGTAGGATATTCTTCGCAGTTTACTATTTATGATGAAGCCGACTCGCGTTCGCTACTCAAGAATATCGCTAAGGAACTAAAACTCGACGACAAGCAATATAAGCCAGCTACCGTGCATAAGCATATTTCGTTGGCCAAAAACAAACTTGTGGCTCCTGAGGCTTATGCTGCCGACAACTATATTGCCGAGCGTGATGATCGTGCGCAGATACCGCAAACAGCTGAAATATATCGCATATATCAGCAACGACTCTTGCAGGCTAATGCTATGGATTTCGACGACTTGCTGGTACTCACTTTCCGTCTGTTGTCGGAAAACGAGGCGGTAAGGAGAAAATATGCCGAGAGGTTTGCCTATGTGCTCGTGGATGAGTATCAAGACACCAACTATGCTCAACAACGAATACTCACTCTCCTTACTCGCGAAAACCAACGCATCTGCGTAGTTGGCGACGACTACCAAAGTATCTATGCCTTTCGTGGTGCCAATATCGACAACATCCTCGACTTCCAACATCAATATCCTAATGCTTTGCTCTTCAAGCTTGAGCGCAACTATCGTTCCACTCAAACTATCGTTGAAGCTGCCAACAGCATCATGCAGAAAAACCGTAGGCAGATACCGAAGCAGGTGTATAGCGAGAATGAGGAGGGCGACAAGATTTCGGTAATCGAGACCTATTCTGACAAGGAAGAGGCTATCGTGGTTTGCAATACCATTAAGCGATATGTGAATCGTGAGGATAGCCAGTATTCCGACTTCGCAATCCTTTATCGTGCCAACGCCCTTTGTAGAAGTTTCGAGGAGGAATTGCGCAAGCAGAATATTCCGTATACCATCTTTGGCGGTCAAAGCTTCTATCAACGTAAGGAGATAAAGGATGTGATGGCATATTTCCGACTTGTAGCCAATCCTAATGACGAAGAGGCTTTCCGTCGTGTGGTCAACTATCCTGCTCGTGGCATAGGCAACACAACAATTCAGAAACTTGCTTCAGCTGCCGTAGAACATGGCGTTAGCTTCTGGCGCTTGTTGGAAAATCCTGCGCTCTATAAGCTCGATGTCAACAAGGGAACTCTCACCAAGCTCGACCGCTTTAAGCAGCTTATAGATAGTTTTGTGGCTGAGGTCGACGTTACCGATGCCTACACTCTTGGCAAGGATATCCTCAAGAATAGCGGCATCATGGCAGACCTTGCTGCCGACGTGACGGTAGAGGGCGAAACTCGTCGTGAGAATATCGACGCCTTCATTTCTTCTATCCACGACTTCGTAGAGGCTCAACGCGAAGAGGGTAGGGAGAATGATATTTATCTCTCTAACTATCTGCAAGAGGTTTCGTTGCTTACCGACCTTGAGAGCGACGAAGATGGCGATACACAAAATCGTGTGTCGCTCATGACGGTTCATGCTGCCAAGGGATTGGAGTTTAATACCGTCTTTATCGTTGGCGTAGAAGATTCCATCTTCCCAAGCCAAATGAGTATGGACTCTCCACGCGGTCTTGAAGAGGAGCGACGACTGATGTATGTAGCCATGACTCGTGCCGAGAAGCATTGCTATATCACACACGTGAAGTCGCGCTTCCGCTATGGTCGTGCTGAGTTTATGAACCCAAGCATGTTCTTGCGCGAGATTAGCTCTAAGTATGTATCTATGCAGAATCAGTCTATGGGCGAGTCGTCTCGCGGTTCTCGTTGGGGCGAGTCATCACGTAGCTCTCGTTGGGGTGGCGACAACTACGAGTCTAATACTCCTTATCGTGGAGCTCATGGATGGGATAGCGATACTCCTCATTATGGTCGCGGCATGCAAAACAATCGTCCTGTTGCCGACCGCTTTGTTGCCGACCCTAAGCCGAAGATTACTCGTGGCAATAGAAGTGAAGAGGCTGTAGACCCATTCTCAGATAAGTTTAAGCAATTGCTTGCTGCAAATGGTGGCAACTTTAAGCGTGTGTCGGAAGCCATGACAAATGGTGGACGTCAGATGCCGTCGTCTTCATCTTCTGGCTCTTCGCTATCGTCGGCTGGCATGTCTACTTCATCTACAACAAATGGTTCTCAGTCGTCAGCTTCAGCTGGTTCGCTTCATACAGGCAACGTCATCGAGCATTTGCGCTTCGGAATTGGCAGGGTGCTTAATGTAGAAGGTTCGGGCGAGAATACTAAGGCAACCGTAGAATTTGAAAACGTTGGTACCAAGCAGCTACTCCTAAAGTTTGCCAAGTTCAGAATCTTGGAGTAATCGAGTTGCAAATTACGAGTAATCGAGTTGCAAATTACGAGTATTCGAATTGCTAATTATGAGTATTCGAATTGCTAATTACGAGTATTCGAATTGCTAATTATGAGTATTCGAATTGCAAATTATGAGTAATCAAGTTGCTAATATTTGAATATGTGGGAAAAGATTAAATAGTAACCAGCCAGGAAGGCAAAACTAAAACGCCCTGCAAAGGCTAAAGTGCTTATCAGCCTTGATAACACTTTTCCCTTGCAGGGCGAATTGTTTATTGGGGTTGAAGGAATATTTCTTCTTAACAAGTAGGAATATTTCTTCTTAGCAAGTAGGAATATTTCTTCTTACTAAGTAGGATTATTTCTTCTTAGCAAGTTCGATAACAGCCTTACCCTGCTTGTTGCTAAGGATGAGGTTGCCATTCTCGTCGATGCTGAAAGAGTTTACTTTCTCCAACGCGCCAAGAACAATCTGCTCGTTTGTCATGTCTGCGCACAACATCTGTGTGCATCCCATCTTTGAGAGATCGAGCTTGTTGTCCTTTATTTCCATGGTTCCTGTCAGATTGTTGCAACCTGTGCAACCATACACATTCTTTTTGTCTACCTCAAAACCGAGGAATGGAATCTCGTCGCCAGCACTCTTGTTGATAGCTGTGCCATTAACTTTCTCAATTGTCCATTCGCCATTAAGGTCGGCTGACGATGCTACTTGCTTTGATGAGCTGCAAGCACTTGCCATTACTGCAGCCATAGCGATAATGAAAATGTTTTTCTTCATGTTACAAATTTTGGTTGTTTTAAAAAATAATATATCTCATTTACCTTTTTACTCATTTACCTTTTTACTTTTCTTATTCTTCCTTCTTCCGTTGAAGTCTTTCTTTAGTATGAAGCCCAGACCTTGGGTATTGAGACTATTGCGAGTGAAGTAGCGGTCGTTAGACTGATTGTACACACGCACGGCAAGGTTGCCGTTAGGGAAGAGAAGATAGCGAAGGTCGAAGTCGCCGATGAAACTTTGTGTGGCATTAGCGTTGTCGCGATAGCCAAACTGACCGTTAAAGAGCAGACGATTGTTGAGCAGTCTACCGCTCAGCAGTCCCTCGTATTCGGCGTTGTTCCATCCTTCGTCGCCTGTAGAGATGTTGGCTCCAAAGTTCCAGTTGTTGTTATTGATAACCGTTCCCAATAGCGAGTTTATCTGCTGACTTATCTGTCCGCTCAATATACTCTGCATGGCCAACGTAGTCTGGCTTTGTGCTTCACCTTCGGCATTTGCGTTGTTGTTGCCCTGCGAATAGAATCTTCCTACAGCAAGCAAGTAGATAACCTGCTGGTTCATCTCCTCCTCGCTATTTATTAGGTTGTATATCATCTGCTTGGCGTCGCTACTAACCGTAGGCATATCTAGTCCGAAGTCTACCTTTGGTTGATTAGGCGTTCCTGTAATGTTCATGAGACAGTTCACGCGGATGTTGTTGCTCGTAAATGAGCGACCCAACTGCAAGTCGGAGAGGCTCACGGAGTTTACAGGATACATAGCCTTGAGGTTCAATATTGCATCATACGGATTGCCACCAAAAGCTATTGTACCACCAGGCATGAATTCAAAGTCCTTGTGCAAAGCATTCTGAATGGTGAGTTTATATACGCCACTCTCCACCAAGTAGTTGCCATAGAGGTCGAAAGAACCCTTATTATAATATGTGGCACGAATAACGCCCGAACCGCGCAAGTCGATAAAGTCGCCACTTGTGTTGTCCATTATCAAGCGTATTGTTGCCGTAGGTTGAGTATGCACCAAGAAGTTTAGGCGTATGTCGGAAGGCATATCAGCCAAGGTCTTCAATCCTTGTGGCAGATTAATCTTCGTACCTTGTAGTTGCATAGAATCTCTATCCGCCCAGTTTATAAACTCTTGCGACTTTATGGCGTCAGGACTCGAAACATTATATGTTACGATAGAACCCGCGTTAGGCACTACGTCGATATCCATCACCACTTCGCCACTACGTCCGCGTATGTTGCATTGACCTGTGGCATAGGCTGTGCCATAGAATGTGCTGCCGTCCGAGCCATCGAAGTTGTAGGCTAATAGGTTGTTGGCTTTCACTCCGATATCGTAGGTAAGGCGAGAGAGATGATCATGATGCAAGCTTCCTGTCACCACGCCCGTGTTGCCTCTATGGTCGATAATGGTGTCGCCAGGCAATTGGATTTCGTTCTCCAATAGTCGCACATGAGCATTATTGAATGAATACTCCGTGTTCAAACTTGAAATGCCAATCTTGCCAGCTATATCGAGGTCGCCCGTGAGGTTTAGCGCACTTAGCGATCCCCATAGTCGCACGTCGCCATTAGCATTAACGTCGCATTTATCCATGAAGCTGCTACAGAAGCTAAGCATAAATTCTGCCCTTGTGTTGTGGGCAGAAATGCCGAGGTCTATATAGTTGCGCTTTGGCGATACATAACCATTTATGTCTGTATGTCTGCCACCTTCGTCTTTAGCTTTGGCGTTGATGTCTATCTGCTCCTGCTCGTTGTTCCAAGCCACGTCGGCATATAGAGTTCCCATTCTTCCTTCTTCGAATGTGAACTTATTTACCGTAAGGTTTGCCTTGGCATGAGGTGTGCCAAAGATGCCTGAGACAAAAGCCTTGCCCGAAGCATGACCGTCGAAGTCTACTGCATGGAAGTTGACGAGGTTAAGGATATAAGCCACATCAACATCCTTCAAGTCTACCGTTAGCGAATCAGAATTATCTTCCGTAGCCAAGCCGTTGATATGAATATGCTGGTCGTCATGCTCTATAGCGAAGTTCTCTATCTCAATATGTTTTGGCGAATAGGTGAGGGTAGAGCTCATGATATTCCAGTTTGTGTCGTCTATCATCATCTGAGATGGCATGATATTTACCACCGCCTTCACCTTACCTTCTTCGTTGCGTGAGAATTGAGCGTTGGCATTCATGTTGCCCTTTATGTGCAACTTGCTATGATTGTCGAAGTTGAGAGCTGCCGAAAGCTTATTGTTTGCAGCCATGGCGTTGAGGGCGTATTCAGCCTTGTTGCCGTTGCTCAACACCTTCTTCGCTTTAAGAATAGCGTTAAGAGCATCTGCCGGCGTTGATACAGAAAGCGAAATGTCGGCATAATCTTGGTCGCTAATGCTCAGTTGTGGCACAGACGCCTGTATGCTTAGTTCCGACTGCAGACTATTCATATATCCATCTATACGCGCAGGCTTCTTTAATGCTACAGGTACATTCAATAGTCGTTGCAGAGGTTCGGTATTCATGATGTCGGCATAGAACAGCATTCGGCAGTCAGGCGCCTTGCGAGTTCTGATAGGTGTGAGCTGCTGTATGCTTGGCAACTTCTCAGCCACAAGATTCTCAACATATTGTATGAGGTCTGCAATATGGAATTGTCCTGTTATGCCAACGTTGGCAAAGTCGGAATTTAGCGTTATGGTATGTCGCTCATCGTTGTAACGTGATGATAGCGATACGTTTCTTATATTGTAAGTATCCTCGGCAGTTGCCATGCTGAAGTTGCTAATGGTGATGTTACCATTTGCATTATCAACGTTGGTACCTACAAAGTCGGCATCCACATTAGCTGCAAAGCATGCGTCGCCCCATTTATCTGTCAGTCCTAACGCCTTTGGACAGATGTTGCCAAGTTGCAACTGCAGGTCTGCCTTTGGATGATCGGTAGCAAAGGTGCCGTCGGCATTTAGCTTTATGTTATCGTCGTTGATAGCAAGCTGTCCGCTTATGTTGTTGCCATCAAGTTCTCCGTCGATATTGATGTTGGAATATACGTAGCCGTTGTATTGCAACTTGTCGATATTGCCGTTAGCCGTCAGCTGCCGTATCTTGCCAAGAATGCCTTTATGAGCCTTGCCATTAAGAGCTTTTTTAGCTTCGTTTTGCAACAAGGCAGTAACTTTAATTTCTGTTGCCAATATGCCGAGCTTGTCGTTGTCGAGAATTTTAGCAAGGTTGCAATCGTTGGTGCTTACAGATAGCGACAAATGTCGGTCTTCTTTTCCTCCGTCAATTTTTAGCGAGCCGGCACTTGTCTTTAGATTGCCGTTGGCAGATATGTCGTTACCATTACCGCCAATAGAGCCCACGAAAGCTATATCGCCAAGGTTGGCGAGTGGGGTAGGCATAGCCTTGTTTGGGTTGAAGGCTTTTAGAACCTTGTCTATAGTAGTATTGCCAACCTTCAGCTGGGCTATATTTGCAATCCATTTTGGCGAATCAAAACCATTACTTAGCGAACCATTTGCACTAAGTTTTGTTGAGCCGTTGTCGGTATCAATCTCCAAACGTGCAACTTTCATGCTGGTTCCTGTTCCTGATATTGACGTCGAAATGTTTATGGTATTTGCAAGTTTAGCAAGCTCCGGAACCACGGCTGTCAAGTCGGGCAGATATACATGGCTATGCTCCATTTCTGCCTCATATTGTAGCGAAGGCAATAGCGACTTGCTATCCTTGGCATCGTAAGTAGCTACTGCTTTATCTATATTAATTTCAGACTTTGGCAAAGCAATATATAGCTTGTCGATTTCTGCTTTCTTCTTGCTTGCTATAGCTCTAAGTTTGAAATCACGAAGTTGAAGTCCTGATTTGTCTTTCAAGGCTAACTTCTTGATATTTAAATTTATAGAATCGTTAGTAAGTCTGTTTAGAATGATATGCGCACTTATATCGCTAAGGTCGATATGCTTTAGCGATGTTAGTCGGTAGTCGGGAGAATCCAGCTGGTTGTATCTCATCTTGCCATGGCGTATCACCAACGAGCCAATCTCAAGATTCAAAGGCTTCTTGGTCTTGGTGGTATCCTTAGAAGCTAAGGCATCGATGATGAATTGAAGGTTGGTATTTGACTTCTCGTCCTTGCGATAAATGTTGGCGTCAAGGCCGAAAATCTGTGCCGACGATATCGTGATGCCACCCTTTGCAAGGTCTGTAAAAGATATCTTTGCCGAAAGGCGAGTGGCTGTCAATAGCTTTTTGTTAGCCTGGTCGTCTATGCGTACATTATCTATAATAACACGGTTTAGCAATCCAAGGTCTATGCGACCGATGCTTACCTTGGTGTCGAGAGCATTACCGATGAAATTGGCTGTTTGGTTACCAACGAAGGCTTGTACTGCCGGAATCTTCAGCAGCACTACTATACTAAGATACAGAGCGCAGAGTGTCCATATCGTGGCGTTTATTATAGTCTTCAGTCTTTTCATTTGTAAACACCATTTTACAAATTGTGGTCAATAATTTTGCAAATGGTCTACAAAATTACAAATTTACTTGTTTACGAGCAACAAACGACGTTATTTTTATCACTTTTTCCTATTTATTCTGTAATTTTGCAGCTATCAAGCATAGAGAATAATAATTATTCCTTATTAATATATAGTTATGATCAGAAATTTTGAGACGCACAAGGGATTAGACATTTCGCTCGTAGGTCAGGCCGAAAGGCGAAAGGCTGTTGTGTCGCCTATTGGTGACTTTGCCCTTGTTCCCGACGACTTTGCCGGTGTTGTCCCCAAGGTTGTTGTTAAGGAGGGTGAAAAGGTGTTGGCAGGCGACGCTTTATTTGTCAACAAGAATTTCCCTGAGGTGAAATTTGCTTCTCCTGTCAGCGGTACCGTTAGTGCCGTTGTTCGTGGCGACCGCCGCAAAGTGATGAGTATTAGAGTTACTGCCGACGCAGAGCAGCAGTATCGTGACTTCGGTAAGCTTGACTTGGCTTCAGCCGATTCACAAAAGGTAAAAGATTTGTTACTTGAAGCAGGCTTGTTTGGTTATATCAACCAGCTGCCTTTTGCCGTTTCTACAACACCTGACACAAATCCTAAGGCTATTTATGTTTCAGCATTCCGCGACATGCCTTTGGCTGCCGACTTTGAGTATGAGCTCGAAGGACAGGAGGCAGACTTCCAGGCTGGTATCTCGGCTCTTGCTAAGATTGCTAACGTGAATGTTGGTATTGGCAAGAACAGTAGCAACAAACTTTGGGATGGTTTGAAGGATGCCCAGGTTAATCGCTTCGTAGGTCCTTGTCCTGCAGCCAACGTTGGTGTGCAGATTAATCATATTGACCCAGTAAACAAGGGTGAAGTGGTTTGGACTGTCGACCCTGTAGCTGTATTGTTTATCGGACGTTTGGTTAACAACGGTCGTGTAGACCTTACTCGCTTGGTTGCAGTAGCAGGCGCTGAAATCAAAACTCCTGAATATGCAGAAGCCTTGGTTGGTACACCTTTGTGTATGATACTTAAAGGAAAACTAAAACGCGAGAATGGCATCAGAATTATTAATGGCAATCCTTTGACAGGTCGTAAGGCTACTGCCGACGACTTCCTTGGTGCTCATACTTCTGAGGTTTGCGTTATCCCTGAGGGCAACGATGCTGACGAGATGTTTGGCTGGATAATGCCACGTCTAAATCAGTTCTCGGCTAACCATAGCTATTTCTCATGGCTCTTCGGAAAGCGTAACTACAATATCGATGCACGTATCAAGGGTGGCAAGCGTCACATGATAATGAGCGGCGAATACGACAAGGTGTTGCCAATGGATATCTATGGCGAATACCTTATCAAAGCCATCATCGCAGGTGACATCGACCGCCAGGAGCAGCTTGGTATCTACGAGGTTTCTCCAGAAGACTTCGCTGTGGCTGAGTTTGTATGCTCTTCAAAGCTTGAACTTCAAGACATCGTGCGCAAGGGTCTCGATATTTTGAGAAAGGAAAGCTAAACACATATCATAACTTTAATTCATTAATTAATCATGTCATTACGTAAATATCTCGATAAAGTAAAACCTACTTTCGAAGAGGGTGGAAAGTTGCATGCCTTTCGTAGTGTCTTCGACGGCTTTGAGACTTTTCTCTTTGTGCCTAACGACACAGCAAAGAGCGGTGTAAACATCCACGACGCCATCGACTCAAAGCGCATCATGAGTATCGTTGTGATAGCTCTGTTGCCAGCTTTGCTTTTCGGTATGTATAATGTGGGCTATCAGAATGCAGCACATGCTCATGCTTTGGCTTCTACCTCGTTTGTTGAAATGTTCCTCTATGGAGCTTTGGCTGTATTGCCAAAAATCCTTGTTAGCTATATCGTTGGTCTTGGCATCGAGTTTGCTTGGGCACAATGGAAGGGTGAGGAAATTCAGGAAGGCTACCTCGTTTCCGGTATCATCATTCCTATGATTGTACCTGTAGGCTGTCCTTTGTGGATGCTCGCCATCGCAGTAGCCTTTGCCGTAGTTATCGGTAAGGAGATTTTTGGTGGAACAGGTATGAACATCTTCAACGTGGCTCTCGTGGCTCGTGCATTCCTCTTCTTCTCTTATCCTACAAAGATGAGTGGTGATCAGGTTTGGATTGCCAACGACACTATCTTTGGTCTTGGTCATGTGGCTGTCGACTCTACCACAGGTGCTACACCTCTTGGTCAGCTTGCTGCTGGTACCGACATCACAGCTTCGCTTCAGGATATGATTCTTGGTTTCATCCCTGGTAGTATTGGTGAAACAAGCGTTGTTGCTATCGCCATAGGTGCCGTAATCCTTTTGTGGACAGGCATCGCTTCTTGGCGCACCATGTTTAGCGTTATCGCAGGTGGAGCTATTGCAGCCGTTATCTTCCAGGCTACCGATATGTGTGCTATCGCTTGGTATGAGCACCTTGTTTTGGGTGGTTTTGCTTTCGGAGCAGTCTTCATGGCTACCGACCCTGTGACAAGCGCACGTACTAATACTGGTAAATATATCTATGGCTTCATGATTGGCGCTTTGGCTATCATCATCCGCGTTATGAACCCTGGTTATCCAGAGGGTATGATGCTCGCCATATTGTTTGGCAACATGATGGCTCCGCTCATCGACCACTATGTTGTTGAGGCTAATGTTAGCAAGCGAATGAAGCGAATTCAGAAGTAACACCATTAATAGCGTATAATCATGAATACAAATAAGAATTCCTACATTATTATATATAGTGCTATCTTGGTTGTTGTTGTTGCGTTTCTCCTTGCCTTTGTTTATGCGGCATTGAAACCACAGCAGGATATCAATGTGGCACTCGACAAGAAGAAGCAGATTCTCGCTTCGCTCAACATCCGCGACCTTAGCGATGCTGATGCTGCAGCTAAATATACCGAGGTTGTAGAGTGCGACGAGATTATCAATACCAACGCAGCTGTTATCAATAAAGGCGAAAAGGGTGGCGAAAACGCAGGCTTTAAGCTTAATAGTGCTGACCTCAAAGAGGGTAAGCTTGCTGTATATGTCTGCAATGTTGATGGCGAAAAGAAATATGTAATCCCTGTATACGGTATGGGTCTTTGGGGCTCTATCTGGGGGTATATTGCTCTCGATGCTGACAAGAACACCATCTATGGCGCATATTTCGACCATCAGGGCGAGACTGCCGGACTTGGTGCAGAAATCAAGGATAGCAAGGCTTGGCAAGACCATTTCAAGGGCAAGAAGATTTTCTCTGCCGATGGTGCTGCTGTAGCTATAGCTGTCAAGAAAGAAAGCGACATTAAGAACCGAGCTTCTGAGGTTGATGCCGTTACTGGCGCTACTCTTACCTCAGATGGCGTTTCGCTTATGCTTCAGGAGTGTTTCAGTAAGTATGTCACATTTTTAAAGAAATAAGATTTTAAGTTATGAGCTTATTTTCAAAACAAAATAAGGAAGTATTTACCAGTCCTCTGAACCTCAACCATCCTATCTTGGTTCAGGTGCTTGGTATCTGTTCCGCATTGGCCGTGACTTCACAGCTGAAGCCAGCCATCGTGATGGGACTTGCGGTAACTGTGATTACAGCATTCTCGAATGTTATCATCTCTATCATCCGCAACACCATTCCTACTCGTATCCGTATTGTCGTACAGCTCGTTGTTGTTGCCGCTTTGGTAACCATCGTTAGCCAGGTGCTCAAAGCCTTTGCTTATGATGTTAGCGTGCAGCTTTCTGTCTACGTCGGACTTATCATCACCAACTGTATCCTCATGGGTCGTCTTGAGGCTTTCGCCATGGCAAACAGTCCTTGGCCAAGCTTTATCGATGGTATCAGCAACGGTCTTGGCTATGCCATGATTTTGGTATTGGTAGGTGGTGTGCGCGAGTTCTTCGGCCGTGGCTCTTTGCTCGGCTTCCAAATCTTGCCAGATGCTGTCTACGATATGGGATATGTAAACAACGGTATGATGACAATGCCTGCTATGGCGTTGATACTCTTGGGATGTGTAATCTGGGTACATCGTGCCTTCTTTTATAAGGAGAAATAATTATGGAACATTTGGTTAGCTTATTTTTCAGGTCCATCTTCGTGGACAATATGATATTCGCTTTCTTCCTCGGCATGTGCTCATTCCTTGCCGTTTCAAAGAATGTGAAGACATCATTAGGTCTTGGCCTTGCCGTTACCTTCGTGTTGTTGGTAACTGTGCCTGTAGACTATCTTTTGCAGACTAAAATCTTGGGTCCAGACTGCCTCGTCGAGGGTGTCGACCTCTCATACCTTAGCTTCATCCTCTTTATAGCCGTTATCGCAGGTATCGTGCAGCTTGTAGAGATGGTTGTGGAGCGCTATTCTCCTTCGCTCTATGCAGCGTTGGGAATCTTCCTCCCTCTTATCGCCGTAAACTGTGCCATCATGGGTGCTTCGCTCTTCATGCAGCAACGTATCAACCTTGATCCTTCAAACACCCAGTATATCGGCAATGTTGTAGATGCTTTGGTTTATGCTCTCGGTAGCGGTATTGGTTGGACTTTGGCTATCGTTGCTATGGGTGCCATCCGTGAAAAGATGGCTTATAGCGTTGTTCCAAAACCTTTGCAGGGTCTCGGCATCACCTTCATTACCGTTGGTCTTATGGCTATGGCTATGATGTGTTTCTCTGGTCTTAAAATTTAATATTAGGGGAGATAATAAATATGATACAATTCATTTTGACGAGTATAGGAGTATTTCTCTCTGTGATATTGCTCCTCGTAATAATACTTCTTGTTGCCAAACGCTACCTTTCGCCAAGTGGCAATGTCAACATTACCGTGAATGGCGACCGCACACTCTCTGTAGGTCAGGGCAACAACCTCATGGCAACACTCAACGAGAATGGCATCTTCTTGCCTTCTGCATGTGGAGGTAAGGCTTCGTGCGGACAATGTAAGGTACAGGTGCTTGAAGGTGGTGGCGAAATTCTTGATTCTGAGAAGCCACACTTCAGCCGTAAGGAAATCAAAGACCATTGGCGCTTAGGATGCCAATGCAAGGTAAAGGGCGACATGAGCATTCGTGTGCCTGAGAGCGTGCTTGGAGTTAAAGAGTATGAGTGTACTGTTATCTCTAACAAGAACGTGGCTACCTTTATCAAGGAGTTTAAGGTGCAGCTTCCTAAGGGTGCTCACATGGACTTCCTCCCAGGTTCTTATGCTCAGATTAAGATTCCTACATTCAGCATCGACTATGATAAGGATATCGACAAAGAGCTTATCGGCGACGAGTATCTTCCTGCATGGAAGAAGTTTGGTCTCTTCCCATTGAAGTGTGTGAACACAGAGCCTACCATCCGTGCTTATTCTATGGCCAACTATCCTGCCGAGGGTGATGTATTTATGCTTACCGTGCGTATCGCAACCCCTCCTTTCAAGGCCGACCGTAGTGGCTTTATGGATGTTAACCCAGGTATCGCTTCTTCATACATCTTCACTTTGAAACCAGGCGACAAGGTTATCATGAGTGGACCTTATGGAGATTTCCATCCTCATTTCGACTCTAAGCGCGAGATGATTTGGGTAGGTGGTGGTGCCGGTATGGCTCCTCTCCGTGCACAGATTATGCACATGACAAAGACTCTCCACACCAAGGATCGCGAAATGCACTATTTTTATGGTGCTCGTGCGCTCAACGAGGTGTTCTATCTCGACGACTTCTTGCAGCTTGAGAAGGAGTATCCTAACTTCCACTTCCATCTCGCTCTCGACCGTCCTGATCCTGCAGCCGATGCAGCTGGAGTTAAGTATACTGCAGGCTTCGTACATCAGGTTATGTACAACACATACCTCAAAGACCACGAGGCTCCTGAGGATATCGAATACTACATGTGTGGTCCTGGTCCAATGTCAAAGGCCGTTGTCGGTATGCTCGATTCTCTCGGCGTAGAACCAGAGTCAATTATGTATGATAACTTCGGTGGATAAATCCAAACCACAATAAACTTATAGCAAACATTAACAAAGCTGCTGATTTTCAGCAGCTTTGTTGCGTTTATAAGGCAAGCTATAAAAATCTGTTAAAAATGAAGCCTGCTTCAAGTGCCAACGAAGTAAGCTTCAAGTGCCAACGAAGCCTGCTTCATTAGCCATCGAGGTCTATTGCGTTTTTCGAGCTATAAAGCTGCATGTTGTGCTATAAAGGCTGCATGTGGAAAAAGATTCAAGTAAACTTGATGCTTTTTCACTCATTTGCACTAACTTTGCAAAACTTTGCATGAGATAGTCCAAACAATAACACCAAATCTTATTTCAGCTTCGGAATAAAAACGCAAGATTATGAATTCTGAGATACTAAAGATAGCTATACCCTCAATAGTTTCCAACATCACGGTACCGTTGTTGGGACTGATAGACGTTATGATAGTTGGCCACATGGGCAATGCTGCCTATATTGGCGCTATTGCCATTGGTAGCATGATATTTAATGTTATTTGCTGGGTGTTCGGCTTCTTGCGAATGGGCACAAGCGGTATGGCGTCGCAGGCTTATGGCAGAGGCGACGACAAGGGAGTGGCAAACATTCTTGTTAGGGCGTTGCTCATAGGCTTAGGCATAGGAATGCTGTTTGTTGTGATGCAGCCAATAGTGCGTTGGGCTGCTATGGTGGCAATGGCTCCGCAAGCCGACGTATTGCCGTATGCTTGTACTTATTTCGATATTTGCATTTGGGGTGTGCCCGCCATGCTCGGACTATATGGTCTCAATGGATTCTTCATTGGCGTACAGAATACTAAGGTGCCAATGATGGTGTCGATATTCCAAAATGTGGTGAATATCGTGTGTAGCCTAAGCTTCGTTTATCTCTTAGGAATGAAGGTTGAGGGAGTGGCTCTTGGCACTCTCGTAGCTCAATATTCAGGCTTCGCTCTCTCGCTATGTTTGCTCAAGAGGCAGTATGGAGAATATGTGAAGAAATGTAGCCTTGAGGCTGTTAAGGCAAAAGACGAGATGAAGAGATTCTTTGTGGTGAATGGCGACATTTTTGTGCGCACGCTATTCCTTGTGGCTGTCAACTTCATGTTTACTGCTACAGGCGCCAAGCAGGGTGCCGTGGTTTTGGCAGTAAACACTCTGATGTATCAGTTTTTCACCTTCTTCTCGTATGTTATGGATGGTTTCGCCTATGCTGGCGAAGCCGTGGGCGGAAAATATTATGGAGCAGGCAAAGAAGCATTGTTCCGTAGTACGGTGCGCCACCTCTTTGGGTGGGGCTTGCTCCTTTGCCTGCTTTATACTTTGTTTTATATCGTGTGTGGCAGCGGAATAATGCAACTGCTGTCTGACGATGCAAGTGTGATTGCAGCCTCGGCAACCTATATGCCTTGGGTATGGCTTATTCCCTTTGCTGGCATGGCGGCTTTTATCTGGGATGGACTATATATCGGCATCACAGCAAGTCGTGGCATGCTCATATCGTCGTTGGTGGCAGCAGTAGTTTTCTTCCTTGTTTATTTGTGCCTGTTCCCATTGTGGGGCAACCATGCGCTATGGCTTGCACTCTTGCTCTTCCTTTTTGTTAGAGGAGTTGTGCAAACTCTGATGTGGCGTAAGATTACTCGTTCAAGAGGAATTGTTTAAGCTGCGCAAGATTACACACTCAAGAGGAATTGCTTAAACGAAGCAAAGTCGGCAGCCATTTCCAATGATTGCTTCTTGCCCTTCATAAAGTCGGCAAGGCGAGTTGGAATCTCGATGTCGGTAGAGAGTATGGCATCTACCTTCTCCTTGAACTTTGCAGGGTGAGCAGTCTCGAGGAATACTCCTGTTTCGTCATCCTTCAGATTATCTTTCAAAGCCTGATATCCGCATGCTCCATGAGGATCGAGCACGTAGCCTGTTTGCTCGTAGCATTTCTTCATGGTGGCAGCAATCTCGTCATCGCTATAAGTAGCGCCCGAGATGTGGTTGCAAATTTCAGCATGCGACGACTTATAAAGGTCGAGTATGCGTGCAAAGTTGCTTGGGTCGCCCACGTCCATAGCGTTGGCTATAGTCTGAATACTTGCCTTTGGCGAATAAATACCCGAAAGCAGATAGTTGTAGAAGATGTCGTTGGCATTGTTGGCAGCAATAAAATGCTTTATTGGCAATCCCATGCGCTGCGCAAAGAGTCCGGCTGTGATGTTGCCGAAGTTGCCACTTGGCACACATATAGTCAGATTGTCGGCTTTGCCCAACTTCTTAGCCTGAGCATAGGCATTGAAATAATAGAATGCCTGAGGCAGGAAGCGAGCCACGTTGATAGAATTGGCAGAAGTAAGGTTCATGTGACCTTGCAACTCTTCATCCATAAACGCACTCTTCACCAAAGCCTGGCAGTCGTCAAACACTCCATCCACCTCTATGGCTGTGATGTTTTTGCCAAGAGTGGTAAACTGGCTCTCCTGAATCTTGCTAACCTTTCCCTTAGGATAGAGCACGTAAACATGGATGCCATCAACGCCAAGGAAACCGTTGGCTACGGCAGAACCTGTGTCGCCCGATGTTGCTACGAGCACGTTTACTTGCTCTTTGCCTTCGCGCTTAATGAAATAGCGAAGCAAGCGAGCCATGAAGCGTGCGCCAACATCCTTGAAGGCGAGGGTAGGGCCATGGAAGAGTTCAAGCGAATAGATGTTGTCTTCCACTTTTACGATAGGAGTTTCGAAAGCCAAAGTATCGAATACGATTTCGCGTAGCGACTCGGCATCTACGTCGTCGCCGAAGAAGTTGTGTGCCACCTGATATGACATTTCTTGGAAACTCATGTTTTCGATATTGTCGAAAAACTCTTGTGGCAATGGTCGTATCTCTTGTGGCATGTAGAGTCCCTTGTCTGGAGCAAGTCCGCGAACTACTGCCTCTTCGAGTGTGGCAAGTGGAGCCTTGCCGTTGGTGCTATAGTATTGCATGGTTGTATTATTTTATATTCATAAATGCTTGCATAAACTCCTGCAAGTGGAGCAGACCGTAGGAGCCTGAAACGCAAGCCACTTCGTCGTAGGTTTCTACATCGTCGGGAGTGATACCTGGATACCAAATGATGAAAGGCACAGGCTCATCCTGATGGGTGCGCAATTCTACTGGAGTAGGGTGGTCTGGCATAACGGCTATGCATACAGGCTCATCCCATTTCGAAACCTCCTCGTAGATAGGCTTCACGATGCGGGAATCGAGGTTGCGTATGGTCTGCAACTTCAGCTCAAGGTCGCCATCATGTCCTGCCTCGTCGCTTGCTTCGATATGCAGAAATACGAAGTCGTCGGTTTTTAGAGCTTCGATAGCAGCCTGCGCCTTGCCTTCATAGTTGGTGTCGGCAAGTCCGGTTGCACCCTCAACGATAATGTTTCTTAGTCCTGCATAATGTCCGATGCCGCGAATCAAGTCGACAGCAGAGATTACGGCTCCTCGCTTCACCTCAGGATACAGTTCCATCAGCGTTTTCATCGAAGGGCGATAGCCGCCACTCCAAGGCCAAATGCTATTAGCCTTCTCTTTGCGATTAGAGTTGAAAGGATGCTTTGCAAGCAACTCTTGTGAGCGCAATATCAAGTCGTTGATAAGGTCGGTAGTCTCTTGTGGAGTCATTCTTCCTTCCTCCTTTGGGTCGCCATCAGGCGAATAGCCCTTTTCAGGCTTCACCATAAGCTCACGCCAAGGCTCGTTAGGATGGTCGTGAGGAGGTGCGCATACGATATGCTTGCTTGCGTTCTTTATCACCAGCAGATGTCGATATTGTATGCCTGTGATGAAATGGATGTTGTCGTTGCCGAGTTGTTCGTCGAGATATTTTATCAGCATGTCGCCCTCTTCTGTTGTGAGGTGGCCGCCATGATGATTCTTTATTAAGCCATTTTCCAGTTCTATGATGTTGCATCGTATAGCCATGTCTTCATCAGCCATATTGTAGCCGATGCTTGCAGCCTCTAATGGTCCACGCCCTTCGTAAACGGCGTTGAGATCATAGCCGAGGATGGCGGTATTGGCAACCTCGCTACCAGGCAGAAATCCCTTTGGTATGGTAGAAAGTCTGCCTGTGCGTCCCATACGTGCGAGCATATTCATATAAGGAGTGTCGGCATATTGCAGCAGAGTTTTTCCGCCCAATCGCTCCACCTTGTGGTCGGCCATGCCGTCGCCTAATATAATAATGTGTTTCATGTTGTGTGTCCTCCTTTGCTATTAAATGTTGGCGATAGACATAATATTTGCAAACACACCAGCCGCTGTTACGCTTGCTCCAGCGCCGTAGCCCTGAATCTGCATAGGATATTCCTTATAGCGCTCTGTGGTTAGGAGCACGATGTTGTTGCTACCCTCGAGGTTGTAGAAAGGATGGTTGCGGTCAACGGTCTTTAGTGCCACGTTCACCTTGCCTCCGTCCATAGTAGCCACGAAGCGCCAACGTTTGCCTTCTGCTTCAAGCTCCTTGCGGCGAGCCTCGAAGTCGGCATCAAGAGCAGGAAGATTCTTCCAAAAATCTTCCAATGAACCTTTGAAATATTCCTCAGGCACAAAGAGGTGTTTTTCAACATCTTCTTGCTCCACTCTGTAGCCAGCCTCGCGAGCCAAGATAACAAGCTTGCGCACCACGTCAGTACCGCTAAGGTCGATGCGAGGGTCAGGCTCGCTATAGCCTTGCTCTTTAGCCAAACGCACGGTTTCTGAGAATGGAACTTCGGCAGATATAGCGTTGAATATGAAGTTTAGAGTGCCACTCAGCACAGCCTCTATGCGCAATATCTTGTCGCCAGAATTGCAGAGGTCGTTGATGGTGCCGATGATAGGAAGTCCGGCTCCCACATTTGTTTCGAAGCGGAACTTCACACCACGCATCATCGCTGTGGTCTTGAGCTTCAGATAGTCTTCGTATTTCGATGAAGCAGCAATCTTGTTGGCTGCTATCACACTAACGTTGTGCTCCAAGAACGACTGGTAGAGTAGTGCCACATCCTTTGATGCCGTGCAGTCTACGAATACCGAGTTGAAGATGTTCATAGAGAGTATGGTGTCGCGAAGCTTCTCAGGCGAGCTTGGTTCAGAAGCCTGAAGCTGCTCGCGATAGTTGTCGAGGTCCAGACCTTCGCGGCAGAATATTGCGTTGTGCGAACTTGCTATTCCCACCACGTTGAGCTTTAGTCGTGAGTGCTCTTTCAACTCTTCATATTGTGAGCGAATTTGCTCTATGAGCTTGCTTCCTACGGTGCCCACACCACAGATGAAGAGGTTCAAGACCTTGTATTCCGAGAGGAAGAAAGAATCGTGGAGCACGTTGAGCGACTTGCGCAGATACTTGCCGTCGATAACAAACGAGATGTTTGTCTCAGATGCACCCTGCGCACAAGCAATAACGCTGATACCGCTACGACCGAGAGTGCCGAATAGCTTACCTGCAATACCAGGAGTGTGTTTCATGTTTTCGCCTACGATGGCTATTGTTGCCAATCCGCTTTCAGCGTGCATAGGGAACATGGCACCTGTTTCAATCTCCTTAGCAAATTCGTTGTTCAGCACGTTTACAGCCTTCTCTGCATCCTGGTCGCGAACACCAATGGAAGTAGAGTTTTCTGATGATGCCTGCGAAACGAGGAACACGCTAATGCCTTGTTGAGCAAGGGCGGTGAAGATACGGCGGTTTACACCAATAACACCCACCATCGAAAGACCAGTAACGGTTATAAGTGTGGTGCCGCTGATGCTTGAGATACCCTTGATAGGCTTCAGATTGTTCTCAATCTTTTGCTTTATGATTGTTCCGTCTGATTCAGGGTTAAAGGTGTTTTTCACCCTGATAGGAATGTTCTTCACACACACAGGGTATATTGTAGGAGGATAGATAACCTTTGCACCAAAGTTGCAAAGCTCCATAGCCTCTATATAGCTAAGTTCGTTGATGGTGTAGGCAGTCTTTATCACCTTAGGGTCGGCAGTCATAAATCCATCCACGTCTGTCCATATCTCAAGCACTTCTGCATTCAGCGCTGCTGCAATAATGGCTGCAGTATAGTCGCTACCGCCACGACCGAGGTTTGTTATCTCCTTTGAGTCGCGGTCGCTTGATATGAATCCTGGAACGAGAGAAATTCGTGGCAACTCGCTGAATGTCTTTATCACGAGCTCTGTAGTAAGCTCAGCATCCAATACATGCTTGCCATTCTTGTCTACGGTTTTGATAAATTCGCGAGAGTCGTACCACTTTGAACCTTTCACCAAAGTGGAAACAATGAGCGAGCTCAATCGTTCGCCATAGCTAACTATAGCGTCGGAAGTTTTTTCGCTAAGATCGTGGATTAGAAAAACACCAAAGTAGATGCTGCGAAGTTGGTCTAATAATGCATCTACCTTTATAAATAAGTCTTCGCGTGCTTTGGTGTCGGTGATGATAGTGTCTATCATCTTATGGTGTCTGTCTACCATGGCGTCGAATTCTGTTTTCCACTCTTCGTCGCCAGCAACAGCCAACTTTGATGTTGCGATGAGCTTGTCGGTAATGCCACCGAGGGCGCTCACTACTATTACTACTGGTTGTTTCTTTGCCTCGTTTTCTACAATCTGCTTCAGACTGAGAATGCTCTTCACGGAACCTACAGATGTTCCTCCGAATTTTAATACTTTCATATTGTTTTTAGTGTTTGCGTGGTGATAAAAGACGGCTTTCAGCCATCCTTGCCATCACAGGTAATGCTCTGATACCCCTGAAACAAACAGGGCTGTAACAGAACTTGGGCGCAAAAATACAAATAAATATCTTCATTGCCAACGTTTTTTCAAGGAATTTGCGTAATTTTGCGCTTAGAATATCATATTATGAAACATTTTGCAATAACTATACCATTTTTGCTTACGCCTTTTCTCTGTTCTCACGCTCAGAAAAGACAGGCTGCAGAGTACTTTATGGATATACCTATTTATATAGACTCCATTCAGGCTACTCTCGATTATCCTATGGCGTGGCGCCATATGAAAGATTCTGTTAGCTTCGATACTTGGCGACAAGAGGCTCGTCAAAAGGTGATGGAATGTATGGGACCTATGCCGCCAAGAGCCGACAGCTGGGATATGAAGCTGCTGGCTGAAGAACAACGCAATGGCTACAAGGCTATGAAGGTGGAGATAGCGCTGAGCAGATGGTATAGGGTAGTGGCTTATATCTTGAAACCTGATGGCGAAGGCAAACATCCTGCCGTAAACTTGCTCCACGACCATGGCGCACATTTATATATAGGTAAGGAGAAGATGATAAAACCTATTGCCGAAGAGCCTGCTGTGGTTGAGGATGCCGACAAGTGGGCAAAGCAAATCTACGAGGGGCAATTCCTTGGCGACTATCTTGCTCAGCATGGCTATGTGGTGATGAGTATTGATGCTCCGCTCTGGGGAGAACGTGGTAGAAAAGAGGGTGTCGACCGCAAACGATATGATATCATTGCAGGCAACATGATGATGCTCGGACAAAATCTCTGCGCTTATATGCACTATGATGATATTGCCTCTACCGACTTCCTTGCGTCGCTACCTTATGTCGATGCCAACAATATCGCAGCCGCAGGATGTTCGATGGGCGCTTATAGAGCGTGGATGCTCTCGGCATTGTCAGACAAAGTGAAGGCTATGTGTGCCGTATGCTGGATGGTTACTACCGATATTCAGCTTACCACACGCTATGGCAGAAAAGAAAATGGTGGATTTGCCAACTGTATACCTGGTCTTCGCCTCTTCCTCGACTATCCCGACATAGCATCCTTGGCAGCACCAAAACCATCGCTCTTCATAGCTGGCGATAGCGACAAGCTGTTTCCGCTCGATGGTGTGAGGAAAGCTTATTCCAACATGCACTCTGTATGGAAGGATGCTGGTAGCGAGAGCAATCTCGAAACTCATATCGAAGCTCAACCTCATGAGTGCAACATTAAAAACCAAAAAGCAATTCTCGATTTTTTAGATAAAAACATAAAATGACTTACGAATATCAATTAAGAGTTCTGCCACAACAGGCAGCTTCAGAACAGTCGATAGCAGAATATGTGGCAAAAGATAAAGGCTTAGACGTGAGAACGATAAATGCCGTGAGGGTGTTGAAACGCAGTATCGATGCTCGTCAGCGCACCATCTTTGTCAACCTCAAAGTTAGAGTCTATGTCAACGAGATGCCTGAGGATGATGCCTATCAGCATACGGAATATCCCGACGTTAGCGGCAAACCACAGGTGATAGTAGTGGGCGAGGGACCTGGCGGACTTTTCGCTTCTTTGCGACTCATCGAACTTGGCTTGCGCCCTATAGTGCTTGAGCGCGGCAAGAATGTTCACGACCGCAAGATAGACCTTGCAAACATCACCAAAACTCAGAAGGTGGATGGCGAGAGCAACTATTGCTTTGGCGAGGGGGGTGCTGGTGCCTATTCTGATGGCAAACTATATACTCGCAGCAAGAAGCGTGGACCAATAGAAAAAATTCTTAATGTGTTCTGCCAGCATGGTGCTTCCACATCTATCCTTGCCGATGCACATCCGCATATCGGTACCGACAAATTGCCTGGAGTGATAGAGAGCATGCGCAACACTATATTGCGTTGCGGAGGCGAAGTTCACTTCATGACAAAGATGACGCATATCATCACTCAGGGCGACAAGACCATTGGCGTAAAGGCAATAAACCTTCAGACTGGTGGCGAAGAAACATATCATGGTCCGGTGATTCTCGCCACCGGACATAGCGCTCGCGATGTTTATCGCCATCTTGTAGGCTCAGGCATCGAGGTCGAGGCCAAGGGTATTGCCGTAGGCGTGCGTCTCGAACATCCTGCCGAACTCATCGACCAGATACAATACCACAACCGCAATGGCAGAGGCAAATATCTGCCTGCTGCCGAATATTCCTTCGTCACTCAGGTTGATGGTCGTGGCGTTTACTCATTCTGCATGTGTCCTGGTGGTTTCGTTATTCCTGCCGCCACAGGTCCTGAGCAGATAGTGGTAAATGGTATGAGCCCTGCCAACCGTGGCACAAAATGGAGCAATTCGGGTATGGTGGTAGAAGTGCGCACCGAAGATATCGAGGGCGACGACCCTCTGCGCATGCTCACATTCCAAGAAGAATTGGAGCGCAACTGTTGGCAGCAAGGCAATATGCGCCAAACAGCACCTGCGCAGCGTATGGCAGACTTTGTGAATGGTCGCCTTAGCTACGACCTGCCACGCTCAAGCTATGCTCCAGGCTTGATATCCAGTCCGTTACACTTTTGGATGCCAAAGTTTGTAGCCTCACGTCTGCAACAAGGATTCAAGGATTTCGGTCGTCGTAGTCATGGCTTCCTCACCAACGAGGCATTGCTCATAGCAGTAGAAACCCGCACGTCGAGTCCTATCCGCATAGTTCGCTCCAACGAAACCCTCCAGCATGTGCGCCTGCAAGGTTTGTTCCCATGTGGCGAAGGTGCAGGCTATGCAGGTGGCATCGTGTCGGCAGGAGTCGATGGCGAACGTTGTGCAGAGATGTGCGCACTCTATGTTGCTTCTGCCCAAAACTAAGGCAAAATAGCTACACATTCTCTATTTCAATGAGTTAAAAGAAATAAAAAACCTTAAAAGCATTAATTCTTTTACTAAATGTTTTGCAGGTTCGGGAAATATTTGTAATTTTGCACCCTGTTTGGAATAAGTATCAAAAAACGAAAACAAAATTTAAACATAGCAATGTCTAAGATTTGTCAGATTACAGGTAAGAAGGCACAGATAGGTTGTAATGTGTCTCACTCAAAGCATCGCACAAAGCGTTCCTTTGACGTTAACCTTTTCAGCAAGAAATTCTACTATGTAGAAGAGGAGTGCTGGATTTCACTTAAGATCAGCGCTGCTGGTCTCCGTCTTATTAATAAAGTTGGTCTTGACGCAGCTCTTAAGCAGGCAGTTGCCAAGGGTTATTGCGATTGGAAGGACATTAAAGTTATAGGAGATTAATTACCATGGCAAAGAAAGCTAAAGGCAATAGGGTACAGGTTATCCTCGAGTGCACTGAAATGAAGAACAGTGGTCTTCCAGGAACAAGCCGTTACGTTACCACAAAGAATCGCAAGAACTCTCCTGAGCGTCTTGAGTTGATGAAGTATAACCCAATCCTTAAGAAGATGACTCTTCACAAGGAAATTAAGTAATAAAGGAGATTTAAACTATGGCTAAGAAAGCGGTCGCTACCCTCCACGAAGGTTCTTCCGACGGACGTGCATACACAAAGGTTATCAAGATGGTTAAGAGCCCTAAGACTGGTGCTTACATCTTCGATGAGCGTATGGTTCGTAATGAGGATGTTAAGGACTTCTTTAAGAAGTAAGAATTACATTATTCTATTATAATAAAGTCGCATGTCGTCAAGGCATGCGACTTTTTTGCGTTATTATGCCATGCCTTTCTCTTATAAAACATAAACCATGATAAACACCCTATGTTGGAAAAACTCTCATTCTTCCCATCAAGTGCAGTTCCTGCACTTTGCCCAACATAGGGCGATAAACAAAGATAAACCGTTGCTAAGGTTTATTCTGGTTTATCGCCTGATTGTTTTCTGAGAGGCGTGAGCGCCTCTGTTTCTTAGTATAGTTCAGACTGTCGAGAGTTCGCACTCTCGTAAAGGCTGAGCTATACTAAGAAACAAGCTTTGCTCAGAAAACAATCAGGGGTTTATATTCTGTTTATGTTTTAAAAATCATCTATGCCATAATCTCCTATGTTTTGTTGGATAATCCATTTTTTATCGATAAAAACTTGGAAATGTCGAGCAAATTGTTTAAGTTTGCCAATGATAACTTATTGCTAACCATCGGTGGATGACATTATTGTCGAAACCATAAACTCTTATTTGCTATGGATAGACGTGAACGATTTGTAATTACTGTCAACAGACAGTTTGGTACTGGCGGTCATGAGATAGCTGCCGAGCTTGCAAAAAGATTGGAAGTGAAACTCATAGACAAGCAGATATTGACGGCCGTGGCTCATAAGTTTAACCTTACAGAGTCGGAGGCTGCCGAGTTAGAAAACAAACGACCATCGTGGTGGGAAGACTTCTCGATGTTCTATAAGTCGTTTGTCTCTGTAAACGAATATAAGGTGGTGGAGCGCGAAGTTACGAGTCGCCAACTATTTTATGCTCAGGCTTCAGAGATGAAACGCATTGCCGAAGAAGAGAGCTGCGTGGTTGTTGGTCGCTGTGGCTTTGATGTTTTCAAGGCTCACCCTAACAAGTTGCGCATATTCCTTCATTCTTCGTTAGACCGTCGTATAGCGAGAATCATGGAGCGCTACGATGTTGACGAGGAGAAGGCGCGAATCCTTATCGAAGACAACGACTACACTCGCGAACTATACACCAAGACTTTCACCGGCAAAGACTGGTATGACAGCCGCAACTACGACATTGCCCTCGACGTAACCAAGTTTGGTGTCAATGGCGCTGTAGACTTCCTCATGCGCTTTATTGATGAGTAATGGCATAGGGCATAATAAAATGGGCGGATGCAAACAACATTGCATCCGCCCATTTTTTTATTCTACACCTTTTCGGTGTCCCCGCAGATTAATCAATTCTTCACCTCTTCGAGTGCTTTCACCCAATTAGTGTCGAGCGAGAAGCGGGTGAGGTAGGTGTCGTTGCTCACGTATGACTGCACCACCTCGAGGTCGGTATCGTTGAACAAAGGGTTGTTCAATGATGCTGTGCGAAACTCTTTTCCTACAAGATCCTTCGATTCAGGAGTCTTAGCTTCAGCAAGTTGCTTGATGTAGAGATTCACAAATTCATACATGGCGTATGCTTGCTCGTTCACCATCTTGATATTTTTATTTATCGCCTCCTTGTCCTTAGGGTTGTTAGCCACAATATCGCGAATCTTCATTTTCATATAGTCTACTGCGTTTACTTTGAAGTAGGCTACGCGGCGCACTTGCACGTCTTGCTTTGGGTCGTCGACCACGGCTTTAGAAATTCGCTTTATCTCGTTAGCCACTTCCTGTGCCTTTGCTTGTCCTACCATCATCAATGCGATGGCAATGACTAAAAATACCTTTTTCATATATTATTTACGTTTATATGTTTCTTCACTCTTCTGTCCCTACACCTGCCTTTTCAGGAATATGCTATGGTCTATGCATGGAGGCAGCTCCTCTTTATAGTGTGTCACCATGATAAGAGTTTTGCCTGGTCGCTGACAGAAAGTATTTATAACCTCCTTCACCAGCTTTCGGTTTTTGTTGTCCAAACCATGCAGCGGCTCGTCTAATATCAGCAGCTCAGGGTCTCTTACGAAGGCACGGGCAAGGAGCACAAGGCGCTGCTCGCCCGACGAGAGTTTCATAAAGCTGCGATCCTCTATTCCTTCCAGTCCGAAGATGTTCATCCAGAAGCGGCATTGCTCATACTCCGACTCCTCAGGTCTAACATATAGTCCGATGGAATCTTTCAGTCCGCTCGCCACTATTCTTAAGCAAGGCATATCACGCTGATATGAGCGGTGCATCTCAGGCGACACATATCCTATATGCTTCTTTATATCCCAGATGCTCTCGCCGGTACCGCGCTCATGGTCGAAGAGCGTGATGTTGCAAGCATAGCTCTGTGGATTGTCGGCACATACAAGGCTCAGCAGCGTCGACTTTCCTGCACCATTCTGTCCCGACAGCGCCCATCGTTCGCCGTTGTGTATAGTCCAGTCGAGGTCTTTCAATATTGTGCGCTCGCCATAAACGATGCTCACTTTATCCATCTTCACCACCACGTTGGCGTTATAGTCGTTGTCTTTGTGTGGCAACGCCAATATAGCCTCTGCCTTTTCTTTGCTTAGCACGCTCGTTGGCAATGGCTCTCTTGTGGCGAGAAAATCCTCCTTAGTCATCTTTTCGCCTACAATCATATCCTTCACCTCAACGATATGTGTGATAAAAGGTGGAATGTCGTCAGATTTCGACAACACAAGAATTATCTGCAATGCACGCTCGTGGCTCAACTCCGTGAGCAGTTCTGTGAGCTGATGTCGGGTTTCGTCGTCAAGTCCGATAAATGGATTGTCCATTATCAGCACCCTTGGCTCGGCAAAGAGCATTGTGGCGAGCTTAAACTTTCTTAGTTCGCCGCTCGACAGCAATATCACATATTTGTCCAAGAAGTGCTCCATGTGGAATAGCTTATAGATATGCTTCTGCCATTCTCTGCGCTCAGCCGTATCTTCGCCCGCCATGAGGAAAGCCTCTTCCAGCTTATCCTTGGCAGTAGGAGTTTCGGCATCTATCTCTTGCTGATTCCATCGTTGCTGCAAATAGTATGTGCGGTCGTTGTCGCCACCATAGGTATCGCGAAAGGTGATATATTTGATATTGTCGCTCACCAATGGTTTGGTGCTTGGTGCAAAATCATATTCCGGGTCGCGCATCAGTAGTGGGTGTCTGCCCACGATGATGTCTACAAACATCGATTTGCCACCGCCATTAGGACCTACGATTGCTATATGCTCGCCATCTTCTGCCTGAAAGTTCACAGGCTTTGCCATTCGCCATTCGGGCATGCGAGTCACACCCTCTTTGATGTTTATTATCTTCTGCATTGCGTTTGTGTATTTCTTGCTATTCGTCGTTTTTAACTCTACTTTGGTTTCTTGCCACAAAGTCTTTCCATCCTCTATAGTGGGTGTCGGCAACGGGTTTTCCCATCTGCATAAAATGGCAGTAGGCGGCACCCAGGGCATCCGTGGCATCCATAAACTTCGGCATTTCGTCTTCCTTAAGGTGCAGCAGTCGCATCAGCATTCCTGCCACCTGCTCTTTGCTTGCCGAGCCATTTCCCGTTATCGCCATCTTTATTTTTAGTGGCGCATATTCGTGAATGGGCACCGAGTGGCGTATGGCGGCAGCTATAGCCACGCCTTGCGCTCTGCCAAGCTTTAGCATCGACTGCACATTCTTGCCAAAGAAAGGAGCTTCGATAGCCATCTCGTCGGGCAGATAAGAGTCGATGATGCCCTGCACACGCTCCGAAATCTTTCCCAGTCGCAGGTATGGGTCGCTAATCTTTCTGAGGTCTATCACGCCCATTGCCACCATCTCAGCCTTGTTGCCAATAGCCTTTATCACGCCATATCCCATCACGTTAGTTCCTGGGTCTATGCCGAGGATTATCTTTTCTGTTTTGTTTTTGCCGTTAGCAGGTATCATATTTCTATCTGTCGATATAAGGGTTGTGAGCCACCTCTTCGCCGATGCTTGTCTCAGGACCATGACCAGGCAACAGCTTCACCTCGTCGGGCATCTGGCTAATCATTCTGAGGCTCTGAATGAGCATAAACATCGAGCCACCCATAAAGTCGGTTCTGCCTATGCTTCCCTTAAACAATGTGTCGCCGCTGAAAGCCACATTCTCTTCCTTGCAATAATAGAACACTCCGCCTGGCGAGTGTCCTGGAGTTTCTATCACCACAAACTTATGACTACCAAACTCTATGGTGTCGTTTTCGCTCAGCAGTCTGCCAGCAGCAGGCATCTCAGCATCTATGTTTGCTCCTACGATAGTCATTGCTTGGTCGCCGATGGTCTGCAGCAATCTCTCGTCTTTGCGATGAATCTCAGGCTTCAGTCCAAACTCCTTGTATATGGTGTCGTTGCCAAAGTTGTGGTCGAAATGTCCATGAGTAGCCACGAGGTGCATAGGCTTCAGGTCGTTTGTTCTGATACAGTCTACTATGGCCTGTCGCTCTTCGGGATAGAAAGCTCCACAGTCCACAATCATACATTCCTTGGTTTCGTCGCTCACAACATAGCAGTTTTCCTGCAACATATTGCAAGTGAATTTCTTTATATTCAACATCGTTTAATATATGTAATTGTTCTTATAGCTGCGTGTATGCCACGTATTTCTCTTTAAACCATTCTTCGTCGAAGAAATTGCTCAATGGCGTTATCATTCCCGATTTGCCGAAAGGCTGCATCTCGCTCGTCAGGTCGCCACCCTTTAGACAGAAAATGCCGTTAGGATGCGAATTGCGCTGAGTTTTCGAAATATTCTTGCGCACAATCTTCACAAGGTCGGGTAGGGGCATCACGGCGCGGCTCACCACAAAGTCGTATTTTCCTTTCTCCTCTTCGCCACGTTTGTGTTCTGCCACCACGTTGGTGAGCTTCAAAGCTGTAGCCACCTCGGTAGCCACTCTTATCTTCTTGCCTGTGCCATCAATGAGCTTAAACTTCACCTCCGGAAACAGTATTGCCAACGGAATGCCAGGGAAGCCTCCGCCTGTGCCGAAGTCGAGAATCTCGCTGCCAGCCTTAAAGGTAATCTCTTTTGCTATGCCCAGCGAGTGGAGCACGTGGTGTTCGTACAGGTTGTCGATATCTTTGCGCGATATCACGTTTATCTTCGAGTTCCAGTCGCGATATAGTGCGTCGAGCATTTCGAATTGCTCCATCTGCTTATCGCTCAGATTTGGGAAATACTTCTTTATAATTTCAATCATTTCTACATTATTATATTTATATTCTATGCAAAGGTAATAAAACTTATTATCTTCGCCCGCCATTACCTCATTTTTTTTCAATAAATTGCGATTTGTTTTGATATTCCGTTCGTTTACAGTAACTTTGCAGCAAGTTTAAGATAATATTATTACATGCATAGACATATAGCATTGTTCGACCTTGATGGCGTGGTATTCGATACCGAGCCACAGTATACAATATTTTGGGGTAGCCAATTCAAGAAATACTATCCGCAAGAGCCTGGACTTGAGCATAAGGTGAAGGGAATGACTCTTGTACAGATTTATGATATGTATTTCAACGACCAGCCACAAAAGCAGGCTGACATTACTCGCGAACTCAATGATTTTGAGGTTAATATGAACTACGAATATGTTGCTGGCTTTGAGCAGTTTATAACGAAACTACGCAGCATTGGTGTAAAGACTGCCGTCGTTACCAGTAGCAACCGCGAAAAGATGGAAAACGTCTATGCTAAGCATCCTGAATTCAAAACATATTTCGACGAAGTGCTCACAAGCGAAGACTTCGCAAAGTCGAAGCCAGACCCCGACTGCTATCTCAAGGCGGCACAGAAGTTTGGCGCCAATGTCGACGAATGCGTAGGTTTCGAAGATAGCTTCAATGGCTTAAAGAGCTTACAGGGAGCCAATATGGCTATCGTCGGTCTTGCCACAACAAACCCTCGCGAGGCTATTGCAGAATATGCCCACAAGGTTATCGACAACTATGTAGGCATCAATCCTTCTGACCTCTTCTTCGAATAAACACAAACTATTTTTTACAAAACAGACTTTTCAGATTGTTATGGATACACAAAACACACCTGTTCATCTGCGCCTGTGGCATCGCGACTTCTGGTTGCTATCGTTGGCCAACCTCATGTTGTCGTCGATGGTGTATATGCTTATACCCATCATGCCGTCGCATCTGATGAAATATCATGGTTTCACCACCTGCGAGGTGGGAGCCGTGGCCATATCCTACGCCATAGGCTTGTTTCTCCTTGGCGGTTTCACCTCGTATCTTGTGCAGCGCTATCGTCGCAATGTGGTGTGCATGCTCTCGATATTTGCGTTGACGCTCACTGTTAGCTCTATGTATTTCAACGAGCATCTGCCCATTTCTCACCACGTAGGCTTTTGGCTCGGATGCATAGTGGCATTGCTCATGGGTGCCTTGATGGGACTCGCCAAGATGACGCTTATGTCTACTCTCGTTATCGATACCAGCGAATCGTTTATGCGTACCGAGGCCAACTATATCTCGTCGTGGTTTGGTAGAGTGAGCCTTACTGTGGGTGGTGCTATCGGGTTGATATGCAGTCAGTTTATCGACTATCGTTCAACCATTCTTGTGGCTTGCGCCATGGGTCTTTGCTCTATCTATTTTGTGCGTAGGGCCAAGTTCCCTTTCCGTGCTCCCGAAGACAATGTTTCGCTCTATTCCACCGACCGTTTCTTCCTTCTTCAGGGCTTTCCCCTCTTCCTGCTCCTCGCCATGGTAACCATGGCTGCAGGCTTGGTAGTGTCGACGGTCAACACCATGGAATTCTTCGGCTTTATGTTTGCAGGCTTCGTGCTCTCGATAATCTCCGAGAAGGTGGTATTCTCTGATGCCGACCTCAAGAGTGAGCCAATCACAGGTCTTATCTGCATGCTCCTTTCTCTTGCCATGTTGCTCATCAGCCAACTGCCAGTAGTCGACAAGATAGTGCCTGCGCTCTTCGCCTTTGGAGCGGGCATCTTTGCCACACGCTTCATGCTCTTCCTCATCAAGCTGTCGCGCCATTGTCAGCGTGGCACCAGTCAGAGCACCTACTTCTTGGCATGGGAATTCGGACTATCATCGGGCATAGCCCTTGCCTACGGAGTGTTGAATGCCGACAAGACAAATATATACCTCGTGGCGGTAGCATTGAGCATATTTGTGCTCTTGGCCTACAATTTTCTTTTGCATCCTTGGTATATGTCTCACAGAAATAGATAATATTTTTGCCAAAAATGCGTTATTATAGATAATGAGAAATATATTTTGCAAAATATTCCTACCTACGCTTGCCATAGCCCTTGGCGCAACAAGCTGTATGGACGACGACTCCTTCACACAGTCGTCGGCATATTCATTATCTATGTCCACCGACACCCTTTTGCTCGACACCACATTTTCTACCGTGCCCACACCCACCAAAACCTTTTGGGTTTACAATCGCTCAGGCAAAGGCTTGCGCCTTTCTAATGTGCGTTTGCAACGTGGCAACCAGTCGGGATTTAGAGTAAATGTAGATGGCACTTACCTTGGTCAGCAGTCGGGATTTCAAACCTCGGATATCGAAGTGCGCAACAAAGACAGCATACGGGTTTTCGTTGAGCTCACTTCGCCCAAAAACGGACAATCCGCTCCACAGCTCGTAGAAGACAACCTCTTGTTTACCCTCGAGAGTGGACTACAGCAGAAGGTGTGCCTGCGCTCGTGGTCGTGGGATGCCATATTGCTCCGCAATCTTCGCATTTCTTCCGACACCACGCTTGCCCAGGCTAAGCCTATTGTGGTATATGGCGGCATCGTTGTCGACAGCCTTGCCACACTCACCCTGGCTGAAGGCTTAAACCTTTATTTCCATGGCGATGCAGGCATCACCGTCTATGGCACCCTCAAGAGTCTCGGTTCGCCATCCAACCCCGTTGTGCTTCGTGGCGATCGTCTCGACCATATGTTCGACTATCTGCCCTACGACCGTGTGTCTGGACAATGGCAGGGCATCAAGTTCACCGCCTCGTCGTTCGACAACATCCTTCAGCATACCGATATCCATAGCACCTACAATGCCATAGCTCTCGACTCCTCGGATGTTAGCCGCCAAAAACTCTTCCTGAGCAGCTCTATGGTTCACAACTGCCAGGGCTTCGGCATCAGCAGCAACTATTCGAATCTGAAAATCGAAAACTCCGTGGTTTCCAACACCCTTGGCAACTGCCTCGAAATAATGGGCGGCAAAACCCTCGTCAACAGCTCCACCTTTGCCCAGTTCTATCCCTTCGATGCCAACCGTGGCAACGCACTCTATTTTAGCGCAGGCACAGACATGGACACCCTCGATTGTCGCAACTCCCTGTTCACAGGCTACGCCACAGACGTGGTGATGCGCACAGCTCCCGATAGTGCTGTGGCTCTTCCTTTTGGTTTCCGCCATTGCGTGATGCGCACAGAGAAAGAGACCACCGCCGATAGTCTTCGCTTCATCTCTGTGGTCTACGAGGATGCTGAAGACACCACAAAATATGGTAAGAAGCATTTCGCCGTCATCGACGAAGACAATCTATACTACGATTTCTCGCTCGACAGCACCTCTGCCGCCATCTCAGCCGCCGATGCTGCCACAGCTACCCCCGTCGACATTCGTGGCAACAAGCGCGACGATGCTCCCGACTGTGGCGCCTACGAATATCAAGCGCCAGCCGCAGACTGGCCCGACAAGCAAAACAGTAAACGACATATCTTAAAGTCAAACTTAAAATACTATACCGATGAAAGAAATAGATCTGCACATTAAGATTGGTTTCGCTCAGATGGACGAACTCCAAACTGATGACCGCGAGCTGGTGGAAAAAGCTATCGCTGCCACCAACAACTCATATGCTCCGTATAGCAAATTCTATGTAGGCGCAGCCTTGCGACTTGCAAATGGCGATATCGTGATGGGTGCCAACCAAGAGAATGCCGCCTATCCTTCAGGTCTTTGTGCTGAGCGCACAGCAATCTTTGCTGCGCAAGCCAATCAGCCCGACCAGCCTGTGGCAACACTCGCCATAGCTGCCCGCAACGAGAATGGACTCCTCGAGGTTCCTGTGTCGCCATGTGGCGCCTGTCGTCAGGTGATACTCGAAATCGAAGATCGCTACAAGCAGCCCATCCGCATTTTGCTCTATGGCACCAAGGGTGTCTACATGGTAGACAGCGTGAAAGACCTCCTTCCCCTCTGCTTCGTAGAAGCATGTATGAGATAGAATTATTATATTTGCTAGCAGTCAAAGCTATCTTTGATAGTAAGCAAAAATACGTTTGCCAGTAAGCAAAGCAACATTTGCTAGTAAGTATAGCTTCGATTTAATAGGCTTCACTTGCACAGTAAGCCATATTAACGACAAAGGGTGGCAGTATCTATGATGATACTGCCACCCTTGTTTTATTCTTTAAGTTCCAATCAATTTTAGAACTCGCTATTGAAATTATTTTTAGAACTCGCTATTGAAATTGCGATAGATGTGGAGCAACTCCTTGCGGTCGTCGTGAGGAACCTGCCAAAGAGGCATGGTGCCCTCGATGTGGTTGAGGAGCAGGTCTCTGACCTTGGAGATACGGCGCACGTTGCGACGCACTTCGAGCACATCAGGAGTTTCGGTTGTCTTGTCGTTCTTTGACTTTGCTTCAAGCTCTGAGATGAAGCTCTCGAACTGGTTGTAGAGCAATGCCATCTGCATGTTTACAGACTCGTCGTCGGTAGGAATATCGTCGGCAGAGCCGAAGGTTTTCTCTATCCAGGCTGTGAAGAGGGCGTGGAACTTGGCGTTGTCGGCATCCATGAGATGAGCAAGTTGGCTGTGGTTGCGGTCGAGGTCGCCAAGCCAGAACCATTGGAAGGCAAGGTCGGCTTGCAACTTGAAGAGACGCTCCAGGCGATGGTTGGTGTCGCCATCTACTTGCGAGAGCATAAACTCATGGAATGCAAACTTATAGAGTAGGGAAGGGAGGTCGGAGAGCATGTCGAGACATGGCACGGCATCGTATGGCCATTCCATTTCTTCGGCTCTGTCGAAGGCTTCGACAACATCGCGCCAAGCAGGATTCATGAATGAGCCATCTTCGAGCATGTCGACGATGTTGCGCTTTCTGCCTTCGCGTATTTCGAATGCTTTTGGATAAACCACTCCCTTGTCTTTGCAATATATCAGCACGTTGTTCCAGTCGGCTGCCTCGGCAGGCAAGATGTATTTGCCTTCAGACGTTTGCTCAAGTGCGATGCCTGTAGACTTGATGCCGTCGATGTCGAGGTCGATAGCCATGAGAGGCAGAGCTTCGGTTACTGGAGCTTTGAAGGCTTTCGACATAACAGTCCATTCGCCATCTTCGAACTCGAGGCGGTAAGGATAGTTGGCAAGATGTATGCGCCAGCGCTCGTCCTTATGCTTGATCATGATGTTTAGGCGAGTTTTGTTCCAGTTGCCGGCTGTCTTCTCAAGCACATTGCCTATGTATTCGTCGCCCAAGAGCAGGTCTGCCATGGTGCCGCTTGTAGGCACTTCGCCAAGTTTTTCCTGCACGTCGTTCATGTTTCTTACAGCCAGGGTGTCGTTGTGAGTGCGAATGTATTGCAAGGTGGTATTGTTGTTTTCGAAGAGTATGGCGAGACGGTCGTCGCCATTGCCGCCAGGAAACTCGAAGCCATAGTTGGCAAGTTGCATGAACGGTAGGGTGAACACGCCCTGCTCGATATCCTCTTCGCCGTGGGTGAGGCAGAAGCCAGACATAGGCATGATGATTCTGACGTTGAAGCTGCGCTTGGTGCCCTTTGGCGAGAATACGCATGTTACGGCGCGGCTTGCGCCAAGCGAAGCCTTGTCGACGGTATAAACGCCCTTCACCTTTTCGCGTCCCAACACCTCGACTTTGCCATGAGGCCAATGGAGCTTGAAGGATATTTGATTGTCGTCGTTGTCGACGATTTCAACAAGATCGGATGCCGAGATGCCGAGGTGGAGCATTCTGACAGGGCACACGAAGTCGTCGTCCATGGTCAAAGCTCGACCATAGATATATCCAAGCGGAGCGTCGTCGACCCACTTGGCAGAATCCTCTCTGCGGAACATCACCATTGCCATTCTAATCTCTTTGTCTTCTTTGCCCTCTTGGCGCTTGATGAATTTCACGTCGCCTTCGAGATATAGAGGTTCTTTGATGTATGGCGATTTGCATTCCGGACTATATTCTACTACAGTCTCGGCAGGTTTGCTGTTTGGGAAGAAGTCGATGAATTCGTCGTCCTCGTTGATGATACGGTATGGACCCACGTCGCCCTTGTCGAGCTTCATGATTCTTACTGTTCCCCAGTTTTCGGTCTCTTCGCTCTGCAGTTCTATGTCGGCACTATTCTCTATCTCCCAGTTGTCGGGAATGAGGATATAGCCTTTGGCTTTGCCCATGGCATTGCCTTCTTTTAGTTCGCATGCCGAAGTGACGGTGAAGATTACAGGCATACACCTGCGCAAAATGTTTTCGTTGAGAATGTTATCCTTTAACATTGTCTCCATATGATTAATTACGTGTTTTAGAAAAATATTGTTAGCCATTACCCATACGATGGTTCGTTTGGGCGAAAACGGATGCAAAATTACTAAAAAACTGAGAGAATAAAGAATGAAAATGGCGATATATTTTCATTGAACTCAAGTTTCGCATGTAAGCTCCACACGCCCTGAAAGGGCAGAAGCCCCTAGCCCAGGGCATCGCCCTGGGTAATT
>ERZ1026854.101-NODE-101-length-63571-cov-15.230745_pt1 | contig 63571 bp, 76 predicted proteins | sample MGYA00380157_ERZ1026854 | MGnify/ENA primary metagenome ERZ1026854 (study PRJEB33269, sample SAMEA4719793) | human gut metagenome | biome: human-associated habitat; feature: organic feature; material: feces | place: Cameroon | collected 2013-10 ...
CCCCTTATTTTTCGTAAAGTGTTAATGAAGTTAAATATTAAGGATATGAATAGATTTCAGAGATTTATAAAGCGAATTGGCGGCGAAGACAAGGTATTGCACTTTGAGACTTGCTGCCTGATCACGATGGTTGTTTCTCTTTTGAATATGAACGTGCTCGGTCTGGGTACTACAGCTTCGGCGGTATCAGCCTGTATGATTGCGGTTATTGCCGGCATATTGAAGGAGGTATACGACTATAACACATACGGCTTGTTTGACAACAAGGATATTATAGCAGATGTATTTGGCGCATTTGCTGGTTTTTTAATCATTATTTTAATTGGATAGATTATGACATTTGAAGAAGCAATAAAGATATTGAAGAATGAAGGTTTCATCATGAGTTTGGCGTCGAAAGTAATAAACCAGACTGGCGCGATTAGAAAATTTGAGAAGCCAGAAGTTATCGAAGCCATAAAGGTTGCCAATGCAAATAAATGGACCATTGGTTTGTCTCCTATAGAATGGGATAAGCGTGAGGCTCGCTTGAAGAAGGAGTATGAGAAGAGCACCAAGGCTCCTGGTCCTGGTGAAGAGCAGCCAAAGAAAGGCAACCCTGCCCTTAAAGAAGCAGCCTCCCAGTTCAACGATGCCTTGCTGGATGAGCAGACAAAGAAGATTAAGCGTCTCGGCAAGGAGATAGCCCGACTTAACAAGATCATCCACAAGAAGAACTTGAAGATTGAGGAGAAGGACGAGGTGATTACAGACTTGGGCAAAGAGTTGAAGGCAATGAAACAACAGCTTGATAGTTATACCAAGATGGCTCAGAAGATGGCTGAGGTTATTGTCCACAAGAAACCTGTAACCGTAGATTTTTTCGAGATGTGTTGGGAATTGGCGTATAGTGAAGAAAAAGAGGCGGCAGAGGAACTTTCAAAAGTTCTCAATGACGTTATAGACCGATTTCTTCTGTTTGGCGGAATTATTACTAAAGAAGAATAAGCTATGCCAACAAACAATAAACAGAATACGAATATGAACAAAGGGAGAGTGTCTGTAACGGAGCCTTCTCCTATGGTTCAGCAAATGGCGCAGCAGAATTATGCCATGAAGAATGGTGGAGAGCTGCCGATGCAGGGTGCGCCAGGAGGTGCTTCTACTCCAGTTGCTCCTCAACCGATGGACATGAATTTCTTTGGTGGCAATGGTGGTGCTAACGGCAAGTTCGAGGCTCCCGCTATAGGTACCTCTCCTGACCTGACCCCAGACAGCAAGGCTCCCGACCCTAAGTACGGAACTGGTGGTGTTCAGTTTACCAATCCTGCCCAGACTCAGCAGAATGACTTGAGTTCGCTTTCTGCAGCTTTGAATTCTGCAGGAGTATCTTCTCCTTCTTCTGGAAGGGAGTTTACAGCCGATGAGACGAAGAGGGATGGCGGTTTCTTTGGTTGGATAAAAGGGCTTGCTCCAAAGTTGAGACCCGGAAGACGAGACGGAGAGACTGATGACGAGTACGATCTGCGGCATACACAAAATATGCAGCGCGTTGCCACCTTTGCAGATGCTATCCGTCACATGGGTAATATCGTGAACACTTATAAGGGAGGACCTTTGCAGCGGTTCAATGACCCTACGGACTACCTCATGGCAGGCTACGAGAAGCGCAAGGCTGAGCGTAGACAGCAGGATGCAGCTGACAGGGCTATGGCTTATAATCAGGCAACTCTCAATTTGAAGGAACGTGCGGCTGAGGCTAAGAACGCCTATGACCAGCTGAACCTGTTGCTTAAACAGAATGGAGCGACTCTAAGTAAAGACAAGTTCGACTACCAGAAAGCGAAGGATGCGGCAGCCGCAAAAGCTAAAGCTGAAAAGGACAACAGAGACTTCAAGTACAAGCAGGAGCGCGACAAGGCTAAGGACAAACTGGCAGAAAGGCGTCTTGGCATAGCAGAGTACAATGCTACTCATAAGGGACGCGGAGGTGGTGGTCGCTCCGGTAAGGGCAGTGGTACTTCTGGAAAGTATTGGTTCGAGGATAAAAACGGAAAGATAAGGTATCAGCCAAACAAGACCATGTGGGAGCAGGAGTATTATCGTGAATACGGGAAGCTGCCACAAGGCGAGTCTTCAACCTCTGTTACTACAAAGACTACGAACTATAGGACTGGCGAGGAGAAAACCACCACCACACGGACAAAGGGTGCGTCCGTAACCAGTCAGGCAGCACAGCAACAGAATGCTGCCAAGAGAGCGAGAAGTAAACCAAAGAGTACTCAGAAACATAATGCCCTGAATAATTGGTTTAAGAAGAATTATAAATAAACATATCATAATATGGCACGTGATAGAATAGATACAATGTACGATGCGCTTGTTTCGGACGGTGCGCAGATCGGCACAAGACAACAATTCAAGAAGCTGATGCTTGCGCCGGGCAAGGAAGGCTACAGAAACCGACTCGGCTTCTATCAGGCAATGAAGCAGGACGGAGCGAATATCGGTGATACTTACGAGGATTTCGGAAGGGCACTCGGTCTTCATGCTGTAAAGCCTCAGCAAAAGGCAAAGCCAGTGGCACAGAAGCCTATGACCACAGCACAGAGAGCAATGCAGGTTCCGTATAGACAAAATACGCAATTAGGCAAAGCTCCAAAGAGTGCTCCAAAGAAAGCTTCTCCTTTCGTCCAGTCTCTCTATGAGATTGACGATGCGCAGAATGGAGCAGATTATCCAGTTGACTATACTTCGCCTAAGGCTACACAGCAAGTGTATCGGCAGAATCAGCAGGTAAGAAGACAAGCGGCAAAGACTGCTGCCCGGAAAATGGACAGGCAGGCAAGCCACGCTCAGCCTATTATGCAGACTAATACACCTGCTGATACTTATATAGGTAAGACTGAGGGACAGCTGATGGATGAAATGAACCAAAGCGCAAACGCATTGGTTGGTTCTGAAATGGGCGACTATCTTGATAAGGTTATTGGAGACGAGTTCAAGGCGGCTCATGCAAAAGGTCTTGCTGTGCTGAGTGCAAACAGTGGAGTTCATGGTACTGGTGGCGCAGACTGGTGGATTGGAGAAAGAGCTTATCAAAATCAAATGGATCAAGACAAGCAGCTTCAAGAAATCACAGGAAATATTCAGAAGAATATAGAAAGTATTTTCTCTAACCCGAAGGTTAAGCAGAGAGTATTGTCTGATGCCCAAAGACTCGGAGTTTCACCAGAGGCTTATATTGAAAATTCACTTGCACCTGCACTGATAGAGAAAGCAGGAGAACAATTCAATAAGACTCAGCTTAATCGTATGATGGCAAAGGGTGCATCTGACTATATAGCAAGCGGCATTCTTAACTCTCTTACAGGAACATTGCTTACAGGTCTTGTTTCTACCAAAAGCCAGAGGCAAATGCAGCAACAGGCGGACGCAATGACGGAAGAGGGACTGAATCCAAACTATAAACCAGGCACTTGGGCAAAAGCAGCAAAGGGAGCTGTTGCTTTCGCAGCAGATGCACCTTGGTATAATCTTGCAGGTTACGGAGCCGGAGCTTTAACTGAAAAGGCTTTCGGTAATACGGCTCAGCAGATGGCGAGAATGGCTAACCAGTCTTTGAGACAGAGAGTGTTTGGAGGTGTGACAAGAGGTGTTGTTCATGGTGGAGCTACAGGTTTACAGTATGGAGCCATCAACGGAGCCGTTCAGAACTATTCTACAGGAGAAGATACTTCACTTTGGGGAACTTTGAAAGCAGCAGCCAAAGGTGGATTGGAAGAAGGTGTTAGCTTTGCTACTATGGAAGGCATGGGTGGCGCAGTTGGTGCTTTTGGTCATGGCATTGGTCTTAAAGGAACTGAAAAGACGTGGAAGCAGAGAGTTAACAAAATGGGGCAAAAACTTACCTATGAAGGCATTAAGACTGGTATGGAAGGTATCGGTATGACTACAGGTGGAGTTGCTTCAAGCTATGCTAACCATGTCCTTACTGGTGACGACTGGCACGGCTTTTCTACTGAGGGAACCCTTGAATCTTGTGCGAGTGCTGTCATCTTTAAACTTACCCATGCGAAAGACTTGTTTAAAAAGGAAACAGATAGAAACGGCAAGCCATTCAGCTTTACCAGCAATATTGCACAAAAGGCTGCAAGATTTTTCTTGTCTGGCGAGGCAAAATCAGCACCTCATGTTTTTTCTGACGAGGAAAAACACCAGCTATTTTCTGCTGGCTCTGAGTTGGGAATGAAACCAATGGAGAGTATTGTAAGCTGGGCAAAACAAGCTAAGAAATACAGAGCTGAGGATATTGAGAAGAGTGAAGATGGTTCTGATTTGCTCAATAACTATCAGCAAATCATGCAGGATCCAAATGTATCTTGGGATGCTAAGGCAAAGTTTACTACTATGGTTATGGGCACAATGCCAGAGTCTCGTCCAATGATGGACCATATATCCTATGGAACGGAAGAAGGAACAGATGGAGACAACCGCATACACACCTATAAGACCATAAACGAGTATGCTGCTGACGGAACTCTTTTGTCGAAACATAGATTTGACACAAAAGACAAGAGAGAGTCTATTGTTTATGAAATTGGTGTAAGGAAAGAGGAGTTGCGTTCTAAGAATGCCCTTGCTCTGTTGGTTGGTTTGGATAGAAACAATTACGACTTGCAAAATGCCTTCTTTAAGGAGAATGCGAAAGACTGGGAACAGGTGCAAGGGATAGTTGAAGGAATGCAAACAGGTGGCTCAAAAATAGACCATCAGTTTACGGAGTATGTATTAAATTCCGAAAGAGGTTCTTTCTTGCCTATCGTTGATGCCGTTGCAAACAAAAACGGTATGGATAGAGAGGGTATGCTAAAGGCATTTGATAAAGACCCAATGAAGCGAACTGATGCAGAGCAGAATGCTTGCGTTCAGCTTAGAAAGGCTATAGAAATGGAAGTGTTCCCGGCAAATAAAGTTCATGAAGAACAGAGTGCCATGGATGGTAAAGATGTCGCTACAGACAACAATCTTGGAACAGAGCAGCCAAATGGCGAAGCGGTTAAAGCGGAGCTTAATGGATTGAAGCAGGCTGAGGATGAGATGGACGTGCTGATACATGATAATGATGTGTTCGGTCAGAATTTCCAAAGATTGAAACAACAGGGTTTGACCAATCCTCAGATTTATGACTGGATGGTTCAGCAGGGAGGTTTGACTGTTGAACAATTAGAACCATTTGCCCATTATATTAATGCGAACGCAAGAGTGCAGGGTATGCAGGAGGCTACCAAGAATGCTATTGACCAGCACGTTTCTTCTTATGTTCAGGACTGGACTTTCCACGGAACATTGAACGGACAGGAAGCGAAAGGCGAACAGGCTATTTTCGTGCAGGATAGAGACGGTAGAACGCTTATTCTTGGCTCGGGAGAGATTGCTTTCGAACACTCTACATCTGGTCGTGCCAAGGAAGGTGTCGGCGATATGATTGTATGCCTGGACCCTAATACCAATGAAATGGTATATCTGAAAACGGATGATGTTACCTTGTCTCAAACGCAGGATGCAGAGAACTTTGCTAACGAGTATCGTCAAAAGTTGCAGATGATTAACTCGCAGCCATATAATGAGGCGGCGCAGAAGCAGGCTATGATAGATGCAGCGAAGCCTCAGCAGGAAGAGAAAGTACCACAAGATAATACCACAAAATCGGAAGTTAACACCACATCGGGCAAAGATAATACCACAAGTGAGGACTTAGTACCACAAGAACAGCCTCAGCAGGTGCGCAAGTTTGCAGATGGCTCTGACGTTCCTATGGCTACTGATAGTAAGGGAAGACCTACACCAGACTATGGGAAAATGACTCCTGAGCAGAGTGCGGAGATTCTTACTGAGGACTTCGGGGAGAATGCTGAGAAGGTGGTGGATGGACAGATTCAGAAAGCTGAGAAGGCTTTGAAGGATGCCGAGAAGATGAAGGTGGACTATACCGCCGAGCCTAACGACATCATGGAGCAGGAGGCTTTGAAGACTAAGACCGTTGAGGCTGCCAAGAAGCAGTTGGAGCACGCTCAGAATATCAAGAAGACTATGACTGCCAAGAAGGTGGCTGAGACTGTGGGTAATACCGAAGAGGTTGAGGGTGCCCATGAGGCAGGAAACGTGGCTGCTCAGAAGTTTGCGAATGCGCCAAGACTTGTGGGCAACAAGCGCACAAGAATGCTTCCTGACGGAGAGACTAAGATCAAGGGGCACTATGAGATTGTTCCGGCTGAAAGTCTTACTCCTTCTCACGACGTGAACAATGGTTATAAGAAATCTGAGGGATTCCCTACCGATGCAGAGGGTAGAACCGTGAACGACCGTGACTATGAGCACGACAAGGCGGCTCAGCATAATACGGATCAGATAGCCATGAAATATAATGGTATGGCCATCGAGAATGTGCCAGTTGTATCTGACGAGGGTATCGTGTATGATGGAAATGGTAGAACTATGGCAGGACAGAAGGCTGCAAAGGAAGGCACGGATGGCGAATACATCAACGACCTTCTGGAGAATGCCGAGAACTTCGGCTTTACCCGTGAGCAGATTGAGCAGAGCGGTATTGAGCACCCTCGCCTGGTAATGGTAACAGACGAGCGACTGCCTTACGATGCTGCAACCTTCGCCAAGTTCAACAGAAACGAAAAGAAGACTCAGAGCAATACCGAACAGGCGGTAGCCAAGGCTAAGACCCTGACTTCTGATGAGGTAGGCGCGATTGTAGCCGAGATAGAAGGAAATGGCTCTCTTGATGCTTTCTTTAACAATTCCAAGGCAATAAATGACTTAGTGAAGACGTTAGTAGATAAAGGCATCGTCGGACAGAACGAGGTAGCACAGATGATGGATAGTCCTGAGCGACTTTCGGCACAAGGCAGGGAGTATGTGAAGAACCTTCTCTTGGGTTCTATCTTCAAGCCTGAAACTATCAGAATGCTTGGTATCGATTCTGCGGTGAAGAACAAGGCAATCAATGCTATCCGTTCTGTAATGGACAACATGAAACTTGGCGATTACTCTCTTCGTGACGAGATAGACCAAGCCATTCAGTTGCTCTATGAGGCAAGACGTGGTGGCAATAAGGTTGATACGCTGCTGAGGACACCGGACATGTTCGGTGAGGACGCAGCAAAGCGTTATCCTTCTATCTCTCAGATGATGGCTTTGGCCTTAGAGGGTAAGGTTGCGGATTTCAGAGACTTGCTCGATGAGTACAACAGAATTGCCGCTTCAAGAAATACTGGTGAAGGCAATATGTTTGAGGCTGCTCCTACCAAGGAAGAGTTGATAAACGAGTATTTGAACTTTAAAAAATGGCAAGATTATGGCACAGGACATTCAGAAAATGAAGGAGGCAATGATGTTTCAGGCACTGAAGAACCTCAACAAGAAGCATCAGGAGGAAATGGATCAGCAAAAGCAGGAGAAGAACCAGACGACTTAGTAAACAAAGAACCCGAAAGTCGCATTAAGGTGACGGACGAGGAAACCGAGACTCCATCAAAGAACGGTCCTATCATGAAGCAAAAGATTGTGATTGATGGAGACAAGGAAGTGATGAAGGTGGATGAGCCAAACGAAAATGGCGAGTACACCGGTTCTTACTACGAGTACGATGGCAAGAAGTTTGGTGACTTGAAAGAAGTTGCTGATTATATTGACAGCAAGCAAGCAGAAGAACCTCTCCCACTCCTTCCAAAGGAAGAGAAGCCAGACCCTCAGTTTAACCCGATCGAGGCTACTGCCGCTGAATTTAAGAAAGAGCATCCTCTGACTGAGGAGGAGATCATGAAGGCAGACGTGGATGATTTGTCAAAGGATATGGCTCTTGATTATCTGAACGGAGAGGTGACAGATGATTTGCACCGTGCAATCTACGAAAGCATCTATGCTAAACGTAATGGATTGAATGCAGAGCCAAAGGTTGGCACTTCTAAAACAGAACCATCTGCTGATCCTATGGAAGAAATCAAGAAAGCAGCAGAAGGATTCGAGAAGGAGAAGAACGCAAAAATAGAACAGGTTGGAAAGCCTCAGCAGACTGCTGATGATGCAGCAGTATCAGCCTCAAACAAAAAGGTCAACGACCTGTGGAAAGAACTCATGAATGCTGGTAAGGATGAGGCTTCTTCTTCCTTTATCGGTCTTAATTCAAGACAATTAGAGGTGTTGCCTAAGCTGGTGAGCGCAATGGCAGAGAATGCTTACCTTAGAATCAAGAGAGGTATGCACAATCTTGAAGATGTAGTAAAGGAAATGCGTAAGGAGTTTGCTCCTGCAGCCAAGATTTTCAAGAAAGAAGATGTTGATGCTATCTACGAGCAGATGATGAATATCCGCTATCGCGATGGAGAGCAGCGCATGAGCTTGAAAGATTGGGCAGACTACTACGAGAAGACTTCTCCTAAGCATCAGGAGAATCTGGTGGGTGACTCTAAGAGTGCCGAGCAGAGAAAGGTGAGCGAGAAGAAGTTTATGGATAGGGTCAACACTCGTCTTGGTTTCGGTCAGAAGATTAACGGCATCGTGGAACTCAGAAAGATGGCAGATGAATGTGGGTTGAAGGATGTGAAGGACACAGACTTGCAGGAACTTGCAGAGACTGCTATTGTTCAGCGAGCAAGAGGTATCGCTTCTTCGGAATCAACCAACGATGCAGAGAAGTTCAAACGCATCAAGAAACTTTATGAGAACCAACCAAGCCTCAACCAGAGAGACTCCGAGCGAGTGATGAAGCAGCAGTATTCTACACCTGCTCCTTACGCATTCCTTGCAGATATGTATGTAAAGGGTAATGGAAAGGAGATAAATAGTGCGCTTGAGCCAAGTGCAGGTAATGGAATGCTTACCATCGGCTTGCCGAAGGATGCCGTTCATGTGAACGATATTGATGCCCAGCGATTGGCAAACCTGAGAATGCAGGGTTTCAAGAATGTGACCAGTCAGGATGGAACATTGCCTTTTGCAGACAAGGACGTTGACGTGGTGGTAACAAACCCACCATTCGGTAGTGCTACCCCTAAGGAGTATGACGGCTATAAGATTTCTTCTTTGGAAGGACAGATGGCTATCAATGCCTTGGAGAGCATGAAGGACGATGGTCGTGCTGCCATCATCATCGGCGGCAAGACGGAATATGCCAAGAACGGAAGTCTGAACCCGAAGGATAAGGCTTTCCTTGGTTATCTCTATAGCCACTATAATGTGGAGGACGTGATTAATGTAGATGGTAGTCTCTATGCAAAGCAGGGAACTTCCTACCCTACACGTATTATTTTAATAAACGGAAGACGCTTGGATGAAAATGTCTTTCCTCCTGTAAAGGATAAGGCAAGAGCGGAAGCCGTGAAAGATTATGACGAACTTTATAAACGAATTGAAGATGATATACTACGAGGTGAACGGATGGATTCTTCCATCGGAGAAGGAAGAGAAAGCACTAACACAGAACCTGATAAACAAGGCTCTGCTGGTGCTCCTAAAGAGAGAGTACGAGCAGGAGAACGAGGAGGAAGCAAACCAGATGATAAGCGAGAGCCTGACCTATTTGACTCCACTTCCGTATCAGGAACCCATGATGACATGGAAAATCAACGAGGAACCGAACCAAGACAAGATGGAGGACTTCCTGATGGAGATACTGGAACAGACCGAACAGGGGCAAGGCCTTCTCCAAGCAAAGAACCAACCTCTGGAACCAATGAACAGCGAGGAGCTGGATCAGGAGGAGCTGGACGGAATGACGCTCAGCTCAGTTCTGACGAACCTGCCAACACCGGGAGCGGAAGCGGACCACGGAGACAATTACAGCGGGTGGACAAATCCGTACGTGGATTAAGCACCGAGAAAGTTACGTACGCCCCTAAGAGTGAAAATCCATTCACTCTGAAAGCCGTAATGCCTGCCGACCAGCAGGAGGCTGTAAACAAGAATCTTGAAAAGCTGGGCGATGCCGACCAGTTCCTTGTTGACGAGCTGGGCTATAATGATAAGGACGATTTGTATTCTCATCTTGCCGCAGAGCAGGTTGACTCTGTAGCCCTTGCCTTGCAGCAGGCAAAGAAGGGCAACGCCTTTATCATTGGAGATATGACTGGTATCGGTAAGGGAAGACAGGCTGCTTCGCTTATCAGATACGCCAAGAAGCAGGGTCAGGTTCCTGTGTATTTCACCAAGACAGCAGGATTGCTGAGTGATGTTTACCGTGACTTGGTGGATATTGGCAGCCCAGACCTAAGACCATTTGTATTCGGTAGTGCCAAGGAAGCTGCCATTACCGACTCAGACGGAAAAGTGGTATTTGCTTTGCCATCGAAGAGCGAGGTGAAGCGTGTGCTTGATTACATCGAAAAGAACGGCAAACTGCCAGACGAATACGATTATGTATTGACTACCTATAGCCAAGTAAGCAACGGAGTCTACGAGTTTGACGAGAATGGTGCCCGAAAAGAGAAGAAACTTGCGAAGGGTAAGACATTCGGCGCTGCTGCCCTTAGCGGACAAAGAAGACGTGATGCTATAGAAAAACTGATGGACAACGCCTATCTTATCCTTGACGAAAGCCATACGGCTGGTGGCAATAGCGGTCAGGGCAACTATTTCCAACACATTATTCAGAAGGCAAAGAACGTTACCTTCTTCTCTGCTACCTTTGCCAAGCGACCAGACAATATGCCTATCTACGCTTTGCGTACTGCTATGAATGAGGGCGGTATGAAATCATCCGATTTGATTGATGCGGTGAAGCGTGGTGGCGCAACCTTGCAGGAAATCATGAGCCAAACCTTGACACAATGCGGTCAGATGATTCGCCGTGAGCGAGATATGACTGGCGTAACCATCGACTGGAAGGCGATTGATGATCCTGAGCGAGTGCAGGAACAGCGAGAACAGTATGATAGTATCATCGGATTGTTTAATGATATTATCAATTTCCAAAAGAAATATGTTTCAAGTTACGTGGATGAGCGTAATGAGGAGCTGGCTGCCATTCAGTCTACCATTGGAATCAAGAAGGGAACGGCTGCCCTGGGAATTAAGAACCAGCCATTTGCCAGCAAGGCATTCAATACCGTTCAGCAGGTACTTCTCTCCTTGAAAGCGAAGTCTGCTGCAGAACGTGCCATCGACTATTTGAAGCAGGGCATGAAGCCTGTGATTGCGTTGAACAATACCAACGAATCTCAGACTGGCAACCTTGCGCTTGGTGAGGAAATGGACGCACCAGACTTGGGTACATCTTTGAAGAAGGGTCTTGAAGGTACACTTCGCTATACCCAGAAGGATGCAAAGGATAATAGCGAAAGCGGCTACATCAAGCTTTCGGATTTGGGTGATGAGGCAGTTGAGGCTTATCACGAACTGGAAAAGAAGATTGAGCAGACAAGTACCGGTCTTTCACTCTCTCCGATTGATGTTATCAAGAACGAGCTACAGAAGGCTGGCTATAAGGTTGGTGAGCTGACCGGTAGACAGACCGAGTTTGTTTATAACGACAACGGAACTGTCACCAAAGTAAAACGTGCCGACACAGATAAGAAGAAACTGGCAAGAGAATTTAATGATGGCCAGATTGATGCGCTTATTCTCAACAAGAGTGCAGCAACTGGTATTTCCCTTCATGCTTCGAGCAAGTATAAGGACCAGAAGAAGCGTGTGATGATCGTGGCTCAGCAGCAGCTTGACGTGAATGATGAGGTTCAGATGCGTGGACGTATCGACCGAACAGGACAGGTTGCAAGAGGTGCATACGAATATGTTGTTTCTCTTATTCCTGCCGAGCAGCGATTATTAATGATGTTCAAGGCTAAGTTGAAGTCACTTGATGCCAACACTACTTCTTCGCAGAAGAGTAAGTTCAACGAAATGGAAGTTGCCGATATTACCAACAAATATGGTGATAAGGTGGTTAAGGAATACATGGCAGAGCATCTTGACCTTTACGCACGTATGGCTGATCCATTCGGATGGGAAAAGAGTAATGGCGAAGATTTGTCCAGAATCGACCCACAGACTCTTGTTGCAAGCGGTGGCGGTGTTGGTGATGGCGAAGCTGGTGCCGACGCAAGTAAGTTACTTGGTAGAATGGCATTGCTAAAGGTTTCTGAGCAGGAGAAGATGTTGCAGGAGATTGGCGAGCTTTATGCCAACGAGATTCAACGCCTCAACGAAATGGGTGAGAACGACCTGGAGATTACCGAGCTGCCTTTGAAGGCTAAGACTCTCCACAAGGAAGTTTGGAAGCAGGGAGCAGAGCCGGGCGGCGATAATGCCTTTGCCGACAATACCTATATAGAAAAAGTGAACATGGCTATCTTGAAGAAGCCAATGAAGGCTGCTGAGGTGAAGGCTTCACAGGATGGCTTGACAGGCGGCAAGACTTGGGAGGAGTACAAGACCGAGAAGAAGGCAGCCGTGAAGGAGTACTTCGACCAGAAGATTGCGGACGAGACTCAGAAGTATGAGGATCGTGCAGTGAAGGCTGCAACCAAGGCCAAGGAGAAGTATATCAAGGATGGCAAGAAGGGTCAGGAGAAATCGGGCATGAGCGATGAGCAGATTGAGAAGATGGCTGGCTATCAGTATGACAACATCTACAAGCAGGAGAAAGATAAGCTGAACGATGTGATGAAGAACCTGAAAGCCAAGGCTGAAATGTTTGAGCGTGTGCTTGATACCTTCGATACCAACCAGACTTTCGTTCTGCCTACAGATATGAATAACCCTAACGAGTTGAGCGGATTCGGCAATAGTTACGGTAGACTCATTGACATCAAGATTACTGATAACTACTCGCCTAACGCCTCTACGGTTTCATTCGCTACCTTGGATGGCAGAAGAAAGATTACTTTCCCTATTGCCGGCAAGGTGGGTTCTGGTGAAAACAAGGTGGATATTATCGGTTCTATCGACCGCATGACCAAGCAGGCTGCCGGTATGGGCGATAACCATATCAAGGTATTGGATCAAGACCTTAAGAATTGGGATAGACTGACCAGCAACGAGAGCCGCAAGGATGGTTATATCGTGACAGGTAATCTGATGCAGGCCTTGGTTGACAGTAAGGATCAGGGCTTGGGCGGTCAGTTGGTGAAGTACACTACTGATACTGGCGAGGTGAAGACTGGTATCTTGATGCCAGACCGATTCGACCCTAAGGGCTTGACTACGGATGCGCCTATCAACAGCGTGGCTGATAAGTTTGAACTTTCATCATGGCACGGAGGTATTGACGAGGTTACTTCATCGGATGGTGAAGTAAAGGTGAAGCGCATAGACAACTATCGTGGCTACTACTTCGAGCTTCGTGTACCAAAGAGCAAGGCGAAGGGTGGCAAGTACTTCATGGACGAAGATTTACTGAAGCTGGTTGATGGCAACAATTTTGAAACCAGAGGAAACAATATGCTTGCTGAGTTCAAGCCAGAGCAGTTGAAGCCAGTACTGGACCGTCTGTCTAAGATGGGCGTGAAGGTACAGGAGGAGCGTAAGACTTCTGAGGATGAAGGTACTCACTTCCGTGAGGACCGAGGCTTGCAGTATTCTAAAACAGGTGCAAAAGATGTTAAGAATAGTAGAATCATTCCCGAAGATGTAGATAAAAACGTATCTTCGCAGATAGAAAAGACATTTGATTCTGCCATAGAAGAAATAGTAGAGAATGCAGAAGATAGAGACAAGTCAAGACTTGTTGATGATGCAGACCATGCCGTAGATGAATTTTCTAATCTTGGCAGAAGTGTTATTGAATATTACAGGAATGATTATGAACGAAAAGTTGAAAAGTTATCAGGACAGTCCATCGGAGGATATCTTGGTGGTAAGAATGACGGTAAGGGAAATAGAGGCTCTTATCTACTCCAATATTATAAGACCATTCTCGCCGTCGCTGACAGAGAACTTGCCTATAGAGACGTTAGAGCAAAGAATCTCAGAGAGACTTGGGGATTGCAGCCAGGAGGAGCGTTCGCACTTGGAGACGTTGAACGAATTTTTAAGGAAACAAATAGAGATAAAGCAAAAGCTGAGCTCTTCCAAAAAGCTCTCGATATAAGCAAGCGTCTTGGTGTTAATATCAAGGTGAGTGCTGAAAGCCCAAACAAGGCTTCTGGAGAGGCTGACATCAATAGAAATATTGATTTGTACATTGATGGTCTGGTAAAGACCAAGGCTCCTGACGATTCCGCCCCTACCATTATGCTGCATGAAATGATTCATGAGGCAACGATGGGTGCTATCAATCTCGTTAAGAAAGGTAAAGCAGAGGGTGTTCTGACTCCTAAGCAGATAGAGGGTGTAAAGACTATTCTTGAAATCTACGACCGAGTAAAGGATGATAAGGAACGCTTCAAAGAAGAGCCATACGGTCTGACTGATGCTTATGAGTTAACTGCTCAGATGGCTGATTCAAGACAGAGGAAGGCAATGGATTTGTCTATCTTGGATAGAGTTGTTAATGCTGCACATGAATTTGCAAGAAAGGGCGACCGTTCTATCTTGCAGAGAGTGAAGGATGCCATGAAGAAGCTCTTTGAGATTTCAGACAAGGATAAGATGGATAAGGCTCTCAATGACATCATGGATGATTTCAATGAAACCATTGATGATATTTCCATGAATGAGATTGAACAGGATGGATTCGCCTACAAAGTTACAGACAAGGACGAACTGGACCGCCTCAATAAGGAGAAGACTTTCAGAATGTATAGCGGAATGCAGGAGGTGGACGGTAAGCTTTACTCCCCTATGGCTGCTATCATTGACGGCAAGCGTACCGATGCAACTGAGATTGGTGTATGGATGGGCGCAGACGAGCGACCTGATCTTGTAAAGAACGGCAAGTTTACCCTTGTGAAGACTGACAAGAATAAGGGTGTTGGCGAGGGCGATGTGCCTGCTGCCTACAATCCTTACATGCACACTTCCACTTCTATGATGAACGACCAGTTTACCGGTGCTTACGCAAGAGGTAACATCAAGGTAGTGGAATGGGAGATTCCAGAGAGCGAGAAGACGAGTGGCTATCATGCTGAGGGTGCTAAGGATGCCGTGGGACTTGTGCCTTGGCACTCTGGTTCCGTGAACAGTCTTCTTCCGAAGGACAGACAGAGACAGGTGATGTTGTCACGCTGGAGAAAGGCGGTGAGAGTGGTTCCTGATTCAGAGGTGGCAGAGAGTATCGCAGAGCAGTTGAAGGGGACTGGCTTGGCTATCCCTTGGAATGTTGTTACTCCTAATCAGGTTAGGGAGTTGGCTAAACTGGGCGTTCCTATCACTACCGTTGAATCGGGAAGACAGGTTCCTGAAACCAAGGAGAAGTTCTTGCAGCAGATGGCTGATTTGGAACAGGAGTTCCCTCAGGCTAAGTTCGTTAACGTGAAAATGACAAAGGATGCCTTCAAGGTATGGGGTAAGGACAGCGGCACTAAATTCCGCACAGATAATGGAGAAAGCAACTATCCTACTTCATCGGTTGAGAACCATGTAGAGAAGGTGGCTCAGAAGACTGGCGGAAAGGTGAAGATGGTTTCATCGGTTGATGAAATCACCAACAAGGCAGCAAAGGCAGCTATTGAGGAAGGCAGAAAGATTACTGGCTGGTATGATGAGAATACTGGCGAGGTGCATCTTTATATGCCAAATATCCACGACAGATATACTGCCGAGAAGACTATCTGGCATGAGGTTGTAGGACACAAGGGAATGAGAGAGCTTTTCGGTGAAGAGCGATTCGAGAAGTTCCTTCGTGATGTGTGGTACGACTTGGATAAGCCAGAGAATGCGGCTTTGAAGAAGCTGGTGGATGATGAGAGAAAGTTCAACCCTATGAATATCTACGATGCCATAGAGGAAGGTATCGCCCGACTCGCCGAGGATGGCAAGGGCGAAGCTGGATTCTGGAATGGTATCAAGAATAAGGTATCTGATTTTCTTCATGAAATCGGTTATCGTATTGCTCCTAATACTAAAGATGTGAAGTACTTGCTCTGGTTGAGCAAGAACTTGCAGAAGAATCCGAATGATCCATATTGGAAACTGAGAGCCGAGGCGGTGAAATACCGTCTCGACCATGAGGATATTCGGAGTGTGGTTTCCCGTGATGGCGTGTTCTACGAAAATGATGGCAAGGCTCGTTCCCTGGCAGACTTACCAAAGGCAGATTATCAGGAGGCTACAGACGGACAGATTCATTTCCGTACTACCCCAACCGCAGCTACTGCCCTTGACAGATACCATCGTTCACTTGACGCTCATGGCTATATGGCTACGGAGAGCTATATGGATAATATGCTTTCCTTGAAGAAGTTGATGAATGCCATTGTTCCGGATAAGAAGATTGAGGATATTGCTTCTTCGGAGAATCCTTATATGCTGCAGAACACCATGCAGGGTGCGATGAGCGATGCGTCCAAGATGTTCGAGATAAACATCATGAGTCCTTTGGAGAAAGCTATGGCTGGAGTACTCGATGCCTTTGAAGGCAAAAAGACAGACGACAAGATAAGAAACTTCAATCTCTATATGATTACCAAGCACGGCTTGGAGCGAAACCGTATCTTGTATGTGCGTGATGCCTTGAAGTATATGCGCATGAACGAGAAGACTAAGAAGTTAGCTGATACTGTGGAGTTCGATTGGAACAACGAGAAAGCTACCCTTGACGAGAAATTGGAGCGTGGAGACATCGACTTGAAGACTTATTATGAGCGCATGGACGATTTCATCCGCACCTACGTGGATAGTGACAATAAGTTTGATGCTGGCGAACATGACTATTCGGGTATTCACGCTATACAGGAAGTGGCGAAATCTTCTGATCCATACGATGATGCAGAGGCTATTCAGAGCGTGATGGATTCGGAAGCGAAGATGGAGAGTATCAAGAAGGGGTCTGTTAAGGACTATTGGGATAAGTTGAAGGCTGCCACCCAGTATTCTATTGATGCTGACTATAAGAATGGTCTTATCAGCAGAGAACTTTACGGTCATGTTTCTGATATGTTCAACTGGTATGTGCCTTTGAGAAAGTATGATGAGGCTACTGCAGAAGATACTTATGGCTACATTATTGAGCAGGGAGACCCGAAGAGTTACATCGGAAGCACGATCATGAGAGCGAGAGGACACAAGTATCTGAGTGAGACAAACGTGCTGGCGCAGATTGGTGCGATGGGTAACAGAGCTATCAAAAATGGCGGTATGAACGCTATCCGTCAGGCATTTGCAAGATTCGTAAGAAACAACTCGAACAATAATCTTGTGACGGAGACTAAGGTTTGGTACGCCGATGACCCTATCACTCACACCACCGTGGAGCGTTACCCAGACATTCCCGAGAACGCTACGGCTGATGAAATAAATCAGATAGTAGCAGACTTCAATATGGAAATGAAGGATTTGGAATCAAAGGGGTTGGCGACAAAGGTGTATAGAAGAGGAAGAATCGGCTATAAGTTCCAGAGAGCGGAGAACAAATCGCAACATATTGTTGATGTAATGATTGCCGGAAAGAAGCATAGCTTTGTTATCAACGGCAACCCAAGAGCAGCGCAGGCTCTGAACGGAATGCTGGAGCATAAGAACGAGTCATTGGTAGGACGAACTACTGCCGCCATATCAAGATTCATGGCTCAAACCTGTACTTCATATAACCCAGAGTTTGTGATGCGTAATATGATAAGAGACTTTGAGTTTGCTTCTACCAACCAGCTTGCCAAGGAAGGTATGGCATACACCAAGACTTTCGAAAAGTATTATGCTCAGGTTGGACTTATCGAGGGTATCAGAAACACTAAGCTGAGTGATTTTAAGAAAATGACAGGATTCGGCTTGTTCTCTAAGTACAGAAACGGCACACTCGACACTTCCGATAAGATTCAGAGATACTTCAAGGAGTTCATGGAGAACGGCGGCGAGACAGGCTGGGTTCAGATAAAGAGCATGAAAGACCTTACTGCCGAGTATAAACTTCATGTAAAGACAGAGAAGAACGGCAAGGCCAGGGTATCAAAGAATGTCTTTGATTTTATCTTCAAGAATTTGGAGAACGCCAACGAGGTTGCAGAGAACTTGGCTCGCTTTGCTACTTATTGCGCGAGCCGCGATGCAGGCCGTTCGACTGTTCGCTCTGCTTATGATGCCAAGGAGGTTTCTGTCAACTTTAACCGACACGGTTCGGGTAATGCCATCTATTCGTTCAAGAACGGAGAGATGAGTAATGCTAAGACTGCAAGAAAGAATGTCTATGGTTTCTGGGCTTCTTGGTTTAGAAACTCGTCAATGTTCTTCAATGCAGGAGTGCAGAGTACCAACCTCCTGATCAAGAACTTCAAGAACAACAAGGCTGGAACGATAGGCTATATCATGGCTGGTCCAATGATGAGTGGTATGGCTATGGCTCTTATCAACAATATGCTTATCGCCAGTGAGGATGAAAAGGACAGAAAGGGAGTGAAGGACCCATACGGAGAGTTGCCTGACTATATCAGAAGAAACAATCTCTGTATCTACGTAGGAGGTGGCGAGTTTATCACTATTCCGCTTGCTATTGAGGAAAGGGCTTTCTATGGTCTGGGTGACTTGGCGGCTGGTCTTACTTTCTCGAAGAATATCAGCGGACAGAAGAATCCTGCACTGGATGCTGTAGGGTGTATGTCTCAGCTGGTTCCTGTGGCTGATTATCTTGGAAACGCCTCATTCGGTAAGAACCCCGGAGAGGAAACCATCAAAGCCATTGCTCCATCTGCAACTTCTCCTATTTTTGAATGGTTCTTTAACTCAGACTGGAAGGGCGCTCCTATTCATAGAGAGAATAAGTTTGACGAGAACCAGCCATCTTGGATGCTGGCCTACAAGGGTACACCTGAATGGCTCATCAACATCAACAAGAAAGCCAACGCATGGTCGAACGATGTAGCTCCTGGAAATGAGAACATGAAGGGAAATGATTTCCTTGATGCTGCGACAGATCCATCTTTGCTGCAGCACTTATATAGTAGTTATCTTGGAGGTGCTGCCACCTTTATGGAGAGAGTCGGAGGACTTGTTAAGAAAGGAAAGGACACTGAAACAAAGGATATTCCTTTTGTGCGCTCCCTGTTCTATACACCAAGCGAGCAGACAAGCCTTCAAAGAACCAAGAGCAAGTGGTATAACTACTTGGATGAGACTGAAAAGATGATAGCGAATGCTAAACGCTTGAAGTCAAAGAAAGTTCCTTTGGATGAACTGGTTAAGAATTATGGCGACTACTACAAGTTTAAGCAATCAAAGGGAGCTGAGAAGATGAATGTTATAGAAACGGCTACCAAAGAAATGAAGCGATGGAAGGATCTGCGCAACAAGTCGAACGATGCAGAGAGTATCAACTTTGCCAATCAGAATATTGATTATATTATGATGAGGGCAGTGAATGAACTCGACAAGTTGAACTAAATAAAAAGGGAGTGGGCTTAATGCTCACTCCTTTCTTTTCTATATATCAATAATCTTCTGACTCTGCTTCTGACTCTGCATCCGATGCTGCATCATAAGCATCACTAAAACTTCCATCTTCCAATGCTGCCTGAACATCTTCTACATAAGACTTTGTGTTATCAAGTTTTTCTTGCAGTTCTTCTATATGGGAAGATTGTTCGTTGATAACTTGTTTGAGAATAAATATTGAATCCGACTTAATATCAATCTGATGTTGCAGTTCTTTTTTAGAAGGGCCACAAGAAGCTAAAGAAAGCAAAATAAACGGTATGATTATTTGTTTCATAATTACAATCGTTAAGTGTTGGGTTTCTTGCAAAAATACGAAAAATACCAATAAGTTGTGCGCTATTAGACTACTTTCTTTGCAGTTTAGACTGATACTAAATAAGTGGGCAAGATGTTGCTCACACATAAAACGCTGATACATAACAACTTAAATGCTGATATTTTAATTTTGAGCATAGTTAGGAAAGGGGTGAAGTTCTTTGTAACTTTGCAACAAGTTCAATAGTGAACGAAACAATTAATCTATCATTTATTATGTCAGAATCAAAAACTTACGTATTCGGGGAGAATGGAACCAGCCAAGGTGGCGGTTTGAATAGCATTCTTGCTATGCTCCCAGCACTCATGCAGAAGCAGGGTGTAGATCCAAGTTTGATTGCTCTCTGTAACGGAAAGGGCAATGGTGGCGGATGGGGCAATGATTTGTTTGCCATCTTGCTTCTCTTTATCATCATGGGTAGAGGTAACTTCTTCGGCGGTTCCAACTGTGGTGGCTTCATGCCTAACGGACAGGGTGGTGTTGCTCCTATGATTAACAACGACGCCAATACGGCTGTTATCATGCAGGCAGTTCAGCGCAATGGCTACGATGTTCAGTCGCTCGCTACTGCTCTCAACACTACTACCGGTAACGTTATCGCTGCCATCAATGGTGTAAGCAAGGAGATTTGCGGTGTCGGCAACCAGATGGGTATGACAGCTAATCAGGTATTGACCGCCATCATGCAGGGTAACAACGCAATCGCTACCCAGTTGGCAGAATGCTGCTGCAAGACCAACAACAGCATTACCGCTATGGATGGTAATATCAAGTTGGCTATGTGCCAGCAGACTGGTACTTTACAGAATGCCATCAACAATGTGGCTGTAGGTCAGGAGCGTGCAGCTTCCTCTCTCGCTTATGCTACTCAGCAGCAGACTTGCGACTTGCATAATGCTATCAAGGAAAGTACACAGACTATCGTTGATGGTCAGAAGCAAGCCGAGTTCAGAGAAATGCAGAACAAGATTGATGCACTCCGTGAGGAGAACAGCACCTTCAAGTCTTCTGCTATGACTTCTCAGATTATCGGTCAATCACTTGCGCCTGTAAATGCTGCTTTGGCTGGTTTGCAGAGTGAAGTCAACGCAATCAAATGCGCCCAGCCGAATACGGTGACTGTACCATATCAGCCATTCCAGGCCATTCCTAACTGCGTGGCTTATCAGTATGGTTTGAATGCTGCCAACAATGCAGGATTCTGGGGTTAAGAAAGGAGGCTGCTATGTTATGGTTAAGACCTTATACATGGGTGAATCGTAACGGTTCGGCAGCTATCGCTTCTACGGGCGTGGTGGTGAATACTGCTGATGTGGTGTTCACCTTCAAGAATCACGCCTTCGTGAATGCCAACTATAGAGGAACGATTTTCGTGAATCTGAAACAGGCTATTCCGACTGGAACGACTGGTACGCTGCCTATCCTTTTCGAGACCAACGGAAGTACACAGGCTGTAACTAAGTTTAATGGCGCACCATTGACGGTTGCAGACGTGCCTGGAACTGGAGTGGTTCAACTCTGGTTTGAGAGAGACACTAACACCCTTCAACTGATGACGGGTATTGTTTAACAAACAGAATAGATAATAGGAGATTACATTATGTTTCAAGGTTTAAGAAATAATTCCTTATTTTATGTACTCGACAAGGGCGAGAATCCTAACTTGCGAATCGGTCAGGTGGTTTCAGTAAGCAACCCTCAGACGAAATATCCCGCCTTTAACAACGGCTTTACTCCTCAACCTATGGAGACTGTGGTGGACGTGAAGGTGAAGCTGGGTGACGAGGAGGTGGACTTCAAGCAACTTCCAGCAAACGGACAGATAGCCAACGACAAGAACCTTGTAGTTAGCGACAACAAGGATGCTATGAGTGCTGAGGTTGATGCCATGCTGAGACAATCCAAGGCGATACTGGAGAGCGTAGATTACAACAAGAGGGTAGTAGAATCTTGTGAGGGAATGCTACAGCAACTCAACCCCCAGATAGCCAAGGAGAAGGAACAGACCGAGAAAATAAACAAACTGGAAGGTAAGGTTTCAGGCATTGAGGGCAAGATTGACAAGATGATGGGATGGCTTCAGCAGACCATGAGCAAGTAATCTCCTACCTATCTATTCATTTAAAATCTTATGATTATGGTAATGATTGAGATTACAGAGGACAAGTTTGATGGCTTGTACGAAAACGTAGAGAAAGGTTTGCGCTACTTCGATAAGGCTATGAAATGCCTGGGCGAAATGAAGCGTGACAGCCGTGGCAGATACGGAGAAAGAAGCCGTATGCCGGACTACAGAGGTCGTGGTAGAAGTGGCATGCGTGAATACGACGACTACGATGAAGAAATGCGTGACGGTCGTGAGCGCAGAGAGAAACGTGACTACCAAGACTGGGAGGAATAATAATAACTAACTATGTGGGTTTGGTCACGACACAAATGTCGGAGCCAGACCCATTTAAATTTTAGACGATTATGGCTACAAAATATAGAGAATCGCTTGATGCGTATGATTACAAACCGAAAGAAATGGTTGCATATCTGAGACACAACGGCTGGCACTTCAACAAGAAAATGTGCGAGTGGGCAGTGGCTCAGATGAAAAAGAACGGGAAACGCATTAAGGCAATGAGCATCGAGAGTGTAGAAGAACTGCTGAGAAAACACGATGTTGAGTTAGAGAACAACATCGGCCATGATGCCTGTTATATTGCCAATATGTGTGTTGCAGACTTCTACGGCAGCTCGATAATGGACGAGAAATCGCTTGCCAAGTTTGTGAAAGACTATGTTGATGATGAGGACCAGCAGGATGGTTTTATCTTCAACCGCTTCTATGCTGACTGTGCTCATAATGGGGTAGGTATTCCTTGGGATGAGATATTATGAGGGAACAGGAGATTTACTTAGAGCAGTATGACTGGACGGTGCGTGTGTGTTATCATGCCGGCAGGAATGATGCAATGAGAATAAGAAAGCATCTTCGGGAGTTGGGCTGTCATGGCGTTCCTCTCGAAGATGCTTGTAATCTTATGCTCAAAGGTGAGCTGAATAAAGGGCTAACCTACTCCAATGTGGACAAAAGGAAAAGTGTTGTCGTCATAGGAGAAGCCTCATCGTACCCAGAGTGCATCAATAGTATCGGGCATGAAATGCTTCATGTGGTGCAGCATATAGCAGACTGTTTCCTTCTTGATATGTATGGGGAAGAAGTGTGCTATCTGCATGGGAATTTGATGCAAGCGAGTATGGAGGGGCTAAAATGAGAATACCAATTTATCAGGATAACCTTTGGTAATATCATAGGACTCAACCTCTTCTATTGAGGTAAGAGCCATTACTTCTGCCTCGTGTTGGTGTGTAACATTGTTGGTCTGCTTGGCATAGACCTCCAATGTTTTCAGCATATACAGAGCATTGTCAATATTCATTGTCTCACACTCTGTGTCAAACCAGATGTCAACAGTCTTTTCTCCATCTTCTTTAAGTATGTTAGTGGAGTAAGACAGGCTTCTTCGCAAGTCATTTTTAAGCCAACGTTTTTTACCATTCAAAGTAAAGGAATTTACTTTGGAAGAAGTGTCATACTGCTCGATCTCATATAGCTTGTTTTGTTTAGCTGTATTCAACTTCTCTGCCTCAGTAGGTACAGGCTCTTGATATTCCTTGTAGCCTGCCTTAATCAGCATATCCTCTGTCGGGTTGCATACTACGCATCCATTTAATTCTATGGTGTCGAATGCAAAGACACCATTTTTAATCCATCGTTTATTCATAATTATTTATATTTAATTTTTATCTACCAGTAAAAGCCATACCATTAGGTGATGTATAGAATTTTCTTCCTACAAGGTCATACATGCCGATTACTCCATCTGACTTGCGCTTGACTGGAATAAACTTGCGAATAGGTTTACCATTATCGTTAATGTTTAATAGCCAAATCTTTCCTTTTGATATAACAGATCGAACACCCGATGGAGAATAAACAAGTCTTGCAAAAAGAAATAAATTAGTAATCATAGCACCATTCATCTTTTCATCGAAAATAGTTCCTGTTACTTTTTCTTTAGTGAGAGGGTTCTCGATAAAGTAGTTTCCAAACTTTACATATAGAGGGTTAAAAGCACTATTGGGAATTCTTAGGGAAATTCGGTTATATCCTACATCAAAATAGGTAATAATAAGATTAAAAAATCTAAAGTCAGTACCATCATTTTTAAATATACAACCTATTATACTGTCACCTGTATATATATTAGTCTTTAGCTCATAATCGAATGTGTACTTTGGTTTAAGCCCACAATCCATATAAGCAGTCGAAGTATTTTCAATATACTCCAACCTCTCATAAGAAGTAGGTAAACTATTACTATTTCTTCTCATGTTTCTTCTATCTATCCTCATACTATTTCCTCCGTATTAATATTCCACGCTTGCCAAAGACCATAGTATTTACTCCCAGTATATCTGATGTTAAATTCATAATGTGTATTTGCCTCTATAGATGGGGTATATTCCCAAATCACGTTTGATGGGAAGGTTACTGTTGGTGCAGTATCTCCTGTATCAAAGCTACCTTGGTACTCGTTGGTTATTGTAGTATCTGTTGGGGGTGCTAATGCAAGAGTGAGAGATTCTCCAATAGCTATATTATAAACCTTATTTGGTTCAAGCGTAACATAACCACCACTTATTGGAACCTCTACATTAGGTAGCTTAACCAAGTCTGTATATTTATTAACCTCTACCATAGCTACTTCCTTGGAGCTTTCTACTACTTTGTCCTGCAAAGTTTTCAGCTGCTCTGGGGTAAAGTCGTCATAGGTAAAAGCTTCTCCCTTATCACCAATATCTCCCTTTTCGCCTTTTATATTCTTAAAGTTGAAAGAAAGTTTTTGCTTGTTGTTTTCTACAGATTGATTTATCTCTACAGAAGGAGTTCCAACAACATTATCTACACTTCCCTCCGCAGTAATATTGAGGTCTAATGTTTTCTTTGCTCCAGTTCTGTCAGTTACCTCAAAGACATTTTCTTCTGTAAGTGTAGCATTGACCTTCTCTGCACCAGTAGTAGCTTTATTAGAATTGTCAGCAGCAGTATTAGCAGCATTGATAGATGCAGTAAGAGCATCAACATCTATCTTGTCAAGTTTGGCTTTGTCGGAAGCTGACATAAAGCCAGCACGACCAGGAGATATAAAAGGCTTGCTTTTTTCGCTGTCACTTAACTCGGAGTTAGAACGTGATGTGTTTGTTGGTGCTACGGCATCAGGGACAACAAGATATTTGTGTGAACCATCGGCAAACTCAATTCTGATAGCAGTTTCGTTTGGTTGATCATCATCGCCATTCCACGTGTTATCCCAAACTGGATCATAAAATTCCAACTTAGCCACAGCTCCAGCCTTTTTGACGTATTCTTGAAGGTCGAAGGTGGGAACAAAGTCTCCAAGCTTCTCCCACTTTGTTGCATCAACATCTCCTGCTAAGTCACCTGCGTCTGTCAGGTCTCCTGTATAGATGTATTCAGCATATTTGTTGTTTTCTCCATCTTTGCTGCCCTTGAGAATATAGATGTGCTTTTTGATATTGCGAATATCAGTAGGGAGTTCTGTTACAATCTCAAAGAAGGTGGTGTCAAGATTACCCAACTGAGAGAGAGGAACATTACCGCCAGCATCAAGCGAGGCAATGCCATTAGCTTTGCCTTTTGTGTTTGTAATTCCTTTCGCTGCTGCGTTTATCTTATCTCTGATACCAGAAAGAACCAATACAAGTCCCTCTGCGTCAAGATAACTGTTATATGTTTCGTTACTCATATTTATAACTATTTAAATTAACCAAATGCTACTAAAAAACACTGCTGAATTTCACCGCTATTCAAAGGCTTGGCTACTCCTCCATTGTTATTAAGGAGACCAAGCTTTGAACGGTCGTGGGTTTTGAAGCCTGCTGCCTCTGCATTACCATAGAAAGAAGTGTCTCTCCAAATAGTTACCCATTGGGGAACAGATACACCTTGATCTTCATCATCATTAGCACCTATTGTAACTTCAGTGTTTCTTAGATTAATAAAAACAGGAGAACTACTGTTAGACTCAATGCTATTGACTTTCTCTATACTATTACCATCCATATCAAGAGTATTCTTCATGCTGTTCCCACCATCAAGTCTGAGATACTCATCTTTGAGTTTATCCCATACAGCCTGAGCAATCTTCTCGATAGTGATAGCATAGTTCTCAATCTCCTGAGTGCCTACTGCACCTTCTTGGATATTGACTCTTTCTACAGCTCCATTTCCAAGGATGCTTGAAGTAACTGCGTGTTCTGCCAGTTTTCTTTCCGTGACTGCTTCATCATGGAGCTTTTCGGTTGTTACGGAATCGTTCGCTATCTCGTCAGTACCAACAGCATCATCCTGGATATTATCTCTCAGAACCGCACCTGTTCCAAGTTTTTCGGAAGTAACAGCTTCGTCCGCTAACTTTTCGGTTGTTACAGAGCCATCCTCGTAATCTTCCGTTTTCATTTGAGGAACTTTCGTTCCTAACCTAATATCTTCTCTAAATGTAGGCATAACAAATTTCTTTTGGTTGAGTTGATGTAAATATCTTAATTTTGAATTGAGGGGAGGGTATGCGGATTCTGAAACAGAAAGATTTATTATCCTTATGTCTCTTTATTGGAACCCGATACCATTTATCATCGCCGCAGTTTTGCCTGATAACAACCTTGCCTGGAGAGGTAAGTTTGACAGTCAGATACACATTACGGTGAACACTTAGTTCTTCGGAAACCCAAGCATTTTCTTCGTTGCTATATGAAGTAGCTACCTTTTCCATCTTATTTAGTTTGGTTAGCACCCAGTTGCTGCAGAGCAATAGAATACATTTGATTAGCCTTAGAATCATCATAGGCAGAAAGAAGTAAGAAGGCAAGATAGTAGATGAAAGCACCGCGGAAGTTGTCGGAGATTTCGACAGAATCGCCTTCTTCTTCTCCGCTTCCTTTTGTTATGTCAGTTGGTACTCCCACATAAGACACGGACACGGTGCCATCGGAAGGCATAGGCTGCACCAATACCTGCAGTGGCTTTACACGCATGATGGCTGCTTGGGGGCGGTCGATGGTTCCCTTGGAAGTATCATCGAACATCATCAGCGCCTCATCGGAAGTATCCTCTACAGGAACGACCGCCTTGTGCCACCCCTTGCCACGCACACGGTTGATATTGAACACAGAGACAGACGAAGGCATTGTGATAACGCCAATATCCTCGTGGCCATCAAAGGAAGTTACTGTCATAGTGGTGGTTGTAGATGCCACATCGGAAGAAGAATTCTTCTGTGTAGAAGAAGATGAGGAAAGTACCGAAGAAGCGGAAGCTGTAATGGCGATCCAATGCAAAGCATCCGGTATCTTGGCGCGGATAATATTCTCCATGTACACATCATCCTTATTGTCTGTGAGATATGCGGTGCCAGAAGTCTCCTCATCAATGCACCATCGAACCTGTTTTATGATTTCATCTACTTTCATTATACCTTATTTATATATATAATGGGTTATGGCTCGAAGTCGGGGAAGATAATGTTGTACTTTGATGCCTGCTTCATGGCACTTGACAGATTGCGGTACTCCTTGCCGAATCGCTTGTTTACATAGTCGATTACATCTGCCGTGGAAACGACACCCAATACACGTTCCTTCTCTGATTCTGTCTCATTGGCTTCTTTTTCGGTCTCCTTTTTTGGCCAGCAGCCAATAACTCCTTCTTTGGCATTCTCGCCTTCAGTTGGTTTATCTTCATGCACCTGTTCAGATTCTTGCTTCTCCTTGTCGAGAGCAGCCTGCTCGCCCGGGTATTCCTCCTCGGAGCGTTCGAGAATGATGGTGTTGTTAAGAAAAAGAGGGTTGGACTCCAGAAGTTCCTGGCAGTATCTGTTGCGAAGTGTCAGTGACGGATACTTGTTGATAACCACATTGCCGTTGGTAAAATTGTATCGCACCTTGTTACCCTGCTTTCCTTCAAGCAGATAGCTGACATTATTGTTGTTGACTCTCGCCTTGTATGTTTTAATCATATTTTTGGGAATTTTAAAAAGGGGGCGAGGCTTTTCGCACCCGCCCCCAAGAATAAATATATGTTGGTTTGAAATGAAAAAGAGCTTACGTTAAGCAGCCACGTCCTGACCTGCGTATACAGACCAAGCAGAACCATCGTAGTAATAGACAGTACCAGCCTCGTAGGTTGTCTCGCCCTTGGTGTAGTCCTTTGTAAGAGCCACCTTCATGCCCTTTGTAGGAGTGGCAGGAAGCTCTGCAGCAGAGATGATGGCTCCCAAAGACTCGGTGGCAATCTTGTTGATCTTGCTTGCAGGACCGACAAGAATAGAGTTGTAGCCACGAAGAGCCACAGAGTCAGCCTCCTGATGAATCCAACGCTTGGCGTCACGAACCTCGCCACCGCCCTTGGACATATCATTGGTCTGCTCGCGCTTACCAATCTTGACGTAACGGCGGGAAGCCTTAGGATCGAAGATGACCATGAAGTCAGACATGCCCATAAGGTCGAGCGTCTGAGCCCAGATAAAGTCGAGAGAGCCGAATGTGTCCTTGAATCGCTTGAACGACAAATCGAACTCATTGTGGTTGATGAAGTCGTTCTGATGGCTGCCCTCAAGCTTGATATTCTCCAGTCTCTCGATGGCGTTCTTACCACAGAAAGCAAAGCAGCGGTCGTTCTCAGAGAACTCTGTGAACTGCAGCTTCGAGATAGCAATCAGGTCGGAGAGAGTGTACTCGTCGCCAATGGCATAAGTATTGGTGAGCTGATTGATGATACCCTCAGAGGTGTATATATCTTCAATCTGGCCATCGCCAGTCTCAGCCTTGAAACGAGACTTAATGCCCATCAGGTATGTGCGCTCAGCACGGAGATTGTACTTGATAATGGCATCGGTCTTGAGGTCGGCCACCGTGATAGGCTGTTCCTTCTTTACCTTTTCGTAGTCGTCAGTGAAGACGATGTTGAGCAACTTCTTCTGTACATAGACAGACTTCTCGCGAGGCTGGAAGTTCTCTGGGGTAATGGTAAGCTGAGACTCGGAAGCCGCAGAAGAAGCAGCGAGCAGAGTAGTACCTACTGGGATTTCAGGACAAGTCATGTTGTCGAGGTTTTCGCGCGTATCGCCCTCGTTCTTAGGAATACCATTAACGGCCTGCATGACAGCCTTCTTGCCGTTAGCCTCAATGACGTAGAGCATGAGTGTGCCCTCTGTCTTGGTCTTAGAGCCTTCCTTGTAACCAGCGACACCCGACACGATGACAGTTGTACCCTTGTAGAAAGGACGAATAGAGCCAGAGAAGTTGGTAGAGTTGATTTCTACTGTATCGCCAGCTACAATCTTCTGAGTGACCTGACCATCAAGCGTCTCTCCACCCACACGCTGATGAGATACAGACCAGTTCTTGATATTGACGGTCTTTGCCATCCGGCGAACGATAGAGAGGATAGGAGTCTTGAAAGGATAGAACTTAACAATCTCGGAGTCCCACTCCTTGTCGAGCAGACCGCCCTCGCGAAGCTGAGTGGATGATGCCTGAGAACCTGTGAGGTCCTGGCCATCCTTTTTGCCGCCTGGACTCAATCGATCGTTGCCTTCTGGATTGACTGGCTCCTTTGCCTCAACCGTCTCCTTGGAAGCAGGTTCAACTCCCTCGTTACCAATCTGAGGTTCTACATTGTCGGCCAAAGCGAGAATGCCACCACCCGTTACAACTGCGAGTAACATCAGCACCATCTTCAAGACGGACTGAAAGGAAAAATAATTCATTACTTTCTTCATGTTATATACTATTTAAAAATGTTATTTGTTAATTGCTTCTGATGCCATCAAAGAAACTCTCACGTTTTGTAGTCTTAGCAGGCTCGTTTCCGCTTCCGGCATTGGCAAGAGAAGGAGGCATACCACCCTCTGTCTTAGAGGAGCGCACCTTGTTCTGTATCTTCTCATTGCGAGCCTGCATGGCAGCTTCCTCGCGAGCCGAAGAGATGTCGGCATCGTAGTTGTATGCGTTCTTAAAGAGTTTCCAGGTTTCGGCAGAGATGTTGCCTTCCTCGGCATCCTGTATGACGCCAAACACTTTGCCCCACAGTTCGTTGGTTTCCTCGTCAGAGAGTCCTAATCCCTGTAACGTTTCGTAAGACTTTCGGAGGTTGTCATCGAGCTGCTGCGAGTGTTTCTCCTGCTCAGCCACCTTTTCCTGAAACTTGGAAATCTGAGCAGCCACTTTCTTGCCCAACTCCTCGTCTTCGAGAGCCGCCTTGATGTCGATACCCTGAGAAGCCATCCACTCGAATGGGTGCATATTCTTCCGTGTAGAGTCGAGCACCATAGCCGCCAGCCACTTGTTGCTGTCGAGCATCTTTGAGAGAGCCTTTCCGCTATCCTCGTACTTGGAGAGCATATCGGCATCGTCGTTCATGGCGCCATAGCGAGCCTCCTTGTCCTCGAAGTCGATGTCGGAATGACGCTTAGAGAAACGCTTAGAGAAGGCCGTGCGGTTAGGGCGCTCATCCTCGGCAGGAGCTTCTTGCTCCATTCCGGCAGAAGGGGCGTTGGGTGTCCCTTCTGTTTCCATCATTTTAGCTTGTTCTTCCTTTGTCATTTTCAAAAATAATTATGTAAATAATATTTCTGCAAATATCATGAAAAAACAGGCTTGGTTTTCCGTTAGTAACCAAGGGTAACCATACAGGGGGAACAATGAGCAAAGAGAGCATATACATTTCTTATTTTTGCGCTAAAACAACAAGAATCTGTATATAAAAATGACAAAAGCAAGGATATTGACTCTTAGCAGGGTAATGCCTGGAAAGAAGCTGTACAGTTCGGTAAACAACCGGGCATCGAGGCAAGCGCATGGTAACGACATGGAGCTATTGCAGCGATGCAGGAGTGCATGGAACAGCCTGAGCGGGGTAAGAGAGACGAGGGCGAGAACCATGAGATACTGCATGGGAGACCAATGGGGAGATACCATCAAAGTGTGGGACCACGGCTCCTACGTCTACATGACTGAACGGGAGTATATGGAGCGAAAGAACACTACACCGATGAGCAATAACGTGATGGCGAGCATACTGGAGTCAATAGGCGGCCTCTATGCCAAGCAAGGAACAGAACCTGTGTGCTTTGCCAGAGACAACGACTCAAGAGCTATCAACGACATGATGAGCGCGACCCTGCAATGCAACTGGCAGTCAACGTATATGCAAGACCTATTGAATCATGCCATCAAGGACTATGTGATAGGTGGACAAATGTACGCAAGAGAGGGGTGGGAGTCGAAGCAGCTTGATCTTCCTGACGCATGGACGGAGCTTATGGAGCCTGACTTTATGTTTTTCGAGTGCGGCAGCGACCCGAGACATGAGGACATCAGCCTGATAGGGTGTCTGCATGACGTGAGCAGAGAAGATTTGTATCAGAAATTTGCGCGACCGGAGTTTGGGCTGACGATAGATGATCTTGACAGCATCTTTTCCATACAAGACGTGAGCGATGACGGAGTGGGGTATGAGTTCAACGAGGAGAAGAACCTTTGTAACGTGAGCTTTGACCACACCAACAAGTCGAACCACTACGTGAGAGTGATAGAGGTATGGACTACTGAGACGAAGATGCGCCTGCAATGTTTTGACCCTATAGCCACGAACGCCAACAACTCGTACTTCAAGGTAGACATGGACGATACGGCCATGATAGAGAAGCTGAGAGCGGACAACATCAATCGCAAGAAGATGTATGACGACAGGGGTGTGCCAGAAGACGAGAGAGCCTATATCGTATCGGAAGAAGTAGCGGACAAATACTGGTACTACACCTATATGGCACCAGACGGAACCGTGCTGTGCAAGGGGGAAACCCCATACGACTATAAGAGCCATCCGTTTACAATCAAGCTATTCCCGTATCTCAACGGCAAGATACACCCATTCCTGGCGAACGTGATAGACCAGCAGAGATACATCAACCGCCTGATTGTGATGAACGACATGGCGATAAGAAGCAGCTCGAAGGGTGTGTGGATGATACCGACCACCGTGCTTGGCGGCAAGAGTCCGGCAGAGTTTGCCGAAGAAATAGTGGAGTATGACGGATTGTGCTTCTACACACCAAGACCCAATATGCCACAAGTGAAGCCAGACATCATCACCTCTAATGCGGTGAACATTGGCACCAACGAGTTGCTGCAGATAGAGCTGAACCTGATACATGAAGTGTCGAACGTGAGCGGTGCGCTGCAGGGCAAGACACCATCGGCAGGAACTTCTGCATCGAGATATGCACAGGAGACACAGAACGCCACCACCTCGCTGTACTCAATCCTATCGGATATGGACGTGTTCGCAGAGAAGCTCGCCACCAAGAAGTGTATGACCATACAGCAGTTCTACGAGAACGGTAGGAAGATACTGAACAAGGACAACAACAGCACCATATTCTACGACCGATATACGGCAAGAGACGTACACTTCAAGACAAGCATCAAGAATGCAGCCGCTTCGACCACTTATCAGTCGCAGATCAATGACAGACTTGACCAGTTGCTGCAAATGGGTGCTATCAATGTGGTGCAGTATCTGCAGAACATCAATGCTCCATTTGCGGACAAGCTGTTGGCGAGCGTACAGGAACAGCAGGCACAGCTTGAGCAGATGTATCAGCAGCAACAGCAGATGGCGGCACAGCAGGGAGGTGGACAGATAGAGAACGGAGTGGTGCAGGGGGCCAACCAAGAAACGGTGAACCAAGCACAAGAGTATTTACAATCAGCATAAAGAGGTATGGCAGAAGAGACAAAATTGATAACCATCAGCATGGATTCCATCGAAAGCGATGTGATGAAGCAGGTTTCTGTTATCGCAAAGAGGCAGAAAGATAAGTCAGGCGATTCTCTGTTTGGAAGCACTACACTATCAGCAGTAGAGAAAACGGTGATAAGGCAATACATAGAATCAGCAATTCGCAGTTTTGCGGGAGAACTGGCTCCTGTTGTGAAAACCTACATAGATTCTTCTCTTCCTGCATTGGTTACGTTCAATGTAATCAGGTTGAATGACGGACACAAGAATGCCTTTGAAAGCTGTTTTATGGGATATGTAAGGGCATACACAACCTATATGGTGCTGACTTTGAGTGGTACAGAGCAAGCCAAAGTGTATTCGGACGAGGCAAATATGCTTCTGAAAGATGCAATAAAACTTGTGTTCGACAAAGAGGCTCCTTCTGCAGGAGCTAAAACGCTGAAAGATATGACAGGCTCCATGGAGAGTGATCCGCAGTTAGAAACCATTAAATAAGGAAAGACATGATATTAAAATTTCAGATTATCAAATCGGTAGTAGTTGACGAGGTAAAGAGGGCAACCTACCTAAAGGCCAAGATAGATGGTGCTACAGACGACAGAGCCATCAAGATGAGCTTTAACGAAGCTGCTGGCGACGAAGCAGTGCATGAAAATACGTTGACGCACGATTTCCAATCAGCATTGGAGATTACAAAGGTCATATTGGCAGACTATTTGGCTCCAAACGCTCAGACATCAGGCGATAACGTTATCTACTACAACGACAAGGAAGACGATATAGTAGAGTTTGTTATTGTCGTATCTCGCAGATGCAACGGAACACTTTCTGACACTTTGGCAAGATTGGTAGCAAAGTATGTAGAAGACTACATGATATACCAGTGGTGGCTAAAAACTACCAATCTCAAACAGGCAGAACCTTACTTGCAGTCATTGACATTTGACGAGCAGAACATTCGCAGATGCTTTGTACTGAGCGGTCCGTCCGTTCCAACCATACCGTACACCAAGACGCTGACAGCAAAGGTAGATGGAAGCGACAATGGAGGCGGTGTGACCATAGAACTTGGCAACAAAGAGACTACACTGTCATACGCTATAGACAATAGCGCAGTGGATGATATTGAAGCCAGAAGCAGCGACCCAAGCATTCTTGAAGTACAAAGAAGTGCTGAGCCTCATGCTTTCTGTCTCGTGCCTATAAATACAGGTGTGACAACCGTAACCCTTTTCTCCCGTCATAGCGACAATCTAAAGAGGGAAGTGGAGATAACCGTAACAAAGGAGGAGTAATATGGAATTCAACACGTTACACCCCATGCACCATGACAGGGAAAGAGGATGGGAAGCAACGCCCAACCCCTTTGCACCGAAGCAGCCTGTGACGGCCCGCTACCACACAGACAAGCACATCTTTGTCTATGCCAACCAGTTGTGGTATGACATAGACGCGACTACCAACCTGCTGAGCAGAAGCCGCAGAAGAATCAATGATGCACAGGCAGACACTCTGCCGACAAGCGAGAACGACCATGAGCGGCCTTTGTTCTACCGATGGTTTGACAAGTACATGAAGAAGGCAGAAGGATTGCTGAGCGCCTATCTGATGAAAAAGGAGGGGGTGGTAAGAGACAATGCCATCAAGGAGTGGGACGAGCAGGAGATATGGCTAAGGATGCCAGACTACTGGGATGATACGAGGTATGACTCCTTAGTACAGGCCATACATAATTATATAGCGGCAGGAGCGCTGTATGAGTATTTCAAACTGACACTGACGAGCAAAGATCCGCTGACGACAGACAAGGCAGCAGAGGTAGAAGATGCAGAATTAGACATACTGGATGCATCGAACGCCACGAAGCCCGGCAGTGTACATAAACCCTATAAACCCTTTTAACGCACATGGAGGACTACAGCGATGTAAAGACGGTGAGAGAGATAATGGCAGAGAAGCGCGAGAAGGCCAAGCGCATACTGCCCGCCACAAAGAGCGCCCAAAAGGAGTTTCTGAGGGACTTTCTTGCCCGTCACCAAGAGAAGTTTGAGGACTGCATGAACCAGTTGGCTGAGTATGACCCCAAGACCTATGCGACCATATACAAAGACCTGATGAAACACATGATACCAAAGCAGAGCGAGGTGAGTGTGACGCACGGACTGGACGAGGACTTCAAGCAGTTGGCAGCGCTGAGCATGACCAAGGTAGGAGAGAACAACGAGATAGATGTGTCGAAGGTGCCCGAGATAAAGGACGCTGACTTTGAGGAACTACAATCATTGGCAGATGGCGATAGTTAAAGAGACAGAGATAGACGAACTGGTAAGGGAGAACAGACGTAGATATGAGGAAATCTACGGCACGTATGACCCATGGACTGGCGAGAACTGCTATGACTTTGAGCATAGGGAGGTGCTGGAGCTTTCGGACTTCATGATCAAGAAGATGTGGGTGCCGAAGGAGTGTATGCGCACATTGCTGTACAGGCAGCTAAGGCAGTTGGGCAGTCTGAGGGAATTTATAGTCCGTGTGTGGAGACGTGACTATGATGAGGGAAGCCGATACACCAAGCAGCTCATCATGATACTGACCTTTGAGATTATGAAGGTAAGGTTCAGAGAAGACCCTGAGTTTGCCCTGTACGCTACCGACAAGATAGAGGACAAGATAACGGGAAACATGGTGCCCTTCAAGCTGAACTATCCGCAGCGAAAGCTGTTAAAGATATTTGAGGACTTGCGCACCAGCGGAGCAGCCATCAGAGTGGTGATACTGAAAGCAAGACAATGGGGCGGTTCGACCCTGACGCAGCTATACATCAAGTGGATACAAGACTACAGAAGAGATGGATGGAATGCTATTGTGCTGGCTCAACAGAAGAATACGGCCAAGAAGATAAAGGCTATGTACAGAAAAGCCTTGGAGAACCAGCCAGGATGGACAGTGGGTTGTCCCGGTGCAAAGCTACAATTCTCGCCCTACGAGAACTCGCCCGATGACTTTCAGGTGACGGACGGAATGAGAGCCATCAGAAGAAGTACGCTGACCGTGGCATCATTTGAGAACTTCGACTCTGTGCGAGGAAGCAACTTCCACTGCGCCCACTACTCGGAGGTGGCATACTGGAAGAAAACGCCTGAGCACGACCCTGAGGGTGTGATCTCGTCAATCTCTGGAGGTATCAGAAACCAGGAAGACAACCTTGAGGTATTTGAGAGTACAGGAAAAGGAAACTCGGGCTTCTTCTATGACAAGTGCCAGCTTGCCATGAACCCCGACAACAACGATGCCTACTCGTTTATCTTCATACCCTGCTACTTTATAGAGCACGACATGGAGGAGGTGAAGGACGAACGAGCCTTTGCGAGATGGCTGCTGCAGAACAGAGACCGAAGTACCAACCCAAGAGGATACAGAGAGACGGGCAAATTCTTCTGGCGAATGTGGGAGAAGGGAGCCTGTATGCAGGCCATAGAGTGGTACAGGAACTTCCGCAACAAATTCACCACACACTCCTTCTGTGCCACGGAGGCACCAATAGACGAGGAGGATGCCTTTAGAAACTCAGGCAACCTCGTGTTCAACCCATACAGCATAGACGACCTGCAGAAGCGCTACAAGAAAGACCCGATGTACACAGCAGACATCATAGTGGACGGGAACAAGAACGACAGCACCATACAGAAATCGTCTATCAGCATAAGGAATGACGGGACGGGATGCCTGAAGATATGGGCGGCACCCAACAAGCTGAAGGTGGAGAACAGATATGTGGTGAGCGTGGATATTGGCGGCAAGGCCTCGACGTCTGACTATACGGTGATGACGGTGATAGACCGCTTCGGCATGATACCTACGATAAAAGGTAAGCCAGAGGTGGTAGCGAGATGGAGAGGGCACGAGAGGCACGACCGCATAGCATGGATGGCGGCAGCACTGGCCCACTTCTATGACGATGCGCTACTGGTGATAGAAAGCAACACGGCAGACCGCGAGAAGAACAACAACACAGAGGGAGATCACTTTGGAAGCATCATCAACGAGATAGCCTACTACTATGACAATCTGTATCAGAGAACATCAAGTCCTGAGGACGTGAAGGACAATGTGCTGGCGAAGTACGGATTCCAGACGAACAAACTGACGAAAGGCTGGGTGATAGACAACCTGGAGCAGTATGTGGACGATATGCTGTGGAAGGAGCCAGACAGGGAGATGTATCATGAGTTGAGGATATATGAGCGGCATGACGATGGCAGTCTTGGCAACATCGTAGGTAACGGCAACCATGACGATGTGCTGATGAGTACAGCAATAGGTCTATGGGTGAGTGCAAACGACATGGAGAAACCAAGGTGGATGCCAAAGAAGAGCGACACGCCTAAGGGAGACCGCGTACACTCGATGGCAAAATTCTAAAAACGAAAGACTATGGAAAGGAATACAGAAAGAAAAGTACTGAGTTTCGGCAAGGGTATGACCAACGTGCCGAGTGACATGATGAGCGAGGACAACGAGCTGGAGCGCTGTGACGGATTCATCTACAGAGACGGAGAGATGAAGCCGATACAAAATCCAGTGAAAATCGGCCAAACATCATGTACAATCATGTATGTGCACAAGATGGCAGATTACAAAAACCTTATCACAAAGTTGGAGCATACGCAGTCTATCATCTGCTACAAAATGACGGATGACGGGATAGACAAGGATAGCGGCCAGACGTTTAGTATAGGAGAACCTTCTGAGATAACGAGTGTGGGCAACACACTGATATGTGTTACAGAGAACGGCATACATTACCTGTTATTCAAAGGTACGAAGTATGTAGACTTAGGAACAGAACTCCCCAAGCCAAAGGTGGATTTCAGTACGTTTGCCACCAACCTGATAGAAAGCAATGGCAGGGTAACTCCTCTCAATATAAGTGAGTTCTGCGAAACAAGCAAGAAAACAGCCTACTACGATGAGTCCGGAAACCTGACCAGCACAACGACCAATAAAACCTCCACATACTGGACGTATAAGCCAGTAAACGATGTAGACAAGATGAAAGCATTCCAAACAGCCGTACAGGGTCATGTTGCGTCTGTAATAAAGATGGAAAAAGAAAAAAACGAGTTCTGTTTCCCATTTTTTGTAAGATATGCTCTAAAACTGCACGATGGTTCTTATGCAAGAATCAGCAACCCTATTCTTGTATGTCCGACAATCAACAGAAACTTCAAAATAGCACCATACCGTCTCCGTGGGGAAGAATATGAAGAAGCTGTTAACAGGCAGACATTAGACTTAGAGAACATTAATAGTAGTGCAGCTATTTTTTTTATATACTCCATCGGGCATAGTTACCTATACTACAAAGCCTCTATAGAGGGTGCTGACAACTGGAAAGACATCGTGAAAGAGATTGTGGTGTTTGCTACCGATGAAGTAAGGCCTTTTGATATTGACGGTGATTTTGAGTTCAAGGAACCATTGGAGATGGATGGGTACTGTTATTTGAACCAAGTTTCTGGTCAACAAAACGGCATTCCGGGGCCTCTGCCGCCTCTGCAGCCCAGCATTACTATAGACTTCAATTATAGTTACGAGTTTACCTATGATACATACAAGGCACGTTCGGTCATCATGCCAAAGGCGGTAAAGTCGGATCGAAAAATCATAGAAAAGCTGCTGGACAAGACACTGTTTTATAAACTCTTTGCGATAAAGACGGATGAGGCGAACGGCAAACTTGAATATGCTCCAATAGAAGACCACGTGGTAGAAACGCTGACAGAACAAGAGCAGTTAAAGACGGATGACTACTACGGATGGGCAACTATGGTGGCGAAGAATGTGTACCCATACAACAACCGTCTGAACATGACTGGTGTGACGAGAAAACCATTCAGCGGTTTCAGCGACTTTATACCTATTACGACAGGAGAGATGCCAGACATGCCAGGAGCGTCTGATCCTTACCCTGACAAACAGGAATATGAAGTATACACACATATCGTAGCTAACAGCATGGACGCATGGGTGAAAGCAGATGATTACTATTCTGCCTTGCCGGAGATGATAGGCAGCTGGATATACTACCCGGACCCAAATGCAACAGAAATGCTGATTATAGACAAGAGCACCGGGCACGCAACCCACATAAAGCTGAAAGCACACCCAAGGCTGAACGGAGCATACAGCTTTGACAAACTGCCATTCCCGAGATTAACGTATGACGGATTTGAAGACAGCAATGCAAGACCGGTGGTGGATCAGAATGCCCACGAGACGCTGGACTCAAACATCTACACTTCGGTGGTGAACAATCCGTTCTTGTTTGAGGCGAGCGGAGACAACACCGTAGGAACAGGAAGCATAGAGGGAATTATAGCAAACACAGAGGCTATCAGCCAGGGACAGTTCGGCCAATATCCACTGATGGTATTTACATCAGAAGGTATATACGCCATGAGCGTGACGAACGAAGGTATGTATGGCAGCATACACCCCATATCGAGAGAGGTATGCCTTGAGAACTCTCCACTTGTGCCTACTGACAAACTGGTGTACTTTGTATCTAAGAAGGGATTGATGGCGGCGAGCGGAGCAGAAACGGCACCTATGAGTGAACAGCTGAAAGGAGGAAGACACAATATGGAGGATGGAGGTTTTGTGAACTATCTGAAAAGCGCTCTTATAGCCTACGACTACAGAGACTCGCTGCTGAGAATATACAGCAAGATTTACCCCTGGCAGTATATCTACAATATGACGGACAAGACTTTTGCGACAGTAGAGAACGGAGTGAAGGCCAAGGCGGTAGTGAACGACTACCCCGACAATCTGATACAAGACACGGACGGGAACATCTATTCGCTTACCGCAAAGCCAGACATCAGCCAGGACAGCAACACGTATGATGGCAGCTTTACGACAAGGGCGTTAAAGCTGGGAGGAAGCGTTACTCTGAAATCGCTGAGATCCGTGAAACACCTTATGGACACATCGGACAACAGCAAGGTGAAACTGGAAGTTTGGGGCAGCAACAACGCCAAGCACTGGAGGGAACTGAACAGCCTTGGGGGGAAGCCTTGGGCGTATTTCAAGATCAGATACACCCTAACAGGATTTCAAGCAGCAGACTCGTACGCAGGAACCTTGGTAGAGGTGCAGAAGCGAAGAGAGGACAAAATGAGATAAAAACAGAGGCGGCTACTCATCACGAGCAGCCGCCTCCTTTAATAGTAAATATCAAATTACTTCAAAAGTATGAAATGCGTGAATATTTAGTAACAATACGTCCGATGATAAAACCAATGATGTATGCATAGAGGTGGAGTATGCCGTTGACTCCCGGCATGAGCATCGTGAGAACGATGAAAGGCATAACCATTTGGCAGGAATCCCAAAATCTGCCAGTCTTTCCCCACATGATACCTATGGCAGCGAAGATAACTCCCGACAGACCAACAGTGGGCTGTAAAACATGCATTGGCAAGAAACTCGCCAAAACTGCAGCGAAGAAGCTGGCGCAAAGACATATACGATTGCGCAACGACCACAGAACAACGAGGTTGGCTGCAAGATGGAATATGTTGGCATGGCAAAACGAATATGTAAGATGAGAGACGAAGCTACTTCCGGGGAAGAAGCCTGCATTATCTGGACGGGCGATGAAAACCGCCAGACTTACGCAAGTGAGCAAGGTCTTTATCAGAAAGTTTGTCTTTGCCAAAGATTTCTTTGTGATGATAGTATTCTCCATATTTTTTTCCGCAACTTATAGCCTTTCGCACCGTCTCTATGCTGGCATAGAACTCTGGCGCAGACTGAGAAACCAAGAATGGGGTGATGAACCACAGCGATTTGCCGATGAACTCCTTCTGCTGAGACAGCTTGTCGAGTCGTCGGAACAACTCGTAGTACATACGCTGTTCTCGCGGACTCTTGGAGTCGACAACGGAAAAATCTCCCCGTACCATATACCTAAGGACATTGTAAGCCGTTTTCGGGGAGACATAGAAACGAGGGGCAGCATGACAAGCCGTCTTGATCCAAGCCTCTTTCTGAGAATGGCAGTTGGTGTAGACCTGTCGGTAGGCGTTAAGTAAATCTCGCCTCATAGCAACCGTAAGTTCAAATCCTCTTCTTGGCATAGGTTATTTTTATTATAGTACGCTGCAAAGATACATCTTATTTAGATAAAATCCAAATAAGCAGTAGTATATTTATCGTTAAACATTCTAAAAAGATATTATTTTAGCAATGAATTGTTGCAAAAATGTCTATATTTGCAGCGAATTGTAATGTAAAAGGTATATTTGGTTTATAATTAACTCAAACTAACCAAAAATAAATAAAAACTGAAAGTTATGGAAACAGAACAAGAAGAAAGACCGCTTTCGGAAGAAGAGCGGCGTGCGATACGTTCGCGCTGGCTTGACAGAGGTATATTCAAGCTGTATGAGATTGGGGTGAAGTGGATGCCCATCCCGCTAATGCTCGGTCACTGGTACGGAGTCTGGGACTATTCGAGGTATTCACGTCCCATTATCCTTAACACAGATATGAACGGAAACTGCGTGATATGGCTTTATATACTGGCTTATGTATATATGCCGCTTGCCATGCTGCCAGCGAGCTATTTCTACAAATACTGCTGGATATTCAGAATACCCTTCCTTTATTTTTTCGGCATCAACGCCATCAGAATTTACTATCATAGCTGGATGATACGCCCGGAACAGATAGAGGCACATCATATATTCATTATATTCACAATAATACTTTACGTTTATGGATTCATTAAACTTGCTTTTGAGCGAGGTGCGAAATGCGCTTAGAATGTTGGAAGAAGGAGAGTGTGGTATGAGTAAGGAGCAGGAGGAAAATGCCTACAGAGCCATACAGTACTACAAGAACGGAGTGAGCCACTTTGACGAGTCGACAGCGAGAGGCTGCATAGCACAGATGTACTACTACGACAGTGACACCCACAGGAGATACGCCCCGTTTGTGAGCTACGAGGACGTGAAAAACGAGTATGTACGTGTGGGGAAGGAAATACCGGATTACAACCTTTGGGACTTTGCGGTGACGATAAACCTGATGTATTCGAACCACATAGAGTTGGTGAGAAAATGGACGAAGGATAAAGGCAGTCTGATGGGGAGGATGAGCGAGTTGTCGGTAAGTTTTCTGACGGACGAGGATACTGTCCACCCAACCGACAAGATATTCTGGTACATGATGGGATAGTAAGACTACTAAGGGAAAAAGGTAAAAGAAAAGCGCATATCTTTGTGACCAACAAAAAACAAAGATATGACAGAGATAATACATACATTTTTGCAAGAGCATCTATACAGATCGGCACTGGTTATAGCTATCTGTATGGGTGCTCTTATCGTATCTATGGCCGTAGACCTGTTTTTCGGTATCAAGAAAGCGAGGCAGAACGGAGAGGCTACGACCAGTATGGGGCTAAAGAAGACCTGCGACAAGGCAAGGAAGTATTTCTCGCCATTCATGGTGACGGTGTGCATAGACCTGATAGCCTGTATCGTGATGCCGTTCCCGGTGTTCTCGATGATATGGGCAGGGTACTGCGTGTTCTGTGAGTTTATGAGCGTGAGAGAAAAATCGTGGCAGAAGGCAGAGATACGCAAGCAGGAAAAGACAATCAGCATACTGTTGGAGAACAAAGACGACCTGGCAAAGGCTTTTGCTGAGGTGCTAAAGAAACAGCAGGAGGCAGAGGAATGAAGATAACGAGACAGCAGATGTATGAGATCCTGGGAGACTGGGACAGGGTAAGCTACTTTCTGCATTATATAAACGAGTGGTGTGATGTTTTTCATATCAATACACCCCTGAGACTGGCTCACTTTATGGCACAGGTATGCCATGAGACCAACGGGCTGAGATGTATGAGAGAACTCGGAAAGCCATCGTACTTCAAGAAATACGAGGAAGGAAGGCTTGGCAAGATGCTTGGCAACACCACGAAGGGCGATGGCGCGAGATATAAGGGCAGAGGGCTGATGCACATTACTGGCAGAGCCAACTACAAGGCTTATCAGGACTCGGGATATTGCAAGGGTGACATCATGGATAATCCGGAACTGATAGAAAAGCCTCTCGGGGCTACAAAGAGTGGCGCATGGTGGTGGTGGAAGCACGGACTGAACGAGCTGGCCGACAAGGACGACGTGGTGGTTGTGACGAAACGTATCAACGGAGGAACCAACGGCCTGGCGAGCAGGAAAAGATGGTTGGCAAAATGTAAAAAGGTATTGTGCTCATGAAGTGGAATATAGTTATAATGGTATTTGCCGGGTTGACTCTCGGAAGCTGCAAGACGAAGTACGTGAGTGTGCCAGAGATTCATACTGAGTACATAACGAGGGTGGACACGACCGTAAGAAGGGACAGCGTGTATCTGAGAGACTCGGTATATGTGGAGAGAAAGGGAGATACTCTGTACGTAAACAAGACGGCATACAGGGACAGATACCATCATATATATAAGGTAAAGACGGACACTATCTGGAAGCGTGACAGTGTGAACGTAGCTTACCCTGTAGAGAAGGAGATGAGCAGAAGCGAAAGAATATTTGTCGCGCTCGGGAAAGTGTTTTCTGTTCTTTTGCTTGTGATGCTTTTCGTGATTGGTGTGAAGTTGTATAAACGACATTGATATGGTGAAGATAAGCGAGGAACTGGAGGCTATAGATAATCTTCTGATGGAGTTTCACGACAGGATAAGGTCGGGAAGATGTCTTGTCAACAGAATGCAGTCGGCCTTTCTGTTTGACTATCTTCACCGACTGGCCAACAAGGATGAGGCTATCAGCTTCACTGAGGCTTGTAAATATACCCGGCTGCCATCTTCTACTTTCAGAAGATATGTGAAGGACGGGAAGTTGCCAGCTGGAAAGAAAAGGCTCGGGTTTACCGAAAAGGTCTGGTACCCGAAAGAATTGGACGAATGTTTAGATAGGTTAGTGAAATAGGTTATAGTTTTAGTTATTGGTTTTAAGTTTTTTGAATTACATTCATTGTAAAAATCCCCACTCAACCGTGATGGCTGGGTGGGGATTGAAATTTATTAGATACTTCTCATCTTATCTATCCTTTCTGACAGAAATTTGATTTCTCTATAGATAAAGTCATATACATCTTTATTGATAACTTTCTGTCTTGACAGAGTTTCGACCGCTGCTTGCAGCTTGATGATTGATTTTTGCATTTCTTCTTTCATAGACTACTCTTTATTTTCGTTATCTCCAAGGAGATACGTGAATTTCTTGTCGATGTGTTCGTCAGAAAAGATCTTCCCAATAAGAGAATCCATATCCGGCAACTCTACATCGATTCCGTCTTCTTGCACTTTTGAGTCGAGGTAGTCAAAATCATTAATTTCGCCCAAGGGCCATTAGTCATGGCTACATAAGAATCCTTTTGGCCTTTGTAGGCTTTCTTCAACTCTCCGTTATCACGGAAATATCTGAGTACTTCCGTCAATGCAGCAACAAAGTTTTTGTTTGCCATCGGGTCACCCTTTGCGTCTTCCAGTTTAATCATCAGGAAGAGTAAAGATGAATGTAAATCTGTTTTGTTCATAAGCTACTTATTATAGAATTAATATTAACTATCTCTACTTTATATCACTCAGGATTTGATTGTGGATTGTTTTTACAAATGACCATCACAAACAAAGAAATGAGTGTTATCGGGGAGACTTTCAAAAAACGATTCAATTTCTTTTTTCGTCTTTAATTCCCATTCTAAGTTGTGGTCTGGTGTATTATCTCTAATATCGAAACAATCACAATACATTTTCTTTCTAACTATCTTATCATATAACTCCGTATCGTTCTTGGTGAACTCACATTCGTCTTCATTTGGGTACAAAGATTTATGATATGGCTGCTTTCTTAAAAGCTCATTTTTAGTATATACTGTAAGAGAATCATACGCAAATGCCATTTCTGCACGCGATTCACTTGAAGAATCAGGACAATCTGCAAAAATTTGATTCAGATTTGAGATTGTCCCAACAAATAAAACTTTACAATGTGACATAGTTATTTGAACTTAATGATGAAAAACTCCGTGTCAAGCCATTTGTCGGGACATAAGCCTTTCTGAGGTTTGCCAATAGTGATACTCTCAATTTCCTTCTCAATGGAAGGCTTATTACCTTTAGGATAGCCTTTAACGAAGATTACGTGGGTAAAGGGTTTGTATTCTGGTTCACCTATCACACGACAGAAACCGCCAAATTCATCAAAAAGCACCTCACCGCTTTCGGCCTGTTGATTTACAAGTCGGGATGCCCAATATGGTTTAATAACTCGATACTCTTCTGTTTTTTCGCCAGATACAATCATTGAATACCACGGTTCTGCAAGATGCACTGTCAAAACTTTCTTTTCCATACGCTAATTGATTTTACTCTCAATCGTTTTGAGATAGTAAATAGTGTTGTTGATACCAGTAAGCTCCTTGCATGGGCTTTTGTATGTGTCAGCAATTTCTTCCAAATCCTTTATAGCTTCTTGTAGTTTGATTTTGTCCTCCCAATCGAGAACTACTACTTTTCTTGTTTCTTCTTTCATACACTAAAAGATTAATTGTTTGTTACGATTACATGCATGGAGATATTTTCTTCTCCAAGCCAAATTATTTTCTACTTTAATATGCCTGTCTGGGAATTGATGTACTCTATCCCAGTAATCAAACATGGAGAATATACTTTTCATACGCTGCTTATTTTTTGGTTCTTATTCTAATGTCAAGCTCCCAAAGCAGAAAGCCTACACTAATTTCATAAATATCATCACAAACCTTCCATACGACTAATTCTGGAAAGAGATAAAAACACCAATCGTATTTGGTTATAAGATACATGAAACTAAAACTTATTTTCTTCATACGCTACTTCTCCTTATCGAATTTATTACCAACAACAGTCCATTTTTTAAACAAGACCAAGAAAGGAAGGCATCCACCTTTCTGCCATCCATCTTCATCGGTTGGAATAAAGCATGATTGGCAATTAGCCCAAGTTACCGTTCTCTTTTCAAATGGAAAATCATGATTTTTAATAATGTCGCCTTCCCAAACCTCTTTGCCTTCACAGTCTGCCAGTCCTACGAATTGGCAGACTGTAGAAGGGTCTACATTATAAGTGATATTTCGGTTTAACATACTTTCTTTCTGACGATTCTCAATGATGTATGTATTACCATTCTCCTCGTAGAAGTAGCCAAACACCCAAGAATTATCATCTAAACGTTTTGCCTTAAATTTAATTTCTCTCATAACTTTCCTTTAATTTTTCTTCTCTTTAATTCTATTCTCGTGACAGTGAATCATACGTTTATAATATTCTATCATCTTTTCATTAACGAAAACAGAATCATATTTACCTATATAGTAATCTCCATTTAAGAGTTCGCTGACGTGTATTCGTACAACGTCTTGCGTCCAGTTATCTATAAAAAGATAATAGGTTTCACGATTAGGGTGTACCATAAGGTACTCGTAGAAGTGGAATTCATCATTTTTAATAAATGTCACTCCGCAACCTTTTGTTAACTGACTTATGTCTTTTAATACTTCCATAACTATTCTTCCAATTTTAAATCAGTCCCACCATTACGACTTTCCTTTAAGAAGTTATTAACTTCTTCCTTATAGGAGTAACCGCAATCCTTCTGTAGAGCCTTTATCTTCTTGTAGCCGATACCAGCTTCTCGGCAAAGTTCTGCCGACAAGCTATAGTTTTCGACATAGCCAATGACGTTCTGAATGACCGACCACTGGCCTCGCTCGAAGTCAGTAATGCTATCATCTTTGAAACGACCTAATGCTTTATCGCACAGGCCACACACTCTGACCATTTCTTTTTCAAGTTGCTCAAAAGAGTACTGCCTCCAATGATAAGTAAGATAGCTTGCGCTACCCAAAGCTTCTTTAACTTTTTATCCATAACTAATCCTCCTCTTTCATATAAGAACTAATCCTCCTCTTTCATATAAGGACAAACAACTACCTTTCGATAGAACTTACATTTATCCTTGTAATCACAAAAATCACATAAACAATACGCCATACTATTCTACTTTTACACCAAATGGAGTTCCGTCGGCAAAGGTGTTGTCTTCCATAATATCACTAAAATTTAATATTATAACATCACCACTAACGTTTGCCATACTCACATCTATATTGCTAACAGATACTATGTTATAGAAGCATTTGTCGCCCTTCACCCACCCAAACGGTTGATGCTTTAGCATTTCCTGCCAGCACTCTTCTGCGTCCTTGAATGGGCGATATTTTGGCTCAGGCTTAGTACGAAAATTGTTTGGTTCTTCTTCTAAAATTCCAATAGGTAAGCCTTCTCTTTCTGTTAGGTCAACCCATTCGCCTCTTTCATTTAAGATTTGAATAGTCTTACCATCTGCAAAGGCAGAAATTATACCTATATTCTTTTTAACGTTTTCTCTTTTCATTGCTTTTTTGTTTAATTATTTTTTCTTCGTGGTCTTTCGCCCAATCCATAAAAAACTCTCGTAAAAATTTTATAGTATTTTTTGCTTCTTCTCTTGTCATACTCAATCATTTTTATATTCTTCCCATCCATTCTCCCATAAGCCACCTGAACGGATAGTCCAAAACTCATGTTGAGGAAGGATAGTTCCTTCTTCATCAACTAACTCCTTACCCTTATATTGGACAAACTCACCTTTTGAGAATGAGCTGTGTCTTATTGGCTTTCCTGTGCTGATAGCGAAAGCCATTGCTTCACTACGATTCATACCTTTTTAATAATTTTTCAGTTAAATATTTATCCATATTATGATATACCGCTTCTGTAATAGTATATACAATAAAGGTTTTCTTTCCTTTTTTAGATATTACCCACCGAAACCTACTTCCAGTTATTATCCATTTTATTGGTATAAGTATAAATAATACATCAATAAGTGGAAGTATGATACATATAATATACATAAGTATCACATATATAATACGTATTAGTATTTTCATTACTTGTCCTCCAACTCTTTAAGTGCCATATTTATACTATCTTTAGCGTGCAAGACGTCCTTCTTTGTATTTGACTTATTGAGCCAAAACAAAGCACTTTTAAGCTGACCTTTTATAAATTCTTTATCCATACTATTGTATTTTATTTGCATCCATATCCTCTCCTTTTCACCCTCTCCCTTTTGCAGGAGAGGGTGGTTAGTTACTCAACTACAACTTCCCAGTCTTCCGCAAACACATCGGAAGATGATGGAATCCATGAGTCTGCTCTTCCGTCTTGATTGATAATCAACATCTGATTTGTGTAATCAATGTGTGGATTATCACGGCTCATCAAGAGGTTTTTGGCAGACTGAGGGAGCGACTGCATATTTGGAATGATATCACCAGTGATATGAGAAGGAACTTGCTTTACAACAAACAATCCCTTTCCATACCAACCACTACGGCGGATAGCTCCACCTGCCTCCAAGAACTTGATGGCTGTGCCGAAATCAAATAGCTTTAGCAATGGGTTATTATTCTCTGCGGCGTCAATTCTGTTCTCCAACAAGCCACAGTACATTTTCTGAGTCTTGTTCTGCGCATAAAGAAGAACTCTTGCAACAATAGGAAGCTCGTTAAACTTCTCAGAGCGAATAAAGGTATCACCCTTTTTAAATTTATCAACTTCACTTTCAAACTCCAATTTCATTCTGTCCAAGAAAGTTTCACAAGACTTATATGCTTTCTCAAACACATCTTTTGGAGACCAAGAATCATAAAAGCTACCATCTGGATTTGTGTACCTTACATGATAACCGTCTCTCCACTCATGGTTGTCACTGTTTTTACGTGCATAGCCAATAGACTCTGCATCAATCTCATTCATCGGTCTGGCTTCAACTACCTTAGTACCGATGTACTTTTTAAAATTTAAATTACATTTATCCATATTACTTATATTTATATCCTTTGCAGGATGGTTAGTTACTCAGTTACTTCAACGAACTCTCCGTTTTTAAGTTGATACCAAGTATCAGCCTTGATATTATTTCCGTCAACGAACTCTGTTTTAACGCACATAGGGACATAACGATTCTTCTCATCATTCCATTTCCATTCTGATAATGTTATCCATGATCCAGCCTTTGCTTTTGCTTTAGATTTGTTTCCGGCACACATAATAACGGAGTTTTCTCCTGTGCTGTCAATCTTAGCATAGTCACCGCTTGAACCAATCTTAGCAGAGTAACCGCTTGAACCAATCTTAGCAGAGTCACTGCTTGAACCAATCTTAGCAGAGTTACCGCTTGAACCAATCTGAGCAGAGTCACTGCTTGAACCAATCTGAGCAGAGTTACCGCCATTGTCGTTTAACGATTCTGTCGCCTTAACCTTTGTTGGTGAGGTAATATCTTTCAGCCACTCGACACCGATATTAATGATGTCAGCCAGCTTCAATTCAGCCTTAATCTTGATATGGGAAGAACATACTTTTGTTGAATTTCCCTCTTCGTCAATCTTGCCGGATTGCTCAACCTCTGCAAAGCGAGAGTTAAGCATATCGTAGTGGTCCCATACTTCCAAAGGAGACTTGCAAGCGTGAAAACCTCGATTGCAACACTTGATTTCTCCGTCCATATCATACTCTTTTCCAACTTCATATTGGTAGCCTCGACATTGCATGTTCTTGTCGAAGCCTTTGTACGCTTTGATTACTTTTTCTTCCATATTACTTATGTTTATACCCCATAAGGGATGGTTAGTTAATTTATCTTCTATACTATTTTATTATAAAGATTACTATTTCTATCAATATCTGTTGGGTCATAGCAACCATGGATTTTACATGATTGTCCATTAACAGAATATTTGCACCTTGTGTTTTTATCGCGAGGGCAGGGTGGATTCTTTCTTTGTTTACCCATATTACTATCTATTTATATCTTTTGTAGGATGATTAGTTACTCTGTTATTTGATTCCCCATTCCTTCCTATAGTTGTATGGCTCAGGAAATCCTTCTACTACATTTTCTGAAATGAAGACCTGTGTTCCATGTGAAGAATTACAACCCCAATTAACACCTTCGTTATTCTCGAATGATTCTTTTGTTGAGACATGTAAACTATATGTTTTCTGTAAACCATAGCCCATACAACCTTGATCTGCAAAAACCCCTTTATTAAGAACATCTATAGCATATTTCTCAGCTATGACTTCTGCATAATCATATCTTGATGGAATTACAGCTACATGGACAACACTCTGAAACCCTCGTCCTTCATTATAATCAAAGTTGTAGTATATATAAAAGTATTTTATTTTGTCAAGAAACTCATCCTCATACTTCTCACATTCCTTTTTGTCAAGAAACTCTTTGCCGTCTTTTGCGATATAAACGGTCTTCTGAATTGTCTTTTCTTCCATATTATTATTTACTATCTATTTATGCCAGAAGGCGGTTAAACATTAAGCAAAGCTCTTTTGAGCTTCACTCTTAAATTTTCTTTTATCTCTTTAGCTTTGCTCCAAGGTACATACGTTGTAGTATAAAAGTTATAAGTTCTTTCATCAACACAATGTAAGCCTGTTATGAGTAATTCCAGTTCTTCGTCTGATAATTCAATACTCTTGCTCATACCTACACCTCTATTAATTGTTTTATAGCCATAAAAACCAAGAACAAGCCTATTACAAAAATAGGCAGTCCAATATAAGCATACCATATATCTCTGCAAATTCTTATGCCTACAAACATAAATGCTATTCCTATAGCTATGAATATTATTGACAATACTGTTAACATACTTACACCTCCATGTTGTTATCAATTCCTAAGCCAAAGAGGAGGTGTTGCAAATCAGAGACGTATGAAATAGCTCCAAGATAAAAATCATCTTGGCATACGTCATAGCTATCAGATGGAGCAATATTGTTATAGACTTCTAATTCAATACCGCCTGCTTTTTTGTCTGTTGGGAACGCACGAAAGTATAGTTTATCCTTGATGCTATAATCGTAGTCAATAGCATTTGCTTCCCATTTATTCTTGCATAGAATTTTCTGAGTGAGAGGAATAGGAATTATGTCTTTGACCCAAGCACAGCAATCACCACAAAGGAAGCCTTTATCTCCAAATTTCGCTCCTTCGAGGTTCTCTAAGCAGACAACACCTTTCAGAACTGTTCCATCATCTAACTTCAAAGTCTTTGACGGGTCAGACGATACAACTCTGTAAACGACATCTTTTTCTGTACCTAAAGGCACTCCGTTGGTCATGACCAAATCTCCAGGAATATACTCTAACTTATCCATACGCTTTACTTTTCTGTTTTCATCATTGAAGCCACTTCACACACTTTGTTGCACATTTGAAGGACATCTGATATGCCTCTTGTGCTCCAATTATAGTACATTCTTCCGTGGTCTTCGGTTATTACTACAACTTGCTTATCACGGATGATTCGCCATATCATTTTCAATCTATGTATTATACGCTTTACTTTTTACGATGATTATACTTCTTTATGGCATCCTTCTTTGAAGCTGCCATAATTTTAACACCTTTGACCGTGAACTCATGCTGCGCCTTTGGCTGACCCCTTCTGTTTGCCAGAAGGGTATTACCGCTTAGTGCTTCAAGTCTGGGACTTCTACTTCCAAAAATATCACCTTGCGCATAAGCTGCCGTAGCAGCCATCATTAAGGCCATTCTCATTAAATTTCTACTCATACACTTACTCCTTTACTTCTTTAAAGATTACACACTTATTGTCAGAACGTTCCCTTTGTGTCCATTCCCAAATTAATCGGTCATTCAAAACATTCCACTTGTGATTTTTACACTTTAGCGTACCATTAGCACACCATCCACTGGGGCACGCAAACGCACAATTATTACAATTTTCTATGGCATCTTCAACAACAATGTATTTTTTGCCACAGTAATTAAAATATTCTCCAACTTTAAGTTCTTTTATTTATAACTTATTTAATTCTTTTATACCTTTTATTGCAGCATCTAATTGCCATTGATTAGAGATATGACGGGTACATAAACCTTCCAACATCTTTGTTGAATCTGTGTAAACAAGACAAGCAGAATATTCTATACTATCTCCATTTACCATTACTGTATATGGGAAGCGTTTATTTGTTGTCTCACCCTTGAAGTAACCAATTCTCCATATATGACTAATATCAAATTTAGAATTTCTACATAAAACTTTAGCTCCTTTTACAAGAGGATTACCCAAAACATCGTTTCGATAAATCATTTTAGGAACATACTCATCTAACTCATCGTTAAACTCATAGCAGTCTGGACAGAAATGCTTATCGCCAATCTCTGCCCATTCTGATTCCATTGCTTGCTCTCTGGCTGTACATATATCCGTCCAAGCAGCGAAATCATCTGCCACAAATTGTTTCCCACACCTGTCACAAACTATTGAGTACATTGTTACTGGTTTAATCATTCTTTTCCTCCTTTATCTGATAAAACAAATTCTTGGTATGGTTCAAATGTGCCTGTCATTTGTGGATTGATAGTACGAAGTGAAGCTTTCTTTATAGGTTTGTCATTAAAATAAACTTCTAAATAACCCATTCCGTCATCAACATAATCAACTAACACATGTAGTAAATCACTAATTGTGAATGCTGAACCTGTAGATTCTACCACTCCTTTCTCTATAACCTCTAAATTATTAACTTCATCAATAATTTGGTTGAAAGTATCTATTGACAACTTTTTGCCAATCCTTACTTCTTCTCTACAAGACTTCAACCAATTTCTGATTGATTCTATTTGCTTTCTTTTATTCATTGCTTACCTCCTTTCTGATAGCTTCTAATTGCTGAATAATATTACCAATCGTCTTACCGCTATAGTCTATAGCTATCTCTTTCAAGACTGCTATTTTGGCATTAAGCCTTGCGTATTCTCCTACTGTCATTGTTTACCTCCTTTCTTTGGTAGTAAATCATCCTTATAGCACCATTTCTTTATTTCTTCATCCTCAGCGTAGCAATTCCAATTAAACTCGCCAATTTGAAGACTATGTGTATCATGGTCTGTTGCTATATCGTAAACTTCATAATCTTGACAGATGCTTCCATCATCATAAAGACAGATGATAGTTTTGTTTCTTACATCTGGTTCTTCACTTGCAGGATGCCACAAGTCCTTCAAGAACTCATTGATAGCCCAGTGAGCACCATCCTTGAAATCTTCAATACTTCTAAGATGGAAATATGCAGTTTCGTTGATATGCTTGCTAAGTGCTTGTGCTCTTGCAGCAATATCAATTTCTTTATCGTTAATCATAATCTACCCTTTCTTCTTTTAAGTTCTTGTTTTCTCCTCTCCATGCGTTTTGTCTTTCCGTCTTTAGGAATATCAACGCATTTTAATCCTGGAGAAGGATACCAAGGAATGCAATCTGTTAAATCTTTATTTCCCATAATTACTTCTCCACATCTTTAGTTCTTGAAAATTGCATCTAAGATTTCTCGGAAGTTGGGGTTGTCGATGACAGCTTGAGCATCTTTTTTGTTCTTAAAATAGACATCGTTTCTAACAGAACCACTATTAAATTCAATATCATATTTTTCTCTAATAGTATCGTACCAAATATAAAATTTTAAGCTATCTGGCTTTTTCCAGTCAGGCTTCCAATCTCCATTATAAAATCTTGCTATATTCATAAGCATATCTATAGCATGAAGTTTAAAACGATTCCGAGGAGTTACGTAATCAAAAGTAGGATACTTGCCTACAGAATCTTTTATATCTTTATAGGTCAATTCCTTCTTTTTAAACTTGATTACTCCAGCTTTAAAGTCACTATTCTCTGTATCTATCTCCATCCCATCAGGGATATTGATAGTAAGTTGATTGTCTTTGATTTCCATATCTTTTTTAATTTCTTTGAAATACACGTCACGGGTGTCCTTTCTGTTGTTCGGGCTACAAGTTCCTGTTATTTTTTCTAAATAACTCCTTTTGATGAAGCATTCTTTTTCTAAATCACAAAACGCACAAAAGTACTCAGGCATTTCTGCTACCTTATAAATCTTACCTTTATACTCAAAGGTTTCTCCTATTTTTCTTTCCATATCAATTTTCCATTAAATGAATATTCACTACTTTGTTAACCATATTCGGTTGACTATTGTTAAATTCTCTCACTAACTTGCGTTTTATTGAGTTGTAAAACCTCCGTGATGAACATAAGCACGTTATCACCACAGTCGACAACCTCACGTTTATCTTTCTCTGCCTCCTCGATGAAGTGATGACGAGACTCGTTGAAACCACATACCATAGAGCCTTCGAGATTGGCAAAGAGATAATTGTTTGAAAAAGTATGACAGCATGGGCATAGTTTGATGCCAGAGCCACGGATGGTGTTGCGTATCGGTTCGTTGTTGACACGAAGAAAGACGAACTTGCCTTCTTTAGTAGCCACCTGCTTACGAGAGAGGCAAAGATATAAAGACACTGATAAGAGGCACGTGAAGATGATAATTAATAAAGCTATAAACATTGTTATTGATTTTTTATTTGTTGTTTTTATTATTCTTTTCTGGGTAAAGAACCTTATTGACGTCCATTTTGTCGATATTGACACGAGGGAGTTTGTGGGTGTTAGGATCGAGACCATGTTGTCGGCAATAGTCTATCCATGCAGCTATTCCATGCGGCTTGGCGGCATCACGCAAGCGCTGCTGTGCAAGTTTCTTGCTGCGCTGCTCCTCTTCGTATCGGGCACGTTCCTTAAGAAGGTCGGCATCGAATGCGATTAGTGCCTTCATAACGTCCTGAGGATTAATGACAGACGTGTCGCCATCATGATTATAATGAACAAGCTTGCCGTATTCGCCATTCGTGAAAGCCACGAAAGCATAATCAAGTTCTTGGACTGTCCAGTAGTAGAACCGATTGCAGATACGGACTGCGAGAGTCTGTATCTGATACTCCTCTACGATGTCGAATGCACCGAGATAATGGAAGACTTCAATAAGCCGCCCTTTAACCCAGGAAACAAGTCTGCTGAGGTCGTTCTTATTGCGACGGACAGCTGCAATCGTTTTCGATTGCCCGCGCGATATAGCATCACTGAGTGATACAGGCTGTATATATACGCCTCCAGTTTTAGCTATTTCCGAGGATTCTTGCCGCTTTGGAAGCGAGTTTGATGGAACGTTGTTGCTCATTGTCTTGTTGCAGAATAATCTCGTCATTCCAGCACTCACCGTTGAGATAGGTGAGTGGGTCTTTCTGGAATTGTTTGTCTTTGATTGATTTAACATACGCTGGAGTGGCAGCTATGCACGCCTCTCGCTGCGAAGGAGTGAGGCGAAGCCATTTCTGCTGTGCTTTCTTCTTGCCTCGCTTCTTGTTGTAGAGAAGCCACCATCGCTCGAAGGAAGCGAGGTCGTCGGAGAAATTCTGCTCCTGATAATACTTGCCAGTGCGTGCGAACATGGCACCGGCTATGAAAGCTTCGAGGCGTGCGTTGTCGTCTTTGGCATAACGAGCTGCCTCTTGTCGGATTTCTTTTGGCAGTATCATATTTGGAAGTGTTTAAAAAGGTGATACATTACACCCAGCCTTTGCTGGACTCAACTTCTCGCTGGCAATATTTTACTGCCAGTTCGTCCTCCTTGTCGGGTATCATTATTTCCCGACTTTCCGCAAAGTCGATGACGCCACGGATGACGGATGATGCCTCTGCTGTGTCGAGAAGTCCGAGCGGCTTGAACTTTGGGTAACCCATCTTGTCGTATTCTCCCGTCGCGAAAATATGAGGAGCCACATTCTTCTGTATTTCGGAAAGTGTCTGATAGAACGTCTGTCCGAGCTTGGATGAAAGATACGTGATAATGAATGCGAGATAAGCTTTCTGCATATCTGTAGCAACAGGGTGGAACTTTCGAATTTCGAGAGAGTAACCTATCTCCTTAGCCTTGTCTATCTCTTTCAAGGCTTCCATATACGTGCGGAGGTTGTTGAGGTTTGAAAATACAGGCATAGTGCAAAAATTTAAATTAAATCGAGAGTAAAGCCTTTGGAGGCATAGTAAGTGGGAACGCCAAGAACCTGTTGGAACTTGTTGACAGCCTTGCCAGGCTGCAGGTGGCGCGAAGAACCATGAATAAGAACTATCTGACGGGTGGACTTGTCTACCTCGCACTGTTGCAGGAACTGGACTGCGTGTTCGAGGCTCATGTGTGACAGACGGATGCGGTCTGCCTGACTGGCAGATGTCTTTCTCTCGTCTATTGCCTTATTGAGTAAGCTATCCTCGTAGTTACACTCCATGAGGTAGGTTCGGCAGTTCTTGATAATTTTGTGCAGATTGTAGCAATCTGTAGCAAAGAAGATTGTACCGAAGTCTGGGTGGAAGATGAGATAGCCGTAATTGGTAACGTCATGCTCGACCTCGAACGGAGTGACCCTGAATGGGCCAAGAGAGAGTGTGAAGTCGAATTGCAAGACTTTCACGAGGTAGCGGTTGGCCACCTCCTTGCATGAATAGATGTCAATACCCGCAGAGAAATATTCGGGAATATACTTTGCGTGGTCGCCATGTACGTGCGAGACGATGCAGCCAACCACCTTGTTAGTCTGATACCCGATAGCCTTCTTGACTTCACGAATGGGTCTGCCAGCTTCAAGCAGCAGGATTTCTCCTGATGCTGCCTGAAGGGCATACGCATTTCCTTTTGATGATGAACCTATAACGATGAGTTTCATGTTAGCTTAATTTGAAATGATTTGGATTTGCTGGTTGAGGCTGTGATACTTCGGCACCAGGCTGCACAATTTCGCCAGTGGTTGCGTCGACAGTAGCAACTTCCTTTGCTTCGGCAAACTGCACATCTCGCTCATTTGTAGAAGACACAGCAGGAGCCTCGTCAAGATTAATGATGTCGTTAGACTCTATTGATAGCTCTCCCCATTTTGATAAGAGGCGGCGAAGAACAGTCTTGAGTGCCATAGACTCGAAGTTGGAGTACCAGCCAACGCCATCGCCAGAGCCTTCTGCGGCTTGCTTGAGAGCAAGCTTCTTGAGGCTTTCTGCCGTGGTCTTGTCGCTGAACTTGACAGTCGGGCTGTACTGCTTTGCGTAGATGCAAACCTCATTGAGCGTCATATAAAGAAGTTTGGACAATCCGTTCTTCATACGGAAGTAAGCAAAATAGCCGACTGGAACGTTTGATGAACGGACACCGGATAGGTCTAATCGACCTGTAACCTTATCGTAGCCTGTCAGCTCACCCTCGTACACTACATCAGAGTTGATGGTTTCATATTTGCCCGTTCGCATTGCCAACTGCAGATAACCTCTCGTTCCTACGACAAGTGTAGGGGTCATTATGCCTTTGTTCTTGAAAGGAAGAATGTAACACTGCCCCAACTGCTTATTGAGCGGAAGATGAAGGGAAGCCGCTTTGAGCGCTTCTGCCATAAGGTCGGTAGGCTTGCACTGCATTAACTTCTCATCAGAGGAGAAGAGTTCCATCAGGCTTGTGCAGAATGTTCCTTTGTTCTCACGCAAGGTATTCTGCAAAAGGGATTGATAATAATTGTTGTTCATCACGTCCTGAAAGGACTTTACCGCTACCGCCTTAGTTGAAGGCTGCTTTGCTACTGCTGTTTCTGCCATAATTTTTATTTATTTAGAAATTTAATTAATTCTTCTTTTGTTCTAAAACATTCCAATTCTTTCCGCATTGGAAAGATTGGGAAGTGATAGGTGATACAAGGCTTTGCCGTGCCGTGTTGCTCAAACTTGATGCAGGAGATGTTAGCACGGACAATCTTGTATCCGTCAAGGATATAGACAGCATCACCTATGCTGTATTTTGTCTTAATCTCCATCAGAGAATACGTATTCAAAGTTTGGTGATGGGGTGACACAGAGGCGTATCTGCTGCCCGCCACGATAAATAGGAGAAAGGTTGCTCTCGCACTCATCCAGGATGATAGGGACAGAGAGACCGTACTTCTCGGCTACTGTGTAGGCAATGTCAATACCCGCATTAACCTTGGCGGCTGTGTTTAGGCTGCTGTAAGGTACGCCAGCGTAATAACACTCGCAAGCCTGCTTTCGTTCGCCTTCGAGTGTAGACTTGAATAGCGAGAACTGAACGTAGGAGAAATGCTTGTTGACACGTTCTTCGAGGAGTTGGCAGGCTTTCTGCTGGTAGTCGTTTGCTGTATCAAGCTTCTGGTCGATGTTGTCGAGCTGCTCCTGATACTTCGCCTTGTCGCCCTGTGCATTAGAAATGAGGGTGGAGATGTGGTCATAGGTCTCTTTTGCCGCAAGACGTGAAGAAAGACTATCAACAGTCTGCTGTTTCTCTGTCTGCTGATTTCCCAGATCAATGAGAAGTTGAGAAATGTCTTTCGTAGAATCTGATGGCTTGTTGAGTTCCTCGGTAAGCGACTTTATCTCCTCTGTGGCCTGTCTGTAGTTATCGTTTGCGGCAAGGAAATCTTCTGCCGTGCGCACATTCTCGGCAAGTATAGTCTCAAGATGAGCATCAGCCTGCTTCTTCGCTTTCTGAGCTTCTGTGAGTTGATTAGTGGTATTGCGGCGTTCCTCATTAGTATTCTCAATGAGTTTCTTAATGTCTGTGTAACGCTGCTGCAGGTCGCTAAACTCTTTCTGCAGCTCTTTCTGTCTGTCGGAAATATCATTGTTAAATCTGTCGTGAGACTGCTGCTTTAATTCAGCTACCCTGTCGAGAGGCAGAGGTTGTCCGCAATGTGGGCATATAGAGTCGTTATCGTCCCACTCCCATTTCATCTGAGAGATAGATGCAGAGCGTTCGTTGAGATTGCTAACCTCGGCTTCGCATTCTTCCTTATGCTTATTAGCCTGGATTTCGGTATTGGTGAGTCCTTCCATCTTCTGCTTCAACTCATCGACCATGCGAGTAGCTGTAGAGGCTGCTGCTCTTGCAGAAATCAAATCTGATTCGTGCTTTGTCGCCTCTTCATTGGAAAGATTGCGTGCGGAGGTAGTCATCTCGTCAATGCGCTTTTGTGTAAACTCTATGCGACGGCGAAGTCCCTCATTGCGCACAGAGTCTGTTGCGCCATTCTGTGCAAGGTTAATCTTGTCGCTAACCTCCTTGAGGTCCTTCTTCGCCTCGTTAAGCTCTGCAGCCAGCTTTTCCCAGTCTTCTGCCTGAGGAAGTGCGTTGTTGAGTTCTGCGAGACGGACAGGAACCTTGTCAAGATTATCCTGCACCTCCTTACGTGTGTATTTGAGGTGATGAATGAAAGCATCGAGTTCTCGTTTCTTCAATTCCTCGGTAATGAAGTCGTATCTCGTATCGCCTTGCGTAATATCGTCCTGAGTAACCTCCGGTACAAGAGACTGGAGGAACCTGCGCTGTTCCTGCCATGACATAGAGGTGAAGGCCGTGGCAGAAGAGCAGAGCCGAAACGTCTTCTCCGGGCAGATATTTTCAATCGCCTTGCGGTAGTCGCCAGCCGTGACCACTTCTCCATCAATGAAATACTTGTAAGTATTCTTGACCTGCTCGCCCTTCCATAAATCTGTGAGTGTGCGCTTAAAGGTTGTTTCCTCACCATCTACGCTAATAGTTAGAGAAGCCTCATGAGGGATCTCGCGGATAATTTGATGGTTATAGTCGTAGGTCTTGATGTCGAGCGCATTGCCAAACTGGTCAGTACCGAAAAGTACGTAGTAGATGGCATTGAAGATTGTTGACTTACCAATACCATTGCGCCCACAAATGGTAGTGACGTTGTGATAGAACTCTATTTCTGCGTTATCAATTCCGCAGAAGTTTAACAGAGTGACTTTTTCAAATCGTATTGTTTTCATATTATTTTAATGTAATTAAAATGTCGTTGACAGTCTTTGAAATTTCTATCCTATTCTTCTCAAGAAGATGGTTTAGATTTTCGGAAAGGTCTCTTTGTACGGCTGTCCTTAGCTGAGAGTAAAGGACGCCACGAGGAACATGATGCTCATCTTGCATCATACTGCGAATAAGATCAAGTAAATATTGTTGCATATTCTTTTGAATAAAATCCCACAAGGTGAACAGGAGGACTATCCAGTGCCAGCTGCCACCAAGTGGGAAACAAACAGATAATAAAAAAATGAATAACAACCACTAATTGTAGTCTTATAGTGAAAGGCTTCTCTCTGATAAAAGCCTGTCGACTTCTTTTTTGTAATAAGCAATCATTTGCTTTAGCTCGAACAAAGACCAGTTTCTGCTTTCCTGTCTTGCCCGTACTTCTATCAGGTCAACACGCTGCTCACCGATTGAGCGGACAAGCGCCCTGCGGTACATCTGAATATTGCCCTGATTGAATATATTGCAAGCAACACACTGCGGTCGGCAGTTGTCTTCTGCAAAACGAGTAGACATATATCGTCGTGACATATAATGTCCGTTTTGAATGTCTTTCCAGAAGAAAATCTTGCCGCAAGAGATACATCTGCAATATCCGTTCTTGTCAGAATTCTTGAGACGTACGTAATAGCTGAACCATTTGTCTAATTCCTTAATTAAAGCAGGCTTGCTTAGTCCTGCTTTGGCCTTTTTCTTCTCCTGAGTCTGCTTAGCCTGGTTCCAGGGCGCACGTTTGAGAGGCGTGCGTCTGAGTGGCTTGTATCGTTTTAATGCCATATACCTTATTGTATATATAGAAATTAAAGGGTGTCGTATATTCCTTCTGGCTTCCCGAGATCGGCAGACATGTTCACTATCTTTGCATTATAGACGTGTATCATGCGATACCTGTATTCGAAGAGCTTGAGATTGTCGCTCTTGTCGGATAATAGCTGTCGGTATATATAGTCAACCTTATCTTGATAATATCTTGTTGATGATAATCTAATCATATATCTAATCGCTTTTGCGGTTAATTAAAAACCAGTCTTCCTTCGCAGGAAGACTGGTAAAAAAATAGAAATTCAAAGCAGCCGCTGCTGCATAGAAAGATGATGCAAATTATAGTACGCAAGAGCGGAATCGAACCGCAGTGGCACACAGAAAAGGAAGATTGTTTTATACCACTCTGTGATAAATACTTGTCACCAGTTGACATCTTGCGCTGCTGGCATCATGCGCTACCATGAAAATTAAGGGGCATTCCCACCATACCATATATACATAAAATCGCTAAACAAAAAGTCAAAGAACAATCGAGCAATCACCACAACAACTGGCGCTTTCTCAAGTTTGCGATTAAAAAGAAAGGTGGCGGTATGATGCTCGCCCGCAACATCTAATTCTGGTTAATGGACTGTACCGCCAGCCGCCTTTCTGTGAAAACGCAAATAATAACTTGCCAACGCAGGAGGATTCGAACCTCCGTCTCTCACCTGCCTTTTAAAGGGCTTATCGCAGGAACTTCACTACTTATCATTCACATGGCCTAATTAAATAACAACATTATAAAAGCCCTCGCTCTGACCACTGAGCTATGCGTTGATGTCTTAAACCTCATCTATCTTCGCAGACCAATGAGGGGATGAATACACCTATTCTAACATCTAACATTACCACAAATGGGACAATGGTGTTCGTCTATATAACACACCTATATATTGAGAATAATGATTATGTTCTTATCTTCATGACATCTTTATCCTCAACGCCGCCAAATTCATTAATGGCTGCTTCTCGGATTAATGAAGCCAGTTCGCTGTTAGTATGATACCTCAGAGCATTGTAGATTGTTGACTTGGATGCTCCGAATTTTTCCATCAGCGTAGGAATTTTTCGCTCGTCCACGAAAATTTTCCGAAATCTTACTATCTTTATCATAATTTATTGTTATTTTTGCAGTGTAAAACTAATATTGCACGAATGCAAGTGATTGAATACGGGTGCAAATATACTCAAACTTGTTTAAACGTGCAAGAATATGGATAATAATTTAGTGAATATTTAGGAATGTTTACGTTAATAAACACTTGCGGGTATGGAAGAAATTAGAAAAAGAATCAATGAGGTTGTGTATGATAAGCACCTCAGTAACAGGGCTTTCTCTGCTATGGTTGGAATGAAACCTACGTCTGTTAACAACTATCTTAACGGCACGAAGACCTGCACGCTTGAACTCGTTGCGAGGACTCTTGAGATTTTCAAAGAAATATCGGCAGAATGGTTGCTGCGTGGCGATGGTGCGATGATCAAAGGCGAAGTGAAAAACGATGATGCGGTCAGGAAAGAACTTGCTGATGTCAAAGCGAAGCTACTGGTGCAGGAGGGCATCACGAGAGAGCTGCGTGATATTCTGTTGGAGAAAAGTAAGATTGATGCAAAAAGAAAGGCAGGACTGGAGAAATAACCAGTGCTGCCTTTTGTTTTTCAGAATTTCCCTTCGAGGTTATCGAATGCTCCTCTAATATCTTTATTCAACGTGCGTGCGTATCTTGTTGTCTGCCTGAGTGTAGTATGTCCAAGTACCCTCATTACGACATTGATAGGCATTCCCTTTGAAAGAAACAGGGTAGCTGCCGTTCCTCTACCCATGTGGCTCCTGAGGTTGCTCACTCCAGCCATCATGCCTATAACCTTGAGATAATCATTATACTTCTGATTACTCAGATGTGGTAATTTGAAATCGTATTTTCTCAAAATCTCCATAGCCGGAGCGAGAAGTTGAAAAGAAAAGTCTGTGTCGGTCTTCGTGCGGTGCGACTTATAGACCATCTTTTTCTCCTCCTCCTCGCAGGCGCTGAAGTCGAAGGCCATCAAATCAGAGTATGCAAGTCCTGTGTAGACTTGAAATAAAAATAAATCTCTCGCCCTGCACAGGTGCGGAGTATTAAGGTGCAGTTCTTTTATCTTGATGTACTGCTCTTCCGTTACACAGTCCACATATTGTTTTTCTCCTCTGTTTATCTTAAACGGCAGCTTCGTATATGGGTTGACATCTATAAGTCCGTCTACACAGGCGTCATTGATGAATAGCTTTAGATACTTGTGGTAGTCGTAGATGGTTGATGCTTTCTTGCCTTGCTGATGCAAGAACTCATCCATAGACCTGATGTTTGACACGTTGCAGTCGGAGAACAGAGTTATCTTCCCCCAGGAGCGGAGGAACTTTGTAAACACGACATACCTCTTTTTTGTATGCTCGCATACATTGCGCTCATTAGTCCGCTTTTCGCAATATGCTATGAAGTCGGTCTTGTCGCAGACTTCATTCTGCATAAGGGTAGGTATAAGGTCGAGGTCTGTAATGCCTTCCTCTATCATGCGGTCTGTGATTTTCTTCACACGGAGATAGAACGCATGGATAGTTTCATTCATAAGGTCTGCGTCCTTGCACTTCGACAGCACCATCTTCTTTGTGTCTGACCAGTTGTTAGGAGTCACAAGAACACCCGTTGACATATACTTTCTCTCGCTTCCGAAAGATACACGAATTTCTACCGAAACAGCCTTTTTTGCCGTTCCTCGCTTCAAGCGGTTGTGAATAATGTTTAAATGTAATTTCTTCATTTGATAACATTTTTTTTACGAGTTGATACCCATTTGATAACACTAAATTTTTTCCAATATTTTTGGTGTGTTATGAAAGTGTACCCTAATCGTCTGATTACCAAATGATTATGAGCCTTTATAGACTTGCACTGGTTTTGCACCAGTTTTGAAAACCCAACAACTTGCGTTCTCAAAAGTGTTATCAACTAAGCAAACAAAAAAGCGTCTGTAATTACTTGTGTATAAGTAAGTTACAGACGCCAATTTCTTTGGATGAATTGAAAACTTTTCACCAAATTTGTCCCATTCGAGTGATTCCGTTGGG
>ERZ1026854.103-NODE-103-length-62942-cov-8.543785_pt1 | contig 62942 bp, 72 predicted proteins | sample MGYA00380157_ERZ1026854 | MGnify/ENA primary metagenome ERZ1026854 (study PRJEB33269, sample SAMEA4719793) | human gut metagenome | biome: human-associated habitat; feature: organic feature; material: feces | place: Cameroon | collected 2013-10 ...
CGGCAGCGTCAGATGTGTATAAGAGACAGAAATATACAATTACCATAATATTGTATTTAAAGTGCAGAAATGGTAAGATAGAAACAGTACGAAAAATGAGGTGAATCACTTGGCAAATAGACAGAATGTAGTCAAAATGAGTCGTAGTCACAATCTTAACATTGGAGTTGTGATTTTTTTAATTATTATCATTTATGTTGTTTTTAATGTTTTTTCTTATCTGACTTCAAGCTCGATTGCTGAATATGAAGTTGGACAGGGAACTATCGCAACAAATCATGTATATCAGGGATTGATCATCCGAGATGAAACCGTTGTTTATGCAGGACAGAGTGGATACATTAATTATTATATGAAAAATGCTTCGAAAGCATCCGTTAATGACATTATTTATTCCATTGATACTACAGGAGATTTGGCCAAACAGATTACAACCGCTTCCGAGGATGGTTCTACTTTGAACACACAGGCATTATCTAATATCTCAAGTGAAATCGACGCGTTCCGAAATTCTTATGATCCAAATACATTTTCTTCGGTATATGATTTCAAAAATGAGATGGACGCACAGATTTCACAGACATTAAGTGTAAATGCGCTCACAGCCCTTTCTGATGTGGTAGATTCCGCGGAAGCCAACAAAACTTTTTACAAGAAAAAATCCGAAAAGCCGGGCGTTATTGTATACTATACGGATGGATATGAAAATGTGACTACTGACAATTTTACAAGTGACAATTTCAAGGATACTTATAGTAAGAAAACGCTTTCGTCCAATACGAAAGTTGCGTCTAACGATCCTGCTTATAAAAGAATCAACAGTGAATCCTGGAACATTATCCTTCCGATAAGTGATGCAATGGTCAAGCAGCTTGATGCGGACAATCCTTATATCAAAATCCGTTTTTGCAAAGATGATTATTCTCTGACGGTACCATATACATTGGTGAAAAAGACAGGAGCATATTACTTAAATTTGTCCCTGAAAACAGCAATGATTCGATATGTAAATGATCGTTTTGTTGATGTAGAACTGGTGTTATCGGAAGATACCGGCTTAAAAATTCCAACTTCCGCTATTACAAGTAAGGAATTCTATACAATTCCGAAAGAATATTTCACTACGGGTGCTGATTCGGATACACCAAGTCTCTTAGTTGAGGCAAAAGAAGGAGATAAAAAGTCTGTAAATCTGGTAACTCCAACGATTTACTATGAGAAAGATGACAATTATTATATTGATGATGAGTTTGTTACAGCAGGAGATGTGATTGAAAAGACGGATTCTTCCCAAACGTATACAATTGGTGATGATGTTGACAAACTCACGGGAGTGTATAATATAAATAAAGGATATGCTGTCTTCAAACAGATTAATATTCTAACAAAAAATGAAAACTATGCGATCATTGAAACAAAGACAACTTACGGCATTTCATTATATGATCATATTGCTTTGGATGGTAGCAAAGTAAAAGAAAATCAGTTAGTCGTAAAATAATAGAAATAGAAAAGGCAGGTAATAAAAATGAATGAATTTTTATGTGAAAACTTAAAAAAAGTAGAAGAAAATATTGCAGCTGCTTGTCGCAAAGCTGGCAGAGACCGCAGTGAGGTTACACTGATTGCTGTCAGCAAAACCAAACCGGTAGATATGTTACAGACCGTTTACGACCAGAATATCCGCGAATTTGGAGAAAATAAAGTACAAGAAATGTGCGAAAAAATGGAAGTGCTGCCAAAAGACATTCACTGGCATATGATTGGACATTTACAAACCAATAAAGTTAAGTATATTGTTGGAAAAACGGCATTGATTCACTCGGTTGACAGCTTACATCTGGCAAAAGAAATCGAGAAACAGGCCACAAAAAATAATGTAATTGTTCCGATTCTGATCGAGGTAAATATCGCAGAAGAAGAAAGCAAATTTGGTATCCATAAAGAAGAGACCATTGCGTTAGTTCGTGAGATTGCACAAATGGAACATGTTCATATTAGAGGACTTATGACAATTGCACCATATGTCGAGAATCCTGAGGATAATCGCCCATACTTTAGGGCGATTCGCCAATTATCTGTTGACATCAAACAGGAAAACATAGATAATGTAAATATGGATGTCCTTTCTATGGGCATGACCGGAGATTATATGGTTGCAATAGAAGAAGGTGCGACGATTGTCCGAGTTGGAACCGGAATCTTTGGTGAAAGACAATATCATATTTAAGGCAGGTTATAGAAAAAATGAGTGTTATTGATAAATTTTTAGATATTATGCGTTTAAACGATGACGATTATGAATTCGATAATGATGATTATGAGTTTGACGAGGATGATTATCAGGAAGAAGTAAAAGAAAAACGTCCTTCCCGCAAAGAACGCAAAGCAGAACAGCAACGTACAGAAACAAATTTTGAAGTAACAGAAAAGCGACCAAAGCAGCAGAACAAGATTACTCCAATATCAAAAAACAGAAAACAGGGGCAGCAAGGTATGGAAGTATGTGTTATTAAACCAAATTCAATTGAAGATGAGATTGAAATTACAGATACATTATTGAACGGAAGAACCGTAGTGATTAATATGGAAGGACTGAGTGTCGATATTGCTCAGCGAATCATTGATTTCACATCCGGAGCTACTTATGCAATGCACGGAAATCTTCAGAAAATCTCAACATATATCTTTTTGGCTACACCAAGCGGTGTAGATATTTCAGGAGATATCCAGAATATTATGGAATCTTTTGATATTCCGGATTTAACGGTATAATACATGGACGAACAGGAATTATGTAAGAAACGTCTGATTGATTTGTCAAAGCAGGCGGATCGAAAAGGGATTGTAACCTTTAGTACATTTTTGAATTTAAATGAACAAAATATTTATCATACAATTCAGAAAGAATTATACACACAGGTAAAACTTTCCGGAGGGTATGATGGAGCTGAGCGTCAGATGATAGCATTCATTCCTGATGCTCTTTGTTATGAATGGGAGTTCCCAATCATCTGCATCGAAGCACGCCCACAATATCCAAAGTTTGCAGAAAAGCTAACACACAGGGATGTACTGGGCGCACTTATGCATCTTGGCATTGATCGCGGCAAAATTGGCGATATTATCTGTCAGTCCGATGTATATTACATTTTTTGCGACGAAATGATCCATTCCTTTATCATGGAGAACCTTCGACAAATCCGTCATACTACCATGAAGTTATCTGTCGTGGTTCCGGGAACAGATATTTCGATTGAGCCAACATTTCGTGAGCAAAACGATATGATTGCATCAAACCGTATTGATTGCATTATAGCTAAAGCATATCACTTTTCCCGTTCGGAAGCTGCAACATACCTCGTTTCCGAAAAAGTTTTTATTAATGGAAAATGTATTACGAACTGTAATCAGTCCTGTGAAAGTGGAAGCATTGTTTCTGTACGAGGCAAGGGAAGATTTGTTTTTGAAACCAATTATGCTCTCAGTAAAAAAGGAAAGCTTCGAGTACGCTTTTTGATGTATGAATAAATATCTGACACAGTTTTTTGTCAGTTATCAGTTATTTTATTATGGAAAATAGAAGAGGAATGTTTTATGAACTCAAATAATAAAGCAAATAATAAAGCAAATTATAAGTCTGGAAAAGTAATGCTTTTCAGTACTTTGTTATCTTTTATTCTGATTATTTTGGATCAGATCACAAAATATCTCGCTGAGGTAAATCTCAAAGATCAACCATCTTTGTCACTTATTGATGGAGTTTTTGAACTTAAATACCTGGAAAATCAAAGTGCAGCATTTAGTTTAGATCTGGTTTCCATTTTGCAGCGTATTTTTCATTTTTCCTATTTTGAAGACAATCCATCTGCCTTTTTGATGTGCAAGATGATATTTTTTGTAATCATTACTTTGCTTGTTCTTATTCTGATTGTTATCATATATCGTAGAATCCCATGGAACAGACATTATATGTTTGTGAACTTTATTCTTATCGGATTTTTTTGTGGGGCATTTGGAAATCTCATAGATCGAATCGTACATAATTATGTTATTGATTTTTTCTATTTCAGTCTGATTAATTTTCCTATTTTTAATGTGGCAGATATTTATGTGACGGTAGCTGCAATTGCTTTAATTGTCGCCGTATTTTTTGTTTATAAGGACGAAGATTACAACGTAATTTTCCCATCAAAATCAAAACAGGCAAACGAACAGAAGGAGAAGTAGTTTCTCATGCAAACAGAATCTTTTGAAGTACAGTTTGAACAGGAGGGAGAGCGTCTGGATAAATTTTTAAGCACGATTTATCCGGATTTCTCCCGCGCTTTTTTTCAGAAACTAATTAAAAATCAAAAAGTATGGGTCAACGATCAAAATCAGAAAGCAAGTTTTCTGGTACATACGGATGATCTGGTAAAAATTGAGATTCCAGATGCTGTCGAAACGGCGATTGTCCCGGAGGATATTCCTTTGGACATTTTATACGAGGATCAGGATCTTTTGATTGTCAACAAACCAAAAGGAATGGTTGTGCATCCATCCGCTGGTCATTATACCGGAACACTGGTAAATGCAATTATGTACCATTGCAAAGATTCTCTGAGTGGAATTAATGGCGTGATTCGTCCCGGCATTGTACATCGTATTGATATGGACACGACAGGATCTTTGATCGTATGTAAAAATGATGAGGCACATGTAGATATTGCACAACAGATCAAAGAACATTCCGTCAACCGAATTTACGTAGGAATTGTATGTGGAAATGTAAAAGATGACGAAGGAACCATTGAAGGTTCGATTGGTAGGCATCCTATCGATCGAAAAAAAATGGCCATTAACGAGAAAAACGGAAAACCAGCTGTTACACATTACAAAGTGCTTGAACGCTTTGGAAATTATACATATATGCAATTTAAACTTGAAACGGGACGTACGCACCAAATACGCGTGCATATGGCAAGCATCGGACATCCTTTACTCGGTGATGCCCTGTATTCGAGTAACCGATCTGCTTTTAAAAATCTGCAGGGGCAGACATTACACGCACAAACAATCGGTTTTATTCATCCAAGAACTGGTGAATACATGGAGTTTTCCGCACCATTGCCAGAATATTTCAAAAAATTACTATCAATATTGCAATCCAAGTCATAATTGTTGTATAATATATACAAATACAAAACAAAAGTTCATACATCATATACCACGTGAATACATATGAACCAATTGTTTAAGTAAGGCTTGGAGGTAATTTGCTATGGGAAATCTAATTTATACAATTGGAAGAGAATTTGGAAGTGCAGGTTATGAAGTCGGACGTCTGCTGGCCGAACGACTTGGGGTAAAATTATACGATAAGGAGCTTTTGGCTCAGGCTGCAAAAGATTCTGGTTTTTGTGAGGAAATTTTTGAAAATCACGATGAAAGACCAACAAACAGCTTTTTATATTCCCTAGTCATGGATACATATTCCGGAGGGAATTATTCATCTGCTCCATTTTTGGATATGCCACTAAACCACAAAGTTTTCCTTGCACAATTTGACACGATCAAAAAGATTGCAGAGCGCGAATCCTGTGTTATTGTAGGTCGATGTGCCGATTATGCACTGGCATCTAATCCAGACTGCCTGAATGTATTTGTCCATGCAGATCTTGAGGATCGAATCAAAGTCGTAAGTAAACGAAACGATGTAACCGAGAACAAGGCAAAAGATTTGATCCAGAAAAAAGACAAACAGCGTGCCAGCTACTATAATTATTATACTTGCAAGAAATGGGGAGACTCACGTAGTTACGATTTAACATTGAATACCAGTAAAATAACACCGGAACAATGTGTTGATATTATCCTGGCTTATCGTGAAAAAATGCAGGATAATAAAAAGAATAAATAATAAGATATGTAAAAGAAATGCAGAAATCTGGTGTTATCAAGCGGTTTTTGCATTTCTTTTTTGTAAAGATTTTTGGCTTTGTAATGTTGAAAGAATGTCTTACGGCGTTCCGAGGTGTACGCGCGGCGTTGATTATAGAGTATTTTCGGTAATAACTATTCGTAAAACACGGATTTTGCGAATAGTTAGGCACTGACCTTTATCAGGCTACCGCGTACACCTCTAAGGCTTGTATTTTACGCAGGAAACGCTTTTTTCTGGCTGATCGCTCATTCTCTTTAGGTGTACCAAAATTCCCCGATTTTATATTAAAGTTTTCTATGCCAGCATTTTCATCCGTGAAAGGATTGTATTCCTTTGGAGGATTTCTAATCTTCGGTTTCTGGTAAATAGGTTCTATTGTGGTCTCCCCTTCATAGATCGCATTTACAGGACTACTGTATTTTCGGATTTCAACCGAACCATTTGCGTATTGAATTATCCGGAAATTATATGCACCATCCATAACCAACCTTGAAAAATTAAAAAAATGAGTTAGTTGTGTTGCCATTGTCAAGTAAAGGCAACACCGTTTCGAACCGTCATTCTTGGCTGAAACCGTTGGTATTGGCTGGTTGGGGGCACGTGATACCGCGCGCGCGAGCTTACCGCGCGGTATGCACGGTTTGCCCTTTTTCCCCACGACGAAAAGACCCGTGAGTGGGTCTGAACTCCGCAGATACAGAACCTCTTGCGGTGGTTGCAAAAGCTTACCCTTTTTGCTGGTTTTCATCAACCCTAGATGAATTTTGACTTTCGGTTAGGGAACGAATGTCTATTCACAAAATAGCACGCATGTTCTACCGCGTCAATCCTTTTTCGCAAGTTTCTACACAGTGGCGGTCAGCATCTACTTGGTGGCTGGCTGTACACTACGGGCACGAACAATCGCTACTTCCTTGGCAAACTTTCGCAGAAGTGGCTTTCCACCACTACGCAGTGGCTGGCTGGAATGTATCGGAGAACATATGTTTTCGCGTTGCACTCTTTCGAACTTGGCGCTTGCTTAAGCCTACGCGCCTTGCGTAACTACCGCGGGGCTTTCGCAAAATCCGCACGTTTTTCAAATAGTTGCTGGGCATCGCGCTCCGGTTTTAAGCGGAGAAATTGAGTGTCGCACTCTAGCAACTACCGCTCCAATGCGCCTATGCTTTCGAAAAACCTTGGCAAGCGATTTTGCGAATAGTTAGGCACTGACCTTTATCAGGCTACCGCGTACGCCTCTATGGGCTCTATTTTACGCAGGAAACGCTTTTTTTTGGCTGGTCGCTCATTCTCTTTGGGTGTACCAAAATTCCTCGATTTTATATTAAAGTTTTCTATGCCAGCATTTCTGAATCCAACACAATTGTAAATGGTCCATCATTTGTCAGACTGATCTGCATATCTGCACCAAAAATTCCCGTTTGTACATTAGTTATTTCTTTTTTGCATTGTTCGATAATATATTCGTATAATTGATTTGCCAAAGTTGGATTTCCAGCTTCTGTAAAAGACGGACGATTTCCTTTGCGACAATTTGCATATAATGTAAACTGTGAAATCAAAAGCAAGGAACCATTTACATCATTTATCGATAAATTTGTCTTTCCATTTTCATCACTAAAAATACGCATGCCTAATAATTTTTTTATCATTTTGTCGGCAATTTGTTCATTGTCCATCTCTGCAACACCTATCAAGACGCAGAAACCCTGTTCGATTGCACCAGTGATTTCATGATTCACTTCACATTTTGCGTTTGTTACACGTTGTATTACAAATTTCATTTTTCAAATTCTCCTTCTTCAATTATAGAACCTTCATCGATATGATTGTTTGTAAGCCATTCGTCTTCTGCAGTAAAGGATTTTACATTGCCCTGTTCATCTTCAATCGTAACCAGGCATTTCATTTTTTCACCAGGAAGACGTTCTTCACATCCATACTCTCCATCAAAAATTTGTTTTACTTTCCACATCTATAAATGCAATATCCCTTCTAAAATTATTTATATTTCATGTTTATGTCATATCCTTGACATCTGTAGTTTTCAGTATATAACGTTTCCTCATGTTCAGCAATGGGTTACACTGGATTATTATCCGGAAATATTATATAATGAGAACCAATGGAGGCACAATAAAATGAAATTACAACAGCTTTACAGCCAGGTGCGACAGGCAATAGAAGATTATGATATGATTCAGGCAAATGACCGGATTGCAATAGGAATTTCCGGTGGAAAAGATTCCATTACATTGCTCTATGCATTAGCAGGACTGCGTCACTTCTACCCTGTTCCATTTGAAATTGTTGCAGTTACCGTTGATCTTGGCTTTAAAGGATTTTCTCTTGAACCTATTCAGAAACTTTGTGAAGATCTTCATGTTGAATATCATATTATTCATACACAGATAGGTGAGATTGTTTTTGAAGAACGAAAAGAATCCTCTCCATGCTCTCTCTGTGCCAAAATGCGTAAAGGTGCCTTGAACAACGCAGTAAAAGAACTTGGATGTAACAAAGTTGCTTATGCACATCATATGGATGATATTATAGAGACCGTGTTTCTTTCGATGATTTACGAAGGTCGCTTTTATGCTTTCCCACCAGTAACCCATCTGGATCGTTGTGACTTAACAGTTATCCGTCCACTTATGTACGTACTGGAAGCGGATGTCATTGGCTTTAAAAATAAATATCAATTACCAATTGTCAAAAATCCATGTTCTGCAGACGGTTCGACACACCGGGCATATATCAAACAATTGGTTCGGCAAATTAATTTAAAAAATCCGGGAGCAAAAAAAAGATTGTTTCATGCAATTACAACCGGAAATATAGAAGGATGGAAATATTATGGCAAAAAATAAAGCATATTATGAAGAAGTAAATATGAAAAACCAGCTGCATCTACGCGAAATACTGGATGAACTTCCACCTTACTGTAAACAGTTTTTTATCGGAATCGAACCTACCACGGCTTCCAGGACACGTCTTGCATATGCGTATGATCTTAATTGTTTCTTTGAATTTCTGCATGAAAACAATCCCATTTGTAAAAAAATGAAAATCAAAGAAATACCGATTCATATATTAGAAGAACTCAAGGCAACCGATATCGAAGAATACCTGTCTTATCTTAAAATCTATGAGAAAGACGGCGTTGCCCATAGTAATGATGAGCGAGGCTTAAAAAGAAAGCTCTCCTCTCTTCGCTCCTTTTACAAGTATTGTTATAAACACGAAATGATCGATAATAATCCGGCTGTCAAAGTAAGTCTTCCAAAAATTCATGATAAGAATATTATCCGGCTGGATGTTGATGAAGTGGCCCAGCTCCTTGATGAAGTGGAATCTGGCGAGAGTTTGAGTAAAAGGCAACAAATGTATCATGAGCGTACAAAAAAACGTGATTTGGCGCTTTTATCGCTTATGCTTGGCACCGGAATTCGTGTCTCCGAATGTGTTGGTCTGAATTTGGATGATATTGATTTTAAAAATAATGGAATTAAAGTTCATCGAAAAGGTGGTGCAGAAGTCGTTGTATATTTCAGTGATGAAGTATGTGCTGCGCTATGTGATTATTTAGAAGAACGACGAGGTATTACTACAGTTGCCGGACATGAAGATGCCGTTTTTTTATCTATGCAAAATCGGCGCATTACAGTTCGTGCAGTAGAAAATCTGGTTAAAAAGTATTCCAAACTGGTTACCAATATTAAAAATATTACACCTCATAAGTTAAGAAGTACATATGGCACTTCTCTCTATAAGGCTACTGGGGATATTTATCTGGTGGCAGATGTGCTTGGTCATAAAGATGTAAATACAACGAAAAAACATTACGCCGCTCTCGAAGATGACAGACGGCGTAAAGCAGCAAAATATGTTCACTTAAGAGAGGATTAGATTGCAGATACTTCTGCAATCTTTTCTTCTATCCGGCTTTTTACCAAAGCCGCAATCTCCTGTGTTTTCATATCTTTATATTCCTCATAAGTTATAGGTTCAAGATAATACACATAAGTCGTAATCGGTCCTACATGAAAACTGTTGAAAACTTTATAGGAGTCGATCAAAGCAATTGGAACAATTGGGGCTTGGGATTTGAGCGCAATTTTAAAACTTCCTGCTTTAAAATCACAGACTTTGTTTTTGTTATTAAACCTATAGCCACCCTCTGGAAAAAGAATATATTTCTTTCCTTCACCAACTTCTTTGGCGACCTGATTAATAATAGTGATTCCCTGCCGGGGATTATCCTTTTCTAATCGTTTTGCCTGAACAAGATCACAAAACTCCCTTACAAGTATTGTGTGAGACTTGAATTTATCCATAACAAAAGAACATGGCTGCTTATGTGTATACATAATTCCCAACACATCATACTTTCCCTGGTGATTTGGACACATCAAATAACCGCCTTTTTTTGGGAGATTTTCTAAACCGAAAGCTTTCGTCGTAATCTTGCCTGTTTTATTCATCAAATAGATGGTATGATGAACAAGCGCATATCTCTGTTCGACCGTATAACGTTCCGGATGATTTGCCCGGTTGCGCATAAGTGGAATAATATATGGGGCTCGATGCAAATTCATAAAAATAACATAAAATAACTTTAACATATAATTTCACTCCTGAAATTATTATAAAGCAATGCAGTCTTTTTTTCAATCATGCCTTTTATTTAAAGCTTCTTATATACTTATCCCTGATATTATTACTGTTCTATTTCGGAATAATATGGAACGACCAGATACTGACCACTGTGTAATGTGTTTGACTCACTGATACCATTTACTTCACACACTTCATCAATAAATTCCTGCTCACTCTGATCTGTTGATGCATATTCCCCTGCAAGTTTCCATAAAGAATCCCCCTGTCGCAACTGGACACTCGTATAATATTTATGAAGCTGCGCCTTCTCTCGGGCACTGGCAAAAGCACTGATACTGCTTCCTAAAAGGATGCCAAGTGAAACTACAATAATACTTATGACAACAATCAGTCTCTTTTCCATTTGCACCTTCTGTGCTCTTCTTGTAAGGCTTTCATTTGCTTTCAAAGATATTTTATTATTATATGTTCTCTTCATAACTTATCCCTCCATAAAATCTCGTTGCAAGAACAAACGTTCTCTTTCTGTATTCATAATATAATACACGAACATTTGTTTGTCAATAGAAAAAGTGAATTTTTTCGAATATATGTTTGCTTTTTATATCAGGGTATGCTAAACTTAATTTATAATTATTATGAAAACAACTACATTGGAGGTATATAGGATGAGTTATGGTCGTATTACAGACAAGCAAAGAGAAATCCTTGAATATATTAAGAAAGAAATTTTAAACAGAGGGTATCCTCCTACGGTTCGTGATATCTGTGAAGCAGTGAATCTTAAATCTACTTCTTCTGTTCATTCCCATTTGGAGACATTGGAGAAAAACGGATACATAAGACGTGACCCTACCAAACCACGTGCAATTGAAATTGTAGATGATAATTTCAATCTTACACGACGCGAGTTTGCAAATGTGCCTCTGATTGGACAGGTCGCTGCAGGCCAGCCGCTCCTAGCAGTCGAAAATATAGAATCATACTTTCCAATTCCTACAGAATTCATGCCAAACGCCGAATCCTTTATGTTGAAAGTAAAAGGAGAAAGCATGATCAATGCTGGTATCTTTGACGGTGATAATATCCTTGTTGAAAAGTGTGACAATGTCCACAATGGTGATATTGTTGTTGCTCTGATCGACGATTCTGCAACAGTAAAAACTTTCTATAAAGAAGATGGACACATTCGTCTGCAGCCGGAAAATGATACAATGGATCCGATTATTGTTCCAGACTGTAAGATTGTTGGTAAAGTATTCGGTGTATTCCGTTTTTGGAAATAAGCTATAATAAAAAGGATTGCAAAATGAGGTTTCTCAAATTGCAATCCTTTTTGTTCTGAATATTTACAGTTTAATAACTTTTCCATCTTTCCAGATTCTCTCTAGATCATAGAATAAACGATCTTCTTTTGAGAATAAATGAACAATGATATCCTGATAGTCCATTAAAATCCAGGTAGACTGGTTATTTCCTTCAATCTGCTTTGCATGCAGGCCTGCTTTGTACATTGCCTCATCAACAGCATCCTGCATTGCAGTCAACTGATTCTGATTCGTACCATTTGCAATAATAAAATAATCTGCAATCGAAGAAACACCTGTAATATCAATTACGGTAATATCTTCTGCCTTTTTATCTTCTAATGCAGCAACTGCAGTCTTAACAATATCTAATGTTTCCATGGCTGCTCCTTCCCATATGGTTTGTAAAATTCATACGTCAGCTGTGTCGTTGGATCAACAGAACCTTTTCGTCCACTGAGATAATGTAGAGTATCATAAAGAATCTCAGCTACCCCCTGATTCAGATCTGCAAATGCAATCTGTCGGATTTCTGCCAGATGAGGGGCTTCTTTTCGTAATGGTTCAATGTAGTCTGCAATATAGACAATTTTATCGAGCATGTTCATATCCGGCTCACCCGTCGTATGAACTTTTATGGCATGCAAAATCTCCGGATTATGGATATCATATTTTTCTTCTGCGAGAGCCATTCCTGCCTTCGCATGTAATAATCCCGGATTTTCCATTTCGACTTTCGAAATCAGAATATCATGCCGTTCACACAATGCAATCTTTTCTTCTGTCGAATAGCATTTTGCGCAATCATGTAAAAGTCCCGCAAGCATGGCTTTTTCAACATCATAATTGTTCGCCATCGCAAGACATCCCGCAGTATACATAACTCCTTTTGTATGCTCATAACGATATTTGTCTAAATCTTTTTTTAATTTTTTTCGAATTTCCTGCATTTCCATTTTTGTTACTCCAATCAAACCGTATATAATTTTTTGTCTCGGATATAAGTAAGGACACCATTGGGGAAATCTCTCTCCAGTGGTTTTCCCTCTGCAAGACTTTGTCTGATTGCGGTAGATGAAATCGGATATTCCGGACATGGAATCAACCGGATATCGCATGCGAAAAGCTCTTTTAACCGGTCAATCTTTGCGTTTAACACTTCCGGTTCGAACGGATAACGTGGCACTACCAGAATAACTGCTAATGCTGTAATAATCTCTGGATGTTTCCAGGTCTCAAGATAATCCAGAGAATCACCGCCCATGATAAAATAAAACTCATTTTCCGGATATTGTTCCACCAGTTTTTCTAATGTCCGGTAAGTATAACTTCTCTCCGGACAATCCAATTCCATACGGCTGACATATAATTTGTTGTCGGTCTTTGTTGCAATCTGACACATTTCATAGCGGTATTCTCCAGATGTCATTTTGTCCTCATCTTTATTCGGTGAATGTCCAGCTGGAATCAACCACACCTGATCCAGATCAAAGGTCTGGTAGGCGCTTATTGCCATATGAATATGCCCATTGTGAATAGGATCAAATGATCCACCTAAAATTCCTACCTTCATAATCTTACTGAGGTAATTTAATCTTTGGGTTTTTCTTTGCTTTGCGATAGAAAATCATTTTCTTTCCAATCACTTTTACAACAGTAGAATGGGTTCTTTCCCCAATCACACTTGCAATTTCCTTTGGATCATCAATACAATTCTTCAAAACAGACACTTTGATCAATTCTCTCTTTTCGAGTGCTGCATCCAAAGCTTCGATAATTTCCGGCGTTAAAGATGCCTTCCCAATCTGAAAAATCGGATCCATTGTACTTGCAAGACTTCCAAGATATGCGCGTTGCTTGCTGTTCATAGATTCTCCTCCTATTTATAGTAATCAAATTCGTTGTAATACATTCTTACCGTATCGCCATCTTCGATTCCCTGTTTTTCAAGTTCCTCTATGATGCCTTGCTCACGCAGAAATTTCTGAAAGAAAAGATATCCTTTTTCAGACTCCAGATTTGTATATCCGAGCATTTTTTCAATCTTTGGACCTTCCACAACAAATGCGCCATCGTCTGCACGTGTGATTGTATATGGTTCGTCTTTGAAGAATTGCAATGCCGGATCAAATTCCTGTTCATATACAAAGGTTTCTTTCGGGCATTTTGCAAGAAGCTCTCTTACATGAAACAAAAGCTCCCTTACACCCTGGCCACTGACAGCAGAGATCGGAAAAACACGAATACCGTCTTTTTCAAATTCATTGCGTAAAGCGGTAATTATCTCATTTTCATTTTCATAGATCGCATCAATTTTGTTTGCTGCGATTACCTGTGGCTTTTTCAAAAGGTCCGGATTATATGCTTCCAGTTCCTTATCGATTGCCTTGATATCCGCAATCGGATCACGTCCCTCTGTACCAGCAGCGTCTACAATATGAATAATTACTTTTGTGCGTTCAATATGGCGTAAAAACTCATGTCCAAGGCCAACACCATCTGATGCTCCCTCAATAAGTCCCGGAATATCGGCAATAACAAAACCGTCACCATCTTCTAAATCTACCACACCTAAATTCGGCTGAAGCGTTGTAAAATGATAATTGGCGATCTTTGGCTGCGCGTTCGTAACACGGGATAAGAATGTTGATTTTCCGACATTTGGAAATCCTACAAGTCCAACATCAGCGATCACCTTAAGCTCGAGCTGTACTTCAATCTCAATGGCATCTTGTCCCGGCTGTGCATATTTCGGAGCCTGCATAGTTGCTGTGGCATAATGCTGATTTCCCTGTCCACCGCGTCCGCCTCTTAAGACCACCTGACGCCGGTTTTCACCAGACATATCCGCAATTACTTTTCCAGATTCAGCATCTTTAATGATAGTTCCTTCTGGAACTTTTAAGATTAAATCAGCGCCGTTTTTTCCGTGGCAGTTCTTCTTTCCGCCTTCCTGTCCAGGCTCTGCGGCAAATTTTCTACGGTGACGATAATCACTGAGCGTATTAATTCCTTCATCTACAACAAAGATAACATCTCCGCCTTTGCCACCGTCTCCACCATCCGGTCCACCGTTTGGCACATATTTTTCGCGTCGGAAGGATACGTGACCGTCTCCGCCTCTGCCTGATTTTATAATAACTTTTGCACGATCTGCAAACATAATAATTCTCCTGTTTTTCAACACAAATAGAAAATGTAAAATTTCCTATTACACAAAAAACCCCGGCTAAAAAGTCGGGGTTTTCTAACTACTCGTTGTCTACTGGATATACAGAAGCCTGCTTCTTATCTCTACCTACTCTTTCGAATCTTAATACACCATCAACCTTAGCAAATAATGTATCATCTCCGCCGATACCTACATTCACACCTGGGCGAATTCTAGTACCGCGCTGTCTGTAAAGAATATTTCCAGCTTTTACGAATTGTCCGTCTGCTCTCTTAGCGCCTAATCGCTTAGACTCGGAATCACGGCCGTTCTTTGTAGAACCAACTCCCTTTTTATGAGCAAAAAACTGAAGGTTCATATTCAACATGTCTTACACCTCCTTGAAATCAAGAATGATAAACTCATTCCCATAGTCATTTTGTATTCCTTGTAAGCCCAGAACCATGGAACGAAGCAAAAGCAAGGCATCATGTCCTGCCTTTTCCTCCAGTTCAAAATCAATCAGGCCACTTTCTTCTTCGGTATCAATCCGATACACAGAATCTGTAAACGTATCAATCGCATTGATCGTATTAATGACAAGTGCCGAAACACCCGCACATATAATATCGCTTCCAGCATCCGCATATCCGGAATGTCCAAGACATCGAAATCCTGTTATCTGATCATGATTCTGAAAAATCGTTATAGTAATCATATAACAATTCCTATCGATTATCCATTAATCTTTTCAATCTTAACCTGGGTGAACGCCTGTCTGTGACCGTTCTTCTTGTGATAACCGGTTTTTCTCTTGTACTTGTAAACGATTACTTTCTTTGCTCTGCCTTCTTTAATAACAGAAGCCTCAACAGTTGCTCCGGCTACAGTTGGATTTCCAACCTTCATGTCATCTCCGGATACTGCTAATACCTGATCAAAAGTAACCTTCTCACCAGCATCAACTCCAAGCTTTTCAATGGTAATGATATCGCCTTCGGATACTTTGTACTGTTTACCACCTGTTGCTATAATTGCGTACATATGGCACCTCCTATTTATCATTACTCGCCAGTTTCGGTGCCTTTTTATAAAGGACTTAAACCTCACTGTGCGGCATACTAGTGTATAGTAGCACAACTCTACTTATTCGTCAACTGTTTTGTCCAAAATATTTTATATCTTTATTTGAGAATTTCCCGCAATGATTTATACACTTTTTTGCGGGTCAGTTCCATCAATCCTAATTTTGTGATATCGATGAAGCTGGCCGGAACATGGTCTTTTTTCAGCTCCTGTTTTACGAACTGAATCAAAGCCTCCTGCTGTTCTTTCGATTTCATATTAATAAAATCGATAATGATCATACCGGAGATATTTCTAAGACGAATCTGACGTAGAATCTCCCTTGCTGCTTCCATATTAACTGCAAAAAGTGTCTCTTCTTTTTTCGACTGATTTTTGCCACTGTTTACATCAACAACTGTTAACGTTTCCAATGTCTCGATAATAATATTTGCACCCGAAGCAAGCCAGACCTTTTGTCCAAGAAGTTCTTCGAGATTTCCACGGATATTGTATAACGTAGCCAGACTTACTGCAGAGTCATCGTATTTTACCAAGATTCCCTGCTCTTTTAAAGTCGGCAGATACTGCCCGATTTCTTCATAGAGATCCTGTTGGTCTGTATATACATGATCGATTTCTGCAAGATCCTGTGTTTTCAATTTTTCCAGATAGCCCGGAATATTGCGATGAATAAGATTTCCTGTTGTTCCATGTCTGCCTGTTTTTTTAATAGTTGCAAAACATTGCTGTACATAGAGAATATCCTGTTTTAATTCTTCTTCCGAAATGTTCTGCGCATTTGTTCGAAACACAAGTCCATAGCCTTCTGCTTCATGATTTTTACAACATACATTTGCAAGTGCAATCAGTTCCTGTGCACGTTCCTGCGGGATTTTTTTGGAAGCGCCAAGTGTCGTGTTCTCACTGGACAAAAAGCAATAATGACCATGTAGTACCAGCTTGGTACTGACAACGGCATCCTTCGTTTTCACGGCGTCACGCGTCACCTGAACAAGAAGCTCATCCCCTTCCGAAATCTGTTTTTTTTCAGACTGCTTATGTGTAAAAAAAGGAGTGCGCAGATCTTTTAACGGAAGATATCCTTTTCGCCCGTTTGCAATCCGCACAAAAGCCGCCTGAATATTCGGAACTACTTTTTCTACATAACCAACGTAGATATTATTGAGCAGAGTCTCTTCCTCTGGTTCAAAAACCTGCAGTTCACAAATCTTCCGATTCTCATCGAGTAAAATGTATGCGATATAATCCTTATGATTTTTTTCGATGCGTGTAATTGCCAGACGATGCATTTTCTATAAAATTTCCTCTCCCATTTCACACAGTGGAATGAATTGTTCCTGTTCATCTTTTGCGTATACTTCGATGCGATGAATCTGAATTGCATTGGCATCATAAGTAAGTCCGCAGCGCTCATAGATAGAAGCAAGCACAAGTTCCGGTTTGATATTATCAACACTTCCAGTCGATACCTGAATGAAAAAGGCCGGTTTTGCATCGACTTCTTCTACGGATAACTGATATACCAACGGTTTTAAATCCACTTCACGCTCACTTTTCTTTGTCTTTTTTATAATTGTAAAGCAGTCTTTCGACGTAAATTCACGATCTATAATGTCTTTCCATTCCTGTACACTGTATGGGCTCTCATATCCATCTTTGAATGAGAGACGGTAATCAGCAGCCGCTACAATCGACATGGCGGTCTTGGCCTTGTCCGGCAATTTGACATATGAGGTCACTTCCACACCATCAACCATCGTCTGATTGAACGCTTCGATGCTTTCTTTGGAAGAAAGTGAACTGTTTACCTCTATATCAAAATATTCACCATCGCTTGTAATCCCCACACCAAGTGGAGCCGCAAAAGACATGATCTGATGCGGAGAATATCCTTCGGAATAGCAGATATCAATGTTTGCACGGCGTACAGCTTTCTGAAAATAGCGCATCATATCCAGATGTCCGATAAATTTCATGGCACCCCATTTACGGAATTTAATTCTTATCTTCAAAGCAGACACCTCCTCCAAATTGTTTTGCTCCACATCCGGAACAACGCATACGACAGTTTGGCGTAACCGTTTCGCTGAGTGCCGTCTTCCATTCCCGAAGCATGAATGCTTTTGTGACACCTACATCAATAAAATCCCATGGGAAAATTTCATCTTCACCGCGTACACGTTTGGTGTAAAAATCAATATCAATATCACATTCACGGAATGCCTCAAGCCATAAATCATAATTGAAAAAATCAGACCATGCATCGAAAATTCCACCATGCTCATAAACGTAATGAATTGCAGATGACAAGCGACGGTCTCCGCGGGCAAGAACGCCTTCTAAAACGGTAACATCCGCTTCATGCCAGTTGTACCGGATACTCTTATGATTGAGCTGTTCCTTTACATGGTCATTGACAATCTTCGCACGTCCAAGATAATCTCCCGGATCGAGCATAGATGCCCACTGGAATGGGGTAAATGGTTTCGGAACAAAAAAGGATGTACTGATCGTAATCTGGCATTTACCATTTCGTTTTTCCTTTGGAACAATATCATAATATAATGCCGCAATCTGATTGGCGAGCTCTGGTATCGCACGCATATCCTCTTCTGTCTCTGTCGGAAGTCCAAGCATAAAATATAACTTTACTTTATTCCATCCGCCTTCAAAAGCCTGTCCTGCACCGCCTAAGATGTCTTCCACCGTCAGACCTTTATTAATGACATTGCGCAGACGCTGCGAACCTGCCTCCGGCGCAAACGTCAGACTGCTCTTTTTAATGTCCTGTACCTTCTGCATGATATCAAGAGAAAAAGCGTCAATTCTGAGTGACGGAAGTGAAATATTGATATTCTTTTTATCACATTCATCAATCAGAAAATTGATCAGTTCCTCTAACTGCGAGTAGTCCGAAGAACTCAAAGAACTTAAGGAGATCTCCTCATGTCCTGTCGATGCGATCATTTTCTGTGCCAGGTCTTTTAGTCGTTCCACATCCTTCTCACGGTTCGGGCGATAGATCATACCAGCCTGACAGAAACGGCATCCACGAATACAGCCTCTTTGTATTTCCAGGACGACACGATCCTGTGTTGCTTTAATAAATGGAACAATCGGCTTTTCCGGATAAACAGATCCGGTAAGATCCATATCCACCTGTTTCTTTATCGTTGTTGGAATGCCATTGTATTTTGGAGTAAATGCAGCAATTGTGCCATCTTCCTTATAAGACACCTCATACAGCGATGGTACATAAATTCCTTCGATTTTAGCCGCTTCATGCAAGAATTCCTGACGGGAATAGTTGCCTTCCTTCATCTGCTTATACAGATCAAGAAAAGCATCATACTGTGTTTCGCCCTCTCCGATATAAAAACAATCAAAAAAGTCTGCAATCGGCTCTGGATTATAAGTGCATGGTCCGCCTGCCAGTACAATTGGATCATCATTTTTCCTGTCTTTGGCATACAATGGAATCTGCGCCAAATCAAGAATCTGTAAAATGTTCGTATAACACATTTCATACTGAAGTGTCATTGCGACAAAATCAAAATCTTTAATTGGCTCCTGGGACTCCAAACCAAACAATGGAATATTCTGTTCTTTCATAATCTTGTGCAGATCCGGCCATGGCGAATACACACGTTCACACCATGTGTCCTCTCTGCGGTTGAACATATCGTACAAAATCTGGATTCCCAGATGTGACATACCGATCTCGTATACATCAGGAAAACACATCGCAAAACGAATCTGCGATGTGTCTTTAATTACAGAGTTTAACTCATTCCCAATATATCTCGCCGGCTTTTCGATCTGCATCAGAATCTCATCACTCAAAGCTAGTTTTCTCATGATATACCTCAAATCTAAATTTATAATTTTGTATCGTGCTAACGCTGTGCAAGCTCATTTGCAATCTCTTCCCAGGTAACGCCTTTTTCTACCATAAGAATCATGCAATGATATAAGAAATCCGAAATTTCATATTTGATTTCTTCTGAAACCGGATTCTTAGCTGCAATAATAATTTCTGTCGCCTCTTCCCCTACTTTTTTCAAAATACTGTCGATGCCTTTATCAAAAAGTTCGTTTGTATAAGAACCTTCTTTGGGATTCTCGCGGCGTTCTTTGATAACATCGTAAACACTTTCCAATACTTTCAAAGGGTTCTTTTCTACGTATTCTTTGCGTACAATATTATTGAAAAAGCAGGAACGGTTTCCTGTATGACATGCTGCACCTACCTGCGACACTTTCGCAAGAATAGTATCAAAATCGCAGTCTGCCGTCAAGGATTTTACATATTGAATATGGCCGGAAGTTAGACCTTTCGTCCAAAGTTCCTGTCGACTACGACTATAATACGTCATCTTTCCAATATGAATTGTCGTATTAAAGGCTTCTTCATTCATATATGCAAGCATAAGCACTTCGTCCGTGCGATAATCCTGAACAATAACCGGAACCATTCCATCGGAATTCAGTTTCAGATCCGACCAGTGCAGATCCGGTGCGAAATTATCCATCTTGATGCCCTCTCCAGACAGCGAAGATTTCAGTTTCATGATATCCGTAGTAGAATTATTGATAAAGGTTCCGGCAATTCCACGAATCTTTTCTCGCTTCAACAACTGAACAATTTTCTCATAATTATACTCGGATAAGTTAACGACGTAAGGAACATTTGTCAGATTTTCCAAAGCATCCAGAATATCTGCATTGAGCACCAGAACCTCATGGAATGTATCTTCAATACTCTGCTGGTTTTTAAAAATAAAATCAACATTATTGACGGACACCAAAATACGATCTTTGCCAAAACGTTCGCTCGCTTCTTTTGCAAGTCCGACACTTGATGGTTTGCTCGCATTGAAAATGACCTGCAGACACCCTGCATAAAGAAGTTTTTTTACATCTTCAAGACGGTTAATATTTCCGCCTGCGCAAACCTTAATCTCAATATTGCGATTGATATTTTTTATTGTATTAATATTCTTTTCATGCTCATCATCACTGGTGGACAAATCAAAGATAATAATCTTGTCAATTCCACTGTCGTTGTATAGCTGGCAAAGCTGATACACATCATCTACTGGTGTAAAATCGGTCATAGAGCGTACCGCTTTTCCCTCTTTTAAATAGAGCGTTGCGACAATGTTTTTTTGTTCCATTTATTATAAACTTCCTTTCGTGGACAAAATTCCCTGAATGCGTGGGTCCATGGTGGTTGCTTCATCCAAGGCGCGGGCAAACGATTTAAACATTGCTTCCGTCATATGGTGATTGTTTCCAGGGCTTAATACTTTAATATGCAGATTCATACCTGCAGAATAAGATACTGCATAGAAAAACTCTTTTACCATCTCTGTATCCATCTGTCCGATTCGTTCTGTTGTAAATTCACCATCAAAAACCAGATATGGACGACCGGACAAATCAACAGCACACAGCACCAGTGATTCATCCATTGGTAAAATACAGCTTCCGAAACGTCGAATGCCTTTTTTATCTCCAATTGCTTCGCGGATAGCATTTCCAAGTACGATACCACAGTCTTCAATGGTATGATGGCTGTCTACCACCAAATCACCGTCACAAGATAAATCCAAATCGAAAAATCCATGTTTGGAAAATCCTTCTAACATATGATCAAAAAACCCTATGCCTGTCTGAATCTGTGATTTGCCGGTTCCGTCAATATTTAACGTTACTGCAATATCTGTCTCTTTTGTCTTTCGTTGTAATTTTGCAATTCTATCTGCCATAATCTGATGCCCTCTTTATGATATGTATGGAATCTTTTTTTGCCCCTATTCAAAACGAACACGAATTGAGTTTGCATGTGCGGTAAGTTTTTCGCACTCTGCAAACTGTTCGATATCGGTATGAACTTTCTCTAATGCTTCTCTTGAATATGAGATAATGCTGGATTTCTTAATAAAATCATCAACAGATAATGCTGAGAAAAATTTTGCGGTACCATTTGTCGGAAGAACATGGTTCGGACCTGCAAAATAATCTCCAAGTGGTTCAGAAGAATACTCTCCAATAAAGATTGCTCCTGCATTACGAATCTTTGTCATAACATGGAACGGATCCGCTGTGACAATCTCCATATGTTCGGAAGCAATTTCGTTTACAGTTGCAATCGCTTCATTCATAGTATCAGCGACTAAAATATAACCATAATTGTCTAATGATTTCTGAATAATATCTTTTCTGGAAAGAACTTTTACAAATCCATCAACTTCTTTGGAGACTTCTTCTGCAAGCTTTGAACTTGTAGTAATTAAAATAGCAGATGCCATCTCATCATGTTCTGCCTGAGATAATAAATCGGCTGCAACATAACGAGGATTTGCAGTATCATCTGCAAGAACAAGAATTTCACTTGGACCAGCAATGGAGTCAATACTTACATAACCAAACACTGCTTTTTTTGCAAGTGCTACATAAATATTTCCAGGTCCTACAATCTTGTCTACTTTTGGAACACTCTCTGTTCCAAATGCCATAGCGGCGATTGCCTGAGCACCGCCGACTTTATAAATTTCGTCAACACCGGCCTCTTTTGCAGCAACCAGCGTGGATGCATATACTTTCCCATCTTTTCCAGGAGGTGTGCACATGACAATTCGATCAACACCTGCAACTTTTGCAGGCAATACATTCATAAGTACAGAGGATGGATATACTGCCTTTCCACCAGGTACATATACACCTACCGTTGCCAGTGCAGATACTTTCTGTCCAAGAATAATACCATCTTCCGATGTAAACCATGAGTTTTGCATCTGCTTCTCATGATACTTTTTAATATTGACAAGAGATTTACGAATAACAGAAAGCAATGTCTCATCTACCTGCTCATAAGCCTCTTGGATTTCTTCTTCTGTAACCAGAATATTGTCTGCATTGATATCTGCTCCGTCAAACTGCTTTGTATAAGAAAAAATAGCCTGATCACGGTTCTTGCGAACTTCTTCAATGATTGCATTTACACGGCCCTCAAATTCTCCATAATTGTTTGGGCTTCTTTTTAATAAGTTCTGCAGAATATCATTCTGTGTCTCTGGTGTAAGTTTAAGAATTCTCATAATGTGCCTCCCTGTAGTCTTCTAAATTACCGTCTTTAAATCACGAATTAGTTTGGTGATTCTTTCATTTTCCATTTTCATACTTACCTGGTTCACGACAACACGAGCTGACAATGGACATACTTCTTCTAAAACAGTTAATCCATTTTCCTTTAATGTTGTTCCAGTTTCTACAATATCACAAATCACCTCAGAAAGTCCAACAATTGGAGCAAGCTCAATGGAACCATTTAGTTTAATGATCTCTACTGTCTGATGTTTTTTATTGTAAAAATAATCTTTTGCGATCCTTGGATACTTTGTAGCTACGCGAATCTGCTCATGATGCTGCAACAAATCTCTCGCACTTTCCGGACCACAGATACACATTCTGCATTTTCCAAATCCGAGATCTAAAACTTCATATATATTACGCGCCTCTTCTAAAATGGTATCTTTGCCGACGATTCCGATGTCTGCAGCTCCGTATTCCACATACGTAGGTACATCTGGTCCTTTTGCAAGGAAAAAGCGGAGTTTTAACTCTTCGTTCACAAAAATCAGCTTTCTAGTATCTGGATCTTTGATCTCTTCGCATGTAATTCCGATTTTCTCAAATAATTCCAATGTTTTTTTTGCAAGACGTCCTTTTCCCAAAGCAAACGTCAGGTATCTTTTTTCTTCCATTATGCTTCTCCATCCATAAATTCTACGTTCGAAATGCGATTCTTTTGTGCGTAGTTCTCATAATCTTCTCTTGTATGTGCCGGTGCAAAGGGAATCATCGTAACATCTTTTCCATCCTCACGCAATTGCTGTGCACGATTAATTGCCTGCTGAATTTTTTCTTCCGTAAATACAATCAATGTCGTATGATCCTCTACTGCAAGCTGAATTTTCTGACGGCTAAGAGCCGCCATCAGCTGATCTACAACGATGCCAAATCCAATGGATGGTGCTTTCTTTCCAAAATAAGTAAGAAGCTTATCATAACGACCGCCTTTTACAATTGGCTCACCAGTTCCAAATGTATATCCGGCAAAAATAATGCCTGTATAATAATGGTACTTGCTAATGATGCCAAGCTCAAAAGAAATATATTTCTCAATGCCATAAAGTTTTAAGTACTCACCTAATTTTTCAAGATCTGTGATTGCGGAAAGAATCATCGGATAATCTGCCGCAAGATCTTTTGCCTCTGCAAGTTCTTCTACCTGTGTCTCAAAACTGCCAAGCATAGTAAATAATTTCTTTAAATTTGCATCTAAATTTAACGTCTCAACAAATTCCTCAACACCAAAGAAGTTCTTATTGTTTAAAAGTTCACGAAGTTCTTCCTCTGCCTCTTCTCCTAAACCGGCAGCCTCTATAAGTCCTCGGAAAAAGCGGGCATGTCCTACAGAAATCTGAAATTCCTTTAATCCACTTGCATGCAGGGAATCCACTACCATTGCAAGAATCTCTGCATCTGCACAGACGCTTCCATCTCCAATCAGTTCGACACCACACTGTGTTGTTTCTTTTAACCTTCCCTGATAAGAAGAAGAATTGATAAATGTATTGCCCATATAGCAAAGCTTTACCGGCATATCGTCTTCTGCATAATATTTTGCGGCACTTCTGGCAACAGAAGGTGTAAAATCCGGACGCAATACAAGCGTATTCCCATCTTTGTCAAAAAATTTGTACAGATCCTTGGAAGGAGTTGTACCGATTTCTTTACTAAAAATATTGAAAAATTCAAAGGTAGGTGTCTGAATATCACGATAACCATATTTTGTCAAAACCGCATGCAGTCGATCCTGCAGCAATAATTTCTGTTTGCATTCTCCATTATAAATATCCCGGACGCCATCCGGTGTATGTAACATTTGATCTGTCATAATTTATTCCTCTACTATGTACTTTATTTCATTAAAGCGTTAACGTGATAATTCGATACCACATGAAAACATTGCTATTATATGGGAAAAACATAGAAATGTCAATCCCTCGACGCAAGATCCTTTTGCAGTATATTCAAATACGGAACTAATATACCCGATATTTTCGGAAGAAAATAATCTGCATCTAGTTCCTCATATCGAAAACTTTTCCGTCCGCCCTCTTGGGACCGCTCCCAGTATTTCATAAGTTCTGCAAACCGCAAATAATAAAATTCGTCCCGATGCGTAAAAGAAATCAAAATAAAGGCAACACCATCCTGTTTCTCGAAAGCATCCATAAAAGCCACCTGATGTTCATGAATATTTGCGAGTGGAAATGTATCAGTATTGCACTCCTTAGCATCAAAACATACAGGAATTCCCTGTACCGCTCCAATATAATCGACGGTACTTTTTTGTTCAAAATAAGCTAACGTGATATGCCTTGATGCTTTATCAATGTTAATCGGCGTAATTGGGGTCGGTATCTTTTGAATGAGTGCAAGACCATGTTCTAAATATTTTTCATTTGTTCGATTCAGTAAATCTTCAAGTGTCGAGCCTCGAAGCCCTCTTGAATTCCATGTTGGCATATCGTTTTCCTCATCTTATCTTTATTGGTAACTATTCAGCCAAACCACACACATTCTCAAAATAGACATATACATTTTTAAAAGCCAAGTTTCGCAAATATGTCCGGAACCGGTGCACAAAAAGCACGTCCATCCGGAAATTCTATTCGGTACGCATGAAGAAGCTGATGTGTCACTTTATATTCTTCATAATTTTTCTGATTTACCTTTTCATCCCCATACTTCATATCTCCAATAATAGGATGTCCGATTGATGCTAAATGCGCACGAATCTGATGTGTCTTTCCTGTGATCAGATGAATTTCCAATAACGTCTTACCCGCATTCACCTTCACCGGTTCATATGCAGTCTCAATTTTCGATGAACCTTCGGTTTCTTTTTCTGTTACCGATACTACATTGTTGTTCTCATTTTTTGTCAAATATCCGACCAGATGCTCAGACTTGCGGACTTCTCCCGCAACGATTGCGCGATAATATTTATGAATGGTACGCTCCCTTAACCCTTCAGAAAGTGCCTGCAGCCCCTTAAGGGACTTGCCCATCAAAAGTAGCCCTGTCGTGTTACGGTCCAGCCGGTTACACACAGACGGGCGAAACGCTTCAAAATCTTCCAGTTGAAGGGCTTGCGTGCGGATCAGATACCCGAGCAGGTATTCATTGGCAGACACATCATTTTCCTTCGCTTTCTGGGAAAGCATATTATAAGGTTTATCTGCAATCAGGATATCCTCATCTTCATAAATTACTTTAATTCCTTTCATCGGTAATCCCTGAAGCATTTCATATTCCTGCTGTAATGATTTTGCATCCCGCATAAATTTTGTGAGTGTTTCTTCACTGAAAAATACCCGGATGGTATCTCCTTTTTTCAGCGATTCTTTACCTGTAACTTTTTTTCCGTTACAGGTAATATTCTTTTTTCTCATCATCTTATATAAGAAGCCTGTTGAAGCATTTGGCAAAAGTTTTTTTAAATACTTATCCAAACGTTGCTGTGCCTCGTTCGAGCCAATAATAAATTCCCTCATAAAATCTATGCTTTCCTTATCTTTATTTCTTTTTATGAATATTACGAATGGTTTTCTTTTTAACCGGTTTCTTATTCTTACCGGCTGCGCTGCGGCTATCCGCTCCATGGTTTCCTTTATAAGTGCGATTACTGTTCGCACCTGCTCTTGCAGGCTCACCCTTATGTGGATGTCCTCCTGCTTTGGATGCAAACTTTCGCGGACGAATCAGACAGTTTTTATCAAACCCGATCAGATCCTGTCTTCCCGCTTTCATGAGAGCCTCATAGACCAAATCATAATTTTTCGGATTCCGATACTGAATCAATGCACGCTGCATTGCCTTTTCATGTGGATTCGTTGCGACATAAACCGGTTCCATGGTTCTTGGATCCAGCCCGGTATAGTACATACAGGTAGAAATCGTAGATGGTGTCGGATAAAAATCCTGTACCTGTTCTGGCATATAACCCAGATCCCGCAGATATTCCGCAAGTTCAATTGCTTCTTTTAAAGTGGATCCTGGGTGAGAAGACATCAGATACGGTACGAGGTACTGTTCCTTTCCAATCTTCTTGTTCATTTCTTTGTAAGCTTTTACGAAACTGTTATAAACTTCAACACTTGGCTTTCCAAGTTTCTGCAAAACGGTATTGCTGATATGTTCCGGTGCAACCTTTAATTGTCCGCTTACATGATATTCACACAATTCACGTAAAAATGTATGATCTTTATCATACATCAGATAATCAAAACGAATGCCGGAACGGATAAATACTTTTTTTACTTTAGGAAGTTCACGCAGTTTTCGAAGCAATTCAATATAATCTTTATGGTCTACTTCAAGGTTTTTACAAGGGGTTGGAAACAGACACTGTCTGGTTGGACATGCACCTTTTGTCATCTGTTTTTTGCAGGCAGGCGCACGGAAATTCGCAGTCGGCCCCCCAACATCGTGAATATATCCTTTAAAGTCCGGTTCCTGCGTAATTAACTTTGCCTCCTCTATAATCGACTCGTGGCTTCTCGTTTGAATGATTCGACCCTGATGGAATGTCAATGCACAAAAACTGCAGCCACCAAAACAGCCACGATTACTAATCAAAGAAAACTTAATTTCCCTGATGGCCGGTACTCCCCCTGCCGCCTCATAAGACGGATGATAATTGCGCATATATGGAAGTGCATATACTTCATCCATCTCAGCCTGACTCAATGGCTTGGCCGGTGGGTTCTGGACTACATAGGTCGTTCCACCATATGGCTCAAACAAACGCTTACCGGAAAATGGATCGGTATTGCAATACTGTTTGTAAAAACTCTGTGCAAACGAACGTTTATCTTCTTTTATTTCATCATAATCTGGAAGTTCAATGGCATCATAAATAATATCACGATTTTTTGTCTTATAGACCGTTCCATCAATGAAAGTGATATCTTTTACCGCAATCCCGGCGTTTAATGCATCCGCAATCTCAATGATGCTTCGTTCTCCCATTCCATAAGAAATGATATCCGCACCAGAATCCAGAAGTATCGAACGTTTTACTTTGTTGGACCAGTAATCATAATGGGCAAGCCTGCGAAGACTCGCCTCAATACCTCCAATAATAATCGGTATCTTCTTATAAGTATGACGAATCAGATTGCAATAAACCACCGTCGCATAATCTGGACGTTTTCCCATAACGCCGCCCGGGGTATATGAGTCTGTATTTCTTCTCTTTTTGGAAACCGAATAATGATTTACCATAGAATCCATATTTCCAGCGGACACAAGAAATCCAAGCCTTGGCACACCAAGAATGGAAATGGAATTGTCGTCCTTCCAGTCCGGCTGTGAAATAATTCCGACTGAATAACCATGTGCTTCGAGCAAACGTGCAATGATTGCATGTCCGAAGGACGGATGATCTACATAAGCGTCACCACATACATAAACAAAATCCAACTGTTCAATACCCCGATCAATCATATCCTGTTTTGAAATTGGTAAATATCCTTCGTACATGTAAAACCTCTCTAATCTTCTTTTTCTTTTAAACGGTTGATTTCTTCCTGTGTCAATTTTCGATAAGTGCCTTTTTCCAAATCCTCCAAGGTAAGACTTCCCATTCGAATGCGTTTCAGATAAACAACCTTACAGCCAACAGCCGCAAACATGCGCTTTACCTGGTGAAATCGCCCTTCACATATTGTTAACTCCGTGGCGTATTTAGTTGTCTTTTCTTCACCTGACTCTACAGGCAAAATATGAAGTTCTGCCGGAAGTGTTTTTTTATCATCTCCAATGTCAACTCCTTTAGTAAACAGGTTAACTGCTGTTTCCGGCACTTCTTGATCAAGAACTGCATAATAGGTCTTCGCCACATGATTTGCCGGACTCATCAGATAATGATTAAATGCGCCATCATTTGTCAGAAGAAGTAATCCTTCCGTATCTTTGTCTAATCGTCCGACCGGAGATAAATTTCTTTGTAGTTCTTCCGGAAAATAATCCAATACCGTTTTATGAATGGGATCCTGTCGCGCCGTTACACATCCGGCTGGTTTATGAAACAGATAATAAGAATATTTCTCGTAAACAATTTCTTTCCCGGCAACGTTTACGACATCCGTAGAGTTTACCTTCTGTTCCGGCCGGATAACAATTGTTCCATCAACCATAACCTTTTTTGCCTTAATCAATTTCTTAACTTCTGTCCTTGTTCCGACACCTGCTTCTGCAAGAAATTTATCTAACCGAATCATAGTTTCCTCATAATTTCTATTTTGCTTCTTTTAAAAATGCAACCAGCATATCCCAGACACGTGCAGTCGATGAAATACTCAGGCGCTCCTTTGGTGTATGAATATCAAAAATATCCGGTCCAAATGCTACGCAATCAAGATCTTTAATTTTCTGTGATAACAGTCCACATTCCAATCCTGCATGAATTGTCTCAAATACAGGCTCCGTATGATAAAGCTCTTCATATACTTTTGCAATCTGCATGCGAAGGTCAGAATCTTTGCGATATTCCCATGCCGGATAAGCACCCTCTATCTCTGTCTCGCCGCCAACCATCTCAACAACAGTATTCACACGTTCACACAGTTCTGTCTTGCGTGTTCCGACACTGCTTCGAACCGATGACACCGTATGCAGATGATCTTCAAGAAGTTCCATAATTCCCAAATTCAAAGAAGTTTCTACCATACCATGCATAACCTGACTCATATTCTGAATGCCGTTTGGTACAGTACGAAGATAGAAAATCACACGATTTACAGATCCAAAATCCAGGATCTGTTCTTCTGCTTCTCCCTCCTCGGTCAAAACTACAGTTACTGCCGGATCCGAACTCATAAACTCATTTTTGAGGATACCATCCATTTCCTTTACATATTCTTTTACAGCACCAACATTTTCTGCAGGTACCAGAATATCGCTTACACATTCTCTTGGAATTGCATTATCCTTAAGTCCTCCTGCAATGGAAATAATTCCAAATGGTGTACGGTCAAAAACGCCTTTCAGCACTCTGCCCATGATAACATTTGCATTTCCGCGTTCCTTATCAATCTCAGCTCCGGAATGTCCACCCTCCAAACCTGTAATTTTCAGATTCAGTTTTTGTCCCTTTTGTGTAGTTCTCTGTACCGGGATATTCGAATGCAATGACATTCCTCCTGCACATCCAGTAAGGAAGTGTCCTTCTTCTTCACTGTCAATATTCAGCATTTTATGTCCGGTAATCATAGAAAGATCAAGGTCTGCCGCGCCAAGCATTCCAATCTCTTCGTCAACGGTAATAATCACTTCAAGTTTTGGATGCGCGATTTCTTTGGATTCCAAAATTGCAAGTGCATAAGCTACAGCAATGCCATCATCCCCACCAAGTGTGGTTCCTTTTGCTTTCACGAAATCACCATCTACAAAAATATCCAAACTATCCTTCATAAAGTCAATGTCACAATCATTTTCCTTTTCACAGACCATATCCATATGGCCCTGAATAATAATTGCGTCAGCATTTTCATATCCTTCTGTAGCTTCTTTTACAATGATCACATTGTTTAATTCATCCTGGTAATATTTCAGGTCATGTTCCTTTGCAAAAGAAACCAGATAATCACTGATCTGCTTTGTATTTCTGGATCCATGCGGAATCTCTGTAAGTTTTTCAAAGTAATGAAAAACGCGTTCCGGGTATAAGTTTTCTAATTTCATCATAGTTACCTCCTAAATGTCATAAATTATAATATGAAAAAATTATGCTGTATCTTTCTACTTATTATTATGATTTTATATTTTCTTATTTATCCTCAAAATGCACTTATGGCATCTCGCAGGGGACTTACGCTGTGGTTTGAACAGATTCTTCCAACCCTGCTCCCTTTTTCTGTTGTTTCTTATATCATTCTGCATTCCAATTTATTCTCGTATTCTGCGCATACAAAAGATCACAGATTTCTTCGCATTCAACCAAAAGAATGGTATGTCATTTTCTGTGGATTTCTTTTTGGTTTTCCAATCGGAAGCAAACTTTCCGCAGATTTGTATGAACATCATCGAATTACCCGAAAAAGAGCGCAAGTCCTTGCCTGCTTTACCAACAATCTTAGTCCGGTGTTCGTCACTTCCGTCCTCGTCAATCAGCTGCACTTTTCTTCGGTCATTCCGTTTTTCCTTTTGTTGTATGGCATTCCTCTTTGCATATGCCTTGTTTTGTTATCCTTGGGGAAAACAGAACACTTTGTACATGAAAAAAAGGCATCAAGATTTCAATTGAATATGCAAATCGTTGACGCCGGTATCATAAACGGATTCGAAACATTAATAAAAATATGTGGTTACATTATGATGTTCTCGATTTTTACTGAAATTGTACAAAGTATTTCTTACGGAAGTTACTTTTCTAAGCTCGTCCTTACCGGTTGTCTGGAAGTGACGAACGGAATCTCTGCACTCAGTCAGTTTTCCTGTACTCATTTTCAAAAAGTTCTTATGGCCACACTTTTTCTATCTTTAAACGGAATATCTGGACTTTTCCAGACAGCATCCATTCTTAGCACAAGTAATCTGTCCATGACACTATATCTGAAAATGAAACTATTGCTTGTCTCCGCCATTATGGCGAGTGCTACGATTTTTCTATTTTTCGGAATCCTCGTCTGAAAGAGAAATATTGGTAATCTCTGGCTCCTCTGTAGTTCCAGATATTTCTGTTGCCTCTGGTGCATTGCTTTCTGCCTCAGTTTTCTCTACATCCTGCTCATTTTCTTCTTCATCTGTCGGGAACAACTGTAAACGATTTTGTGTTACGACATCAAGGAATCCCTGCAATGCATTAACCAGACTTTCTGTGCGTGCTTTGGAAGTTTCAATAGAATTGGTCAATACATCTTCGATGCTGCGCAATTGGTCATCGGCATATCCCATCGCGCCCATACGGATTTCATTCGCTTCATTTGTAGCATTGTCAAGAATTTCCTGTGCCTGCTTCGTTGCGATCATGACAACTTCATTTGCCTGTGCATATGCCTGTTGCATAATCTGATGCTCACTGACAAGCTCCGTGGTCTGTACCTGTGCCTGTGCGATAATCTGATCGGCTTTGGTCTGTGCATCTGCAAGAATTGCCTCTTTATTGCTGATAATTTTCTGATAACGTTTAATTTCTTCCGGAGTCTTCGCACGTAATTCCCCAATCAATTCTTCCAATTCCTCTTTGTTTACAATAATTTTTGTACTTGATAATGGCTGAAATTTACATCCATCAATATATTCTTCAATTTCTTCGATAATCTGTTCCATCTTGCTACTCATAATTAAAAATCTCCTTATTTAATTTGGTATTTCTTATATATTCTATCAATGAAACACTCCGGAACGAAGTTCGAAATATCTCCACCATAGGAAGCAAATTCCTTAACAATTGTCGAACTCAAATAAGAATATCTAAGATCTGCTGTTAAAAAAATTGTCTCAATCTTAGAATCCTGTACATGATTTGCCTGTGCAATTTGTAACTCATATTCAAAATCAGTAACAGCACGTAGTCCGCGAACAATGATTGTCGCATCAATTTCATTCATGAAATCAACCAGCAAACCATCAAAAGATGCCACTTTTACGTTCGGCATGTCCTTCGTCATCTCTTTAATCATACTAACACGTTCTTCTAAAGAAAACAACGAATTTTTTGCACTGTTATTCAACACTCCAACGACCAATTCATCGACAATCTGAGCTGACCGTGTAATGATATCCATATGTCCAAATGTCACGGGATCAAAACTTCCCGGGTAAATCGCCCTTTTCATAATGCTCTGTCAAATCTCCTATCTCTTTTGTATGAATACATGCATATTCGTTTTATATTTTTTAAACTTCAAAACATCGAAACCGAGTTCATCTAAATAAGAAAAATCCGTATCTAGAGATGCTTCAACAATAATCTTTGTATCCGGTTTCAATATGTCTGACTTTGAAAGGAAACGCAAAACATCTTCTTCCAGTCCCTGACGATAAGGAGGATCCATAAAAATAATGTCAAAAGTATATTTTCCCTCGAGATTATGAAGTCCACTGATTACATCTGTTGTCAGAAGCTTTGAAACTTTATCGAATTTTGTAAATACAATATTATCTTCAATACACTTTGCAGCTTTACGATTATTTTCAATAAAAACGCTGTATGCAGCACCACGACTCAAAGCTTCTAATCCAATTTGTCCACTGCCGGCAAACAGATCCAGGAAATAACATCCCGGCACATCATTCTGTAGCATGTTAAATAATGTTTCTTTAATTTTATCACTTGTAGGGCGTGTATTCATACCCTCCATAGTCTTCAAGGGAAGACGTCTTGCTGTACCAGCTATAATTCTCATGCTTTTTTCTCCATTTCACAGCTATTTTCAAATGTCTGAATACATTCTTTCAGATAATCAAGTGCAAATACAGCAGCCTGCTGTCGTACTTTCGCACGATTTCCTTCAAAGTGTTTACACACGGTATATATCCTGTTTTTTACAAAACAGCCAAAACAGACCGTCCCAACCGGGTTCTGCTTTGTTCCGCCGTCCGGCCCTGCAACGCCGGTCGTGGCAATTGCAGTATCAGCATTTGCTGCTTTTGCTGCGCCTTCGGCCATTTTTGCTGCGGTCTGTACGCTTACCACGCCATACTGTGCAATGACCTCTTTTGGTACGCCAAGGATTCGTTCCTTCGCTTCCGGTGCATAAGTTACATACCCTTCCTTAAAAAAGGCAGAGATGCCTGCAAGATCCACTAATCCGGAAGCCACGAGACCTCCCGTGCAGCTTTCAGCTGTCGTAACCGTCATCTGATATTTATTTAACAAATCATATAATGTCATATTACTTTTGATCCTTCAGTACATCTTTGTTTTTCGCGATATAGTCAATCAACGAAATAACCGTAAGTGCAAGTGATACATAAATTAATACAGTTCCAAGAATTATAAATACTTTGTTTGGAATATTTAAAATAAGAACTATCACTGTCAGCATCTGGAAAGCAGTCTTAAACTTTCCCCAGTAACTTGCAGCGATGACCACACCATTGTCCGATGCAATAAGTCGAAATCCGCTGATAATAAACTCACGCGCAATGATAATAATTACAACCCATGCCGGAATTAATTCCAGCTGAATCAGACAGATCAACGCAGAACATACAAGAAGCTTATCTGCAAGAGGATCCATAAACTTTCCGAAATTTGTGACAAGATTATATTTTCTGGCAATTTTTCCATCGAGGAAATCCGTAATACTTGCCACGATAAAAATTGCAACTGCAATATAGTTTCCATAGCCCTCAAAATATGGAGCCAATAAAAAGAAAACAAAAAATGGAATCAGTATAACGCGAAAAAGAGTCAGTTTGTTTGGTAAATTCATATTATTTCTCCTATCAGATCATATTCATATGCACCGGTAACCCGAACTTTGACCACATCACCAGTTATAAGTTCTTCATCGGTATTGATAAAAATATAGCCGTCTACATTCGGAGCATCCCGATATGTACGACCAACATAAGCATTTTCATCTGCAACTTTCCCCTCGATAAACGCATAAAGCTCCTTTCCATTCATGGAATCATTTTTATCGAAGATCACTTCTTCCTGAAGTTCCATGACATCAGCCTGCCAGTCAGCTTTCTGTTCTTCATCAATCTGGTCTGGCATTTCCGCTGCAGGAGTTCCTTCTTCGGCAGAATACGTAAATGCTCCAAGACGGTCAAATTCCATATCATTTACAAACTGCATCAGTTCCTCATGCATCTGCTGGGTTTCACCCGGGAAACCACAAATCAGAGTCGTACGAAGCGTAATATCCGGAATACGTTCCCTTAAATGCTCAATTCTTACAATCAGTTCTTTTTTATTTGTTTTACGCCCCATACGCTGCAAAATGCTGTCATTGCAATGTTGAATTGGCATGTCCAGATAATGACATACTTTTTTGTCACGAATCATTGCATCAATCAGTTCTTCATAAATTTCTTCCGGATAACAATACATAATACGAATCCAGAATAATCCTGGGATCTCATTTAACGCATCCAGCAGTTTATGCAAGCTTTTTTCTCCATACAGATCTACTCCATATAATGTCGTCTCCTGCGCAACAAGAATCAGTTCTTTTACACCACCGGCAACCAGTTCTTTCGCAGATGCAACCAGTTCTTCCAATGGAACACTGCGATAACGGCCACGAACTGATGGAATCACACAGTACGTACAGTTCTTATTGCAACCCTCTGCAATTTTCAAATATGCAAAGTGTCCACCTGTCGTAATCGTACGCTTGGTATCCACATGTGGAAGCCCCGTTAATGTATGAAAATTCTCGTAAAATTTATCATCTAACGTTTCTTTGACAGCATCCCATATAGAATCATAGGAATTTGTTCCAAGGATTGCGTCCACTTCCGGAATTTCCTGCTTTACTTCATCCTGATAGCGTTGCGTCAGACAACCGGTAACAATCAGTGAACGGCATTTGCCCGTCTTCTTCTGTTGTGCCATCTCAAGGATTGTGTTAATACTCTCCTCTTTTGCATCGCCAATAAAACAGCAACTGTTGACAATTATAATGTCCGCTTCTGTTTCATCATCTGTCAGTTCAATGCCTTGATTTGTCAACATACCGATCATATACTCGGAATCTACAAGGTTTTTATCACACCCAAGCGAAATAAATAATAATTTCATAGTACCTCTCACTTGAAAAAGGGAATGACCGTTGTCACTCCCCCTTACTTTCTTTCTAATTATTTTCTTCGTCCTCAGACTGGATTTTAACTGCACCGCGATATAACTCTTCTACCGCAATAGAAAGAGGTTTGTTGCATTTTGGATTATCGATTAGTGGCTCTGCACCGGCAATAATCTGTCTTGCACGTTTCGCAGTAGCAAGAACAATAGAATAGCGGCTGTTTACTACCGGTTCTTCACCGATTTCTACACCGTCGTTAACAACTTTCATTAATTCTACGTATGATGGATGTATCATATTCATTCTCCTTTCGAAAAGCCAGAAAGCTCTTCTCTCATTTTATTAATAAAATCTATATTAGCAGATACACGATGTGCGCGATTGTTTTCTATATTTCCGGACCTCTCATCACAGATGAGACGATCAATCAGGGAAATGCCATTCTCAATCGTATCGTTTATCACTAAATAATCATATTTTTCCATTCCCATGGATTCTTCACATGCGCGGGATAACCGCGCAGCGATCACTTCCGGGGTCTCAGTGCCACGTCCTACCAAACGATTTTTTAATTCATTAGCATCCGGCGCTGTCACAAACATCAATACTGTATCCGGGAATTTCTCTTTAATTTTCAAAGCTCCCTGTATTTCAATTTCAAGGATTACATTTTTTCCAAGATCTAACTGTTGCTGCACATATTCCTTTGGAGTCCCATAATAGTTTCCAACATATTGTGCATACTCAATCAGTGCATCTTCTGCTATCATCTGTTCAAATTTATCTCTGGTGACAAAGAAATAATCCACCCCGTCCATTTCGCCCGGTCTCGGGTTTCTCGTTGTCGCTGATACAGACAGCGCATACGAATCACCATATTCCTTCATCAAAGCCTTCATAAGAGTTCCTTTTCCGGCTCCGGAAAATCCGGAAATAACAACTAACTTGCCTTTGTTTTCCATCTGTAACTTCCTCTATTCAATATTTTGAATCTGTTCCCGCACTTTTTCAATGCTGGTTTTTAAATTGATTCCTGTATCTGAAATTTCTATATTATTTGCTTTAGAAAGAATCGTGTTTGCTTCACGGTTCATCTCTTGTGCGATAAAATCAAGCTTACGTCCAATCGAACCACCTTCTAGCAAAGTTTCTTTTGTTGTATTGATATGACTCCGCAAACGCACGGTTTCTTCGTCTACACAAACCTTATCCGCATAAATGGTAACTTCGGTTGCGATGCGTCCGTCGTCCATCTGCCGATCTCCAAGAATTTCTTTAATCTTATCCTCGAGTCTTCTATGATACTCTTCCATAATCTGTGGAGAACGTTTCTCAATGAAATCGACATAAGAAATCATATGATTCAGCTTGTCTATGAGATCAATTTTCAGATTTTCTCCCTCTTTGATACGGCTTGCCACAAACTGCTCGCATGCGCCACGCAAAGCACGTTCCAGTCCATCCCACAATTCCTGTTCGTCCACATCCTGCTCTTCCATAACCAGGACATCCGGATAACGTGACAGATTGCTGACCCTGATATCATTTTCAAGGCCAAATTCTTCGGCCATACTGTTTAAATAATCCAGATACTGTGCAGCCAAAGTTGCATTGTACTTTAACGCATAATTATCTTCTGTATAATCTTCATACGTGATATAGACATCTACTTTACCACGTTCAATGTACTCTTTCAACAGTGCACGAATCGAACTCTCGAAAAAATTCAGTTTTTTTGGCATCTTAATATTAACATCAAGATAGCGATGATTTACGGATTTAAGTTCGACGGTAAATTTACGCTTTTCATCTGTAAATTCACATCTGCCAAATCCGGTCATACTTTTGATCATTGGCTTTCTCCCATAAAAATGCATAGTTTATGCATAGATAAATGTATTATAATGCTATTTTTCTGATTCGTCAAATATTCATTGGATTTTTCTTTATTTTCATACTATAATGTAAACAATCGCTATAAACTATATTAGGAGGCAACTATGGCTTTTGACGGAATCGTAATATCAGGTCTCGTTCACGAACTGAACCAGACAATTTTAAACGCAAAAATAAGCAAGATTGCACAACCGGAAAACGACGAACTGCTTCTAACCTGCAAAGGTTCCAACGGACAGTTCCGCGTATCCATTTCTGCGAGTGCATCTCTTCCATTTTTATACCTAACAAGTGAAAACAAACCAAGTCCGCTTACCGCTCCAACTTTTTGTATGGTCATGCGCAAGCATGTAGCTAACGGACGTATCACTCATATTTATCAGCCACATATGGAACGTATCATCAATATAGAAATTGAGCATCTGAACGAAATGGGCGACTTATGCCATAAGACTTTGGTTATTGAATTGATGGGAAAATATTCTAATATCATTTTCTGTGATGAGGACGGCACCATCATCGATAGTATCAAACGAATTTCTTCCGCTGTCAGTTCCGTACGTGAAGTTTTACCTGGAAAACCATATTTTATTCCAGGTACACAGGATAACAAATTCAATCCATTAACCATGGACGCTACACAGATTCACGACGCGATTGCCGGGAAACCGCTCACGGTCATGAAGGCAATTTATTCTACTTTTACAGGTGTAAGCCCGTTGATTGCATCCGAAATAGCATACCGTGCCGGTCTTGATGGAGAACAGCCATTGGCGTCCTACTCAGAGGATCAGCTTTTACATCTTTGCAATCACATTGCATGGTTCTTTGATGAAATTCGCGACAACCACTATCATCCGGTAATCGTTCGCAAGGGCCGGGAACCGATTGAATTTTCCGCAGTTGAACTTACTTTATATCAGGATTATGAGACCGAATCTTTTGACAGTATCTCCCGTGTTCTGGAAGTTTATTATGCAGAAAAAAACGTCTACAGTCGCATACGTCAGAAATCTGCAGATCTGCGCCGCATTGTCACAACTGCACTCGAACGTAACCAGAAAAAATATCAGTTGCAGCAAAAGCAGTTAAAAGACTCTGAAAAAAGAGAAAAATATAAATTGTACGGCGAATTAATTAATGTATATGGATATAATCTCGAAGAAGGTGCCAAAGAACTTCTTGCCCCGAATTTCTATGATAATAACAAAGAAATCCGTATTCCTTTGGATTCTACACTCACACCACAGGAAAACTCTCAAAAATTCTTTGACCGTTACGGAAAATTAAAGCGAACCGCCGAAGCTCTTGATAAACTTCTTCGGGAAACCAAAGCTGAAATCGATCATCTCGAATCGATTCAGAATTCTCTAGATATTGCACTCTCCGCTGATGATCTCGTGCAGATCAAGCAGGAACTGATGGAATATGGATTTATCAAAAAAAATCGTGGCGGAAAGAAAGAAAAAGTCAAAAGCAAGCCATTTCATTATCTCTCTTCAGACGGATATGATATGTACGTTGGAAAAAACAATTATCAAAATGACGAACTCACTTTCAAATTTGCTACCGGTAATGACTGGTGGTTTCACGCAAAAGGAATGCCCGGTTCCCATGTTATTGTAAAATCGAAAGGTGAAGAAATGCCGGATCGTGTTTTCGAAGAAGCCGGAATGCTTGCCGGCTTTTATTCCAAAGGACGAGACAGTGACAAAATAGAAATTGATTATTTACAGAAAAAGAATGTGAAAAAGCCGGCCGGAAGTGCGCCTGGATTTGTTGTATATTACACAAATTACTCGCTGACAATCCATCCGGATATTAGTCATCTCAAGCTTATTGAATAAAATTTTTATTTTTTCCAAGCTTTGTAAAAGGCACCCAAACTTACCAGCATATGTTCTTTTCCTCTGCACATACTACCAATGTACCACAAAGGTACACACGCAAAGGAGGAAAACATCATGGCAAACAGAAGTACAAAAAAATCATTAGAACGTTTTAAGTATGAAGTTGCTGATGAGCTTGGAGTTCCACTTAGCAACGGATACAACGGAAACCTTACCGCAAAACAGAACGGTTCTGTCGGCGGATATATGGTTAAAAAAATGATTGAAACACAGGAACGGCAAATGGCTAAAAAAAACGGTCAGTAATCAGGAAATGTACAAAAGAAAAATTCATGTCTTTTCGGGCACCCATAACGGGTGCCCCTTTGTATGCCCTATAAATTCATCTTTCCAATCTGTTCTTCCATAAAGTGTTTCATACGCACGCGAAGCATTCTGTGTTCTTCCAATTCCAAATTCGGATCTTTGTCCAGAATTTCCGCCACCGCCTCAGAAGCCTGCTTCAACTCCAATGCATCCTGATAAATATCTGCCAGTTCAAACGCAAGATCCCCGCTTTGGCGAATACCAAAGAAATCGCCTGGTCCACGTAATTTTAAATCTTCGCTGGCAATAAAAAATCCATCATTTGACTTATTTAGAATTTCCAGTCGCTTCTTTGCGTTTTTAGAAGAAGACGTATTTACCATAATGCAATACGACTGTGCATCGCCTCTTCCCACACGTCCTCGCAACTGATGTAATTGAGCTAGCCCGAATCGATCCGCATTTTCAATCATCATCACGGTCGCATTCGGCACATTCACACCAACTTCCACAACCGTCGTAGAAACAAGAATCTGGATTTCGTTTTTTGCAAACTGTTCCATAACAGCATTCTTCTTGTCATTTTTCATTTTTCCATGTAAGACACCAATTTGGACTTTATCAGAAAATTGTCCCATAAGCTGTCTGGCATAATCCGTCACATTTTCTCCCTCCATAGATTCGCTTGCTTCTACAAGAGGACAGATAATATATGCCTGATGTCCAAGTTTAATCTGCTCCGCGATAAATTCGTAAGCTTTCGGTCGATAGCCGATATTTACCACACAATTTTTTATCGGCAAACGTTTTGCCGGCACTTCATCGATCACAGATATATCCATATCTCCATAGATAATAATTGCAAGCGTCCGTGGAATCGGTGTCGCCGACATTACCAGAATGTGAGGGTGGTTTCCTTTATCCGCAAATACATCTCTTTGTTTTACGCCAAACCGGTGCTGCTCATCCGTAATGACAAGTGCAAGATTGGTAAAAACCGCCTTTTCCTGTATTAATGCATGGGTTCCGATAATCATAGCGTTTGGCATCAACTCAATTTTTTCATATGCCAGGCGCTTTTCCTTTGCTGTCATCGAACCTGTCAGTAGCACAACTGGATACTCTAGATGAAAATTATCACACCATACACAAAAAGTTTCATAATGCTGTCTTGCAAGAACTTCTGTTGGTGCCATAATTGCGGACTGATACCCACTCTCTGCCGCCCAGGCCATTGTAAGGAACGCTATAACCGTCTTACCAGAACCTACATCACCCTGTATCAGTCGCTGCATTACATATGGTCCCTGCACATTTGCCACGATCTCCTCAAGTGTCCGTTTCTGCGCGCCAGTCAGATCATACGGCAGCTGCCTCATCAAATTCCAGATAAATTCATCCTCTTTAAAAGTAAAAGCATTTTCTTCCCGATTTTTCCGTTCTTTCTGATATTGCATGCCCAGAATGAAATCAAAAAATTCATCAAACACCAATCTCCGTCTCGCTTTAATCAGCGAATCCATCTCGTCCGGAAAATGTATTTCTTTAATTGCATAATTATATTCACATAGCTGATACTGGTGACGGATTTCATTTGGAATATAATCCAAAAGTAATGCCTCATCATCAAGTGCCTGCCGAATCGTTTTTGTCATCAAATTATTTGTAATGCCAGTTGTCAAAGCATAGACCGGTAACAGCCGGCCTTCCATCTCCTGATATGCTTCCGGTGTATAAATTGCTGGCTGTTCCATCATATACTTTCCATCGCGAATGCTCACTTTACCATAAAATACATAGTAATGATTTCTCTGTAAATTGTTTTTTATATATGGCATGTGATACCAGATCAGCTGCATCTTGTGCCCGCTGTCTCCAATCGTAAGCAGTGTAATCTGCATTCGGCGTCCATTTTTCACAGCAGGAGCTGTCTGAATTTTCGCCGCAATCGCATGATGTTCTTCCGTAAGTGAAAAAATCTCATTGATTGGTTGCGCTGATGGGTATTTTATATAAGTCCGGGGAAAACGAAGGAGTATATCACCAACGGTGTATACTCCCATCTTTGCAAATGAATCTTTTGTTTTTTCACCAATCCCCTTAATCGCAGTAATCGCTGAATTTTGATCCATATTCGATAATCCTATTCTTATTCTACAGAAATTACATAGTAGTAAATCGGCTGGCCTCCATTGTTGACCTCAATCTCAACATCCGGATACTTCGCACCGATAACAGCACCGATTGCTTCTGCATCTGCTTCATTAGACTCTGCGCCATAATAAATACTTACAATAGCGGAATCCTCATCTACCATTGCATCAATCATTTCAAGTGTTGTTGCTTTCAAATCAGTTCCTACGGAAAGGATTTCTTTGTCGCCAATGCCCATGAAATCATTCTGTTTAATCACTTTTCCATCAATTTCTGTATCACGGACAGCGTAAGTAACCTGACCTGTCTTTACATTATCGATTTCGGAAAGCATGGTCTCTTTGTTTTCCTCAGCAGAATAATCTGGAATATAATTTACCATAGCCACAATACCCTGAGGAATTGTCTTGGTAGGTAGAACAATAATCTCCTTGTCTTCTACAAGGCTCGCTGCCTGATTTGCTGCCATGATAATATTTTTATTATTTGGAAGAATGAAGATATGATCCGCATTTACATGATCAATCGCACTCAGCATATCTTCCGTACTTGGGTTCATTGTCTGTCCACCCTCGATAATATAATCGACACCAAGTCCGCGGAAAATCTCATTCATTCCCTCTCCAATGGATACAGAGATAAATCCCATGTCTTTGCGTGGCTCGTCTACTTTTGGCGCAGCTTCCTCTTCTTTCTGTTTCTCAGCAAGTTTTTCAGCATCTTTAATCAGCTTTTCCTGATGTTCCTCACGCATATTGTCAATTTTGATCTTACTCAAAGAACCATGTGTCAAAGCCTTTTGAATTGCAAGACCCGGATCGTTGGTATGTACGTGAGTCTTTACAATCTCATCGTCCGCAACAACCACGATAGAATCACCAATTGATTCCAGATAAGCCTTATACTCATGTTCTTCCTGCTCAGATAACGGGCGATTCAGTACAATGATAAATTCCGTACAATATCCAAACTTAATTTCTTTTTCTGTCTCAGCTGAAATCTTTACCACACCTGATCCGTTTCCGGCATCTTCGATTTCGTAATCAACTTCTTTACCAAGAAGTGCATCGTATGCACCTTTGAGCACCTGCATAAGTCCCTGTCCGCCGGAATCTACAACTCCAGCCTGTTTGAGTACTGGAAGCATCTCCGGTGTCTGGCTCAGTACATAATCTGCATGCTTGATAATTTCATCACAGAAGTAAACAAGATCATCTGTCTCTTCTGCCAGCTCCAAAGCTTTATCTGCTGCTCCTTTTGCAACAGTAAGAATAGTTCCTTCCTTCGGCTTCATAACTGCCTTATATGCAGTCTCTACCGCTTTCTGGAAAGCGTCACATAAAACAGCCACATCCACTTCATCATATCCAGCAATCACCTTGCAGAAGCCACGAAACAGCTGGGATAAAATAACGCCCGAATTGCCTCTTGCACCACGAAGAGAACCAGAAGAAATCGCCTTTGAAAGTTCTTTCATAGAAGGGTTTGTAAGGTTGCTTACCTCTCTTGCTGCAGACATAATGGTCATAGACATATTTGTTCCGGTATCACCATCTGGAACCGGGAAAACATTCAGTTCGTTGATCCATTCTTTTTTTGCGTCCAGATTATTTGCTCCTGCCAGGAACATTTTGGACAGTATCTCAGTATTAATGCTTGTGATTTCCAATTTTGTATCCTCCCTAATCAATTACGCGAACGCCTTCGACGTAGATATTGATCTTATTGATTTTCATACCGGTAAATGACTCTACCTTATATTTAACGGTCTCAATCAGGTTATCGGAAACCGTAGCAATACTAACACCATATGCAATGATTACATGAAAATCGATCGTAATCTGATTCTCATCTTCAATCAATACACTGATTCCATGTGTAAGATAATCACGCTTCAAAAGTTTTACCAGTCCGTCCTTCATGTTAACGGCTGCCATACCTACAATTCCGAAACATTCTACTGCGACGGAACCTGCATAAGTAGCGATGACATCTTCATCAATTAAAATTTTTCCATATTGGGTATCCATCTGTCCCTTCATATACATACCTCCAAATACGTATCTTTATTTAGGTATCGAAACATGAACGAATCTGTTCATGACCTTCATCCATAATACACCATGTATTATAACCATTTTTGAGCCAATTGTAAATATATTTCAATTTTTTATAATTTTTCCTTGCATTTAAAAACCGAATCTGATAGAATACATTTGTTGTGAACTTGAAAAATACAAGTTTAATGAAATGCAAGGAGGTGCAATACCATGGCAAAATGTGCAGTTTGTGAAAAAGGCGTACATTACGGAAATAATGTCAGCCATTCTCATAGAAGATCCAACAAAGTATGGAAATCAAACATCAAACGTGTGAGCTGTAAAGTTAACGGAGTACCACAGAAATTATATGTTTGTGCTTCCTGCCTTAGATCTGGTAAAGTTGAGAGAGCTTAGTAAGCTGTTTAAGAACCATCGCGATGCGGTGGTTCTTTTTTTATATCATTTAATCAATTACCAAGAACTCCACTACACATTCGCATAACTGCGCGCTCCCGTTATAACCAACAAAGTCCATAGCTCAAATGCCTCACCTGCAGGAAAACAACAGATAGGAAAGCAAAAGACTTCCCGCAATCAGAAGGATTCCTATACATCCTCCTCCTATGATATACATAAGCAGCATTCCCATAGCAAACCAAAACAATGTATATCCCCAGATTCGTTTCATTTTTCCCACCAAAAAAAGCATATATTATTTATAATATATGCCTCTTTTGTAAAAATACCATACCATTCTATTATTTTTCTTTATTGTCTGCGTCATCAGTTGCATCGACAATATCGTCAAAAGTAAGATCTTCATTGTCTTTTCCAGAAGTAAATTTATTAACAATATCCGGAACCATATCCAAAATCTTTGTCATACCATCTTGATTTTTGATATTCACAAGCTTTGTCTGTCCATTCTGAATAACAAGCACTGCACTTGGATTGATCTTTCCGCCCATACCGCCGGCACCATTATTTTTCTTTTCCTGTGAAAATGCGCCAGCTGCAACACCAAACGATACATCCACCAATGGCAAGATGATGGTATCTCCAATATGAATTGCATCTCCCACAACCGTCTTTGTGGTAATAAAACTGTCCATTCCTTTAAATAATGATTCTACTGTATTGTTAAAGCTATTGTCTGCCATAGAAAAATCCTCCTATCCTTCTCTTTTCCATTTTTAACTATATTATTTGAAAATCGATGTAACTTTATTATATAATCTTTTACAATTCTTATCAAGAATTATCGAACATGCAAGCTTTATAAGACTTATTCCCAAAACACGTCCACGCACGTCAAACTCTGCATCTGCATAAAATGCATCCGCAGTAAAATCCGGAACAATGTTCCATCCATTACGATATCCGATTGGAAACATTGCAATCACACCAAGTAACTGTCCTGTCGTATCGGGTGAACCGGTAGAAAATTTCAACTTTAATTGAAATTTTTTTGGATGAAGCACCCGAAAAAATTTTGCGACCGACTGTTTTAATTTTGTAAAAGCCAGTTTATTCCGTGGATCCATATACAGTTTTTTTATTTTTACAGCCGTTTCTTTGATATTGAAAAGAGCTCTTTTTATCTTTTCCCATATTCTTTTCACTTTTTGGCTTATGGAAATTTTCTTTTCTGGTGTTTTTCGGGACACATCTGTCGATTTCGTCTCTATAGAATCCTTCGGATCTTCTTTATTTCGAAATTCCTCTTCGCCACTATTTTCTTCCACTGTTGCAGCATCAGATCTATTGGTTTCTATCCTTTTTTTATCAAATGCATTCTCTACGGTATTTGTTGTTTCACTCTCTTCTTCAAGTCCGCTTGATTCTTCAGATTCATTCGTTTCTTTCTCCTCACGCGAAAGATTTTTGCGAAATCCCAAAATCCGCAGATACATCTGCTGTGTTTCTGTAATATCCATCCGAAACTGAAAAATATGCATCAGCCAGGCAACCCGAATCGAAATATCTGGTTTCTCATGATAACTTCCCCAAATCCGATAACGGAACGGGCAAAACAGCACAAAAAGAATCCCAAGTACCACGATTCCCAACAGCACTGCCAATATAATTCCAATAATCTTAAGAATCAGGAGTACGACCGTCATGCCATCCGCCTCCGTTCTTCTTTCAGATATTTCCAGACATCCACATCCCCCGTATTCTGGTATGTTTCGTCTATGATTGTCCGGACAAGTTCAAGTGCATCTTCATAGCCTTTTGCAAGTCCTATAATTTTCATCTGTTTCTTCGGATAAGATTTCTGCATCAGTTCCCAGGCCGGAATAATATCTAAAAGATTCTGGCTGTTGCTCGCAAATGCAATGACATATACCGAAATCGTTCCTGCATTATGGTTGATCTTCCACTTTATTCGATTGGCTTTATCCCCGATTGAATCGCTGACGTAAAGGTTACGATACCACTTCATGCATGCCCTTCCTGCTACTTAATAATATTTGTGTGTTCCCCACAAATTACTTTTTTTCAAATCCAGATATTCATTGTAAGCTTTTTCGAGCATCTGCTTTTCGTTCGAAAATTTAAGCAGATGATATGCCTCATGATACTTATAAAAACCTGAATCCACAAAATACTCTTCTCTCTGTGGCTTGCTATAATAACTTTCGCCCATCATAAGATACCAGTGTACCTCTTTCTCCACGGTATCTCCCGGAACGGTAAATGAATATTGGCTTTTGCCTACATACTGAATAATTGTTGCTGTTGCTCCAGTTTCCTCTTTGACTTCACGGATTGCAGTATCCTTATATTCCTCACCGGGTTCTACCGTTCCTTTCGGAAGTACCCAGCCTTCGTATCTGTTTCTGTAATTTTTGTACAAAAGCAAAATTTTTCCACGAAAGATTACCACACCACCACAGCTCGTTGCCTCTATCATCGCAATCCCTCCTGTGTTGTGTTCTGTCATGCCAATACAGCTGACATAAATATACTTGTCTAAAGTATATCATTTGTTAAAATATACGTCAAATATCTTCTTGGCAATTGGAACCGCATACATACTTCCGGCACCACTGTCTTCTACCACTACCGCAACCGCAATGTCTTTGTATCCGTCCTTTTTTGCATATCCGACAAACCAGGCATTTGTCTGGTCAGAAGAATCGGAAACCTGTGCAGTACCGGTCTTTCCGGAAGCTTCATAGGATTGTCCCGAAAGTTTTGCTCCCGTTCCGCTGGTAACCACTGTACGCATATATTCCTGCAGCAGTCCTGCTTCCTTTTCGGTCATAAGACTTTCATATTTCTTCGGCTCATTTTTTTCTACTTCATCTCCCGATGCGCTTTCCACCCGGTCCACCAGATAAGGCGTCATCAGCACTCCATCATGATCAATCGCACTTGCAACCATGACCATGTGAAGAGGGGATACCATCGTTTTGCCCTGACCGATTCCAGTTTCCATTACCATGGCCGAATTATCGTCTTTGGAAAGAGCAAAGCTGCTTTTGGAAGATTCAAAAGCAATCGGAAGTGCTTTGTTAAAAAGCATGGAATCACATGTGCTCTGGAATTTACTCCGATTCAATGATAAAGAAATATTTGCAAAGGAAGAATTGCAGGAATTTGCAAACGATGACTGCAGATCTTCCTGCCCGTGGTGTTTATTTCCTGCACAGTGAATCGTCTGTCCGTCCACCGTCAATTCTCCATTACAGGTAAAGGTATAGTCACTATATGCTTTAGGGTTTTCCCGGAAATATTCAAGTGTTGTAAAAATCTTAAATACCGATCCCGGTGCATATTTCCCCTGTGTAGCACGATTATATAAAACGGTACTGCCTTCTTTGTTTACGGTGTCCCAGTCCTGTTTGATTGTATTCGGATCATAATCTGGTTTGGATACCATGGTTATAATTTTTCCAGTATCCGGCTCCATGACAATCACCGCACCTTCATAACTGCCAAGTGCATCATACGCACATTGCTGGATCTGTGCATCAAGCGTAGTTACGATATTGTCTCCCTGACTTTTTGTTCCTGCAATGTCATTCTTGATCTGCGTAAGGAAGAATTCATGTGACCGTAGCAAAGAAAAATTCTCTTGATTTTCCAGTCCGGCTTTACCATTTACCGCATATCCCACAGAATGTGCAAACACACGTCCATACGGATAGCTTCTTGTCTCATTTCCCGCACTATCCACTTTTGTCGTGGCAAGTGTCTGACCATCTGCGGATAAAATATCGCCTCTTACCACATGCTCAGAGAACAGATCCTGAAGCGAATTGTATGGGCTGTTGATAAAGGATTCGCTTTTATATACCTGAAAATATACAAAATATGCAATCATAGCAAGAAAAAGGCCAAGGAACAGATATGCAATTACCTGAAACTCTTTATTTCTTACGCGTACTTGCTGCTTTTTGTTTTTGTGCTTTTCCATACGTGCTGCCTCCTTTTTTCCTTTGTTCCTTTTTTTGCACCCGGTCATCAAACTGCATAATATACAGTCCCTGAATGATTCCAAAGACAATCAACGTAGAAAGAAGGGAACTTCCTCCATAACTTACCAGCGGAAGTGTCACACCGGTCGATGGAATAAGTTTGATTACTCCACCAATTGTCAGAAATACCTGAAGCGCATACAGTGTTCCAAGTCCTACAGCTGCAAGCCTGTAAAAACTGTCCCGCAACTTCATTGCAACATTCATGATCATAAAAAAGCAACTGACACATACCATAATCAGACACAGCGCAAATACGCCACCCATCTCTTCCGAGATTGCAGCAAAAATAAAATCTTTCGAAACTACTGGAATCTTGTTCGGCATTCCCTGATTAAGTCCGAGTCCAAACCATCCTCCGGTTCCAATTGCAAACAGTGACTGACAAATCTGATACCCTTCATTGTCAATTACACGAAGCGGATCCGACCACGCAAGTACACGCGTCTGCACATGTGAAAAGATTTTGTACCCAATCACCGCTGCAAGGCTCATTGCCAGAATTCCTGCACCGAAGTATGTAAATTTGCGGGTTGCAACATAAACCATCACCAGATAAGTAAAAAAGTATAATAAGGCACCACCCAGATCCTTAGATGCCACTAATGCGAGCACAAAAAACGCTGAAATAACACTTGTGATCATCACCTGATGAAAATCCTGTTTTTTATAGAGCATCGATGCAATAAACAAAACAAACAGTATCTTTACAAATTCGGATGGCTGAATTGAAATTCCACCAATCGAAAGTGACAATTTTGCTCCATAGCTTGTCTGTCCTGCCACCGCAACGACAAGCAGTGCCCCGATTCCAACCACCGCATAGATCCACGTCATTTTTCGGAAGACCGACATATTCTGTAAAATCAGTGGGATAAGTAAAGCGATAAAAAATCCGGCTCCCACAAAAATAAACTGTCGAAATGCTTTTTCAAAAGACAACCTTGTCAATATGATAAAACCAATGGAAATCAACATACACATATTGTTGAGTACAAGTTCCGACGCATGTTTGTAAAACAAATGATACGAAAGAATGATTGCCCCCAAAAGCACAACCTGCATCAGATAAAATGCGATGATCTGCCTGTCTTCCGATGTCAGATACAGAACCAGAAATGCATCAAAATGTATAATAAAGAGCAACACTCTTTGCACATGATATATATGATTTTGCCGTTCCTCATCATCGTTAAAACGAAATACATGAAAACATTCATAGGTGTATATCATAAATAACAGGATCATAATATATTTTGATGCCTGTACAATTAAATGAACCATCCTATTCTACTCCTCTTTTATAATGCCCGTTGGTGTAATGTTCCTTCCAATGTTCCGGATACTGTCTGCGATCCTCATATAAAAACTCTTCTAAAAGATCCATTACGTTTCCTGCCATCTTTTCGGACTCCATTGTGAAATCTAAACGAAATGTCCCAAGCCCCGCTTTCTGCAGTTCACGTATATTGGAAAACAGCATCACAGGAAGCGAATTATACACTACATTGTAGCAGGCACTGCAATAATTTTTCACCGGGAACTGTGCCTGATAACGGTCTTTTAAATACGTGATCGTCGGACATTTGTCACAGCCTTTCGTATTTTTATGCACGCACTGTGCACTTGTCATAAGCGGATAATATCCATAGACAATCATTTCACTTTTTTGATTATCGCGATGCATAATCTCACCGCGATTCAGCTCGATTGGAACCGTATTCGCCCATACGCCTTCCTCAGTAAAAAATTGCTGCGCCCGATCGTTATACGTATATACATTCTGATCCGTAATCATTTTACATTCCGGCAGATATTGTCTGCAATAAGCCAGTTCTTCGTAGCCACGAACCAGAATTCCATCCAACTGCAGGTTCTGCAAGTCGTTTGCAAGAGACACAAACCAATCCGCAATCTCATTCCGGAAAATTCTCGGCATAGCAAAAAACACCTGTTTCTTTGCTTTCTTTATCTTTGCAACATCCTCTGCAAGTTCATCCATAAAATGTGTTTTCCTATAGGCTGCAAAATCCAGATAAATTGCAGATACAAATTCCTTTTGCAGTAATACGGAAAGAAGTTCTCTTTTTTCAGTCAGACAAACTACCGCCAGCTCATTTTCTGCATTTCTAACGTTATTTAAGGCCTTCGGTTTTTCCTCTTCCATTGCTTTTTCGGAGCAGCGATAATACGGCTCTAATACTTTCTCCTGCAACATGGAAAAAGCATCTCTTCGTAACTGGTTTAATGCGCTATTTGGTAAAAATACGTTTTCTCCCAAATGCACTTTCAAATCGGTAGCTTCAAAAAATGTATCCCCGGTTTTTGCCATACGCTGCGCAACATCAGCCTCGTTCAATGGCTTCTTTTGTGCTTCCATCACTTCCATGCCCTCTGCACGGAAAGTCTCCCCGCGATACGTCAGTTCATAGGACGCCGGTTTTCCAACCGAAAGCGAAACGACTCCTGTTACCGGAACTTTTTTCGGATTGGTCACATAGGTTTCTATAATCTTTTCCTGAAGTCCCTGTTTCGCTTTTTCATAACTCGGCTTCACAAAAGTAACCATATCCGGTCCGTTCTGCCGGCTGTAATACGCATCCGTAAAGCCACATCGATTGCCTAATGCCAGAATATCCTGCATATCCTGCTTTTCAACCGGAACCTTTTCTTTCTTCTTCTGAGCAAGGAAACGATCTATATATTTTCGATAAAAGGAAACAATACCGGCCGCATAAGGTGCCTGCTTCATACGCCCTTCAATCTTAAGAGAGTATACACCGGCTTCCCACAGTTTATTCAGATCTTCCATACCGCACATATCTTTCAGACTCAATACAAAGCTTTCTTTTTCATAAGTATTGTGCTTTTCATCCAATACGGAATATGCAAGACGACAAGGCTGCGCACACCGCCCTCTGTTTCCGCTTCGTCCACCAAGCATACTGCTAAGCAGACACTGTCCTGAATAACAGTAACAAAGCGCGCCATGCACAAATGCTTCCAGTTCTACACCTGTCTGGTCGTATATTTCTTTCATCTCCGCTAAAGAGACCTCACGCGCCATCACGATTCTCTCCGCACCAAGACTCTGTAGCATTCGCGCCCCTTCCACGCCAGTAATGGTCATCTGCGTACTTGTATGAATTGGAAGATCCGGGAAATATTCCCTTATAAAAGAAAATACTCCCATATCCTGTACCAGTACCGCATCAAGTCCCCTACGGTAAAAAGGAAGAAGATAATCATACAGTTTTCTGTTAAGCTCCGCATTCTTTAAAAGCGTATTGACTGTCAAATATACTTTTCTGCCAAACAAATGTGCATAATCAATTGCTTCAAGAAGTTCTTCTTCTGAAAAATTATTTGCATATGCACGGGCACCAAACAAATCACCACCAACATATACCGCATCAGCACCTGCCGCAATAACTGCCTTAAAAATCTCCAAAGATCCTGCCGGTGCAAGCAATTCGAATCCACGTACATCTTCTTTATTCTCTGTATTCACGTTATTATTTTTCCTATCATTCATCTGTGTCATTTTTTCACTCATGTTCTTTATTATACTATAAATTTTCCATTCATACATTAAACCATTATTAAATTTTATTTAAATATGGTACGATTCTGTAAAAAAGAAAAACTGCCGCATCAACGACAGTTCTATATGTTTGTTCTATTTTTGATTATTCTTGGATGAATTTTTCGTATGATTATCTTTTTTTCCATCCAGAAGCTTATCTTCCAGTGCAGCTTCCAGTCTTGCTTTATTCAAAAGAAGTTCTTTATTTTTGGCTTCAAGCTCCTTGACCGAAGTTTCTGCACTCTCTGTTTTTACCTGATTGGAAATGAGATCATGCTTTAAATCATAAAGTTCTTTTTCTTTGTTTTCCAAATCACGCTCTAATTTTTCGACCTGTGCTTTGGCTTTAAAATAATCATCTGCAATATTCAACTGAATCAATGTATTTTTCATATTAAGAGGAATATGCCGGTAATCTTCTATACCATCAAACTCGCTGATTTTATTATTGATATAAGCTGCCACTTTCTGAAGATATTCCTCTCCTTCATAGCCGCTCAATGTATATACTTTTCCGTCAATCACTACTTCTGCACTCGTCTTAGCTGCCATCTTTTTTCCTCCCGTTTTCCGAACATCACTCTTGTATTATAAGCTTACTCCCATGGAAATGCAACCGCTATCACGCATTTTGCATCCGTCCGAAATGTTCATAGGCAAAGGATGTAGCGACTCTTCCCTTCGGGGTACGGTTAATAAAATTGTTTTTCACGAGATACGGTTCATACACATCCTCAATTGTGCCGGAATCTTCGCCGATAGATGCTGCAAGCGTGTCCAGACCGACCGGTCCTCCATCAAATTTATCAATGATGGTAAGAATAATGTTACGATCGTTCTGATCCAGTCCCATCTTATCGACCTCCAGCAAATCTAATGCAAATGCAGCAACTTCATATGTAATTCTGCCATCATACTTAACTTCCGCAAAATCCCTGACACGTTTTAACAACCGGTTTGCCAATCGTGGAGTTCCTCTGGATCTGCGTGCAAGTTCGTATGCACCTTTGTCATCAATTTCAACATTTAACACATGAGCCGACTGCAAAATAATGGTTTTCAGTTCATCCACCGTATAATATTCCATATGACTGACAACACCAAATCGGTCACGCAGCGGCGCAGACAGCATACCTGCACGTGTTGTGGCGCCCACCAGTGTAAACTTTGGAAGGTCCAGACGGATAGATCTTGCCGATTCACCTTTTCCGATCATTACATCAATCGCATAGTCTTCCATCGCCGGATACAGCACCTCTTCCACCTGCCGATTCAAACGATGAATCTCGTCAACAAATAAAATATCCCCATCTGCAAGATTATTTAAAATCGCTGCCATCTCACCCGGTTTGGCAATTGCCGGCCCGGAAGTCACCTTTAGATGAGAACCCATTTCATTGGCGATAATTCCTGCCAGTGTTGTTTTTCCAAGTCCTGGCGGTCCATAAAACAGAACGTGGTCCAAAGCTTCTCCACGTGCTTTTGCCGCATCAATATAGACTTTCATACTGTCTTTGATTTTTTCCTGTCCGATATAATCCTCCAGCGTTTGTGGACGAAGAGAAGTTTCAATTTTTATATCTTCTTCCTGCATCTGCGTGGAAATCACTCGTTTTGCCATAATAACCTATCTTCCCATCTAATTTCTATCACGATTTAAAATAACGACAAATGTTTCAATGCTGCTTTGAGCACTTCTTCCACATCCATATCTTCTGTAATCTCTACCGCCGAAACCGCTTTGAGACTCTCCGTCGAAGAATAGCCCAGTGCAGTAAGCGCCATAACCGCATCATTTTTCACACTGCCACCTGCAGCAGCCGCATTTTTCTGTACATGTTCGGTTTTTGCCTCAAAAGCATCTTCAAGGCTTAATTTGTCCTTCAGTTCCAGAATCACACGCTGCGCAGTCTTTCCACCCACACCCGGTGCTTTTGAAATCGCCTTGGCATCTCCGGATAAAATGGCAAAGCGTAAATCATCCGCTTCGAGCGTCGACAAAATAGCCAGACCTCCTTTTGGACCGATTCCGCTGACCGATATCAAAAGCTTAAACAGTTCCAGGTCATCTTTTGTCAGAAAACCATACAAAATCATGGCATCTTCCCGCAGATATAGGTAAGTGTATATTTTAAGATCCTCGCCAACCGATGGCAGGTAATCAAACGTCTGTAATGAAATGAACACCTGATATCCGATTCCACCCGCTTCGACAACAATATGATCTGTGTTTATTTCAGCAAGTTCGCCTTTTATGTATGCGTACATAATCTTCCTCTTTTATACTTATAATGTTATGTTCTTTAATCGCACAATCACTTCTTTTGCAATCACGCCAATCAAAAGTCCTGTCAACAGACCGGCCAACAGAAGCACAGGCACATAAAAGAACACATTGTAGCTGTTTACAATCCATGCAGCAACGATAATCTGCCCGATATTATGGCTGATTCCACCTGTGATACTAACCGAAATGCAACTGAATTTCTCTGTTTTCTTCAAAAGAACCATCACAAGAAAGCTCAGGATTCCGCCACTTAAAGAATACAGGATACTGAATGCGTTTCCAAATAATATTCCAACCAGCACAATGCGCAGCACCGAAACAAGCAATGCCTCTTTTGTCCCGACAGCATACAGCATAAGCACCACGACGATATTGGCAAGTCCCAGTTTTATGCCCGGAATTCCAACTGAAAATGGAATCAGCGTCTCGATATAGCTGCAGATCATGGCAAGTGCCAGAAAAAGACCCATAAACGCAGTTTTGCGGATGCGATTGTCTTTCTTATTGAACAAAGCCATCCACTCCCTTCGCATCAGATTCTGTCACTGTGACCACAATTTTATTTGGCAGACAGACTATATTCTCATTCTGTCTGGAAATTGCTTTCTGCTTGACACACAGGCGATCCGGACAGTCTGCATCCTTCATATCGGCCTTTCCATCCGCAATCACCAGGGTGTTCGTAACCTTACCGTCCTTGTCTGTAATTTCTATCGTCTGATTCTCATTGAGTGCATAGGTTCCATACACTTGTCCATCCCTTGTAATGGTAACTTCGTTTCCTTTTTTTGCACCAAACAGACGTATGCCACCGTAGGCAACAAGACACAGTAAAATCAGACATACAATTAAAATCACGTCATTTCTGCCAAATTTTCTATGCATCGGCTACAACTTCTCCAAGATAATAAAATCCCTTGCATTCTACAAGTTTTACCATATACAGATTACCAATCATACTGGTATCTCCTGGGAAATGCACAACCGCATTATTAGAAAGACGTCCGGTAATCAGAGAGGCATCCTGCTCATTTTGTTCTTCCGCCAAAACTTCAACTGTTTTTCCTTCCAGTTTCATTGCTTTTCTTGTGCTGATTGCCTGCACTTCCTTCAGCAGCATATCAAAATGTGCCTTCACCTCTGCCGGATCCACCTGATTTTCCATCGCTGCAGCAGGTGTTCCTGTACGCTTAGAATAAATAAATGTAAACGCACTATCGTACTCTACCTGTTTTACAACATCCAGTGTCTCCATAAAATCCTCTTCTGTCTCTCCCGGAAAGCCGACGATAATATCGGTCGTCAGAGCAATATCCGGTATCGCTTCCCGAAGCTTACGGACAATTTCAAGATACTGTTCCTTATCATAATGACGGTTCATAATTTTCAAAATACGTGAACTTCCCGACTGTAATGGCAGATGCATATGTTTGCAGACCTTATCACACTCTTTCATCGCAAGAATCAGATCATCTGACAAATCCTTCGGATGTGAAGTCATGAAACGGATTCGTTTTAATCCTTCAATCTTATTTACTTCCCGCAGTAATTCTGCAAACGTAACCGGTGTATCCAGATTCTTTCCATAAGAATTTACGTTCTGACCCAAAAGCATAATTTCACACACGCCATCTGCAACCAGACCTTCAATTTCTCGGATGATGTCTTTTGGCTCACGGCTTCGCTCACGTCCACGTACATACGGAACAATACAATAACTGCAGAAATTATTACATCCGAACATGATGTTGACACCGGACTTAAACGAGAATTTACGCTTGATTGGTAAATCTTCTACGATTTTGTCCGTATCTTTCCATATGTCAACAATCATAGAATTGGATTCCATGCTACGACACAGCAATTCTGCGAACTTATAGATATTATGTGTTCCAAAAATAAGATTTACAAAACGATAAGACTTCCGAATTTTTTCTACAACGGTAGGCTCCTGCATCATACAGCCACAAAGTGCGATCATCATCTGCGGATTCTTCTTTTTGTAATTGGATAAATAACCAAGACGTCCATAGACTTTGTTGTTGGCATTTTCTCTTACCGTACAAGTATTATAGATAACAAAATCTGCATGCTCATCTTCTGTCTCGACATATCCGATATCCGTAAGAATTCCCACCAGTTTTTCCGAGTCTCTCGCATTCATCTGACATCCAAATGTTTTCACGCAACAGGTAAGTTTGCGTCCGAGCCGTTCCTCTTTTTCTTTTATATAAGACTTTGCCTTTTCAATATAATCATACTGAAGCTTTGTTTCTTCTGCTCCAGTCAGTGTATTCTGTTCTAAATCTCTCATGTTATCCTCGTCTATCTTTTATTATGGGCGAATCTGACCATTGCCATAAATAATGTATTTATAGCTGGTCAACGCTTCTAGGCCCATCGGGCCTCTCGCGTGAAGTTTCTGTGTACTGATTCCGATTTCTGCGCCAAATCCGAATTCATTTCCATCGGAAAATCGTGTGGATGCATTGACATAAACACATGCGGAATCCACTTCCTCTAAGAATTTCTGTGCAATATCATAATCTCTGGTAACAATAGCCTCTGAATGGGAAGTATTATATTTGTTAATATGGGCAATTGCTTCTTCAAGACTGTCTACAACCTTCACCGACAAAATATAATCCAGATATTCTTTTCCCCAGTCTTCCTCGGTTGCCTTTGTAACCAGAGGTTTCTCTGTTCCTAAATATTCTACCGCCGCATCATCTCCGCGCATTTGCACATCGTACTCTTTTAATGCCACATACAGTTTTGGCAAAAATTCTTTTGCCACAGCACGATGTACCACAATAGACTCGCAGGCATTGCACACACCGATACGCTGTGTCTTCGCGTTGCGGATAATATCGACTGCCATATCCAGATCGGCATACTCGTCTACATACACATGACAGTTTCCGGTTCCTGTCTCAATTACCGGAATCGTAGCATTATTCACAACAGTCTGAATAAGACCACTGCCACCTCTTGGAATCAACAGATCTACATACTGCTTCATTTTCATGAACTCATTCGTGGTCTCATGATCGGTCGCTTCAATCAGACTTAACGCACCTTTTGGAATATTCATTTCATCAAGTGCCTCCTGCATTGCAGAAACAATCGCGATATTAGAATGAATGGCATCACTTCCGCCTTTTAAAATTGCGCAGTTTCCAGCCTTAAAGCATAAACCAAACGCATCAGATGTGACATTCGGGCGCGCTTCAAAAATAATACCAATGACACCGATTGGCACACGACGCTTGCCTATGATCAGACCATTTGGGCGCTTTTTCATGGAAAGCACTTCTCCGATTGGATCATCCAGTTTAGCAATCTGTCGAAGTCCATCTGCCATTCCTTCTAACCGGTCATGATTTAATGTCAGGCGGTCCAAAAGGCCTGCCGGCATATTACGTTCTTTTCCGTTTACAACATCCACGGCATTCGCCGCAAGAATTTCTTCCTCATGGGAAAGAATTTTGTCCGCTGCCTTGCGCAGTGTTTCATTCTTTACATCGGTATCCAGCATACCCACTTTAATTCTATCATCATGTGCTGTCTTACATAATACTTCCAGATTCATTATAATCCTCCTATTATATAACCATCTTTACTGCTCATCTGTAATTAATTTTGTCATCCGTATATCATGAATATCTGTTGGAATCTCCGGTTCTCTTTGTTCCGAATAACAGATTCCGACCGGCATGAGCGAGGGGTGCATCGAAAGATATCTGTCATAATATCCCTTTCCATATCCAAGCCGGTAACCACCTGCCGAAAAAGCGATCCCCGGTACCAGTATATGTACCGGTTCCGGCTGTTCTTCGTACTTTTTCAGATCATAATTTTCCAGATCCGGTTCCATGACATGAAAGCATCCCTCTTTTAAACAGGTAAAGTCATCCACTTCATAGAACTCCATCTCTTCTCCAAACACTTTCGGAAAGTACAGCTTTTTGCCATCATTCCATGCTCTCTGACAAAAGCCGCGCAGATTCACTTCGCTTGCGATTGCCGCATACACACATATGATTTTGGCATCCGCATACCAACTCTCTTTAATCAAAGCATTCGTAATCTGTTCGTTTTTACTTTTACGCAGCTCCGGAGAGATTCCATCCCTGATTGCCTTCATTCGTTTACGAAGTTGCGCCTTTGTTTCCATATTTTTCTCCAAGATTCTCCACTTTGCCCTGTTCATTGATCACATCAATGTTATTTAACTGATTTCGAAGATTACTTTTTACAGAAGCAATATATTCTTTTCGTAAAAGATCCTGCTCTTTCTTTTCCTCTTCTGTCAGTCCTTCTGCTTTTGATTTGCGATATAACGCATTAATTCTTTCAATTTTTTCCTGATTCATTATCCTATTGTCTCCATAACATATGTTGCAACATTAAAATTCGGATTCTCATTTGCGGTAAACAGCGTTCCCACATAATCATCCTGAAAGATATCCTGTAAAATTCTCACATCTTTTCCATTAGCGATAATCATATCCGTACCGGAGAACGTTGCAATCTTCGCTGCCGCAAGTTTCGTAGCCATACCACCGGTTCCCACATTACTTCCTGTAGAATCCTTTGCCATCTCATAAATCTGTTCATCGATTGAATCCACGACATCGAGAAGTTTTGCATCGGGATTGCTGTGCGGGTCATCCGTGTAAAGACCATCAATATCCGAAAGCAGAATCAGCAGATCCGCCCCGACAATGGATGCCACAAGTGCAGACAGTGTATCATTATCACCGAACTGCATCTCATATGTACTGACCGTATCATTTTCATTTACAACCGGAATCACACGCAAATGGAACAATTCATCAAACGTGTTTTTGGCGTTTTCCCGGGATACCGGATTCACCATGGTATTCTTTGTCATAAGTACCTGACCTGCAGTCTGATTGTATTCTGCAAAAAGCTTCTGATACACCATCATCAGCTTTGCCTGGCCAACCGCCGCGCATGCTTGTTTCGTCGAGATATCCGACGGGCGTTCTTTAATTCCCATAGCTGCCCGGCCCACTGCAATCGCACCGGAACTTACCAGGCAAACATCAATTCCCTGATTGTGCAAATCGCTCAGCTCACGGACCAAATGCTCAATCTTAACAAAATTCAACTTTCCCGTCTCCGGGTGTGTCAGGGATGAAGAACCAATTTTTATCACGACTCTCTTATATTTTGATTTATTACTCATTTTCATATCCTCTCTTGGACATCAGCCATTTCATTCGCATTTTCAAACCTCGTTATACTCTACCATATCTTTGCATAAAATACAAAAGGAAATGCACAATTGTATTTATTTTAAGAGCTGTAATTTTTCGGAAAGGCAGGTAAATTCTACATCCGTAACATCTCCGCAGTATTCCCCATCCGCATGAAGCACGACCGGCTTACTGGTATGCACAAGAATTACGGGAGCCTCGATTATGGTAAATCCCCTGATTTTTTCATGTTTTGCAGCTACTAAAAACGGCAGGCAGAAAAAGGTAATCGCTTTGGGAATCCCATGTGCACTGCTTAACGAAAGCATTCCGTCTGTACAGGAAGCATGCGGAGCCATTGGAACCCCGCCCCCTTCTGCCGGAAGATTCATAGCCGTCGCAAAGATTGCTTTATGTAACCGGTAAATTTTGTGGTTATCACCACACTCTACAACTGCTTCTGTAGTATCCATCGTAAAAAGCGACTGCACAGTCAGTACGAGGTAAGTAAGTTTTCCGAGATGAATCCGGTTCAAAAACTTTTTGCAGTTTGAATGCAGTGCTTTCTTGCAGACAATTGCATCGAGACCTACGCCAGCACTGATTCCAAAAATCCGGTGTTTCTTTTCCCATGTCACCTGTCCAAGATCCATTTTCTTTATCGGAATTCCATGCTTTTCCCGTCGAATGCACTTTAAAATCTGTCTCATACACACTATCGGATCCGTTGGAATTCCCATACCTTTTCCGAAGTCATTCCCTGAACCACTGGCGATCACACCAAGACGTACTTTTTCAAAATCCGTAATTCCATTGAGGACCTCGTTGACGGTACCATCGCCACCCACAGCGATCAGATACACAGCTTTCTCCTGCTTTTTTGACAATTTTCTTGCAAGAACCGTTGCATGTCCCACATATTTTGTTTCATAAGCTTCATATGGGATATGTTTCTGCCTGAGAAAATCATATACCTGTCTCCATACCTGATTTGCATTTCCCGTTTTTGCATTTGTATTTACAATAAAATATAATTTGCTCATCTTATGTTCAGATACCTTCGTTTATTTTTATAATTATTTATAATTTACACCTAACTCATTATAATATAAATTGTAACAATTTGCACGATATTCTTCATTTCTTATCTTGTTCCCACTATCAATATGCGCTATCATAGATATGTTTTTTGAAAGACTAACTATGAGGTTTGGAATAGTTATAAAACAGAAAGGATAATCATTATGAAACTACATATGAAATGTCTGCGCTTTTTTGCCTTGCTTCTGCTCTGTGGAGTGTTCATACCATCCTTGCAGGGATGCCAGGCAGAAGAACAAAAAGTCTCCAAGACCGGTTTCTATTTTGATACTGTCATTAACGTTACTCTCTATGGGACTTCGGACGAAAGCTATATCGATGAGTGTTTCTCGCTTGCTGACCGCTACGAACATCTACTGTCAAACACCATCGAAGACAGTGAAATTTCCAAAATCAATGCGGCAAAAGGTTCTTATGTGACCGTCAGTGACGAAACTCTCACGCTGATAAAAGCCGGTATCTCTTACGGAGACCTCAGCAACGGGAAATTTGATATTACAATCGGTGGATTATCGGATTTGTGGAATATTTCTTTCATTGCAGAAAATACCAAAAGTGAAGACAACGAAGTCGATGCATCCGTTCTTCCATCCAAAGATGAAATTGCAGAAGCCCTCTCTCACGTCAACTACAAGAATATTGAAATCAAAGGAAATGATGTCCGTATTTTGGACCCACAGGCCAAACTCGATTTGGGTGGTATCGCCAAGGGCTACATTGCAGATCAGATGAAAGCCTATTTACAGAAAGAAGGGATCTCGGAAGGTATCATCAATCTCGGAGGAAATGTTCTTACTTTAGGGAAAAAAGAAAATGGGGATACTTACAGTATCGGTGTGCAAAAGCCTTTTGCAGAGAGCGGCACCAGCCTTGGTATTGTAAAAGTTCCAGATGCATCCGTGGTATCTTCCGGCATTTATGAGCGCTACTATCGGGTAAACGGGAAAATATACCATCATCTGTTAAGCACTGAAAACGGTTATCCCATTGAAAATAATCTGTATCAGGTTACCATTATCAGTCAAAGTTCCATGGACGGCGATGCCTTAAGTACCACCTGCTTTGCCCTTGGCCTTACAGATGGAATGCAGTTAATCGAGGATACGGACAATGCGGAAGCCATCTTTGTGACAGACGATGGCGAAATCCACTACAGTTCCGGTATCGGTAAATCCATTCAGTTTGAGCAATAAAAATACAGGAGTGATGTATTTCACTCCTGCATTTTTTGTATTACTTATAAAATAATCTTCTTCGGACATTTCTCTGCACAGATTCCGCAGCCTGTACATTTCTCCTGATCAATGTATGCCACGTTGTCAATTACATGAATGGCATCTGATGGACAATTCTTCTCACACAGATGACATCCGATACATCCTACAGAGCAGGCGTCCATAACCGCTTTACCCTTATCCTTGGAGCTGCACTGCACAAGATGCATTGCCTCATAAGGCACAAGCTCAATCAGATGCTTTGGACATGCAGCCACGCACTTTCCACAAGCTTTGCAGACTTTCTCATCTACTTTCGCAATTCCATCGACTATATGGATTGCATCAAACGGACAAGCCTTTACACAGCTTCCAAAGCCAAGACAGCCATAATTACATGATTTCGGTCCACCATTTGGAACAAATGCCATTGCAGCACAATCTTCCAGACCTGTATAATCATAATCCTGTTTTGCTTTTTCACAGGTTCCTGCGCATTTTACAAATGCGACTTTCTTAACAGAAGCACCTGCAGAAACTCCCATGATTTCTCCGACTTTTGCTGCTACCGGATCGCCACCTACCGGACACTGTCCTACCGGTGCTTCTCCCTTTGCAATCGCAGCTGCAAGTCCGGAACATCCGGCGTATCCACAACCACCACAGTTATTTCCAGGCAGAACTTCAAGAATTGCTTCTTCTCTCGGGTCTACCTCAACTTTGAATTTTTCTCCGGAAATGCCGAGGAAAAATCCAAGAATAATTCCAACACAGCCTACAACAAGAGCTGCGACAATAATTCCAGTAAGCATATTCTTTTCCTCCTAAATCATTCCTGAGAATCCCATAAATGCGAT